>Ga0080064_1000236_pt1 | contig 159443 bp, 152 predicted proteins | sample Subgrocontami54m_FD_69260 | JGI IMG/M metagenome (GOLD analysis project Ga0080064, IMG submission 69260) | Subsurface groundwater microbial communities from S. Glens Falls, New York, USA - GMW46 contaminated, 5.4 m (SPADES assembly) (version 2) ...
CCCCCCCCCCGCCCCCCGCCACACAAAACCCCCCCCCCCCCCCCTTTTGGCACCCCGGGGGGGGCCGCCCCCCGCCGCAGGCCTGCCGACCCATGGTCGGCAGGCGCCCGCCGGAGGCGGGCTCATGGCAAAGAGGTGGGGGGATCATGCCATCGCTCCGGAGCTCTCCGGAACTCGGCGCAAGAGCACAAGGCCGATCACGAGCAGCGCCATCATGGCCAGGACTGCGTGCTGAGCGTGCGCCGGGTCCCACACCAGCAGGCCCCAGAGGATCGGCCCGAGGATTCCGGAGGCGCGGGCCACAACCCCGGCCAACCCCAGCAGCTCGCCCAGCCGTTCCTTAGGTGCCAGCTCGATGAGCAACACCCGCGAGGTGGCCCACGTGGGCCCCAGGCAGAACCCGATCACCGGCCCGGCAACCCACAGCCAGCGCACGTCCACCCGCCAGGCAATGAGCGCTAATCCGACGAGCCAGCCGGCCCAGATCACGGCCAGCGCGCGGCGCGCGCCCCACCGCGGGATCAATCGCCCGCCGACGAACGCGCCGAGGACGGCGAACGCCTGGCCGAACAGGAAGAACCGGATCACCTCAGCCTCGCTGAAACCGGCCACGCGCTTCGTGTAGACCGCCATGAACGTCAGCACGGTGCTGATGGCGTTGGCGCTGAAGAACGAGGCCAACAGGTACATCGGGACGCCAGGCACCCGGGCTGCCCAAGCAATCGAGTGCAGCAACCGGTCCTTGGTCTGCCGCCAAATGGCAGGCCATGAAACCCTCGCCGCGGGTCGCGGTTCACGCACCATGAAAAAGAGCGGCAACGCGAAGAGGAGAAACAGGCCGGCTGAGGGCGCAAAGCTGGCCTGATGTCCCCAAGTCCTGACCACCGGCCACAGCAGCCCGAGGCCGGCCATGCTTCCCAAGTAACCGAACGCAGCGCCGAACCCTGACGTCGCACCCAGCCGGCCCTCAGGGGCCAGTTGCCAGAGCAGCGCGTCATAGAAGACCGTGCCGAGCTGGTAGCACAGGTTGGCCGCCATGAACAAGCCGAGGGCAAGCCCAACGTGGCGGGTGCACGCCGTCAGCGCGACGGCAGCCACGCACCCGTACGTCGTCCACCGCAGCGGTGTGACCCGCCGGCCGGTCACATCGGAAAACACGCCGCAGAGCGGCATCAGCACCGCCGCGACCGCCATGGACGCGGCCAGGGCGAGACTGAACCACAGCTCCTTGGTGCCCCGATCCTCGACCAGCCACAGCGGGAAGAAAAACGAGGTCATGGTGACGGCGAAGAAGGTGTTCGCCAAGTCATAGCAGGCCCACGCCATAATGGCGCGGGAAGGTGCGGCGCTCATCCCCCCACCTCTTCGAGCACCTGCGTTGTGCTGCGCACAACGCAGGTCTGCCGACCGTTGGTCGGCAGACGCCCACCGGTGGTGGGCCTGTGCCGAAGAGGTGGGGGGATCACCGCACCAACCCAGGCACGCCGCCGAGCCATTCCCGCCAGTTGCTTTCGATGCGCGCCGGCTTCAGGCTGAACTCCTTGGCCAGCGCCTCGTCCATCGTCGCACCGCCGCCGAGCGATTTCAAGAGGCGGCGGATGCGCCAGAACCCGTAACGCTCCACCAGGTACCGCACGATGCTGTGCGACTGCTGATACCCGAGGGTCACGCGTTCCACCGGCATGCCGGTGGAAAATAGGTCGTTGAGCTGGCCCCAGGACACCAAACGGTTCTGCGCCAGCGCTGCGGCGACCTGGTCGAGCCGTGGGGTGCCGTTGCGGTAGCCTTCGTACTCAGCCAGGCCTTCGTTGAACCATGTCGGGCATCGATCCTGCGTCAGGTCATGCACCAGCGCATGCGTGTACTCGTGGTACAGGATCTGCTGAACCGTGGCCGCGTCGAGCTGGCCCCCAGGCAGCGGGACCCGGATCTTGCCATCGTAGAGCCCGCCGACCCATTCCGGCGTATCCTTTCGGAGCTGGCGGAAGTTCTCGCTGCTGTAAATCAGCACGACCAGTTTATACTTGGGCCAATACGCGAAATCAGACCCGACTTCGCGCCTGGCGCGCAGAAGCAGGTCGCGCAGGTCAAAGCCGGTCGCCCTGGCCAGCTGGTCCTCCTGGAACCGCAGGTCGAAGTACGCTTGCGCGATGCGGTCGAACCCGCCTTCAACCGGCAGCTCTTGGTCCAACCGCTGCATGCGTTGGGTTACATCGGGCCGGCCTGGGTCCAGTTCCAGCGCCCGCTGCCAGGCCGTCTTCGCTTCCTTCAGATGCTGCTGGCTATACTCAATTTCCCCGAGCAGCGCGTACGCTTCCGGAAATGCCGGCTGAAGCCGCAGCGCCTGCGCGATCAGCTGAACGGCTTCGCGTGGCTGGAACCGCTGCTGCTGGACGTGCGCGGCGTTCAGATACAGGGTCGCGAGGTTGCGCTGCAGCTGCGCATTGTCCGGCTGCAGGCGGATCGCTTCCTGCGCCTGCTGGATGGCCAGGTCATAGAGGCCTTGTTCGCCGAGGCTGATGCCGTAGTTGTTGTACGCGGTCGCAAGCTGCTGGCGGAGATGGTCATTCGCGGTAGAGGGCGAGCGGTCCACCTGCTGCTTGATCTGGGCGATGATGGACGGCCAGTCTGCCTCCGGCGCCTCGGCAGCCCCGGCGGCTGCGGCCCCCAGTGCCAGTACCACCAGCACGGCGCCAGCACACCTCATGCAGCCAGCCATTGCACCGCCGCAGCCAACGCCTGGTCGCGGACCGGCTCATGGTGCAATTCGTGATACGCCCCGTCGAACATCCGGAACGACTTTTCCCCAGGCAGCAGGTCGAACCACTGCCGGGCCACCGGCAGCGAAACGATCCGGTCCTGGCCGGCCAGCAACATCAGCACCGGCACGCGGACCTGTTCCGGGGCCGCGAGCGCGGCATCGCTGGCCTCCAGCAGCGAGAAATAGCTGCGCACGCTCATGCGATTGTGCACCAGGGGATCCTGCTGGTAGGCGCGGACGATGTCCGCGTCATGGCTGAGCGCGGCCGCATCCAGGTCCATGGCCACGGAGCATGTGGGCCACCACCGGCGCAGCACGCGCGCAGCCGCGAGCTTCTGCGACGGCAGCGGAAACCCCACCTGCAGCAGCGGCGACTGCACGATGAGCCGGCGCATCCCGGCCGGCTGCCGCATCGCCCAGACGATCCCAGCCAGGCCGCCGAAGCTATGGCCGAACACGCTGTACTCCCGGACGCCGAGCGTCGGTAGGATGTGCGCGCACACGAGCGCGGTCTCGTCCTCCACCACCCGGCTGACCGACTCAATGTCGCCGCGGGCGCCGCTGGAACGCCCGTGTCCGACGTGATCCGGCGCCAGAACGCCGACGCCATCGCGCGAAAGCGTCTCGGCAACCGACGCGTACCGGCCACTATGCTCGCCGTAACCATGCAACACCACGAGCAAGCGCGTCGCACCGGCAGGCCACCAGAGCTGGTACGCCAGCCGGCGGCGCGTGCCTGGCACGTCCCACAGGTCTTCCCGAACGTTCATGACACCGTTTCGTACAAGCGTTCGAGCGCAGCGGCATGCCGATGCGCGATGACCTGCCGCTTGGCCTTGAGCGTCGGGGTCAGCTCCCCACCGGCCTGCGTGAACTCTTGGGACAACACCGCGATCTTCTTCACCTGCTCGAACTTGGCCAAGTCGCGCTGCTTCTCCTGCACAATGGCCCAGTAGGCGGCGTGGATGTTTGGATGCTGAACCAGCTCAGCCGGCGGCAGCCCGGCCACGCCTTCGCGCTGGGCAAGGGTGTGCAGCGCGGCCGCATCGGGCACGATCAGCGCGACGCAGTACGGCCGCTTGTCCCCGAACACGAACGCCTGCGCAATGGCCGGATCGGTGATGAACCGGCCTTCGAGTTTCTGCGGCGCGACGAACTTACCGCCGGAGGTCTTGATCAGGTCCTTCTTCCGGTCGGTGATGATCAAGCACCCGGACGCATCGAGATGGCCAATGTCGCCGGTGTGCAGCCATCCCTCGACGATCATGGCGGCGGTTTCGGCCGGCTTCTGGTAATACCCCTGCATCACGTGCGGGCCGCGAGTGAGGATCTCGCCGTCTTCCGGCGCGATCCGGACTTCGAGGCCAGGCAGCGGCGGCCCGACCGTCCCGAAGACCGGCACCGGCGGACGGTTCACCGCAATGACTGGCGAGGTCTCGGTCAACCCGTAGCCTTCCAGGATCACGACGCCGAGGCTGAAAAAGAATTCGGCGATCTCGCGCGAGAGCGGCGCGCTGCCGGAGATGAAGAACCGCAGCCGCCCGCCGAGCCGGCCGCGGAGCTTGTGGAACACCAAACGGTCGGCGAGCACGTGCTGTGTTGCCACGCTGAACGGCACCGGGCGGCCCTGGGTCAGGGCCGCGGCCCGTGCTGCGCCCACACGCTGCGCCCAAGCGACCAGGCGCCGTTTCCCTGCCGGCACCGTGCGCAGCCCCTCCTGCACGCGGGCATACAGCTTCTCGAAGAAGCGCGGCACGCCCAGCATCACCGTCGGGTGGATCTCCCGCATGTTGTCCCCGACCGTGTCCATCGTCTCTGCGAAGGCGATCTCGGCGCCGGCGGCAACCATCAGATACCACCCGGCCGTGCGCTCGAACACATGGCACAGCGGCAGGAACGAGAGGTGCCGGTCCGTCTCGCTGACCCGGATGACCTGCAAGGCCGCGTCGACGTTCGAGAGGAAGTTCTGGTGCGAGAGCATCACGCCCTTCGGCTCGCCGGTCGTCCCGGACGTATAGATGAGCGTTGCGGTGGCGTCCGGCCGCAGGGCGGCCCTCCGGGCGCGCAGTTCAGCGGTGCGGGCCGCCAGCGAGCCCTTACCCTGCTCCAGCGCCGCCGTCCACCGAAGCGCCGCTCCGGCGCCAGGCTCCATCACGACCACGGTGCCCGGCATGGTGCCAGCCGCAGCCAGCCGCGCGGCATGGTCATCCGTGGACACCACAGCGGCGGCCGGCCGGCTGTCACGGCCGATGACGGACAGGTCTGCCGGCGTCAGGGTCGGATACAGCGGAACGCTCCACGCGCCGACCGACTGAATCGCAAGATCCGCGATGCCCCATTCCGAACGGTTCTCGGAGAAAATGAGCACCCGGTCCCCGGGGCAGATGCCGCGATCCAGGAGGAAAGCGGCGAAGGCATCGACCGCGGCGGCCGCGTCTCGCCAACTGATCGATTGGTACCGGCCGGCAAGTTTGCGCCAAAAGAGCGGACGGGCGGCGTACCGGGAGGCTTGCTGAAGGAACAGTGCGGGAAGTGTCTCGGCCATCAGGCCGCGAGCCTAGACGATGCCCTGCTCAAGCCACTGGACCTGGCCGGCCAACACGCGCTGTGCCAACTGGTGGGCGCGCTGGTCATCGTTCTCCCCGACGCCGCGGAATAAATTCTGCACGCGACGGCTGGCCTGGCGGCAGAACAGGTCGGCCAGTTCCACTGGGCCGCGGTCCGAGGCCCCAGCCCGGCGCAGCGCATCGGCTTTGGAGCACGCGGCAAGCATCGCGAAGAGCTCGCTGCCGATATCCACGAGCCGGGCCAGGAGCCGTTGCCGTTCTTGCAGGCCCATCTGATGGATCGCAGCCGCATGGAACAGCGTGCGGGCAAGCCGGTGGCTGGTGCGGCGCACAAACCGCACGTGCTTGGCCAGCGGACCAAAGCTCGCGTACCGCGGCCAGCCGCCCCAGTAGAGCCACTGGCGCGGGTACCACGCAGCGTAGCGGGCGCCGGCAGCCAGCAGCGCCTGCAGCTTCGCCGGCAGCGGCACCCGGGGACTGAGCAGCTTGGAGACGATCCGCAGGTGCGCGTCCAGGGCTTCGCGCGCAATGAAGAGCCGCATGATGTCGCTCGTGCCTTCGATGATGAGGTTGATCCGGAAGTCCCGCATGATGCGCTCAACTGCCGCCGGGGTCTCGCCGCGCGCCTTGAGCGACTGCGCCGTCTCATACCCGCGGCCACCGCGGATCTGCAGCGTCTGGTCCACGATCCGCCACGTGGCTTCGGAGCAGTACATCTTGGCCATCGCCGCCTCGAGACGGATGTCCACCGTCTTGCGGTCCACCAGCGCAGAGGCCAGGTCCACCATCGCCTCCATCGCAAACGTGGTCGCGGCCATCTCACCGATCACGGTGCCGACCGCCTCATGCTGACCGATGGGCCGGCCCCATTGCTTGCGCACCTTGGCCCACTCGCGGGAAATCTGCAGGCACCGCTTGGCCGTGCCGACGCTCGCCGCAGGAATCGCGAGGCGTCCAGCATTCAACGTGGTCAGCGCCAGCTTCAGACCCAAGCCCGGCCCCCACAGGATGTTCTCCTTCGGCACGCGCACGTTCGTGAACCGGATGACGCCGTTCTGCATGCCCTTCAACCCCAGGAACTCGCACCGGTGCCCCACCTCGAAGCCTGGCATCGACTTCTCGACGATGAACGCGGTGATCTGTTTGCGTTCCTTGCCGCGGACGGTCACCGAGGGGGTGCGGGCCATGACCACGATGACCTCAGCCACCGGGCCATTCGTGCACCAGAGCTTCTCGCCGTTGAGCACAAACGCTTCGCCGCCGTCGACCGGTGTGGCGATCGTCAGCATGTTCGCCGGGTCCGACCCCACGCCTGGTTCGGTCAGCGCAAATGCGGACACCGTCCCCTGCGCCAGGCGCGGCAGGTACTGCTGCTTCTGCGCGTCGGTGCCGAAGAGCATGAGCGGCTGCGGCGCGCCGATGCTCTGGTGCGCGGAGAGCCAGACGGTGGTGGAGCCGCAGTGACTGCCGAGGAGCTGGATGGCGCGGTTGTAATTCGTGTGCGAGAGCCCCAGCCCGCCGTACGCTTTCGGGATCTTCATCCCAAAACAGCCCAGGCGCGCCAGGCCCTGTAGGACGCGGGCCGGCACGTCCCCGGTCCGATCAATCTCCTCTGGATCCAGCTCCGCCTTGAGGAAGGCCTCGAGCTTCGCGATGAACGCATCGCCGATGCGCCGATCCTCCGGGTCCTGCTGCGGGAACGGGTGGATGAGATCCATCCGGAGCTTGCCGAGGAAGAGGTCTGCGACCAGGCTGGGGTAATGCCACTCAGCTTCCCGCGCAGCCTCAGTCACTTCCAGCGCTTCAGGCGCACCGGCAGCCATCGGGATGTGGGAGTCGTGCTGGGTTGGGGGGACGAGAGGCGCGCTCATCGTGTCTCGATGGAGGGCAAGCTAGCGGTCCTTGAACTGTGGCTGGCGCTTCTCCAGGTAGGCTTTGACGCCTTCCCGGCTGTCCTCAGACTGGGCCACGGCAGTGAACATCTTGGCTTCCAGCGCCAACCCCTCAACCAAGGGCTTGTCGATGCCCTCTTCGATGGCTTTCAGCGCCTGCCCGATCGCCACGGCGCTTTTCGCCGCGATCTTGCGCGCCAGGTCTTTCGCCGCCTTGAGCACCTGGTCCTGCGGCACCAGTTGGCTCACCAGCCCGAGGCGCAGCGCGTCTTGCGCCGTGTACATCTCGCCGGTGAGGATCCATTCCGTCGCCTTGCCTTTGCCGATGAGCCGCGGCAGCCGCTGCGTGCCGCCCCAGCCAGGGATGATCCCTAAGTTCACTTCCGGCTGCCCGAATCTGGCCCGGTCCCCGGAGACGCGCAGGTGGCATGACATCGCCAGCTCCAACCCGCCGCCGAGGCAGACCCCATTGATGGCCGCGATCACCGGCTTGCCGAGCCGTTGGATCTTCAGGAACACCGCATGCCCGAGCGCCGCCATGGCTTCAGCATCGTTCGGCGAAGCCATCTGGCTGACTTCCTTCAGGTCAGCGCCGGCCACGAACACCAGCGATCCGGCCCCGGTCAGGACCACCACTTTGACGGCTGCGTCGGCCGCCAACCCATCCATAACCTGGCCGAGCTGTTCCAGGGTGGCGCGGTCCAGCGCGTTCACCGGCCGGTGATCGATGGTAATAATCGCGATTCGGTCCTCGACCGCGACCTTGATCCGTTCTGTTGAGGCGACCGCCATCATCGCTCCCGGTTAGCTGGCATAGTCGAAGAACCCCTTCTTGGATGTCACGCCCAGGTGGCCAGCCCCCACGTACCGCTTCAGCAGCGGCGACGGCCAGAACCGCTCGCCGAGCGTCTTTGCGAACACGTTCAGCTCTTCAAGGACCGTGTTCAGCCCCACCTCGTCGGCGTAATGCAAGATCCCGCCCTTGGATTGCGGGAACCCAAGCCCGGCGATGAACGACAGGTCTGCGTCCGCCGCGGTGCACACGTGCTCATCCAAACAGCGGATCGTCTCGTTGATCATCGGCAGCACCAACCGGTGCACTGAGAACGCGGTGCGGGCTTGGGATTTGCCCTTGAAGCCAACGAGAATCTTCTCCAGCTCAGGGTCTGGCTGGCCGGCCTTGTCCCCGTACAGGTAGAAGCCGGCGCCGGACTTTACGCCAAGGCGTTTGAGGGTGTCCAGCTCGGCCCAGATCGGCGCCGGTTCCATCCGCGGCCCGTACGCATCCAGCAGGATGTTGACCACTTCCTTGCACACATCGAAGCCTAGGTTGTCCACCAGCGTGAACGGCCCCATGGGGAAGCCGAACTGCACCATCGCGTCGTCGATCTCTCGAGCGGTGGCGGCGCCTTCCTGCAGGCAATACGCCGCCTCATTCAGGTACGGCATGAGGACCCGGTTCACCAGGAACCCGGGGCACTCGTTGACCCGGACCGGCAGCTTGCGCAGCGATTCGGTGAAACCGATCACGTCGCCGATGGTCTCCTCCGACGTGTCCAGCCCTGGGATCACCTCGACCAGCTTCATGATGTGCGCCGGGTAGAAGAAGTGCATCCCGATCACCTTGTGCGGCCGCGTGGTGGCACCCCCGAGCGCGGAGATGGAGAGCGAAGAGGTGTTGGAGGCGAGGATCGCGGACTCCGGGGTGGCGGCATCGAGATCCTTGAAGATCTGCTGCTTCAGCGCCATCTTTTCCGGCACCGCCTCGACCACGATGTCCACGTCCTTGAACTGGGCGTAGTCAGTGACCCCGGTGATGAGCGCCATCTTCTTGTCCATCTCATCCTGGGTCATCTTGCCGCGGTCGACCCGGCGCTTGTACACCTTCTTGATCGTCTCCATCCCGGCGGCCACGCGGGAGGCGTCCACGTCCTTGAGCAAGACCGGGATGCCGCTGAAGCTGATGACCTGGGCGATCTCAGCGCCCATGGCCCCTGCCCCGATGACCGCGGCTTTGTAGATGTACATCAGACTCTTTCGTACACGATGGTCACGCCCTGCCCGCCGCCGACGCAGGCGGTGGCCAACCCAAGCAAGGCATTGCGCCGCTTCATCTCGTGCAGCAGCGTCACCGTGATGCGCGCGCCGGTGGCTCCGACCGGATGGCCCAGCGCGATCGCGCCGCCGTTAACGTTCGCGATGTCACGGGAGTACCCGAGGACCTGTTCGCACGCCAGGTACGTCGCGGCGAACGCCTCATTGATCTCGATGAGCTGGATGTCCTTCAGCGTCAGGCCGGCTCTCTTCAGCGCCATCGGCACGCTAACCGTCGGGCCGATGCCCATTCGCTCCGGTTCCACCCCGGCGATGGCGTAGGACCGGATCTTGGCCAGCGGCGTAAAGCCGAGCGCCTTCGCCTTCTCGGCGGACATCATCAGCAGCATGGCCGCGCCGTCGGCGTTGAAGCATGCGTTGCCCGGGGTCACGGTGCCGCCGTCCTTGAAGATCGCCGGGTACTGGCTCAGCATCTGGTCATTCACGCCGGGGTTGATGCCTTCATCCTGCGTGAACGGTTCCGGCGGCAACTCGCGGCCCATGGACCGCTTTGGCACCATGACCGGGACCAACTCGTCCTTAAACCGGCCCTCGCGCGTGGCGCGGAAGGCGCGCTGGTGCGAGAGGATCGCGAACGCGTCCTGGTCTGCGCGCGAAATCTTATACTCGGCCACCAAGTTCTCCGCGGTCTGGCCCATGATCTGGCCGCACACCGGGTCGGTCAGCCCTTCCCACACCGCGTCGATCATCTCCGAGTGGCGGATGCGCTTGCCCCAGCGCAGGTCGCGGCTGACGTACGGCGCAGCGCTCATGCACTCAGCGCCACCAACGACCTGCACGTCCCGGTCGCCGCAGCGGATGTTTTGCGCCGCGCTGATGATCGCCTGCAGCCCGGAGGCGCAGTTGCGCTGGACCGTGTAGGCCGGCGCCTGGATCGGCACACCGGCGCGCAGCGAGATGACACGGGCGATGTTGGTGGCGTCTGAGGATTGCCCGACGCAGCCGATGATGACTTCCTCCAGGTCGGCCGGTTTGACCTTGGTGCGCGCAAGCAGCCCCCGCAGCGCGATCTCGCCCAGCGCCTGCGCGGTCATGCTCTTCAGGGCCCCGCCGAAGACCCCCTGCGGCGTCCGGACGCCGTCAACAATCACCACATCAGCCATCGCAATCTCCGCAACTCTTGGTCAGGCAATCACTTAATCCATCCATCCTACGGAAGCAGTTGGCCCTTGTCAACGGGCGCCGGTTCAAGTCCAGCCAGGCGGCGCAACTGCGGCAGTGCCTGCAGCGTCGCTTCTTCCCCGCGCCGGATGAACTTCTCTGGGTTGAAGAACTCGAGCCAGTGCGAACTCGGGACTGTCGGCCGCAGGGTCACATCGGCCTCTTGACAGGAGACTTCGGCAATCTGGTACTCCATCGCCTGCATCGAACGCATGATCACGTCGAAGATCAGGGGCGACATCGATCGCCGCAGCTCCAGGCGCAACCACGCGTACAAGCGGACCGGGAAGCTGCGCCTCGCCAGTCGCGCCTCACGTTCCTCGCGATGCCGGATCACCCGTTCCCGCTGGGCGCGCAGCTCCGGCGTGGTCGGGAACACGTTGACCGCGATGACGTGCCGCGCACCGGCGCGCCGCAGCACGCTGACCGGGATCGGGTTGACCACGCCCCCATCCAGGTAGATCTTGTTGCCGATCTTGACCGGCTTGAAAATGCCTGGGATCGACACCGAGGCGCGAACCGCTTCCGCGATCGAGCCGGACTGAAACACGACCTCTTCGCGGTCGACCGGGTTCGCCGCCACGACCTTCAGCGGCAGCCAGGTTTCTTCGAACGTCTTGCCGGCAAAATCCACCTGCAGCTTCTTCATCAACTGCGCGCCCTGAATCGGGCCGCCGGAGAGCGGGCCAAGGACCAGGCCTGAGATGACCATGATATTCAGACCCAGCAAGACCCCGACCAGCGCCCCGGCACACCACCAGGCCACGGCGCCAACGCACACGCCCAGGACCAGGCTGATGACCGGCAACCCCACATCGAGCAAAAACAGCTTCTGAATGTCCCACTTCTTGCGGAACCGCAGCGCCATGCGCTCCAGATCCTCGGCGGACTGGCCGGAGGCCCACAGCCCGCCCACCATGGCCCCGATGCTGGAGCCGGCGATCATATCGATCGGAATCTTCTCGCGCTCCAAGACTTTCAGCACGCCGATGTGCGCCAACCCCAGCGCCGCGCCGGAGCCGAGGGCCAGGCCGATCAATTTCCCGCCGAGCTCTCGCGCCACGCGCCGGACCACCGACCCGTAGGGCGAAGCATGCTGGTCGAGCAGCGTGCGCAGGTCGGCCAAGCCGACTTGCCCACCCGACGAACTGATATACGGCAGGGCGATGTCAATGGCTTGCCCCAGCTCTGTCGCAACTTCCGGCGGCGTGAGCACCGGCGCTGCGACGTCTTCCACGCGCTCGAACAGCGTGCTGAGCAGTCCGCCTTGGTCGCGCGCGCGCCGGGGCTGGCTCAACACGATCTTGAACACCGGCTCGGCGGTGCCGACCTCGCTCTGCAGCTGGTGCATGAGGCGCTTGGTCTCATGCACGTGCTGGGTGTCCGCGTCGGTGACCACGTAGATGCCGTCTGACTGGGTAAGCGCTTTCAGGACCGGCGCATTGACCGTCACCGGCAGGTCCATCAGCACATACTTGAACCGCTTAATCAGCAGGCTCAGCATCGGCGCGATCAACGCGTCCCCGCCCTCGGCGCGCAGGAGCGCGCTGGCCGGCAGCACCTGGAACCCGAGCTGGTGCGGCACCAGCGCTGCCGCGATACTGTCCTCGGCGCCGGCCGCTTCCGGGGCCAGCTCCGGCCGGTCCAGCCGCCCCGGATACAGCCATGGCGCGTTGCTTAAGTCCCCGCTGAAATCGATGAGGACGGTCTCCTGCGCGGTCTCGCGCTGGAGGCTGCCGGCAAGGGCGGTCGCGAACATCGTGCAGCCGACGGCCGGGGCCGCGCTGTAGACGCTGACGATCGTCGCCTCGCTGAGCCCGCCCATATACTGCGTCCGCAGCCGGCGCGAGAGCAAGCGGCTTAAGTGCAGCACGAGCGACGGCACGCGGTTGATCACATCGTCGAAATCGATCTTGCCCAGGCGCAGGACCAGCGTGTCGTTGACCGCCTGCACCGTGGCGGAGTGCGCCTCGCCGGTGAGCAGCGAGATCTCGCCGAAGGAGTCATCGTTGTGCAGGATGGTCAGCGTCTTCTCCACGCCGCCGGCGTGTGTGACGACGCGCAACCGCCCGGAGATGATGATGTAAAACGCGTCCGCCGCATCCCCTTCCCGGTAGATCGTTTCGCCCTTCTTGTGCTCGATGAGACGGGTCCGTTCCGCGATGAGGAGCAGCTCTTTCTCGTTGCAGGAAGAGAACAACGGGATGCGCCGGAGGATGACGACTTTGTTTTTCGGCTGCGACACCTCCGAGTCCGAGGACATCAGGCCAGGGCGCCTCGTCCCGCCGTGGGCGGGACTCGGGGCTTCAGGCGTGCGAGGGCCCCTCGGATGCGCGCCGGGTCGTTCGTGAATACGCCGTCGATCCCAGCGCGGGAGAGCGCTTGCGCGCGGCTGGCCTGGTCCACGGTCCACGCATGGACGCGCAGCCGCAGCGCGTGCGCGCGCGCCACGCGCGCCGGCGTCACCAGGTCTTCGCGGGGGTGCCACGCCCGGCAGCCCAGGCGCGCGGCGGCGATCAGCGAGGCGTCGGGGCCTCGCGCACAGATCAGCGCGCGTGGGGCATCCGCCGGCAACTCGTGTAAGAGGCCGGCATCGAAGGAGGACCAGAGGATGCGTCGCATGGCGCCGGCGCGGCGGGCGGCGGCGACCGCAGCACAGGCCAACCGGCGCCGGGCGCGCGTGCGCTTTAACTCCACGTTGACGCCCATCGTGCCGGCGGCGCGCAAGGCCTCCTCGAGCCGGAGGATGCGTTCGCCGCGGAACCGCAACGCGAACCAGCGCCCAGCGTCGAGCAATGCGAGTGCCTGGGCGCGCGTGCGCCCGATCGTCCCTCGCCCGTCCGTCGTCCGTTCCAGGCGCGTATCATGGAACACCACGGGTTGTCCGTCTGCGCTCAGCTGCACGTCCAGCTCCACCATGTCTGCGCCGGCTCGCTGCGCCGCCACAATCGCGGCGCGCGTGTTTTCCGGCGCCGTCGCAGAGGCGCCGCGGTGCCCGATCACCAGACACCGGTGGCGCGTCCTGGCAGATGATACCACACGCGTGCGGGCCAGGCTCATGCCGCGGCGCCGACGTGCTGGTCGAAGAACGCACCGATCCGTCGGACGTACTCGTCATGGTGCTGGGTGAACATGCTCACGTGCGCGACCTCCGGCTCGGTCCACCGTGTCTTAGGGCCGGCCCAGGCGTCGTACAGTCGTTCGCTCACACAGGGGGCGATCCGCTGGTCTTGCCCGCCCTGGATCAGCAACAACGGCTGGCGCAAACGCGGCGCGGCTTCGAGCGGATCAACGCGCGCAAGGCGGCGCCGCAACCATGCGTGCGCCCCCCACCAGGTCAACCAGGCCGCAGGGCCCGGCAGCCGGTATTGGGCCCAAATAGCGCGCGCGAGCACAGGATACAAACGCGCGTAGGGCGAATCCAGGACGACCGCCTGCACGCCAGGAAACTGCAGCGCGGCCTGGCACGCAATGGCGCCGCCCATGGAGAAGCCCAGCATGCCGAGCGGCAGCGGCGCCCGGCCGTTCGCCCAGGCCAGGGTGGCCAACGCATCCTCGGTTTCCCGCACGCCCAGCGTGCACGGGCCTGGCCGGTCCCCGTGGCCGCGCAGCTCCAGCAGGATCACCTCATAGCCGCGCTGCCGCAGCCCATCGCCGATCTCGAGCACTTGGCGATGGGACGCGAAATAGCCGTGGCACAGGAGCAGGCGTCCGCGCGGAACCGCAGGCGCTAAGACCCGCACCGGCCACGTCTCGCCGCCAGGCGCCGTGACCTGGTGAACGGTGAGCGCGACGTGCAGTGTCTCGGAGCGTGGGGGGACGCGCGGGTACAGCAGCCGGCGGGCCGAAGCCGAGGCCCAGGCGAGGGCGATGATCGCGGCCGTGCCGAGCAGCCACGCGACCAGGGGAGTCATCCCCCCACCTCTTCGGCACAGGCCCACCCCCGGTGGGCGTCTGCCGACCAACGGTCGGCAGACCTGCGTTGTGCGCAGCACAACGCAGATGCCCGAAGAGGTGGGGGGATCAATTGCGTTGAGCGCTGGCGGAGAGGCGTTCGCGGATGAACCGCGAGATGGCCCCGCGGTCCTGGTCGGACAGGTCGGTGAAGAAGACGGCCATGTTGTACCGCGGGGCCTCCGGCGTGCCGATCGGCTCGATGCGGACGATGACGCCGGTGCATCGGATGCTGACGCGTGTCGTGCCGTTCTGGACTTCCAGCCGCAGCGTGACCTTCGTCATCAGGGGGATGAATTGCGACAGGACGCAGCACGCGCCCGAGGCGCTGAGGTCCTTGGTCTCGACCTGAAGATCGCGGCCGCCGTCGGTGATCGACAGCGGCACGCGCTCAGGCGCGCGCGGCGCTTGACGCCGATCTTTGGGGTCGCTCATCCCGGCGGCCACCGGAGCGCCCGCCCGCCCAAGAGGTGCGCATGCAAGTGGTGGACGGTCTGGCCAGCATCGCGGCCGGTGTTGACGACCACCCGAAAGCCTGAGTCGGCGAGCTGATACTGGCGGGCGAGCCGACCGGCGAACTGGAGCAGCTGGCCCAGCAGGCTCGTGTGGGACAGGGTCAGCTCGGCCAGGCTGGGGACGTGCTCGGTGGGGATGACCAGCAGGTGGGTGGGTGCCTGCGGATTGATGTCCTTGAACGCAACCATGCCATCGGCCTCCGCCACGATCTCTGCCGGTACGTCACGGCGGGCGATGCGGCAAAACAGACAGCCGGCGTCGGCCACAGCTCACTTGGCGGCTTTGGGAGCCGCCTCAGCCGGCGCGTCAGCAGGCGGTGCTGCCTTGCTCTTCTCGGCGTTCTCCGTCTTGGCTTTGGCACGCTCCTCGGCAGCCTTGGCCTGCTCGGTCTCCCAGCAGCGCCGCTTGCAGAAAAATTTCCCGTTGCGGTAAAACCACGACTTCCGGCTCAAGCGCTTCGCGCAGGACGCGCACGCGGCAGGACGGTTCCCGACACTCATGCGACACTCACCTCACAGTCTGTTGTATAAACGTGCTGCGTATCTTAACATAGCGCTTACGATGGGTCAAACACGCCAGCGTCGGATCACGCCGCCGCGCCCGACAGGGGACGCGTTTCAGGACCTGGTCCGCCTGGCCCGCTGCCTCCAGGGGCCGCGCGGCTGCGCCTGGGACCGGGCCCAAACGCTCGAGTCCCTGCTCCCCTACCTGGTCGAGGAAACCTGGGAGATCTTCGACAGCATCAAGCGCCGCGACCACCGGCTGCTGGCGGAAGAGCTTGGGGATGCGCTGTACACCTTGCTCTGTCTGGCGCTCATCGCTGAACGCCGCGGGTCATTCCGGCTCCACCAAGCACTCGCCGCCACGCGGCGGAAGATGATCCGCCGGCACGGTCATGTTTTCGGCCCCCGCACAGCGAAGACCCCGGCGTCAGCCCTTGGCAGCTGGCAATCGGCCAAACGGAAGGAGCAGCGAGCGCCTTCAGACTCTAAACGGCTGCGCCCGGTGATCCTGGCCAGCTGGGAGCGGCTGCGGCGCGATCCGGCCGCTGCGGAAGAGCTGGCTCACTGGCTCAAGCGCGGGACGATTAGAGATGCAAGGCCCAGGCGGCCCAGTGGCAGGCGAGCGCGATCGAGAGGCCGATCGTGACGCCCAACACCAGGTTGCTGAACCGGGGATCGAACATAGGAAACACGGCAAACCTCCGACGGTGAGCCGCCATTCTAGCCTGATTCACCGTCGCTGACAAGCGCGTTCTTCCCTCCCCAGCATCGATAAACTCGCCGTCCCCTTGCCCGCCGGGGGCGAAGGGCGGGAGGCCGCGGTGCCGCTCCGGCCTGGCCGGCGGGCGGTGCCGTGGAAGATGACCCGGGAATCCCCCCATCCCCCGCGAACCGGCCCCAACCCACATCCGACGGGACGGCCTTGAGCGGCACGCGCGGCCTCCCGCCCATGCCGATCATGCTATCCGAGAGCCATCCCGGCGGGCAGCTGCTCCGGCCCGCCGCCCGAGAAGCCTTTCGCAGCCTTGAGGAATCTCGATGGACGGTGGGTGGCACCGCGGTTCGCGACGCGCACCCCTGCGACGGCGCGAGCGGCCATGGTGTCGCCCTAGCGTAAGGCTGGCGACGAGCGAGCGCCGGAGCTTTCAGCGAAGCCCGGCCACGGTGGGGCCAGGCGAGCGGGTGCGCGGAGCGAATGCGGTGCCAGGCCCCGCCGGCATAGACTGGCACCAACACCCCGGCGGGCCGGCGGACTAGCGGAGCGTGGCGCTGAAGCGCTGCGCCAACGCCTGGACGATGCGCTGGTGCGCGGCGTCGACTTCGGCCGCGGTCAGCGTGCGGGCCGGGTCGCGGTACTCGAGGGCAAACGTGAGGCTGTGCTTGCCCGCAGGCACCGGCTTGCCGGTGTACCGGTCAATGAGCCGTGACTGCCCAAGGATGGCGCCCCCGGTTTCGCGGATCGCCGCCTCGACAGAGGCGTGCGCCACCTCGTCGCTGACGATGACCGAAAGGTCGCGCTTGGCAGGCGGGAACACGGGCGGCGCGTGGGCAGTCGTGGTGCTGCGGCGATGCTCGAGCAGCCGCTCGATGGCCAGCTCGGCAAACCAGACATCCTGCTCAATATCTGACGCATGCGCGATACGGCGCGCGACCAAGCCAGCGACGCCGACCGGTTGACCGGCGATGCGCAAGATGACGCCGTGGCCTGGCTCGCACCAGGGCTGCGGGCCAGACTCTGCGAGGAGCGCTTCCGCGCACACGCGCACCGCGAGCGCCTCGAGCAGCCCTTTGAGACGGAAGAAATCGGACGGCACCCGGCGCTGCCAGTCCTGCTGCCAGTCACCAGTCAACATGAGGCCGAGCCGCTGCGGCTGCTCAGGCAGCTGCTGTGCGTCGACGACCGATCCGACCTCAAACAACGCTGCAGACGTCACACCACGCGAGACATTGCGGCGAACGCTCGCCAAGAGGCCCATGAACAGCGACGGGCGCAGCAGCGCATGGTCCTGGCTGAGCGGATTGGCGAGCCGGACCGCGTCCTGCACCGGGTAGCCGGCACGCGTGAAGTCCTCTTCGGAGAGCAGCGACCAGGTGATGGCTTCGGTCAGCCCCAGGCTGGCGCAGAGGCAGCGCAGCGACTGCAGCCGCCGGTAGCTTAAGCCCCCGTCGCCGGAGGGCAGGCTCATCCGGACGGCCGGGAGCGTCGGGGGGATCTTGTCATAGCCGATCAGGCGGGCGATCTCTTCGAACAAGTCGGCTTCCTCAGTCAGGTCCCGGCGGAACGACGGCGGCTCAACAGTGAGCACGGTGCCAGACCCGGCTGCCGCAACGCGGCACGACAGCCGCGCCAACATGGCGCGGGCCTCAACCGGATTGACGCGGGTGCCAAGCCGCCGGTCCAGCCGTCCCACGTTCAAGGTGATGCGCCGGGATTTCGCCGGCGGCTTGCCGACGGTGATCGTCGCGGTCACGCGGCCGCCGGAGAGCTCCTGGATCAGCTGCGCGGCCCGGCGCGAAGCCGCCTCCACCCCCTGCGGGTCTATGCCCCGCTCGAACCGATACGAAGATTCTGTCGCCAGGCCCAAGGCGCGCGCGGTGCGCCGGACGCTGATCGGATCAAACTGCGCGCTCTCCAGCACGATGCGCTTGGTCGAGGGCGAGACTTCGCTGCCGGTGCCGCCCATGACCCCAGCGACCGCCACCGGCGCCTTGGCATCCGCGATGACCAACATCTCCGGCGTTAGTTTCCTGGCGACCCCGTCGAGCAGCGTGATCGGCTCACCAGCCTTGGCGCGCCGCACAATCAGCGTGCCGCCGCTGAGCCGATCCAGGTCGAACGCGTGCAGCGGCTGGCCATACTCGAGCAGCACGTAGTTCGTGATATCGACGAGGTTGTTGATCGGTCGCTGGCCGCACGCGAGCAACCGCTGCTGCATCCATGCCGGCGACGGACCGACCTTCACACCCTCAATGACCCGGCCGACGTACTGGGGACACGCCTTGGCATCCTCGACGCGGATCACGATTCCGCCGGTCTTCGTCGCTCTGCTCTTCCCCTGCCCTTTGTCCCCTACCCCTTGTCCCCCGGGTAGCTTTATTCTTTGCCCTGTCGCCACCGCAATCTCACGCGCGATGCCAATCATCGACAAGCAGTCGGCCCGATTCGGCGTGATCTCCACATCCAGCACGCCGTGGTCGATGCTGGTCACTTCCAGCCCGGCCATGGTGAGCTTCTCAGCCAGCGCCTTGGGGGCGAGCGTGATCGGCACGTACGCCTTCAACCACTCCAGCGGGGCCTTCATCAGAATTGGCTCAAAAAGCGCAGATCATTCTCGAACAGCAGGCGGATATCCTTGATGCCGTGGCGCAGCATGGCAATGCGCTCCACCCCCATTCCGAAGGCGAAACCTTGGACCTTGTCCGGATCATAGCCCACGCCCTTCAACACGTTCGGGTGCACCATGCCGCAGCCCAGAATCTCCAGCCACCCCTTGTGCCCGCACGTGGAGCATCCCGCGCCCTGGCACGAAGCGCACGCGATGTCCACTTCGGCGGACGGCTCGGTGAACGGGAAGAAGTGCGGGCGGAACCGGGTCTTGGTGCCGGCGCCGAAGAGCGCGTGCAGGAACTGCTGCAGTACGCCTTTCAGGTCAGCAAAACTGGTCCGGTCATCGAGCATCAGGCCTTCGACCTGATGGAACATAAAACTGTGGCTTGGATCCAGCGGGTCCGGGCGGAACACGCGGCCCGGGACCAGGATGCGCAGCGGCGGCTGGCGCTGCTCCATGACCCGCACCTGCACCGGTGAGGTGTGGCTGCGCAGCAACAGCCGGCCCAACGCCGGCTCCGGGGATGGCACGTCGAGGAAGAAGGTGTCGAAGTTTTCGCGGGACGGGTGCTCGCGCGGAATGTTCAGCCCGTCAAAGTTATACCGTTCGTACTCAGCCTCCGGCCCTTCGACGATTTCGAACCCGAGCGGGAGGAACAGCGAGAGGATGGCGTCGAGCGTCTGCGTAATGGGATGCAGCCGGCCCTGCACGACGGCGGCGCCGGGAAGCGTCACGTCCAGGGCGGCGCGAGCGGGCGCAACGGCAAGCTCGGTCAGCCGCTGGGAGAGCCTGGCCTCGATGAAGGCCTTAAGCTCGTTGGCCTGCTTAAACGCGGCACCCCGCTGATCGGCCGAGAGGACGCCGAAGTCTTTCATCGCCGCGGTCAGTTCGCTCTTGCGGCCCAGATACTTCACGCGCAGCGCCTCTACCGTCACGGTATCGGCCGCCCCGGCGAGGTCTGCGGCGAAGGCTTTCCGGACCGCGTCCAACGCGTCGCTCATTTCACGGAGGAGGTGGCGTCCTTGCCGGTCAACACGCTGACCCGGCACGGCGCGCTGCGCAGCACATGCTCAACCGTCGTGCCGATCACGAAGGAGCCGATCGGCGGCGTCCGCGCGGCCATCACGATCAGGTCCACGCCGAGCTCTTTGGCGGTTTCCACGATTGTTTCGCCGGCGTTGCGCGCCTGCTTGACCTGCGTCGTGATGGGGATCTCATACTCGCGGCCGATCGCCTGGGTCTGTTCCATGATCTGGTCCCCGGTGGCCAGCTTGTCGGCGAAAAAGGTGTCCAGCGGCAGCGTGGGCGGGATTTCGATCACGTGCAGCGCGAGCACCTCGGCATTGTATTCCTTGGCCAGGCGGACCGCGAACTGCACCGCTTCCGGCCTGGCAGGACTGGAGCGCGGGATCAGGATCCGGCGGATCTTCACTTCCTCGTACCCAGGCACTTGGAGCTTCTCGATTTCCACTCGGGCGGTCGGCGGCAGGTTCTGGGTGCGGCGGTACCAGAAGTACAGCAGCAGCCCGATGCCCATCCACAGAAAGCCCAGGTTCCGGCCGGCCGGCTTGGTCAGGATCACGTCCACCCACACCGCGACGGTGCCAAGGAGTCCGATGATAGAAGTCCACGGCAGTTCGAACCGGCCCATCCGCACGTTCCACCCGATCTTGAACGGCCGCACGAGGTCCGGCTGGCGGATGCGTAACCCGAGCAACGACGCATGGGCGAGCGCGAAGGAGAGCATGGCGCCGAAGTTGTACAGCTCCGCGATATGCGTCAGGTGTTGTGCGACCGTCACGATGGCGCCGGCGATGACGGTAAAGGTGATGAGTGACATGTACGGCGTCTTGTACTTCGGGTGCAGTTTGTAGAACAGCCGCGGCAGCGCGAAATGCTCGCTCATGGCGAAAGTCAGGCGGGAGGCGCCGATCAACCCCGCATTCGCCGCCACGAACAGGATCGTCGCGCCCAGCAACCCCACCCAGGGCGCGAGGTACTCGCGTCCGTACGGGATGGACGCCGCGATGCCGGCGATCGGGTCTTCCAGGTAGTGGGTCGTCAACTCCTGGGGCGTCAGCGCGGAGAGCGCGATCGAGGAGATGCCGAAGTACAGGATGAACAGCGTGACCATCGTTGCCAGCATGGCGCGCGGCACGGTCCGGTTCGGATGGCGCGCTTCCCCGGCCAACTGGGAGATGGACTCGATCCCGATGTACGCGACCATGGCCATCCCGACGCCTTTCCAGAACTGCGGCCACGTCGGCGACCAAACGGCGTCCGGCACCCCCACGCGCATGTGGATCCACAGCTGCTGCAGCTGGAACAGGAACTGCTGGGGGTGGAGGATGTGCATCAGGAAGATCAGCCCGACCGTGATGATCGACAACTGGGTCGCGATGTCGAAAATGCACAAGAGCAGGGAGATACGCGTCGATTCCTTGACGCCAAAGACGTTCAGCGCCAGCAGCACCGCGAGGATGGCCAACGTGAACGGGACGTTGCCGATGCTGCTCTTCAGCACCGGGACGAAGTTGCTCAGGTACGGGCCGATGGAGAACGCCGAGATGGCGATCGTCACGATGTAGTCCAACAGCAGCGCCCACCCGGCGATGAAGGAGACCAGATCGTTGAACGCGTGGCGGGCGAAGCTGCACGAGCCTCCGGACTCCGGCATGGCGGAGGAGAGCTCGGCGTAGGTGAGGACGGTGCAGAAGAACACGATCCCGGCCAGGGCCAGGGCGAGCGGGACCGCCCCCAAGGCGTAGAGCGTCGTCACGCCGAGGGCGTAGTAGATGGAGGAGCCCACGTCCCCGTAGCCGATCGCGAAGAGCTGGGGCGTGTTCAGCACGCGGTGCAGGTTCCCCTTGTCGAGGACCGACACCCGTTCCGACGGGCCTTCTGAGATGTCGAACGGCCGGTCGGCCATGCGATGGCGCTTAACGCGCCGCGGCGACCTGTGCGACCAGCTGTTTGAACGCCGGCTTGTCGGTGATGGCGAGCTCGGAGAGCTGCTTGCGGTTCAAACTCACCTTGGCCTTGGCGCAGGCGGCGATGAACGTGCTGTACGTGAAGCCGTGCTCGCGGACCGCGGCGTTGAGCCGCATGATCCACAGGATCCGGAACTCCCGCTTCTTGACCTTGCGGTCGCGGGTCCGGTACGCCTTGGCCCGCATGAGCGTCTCTTTCGCCTTGACGAGCTGCAGGCGGCGAGCGCCCCGATACCCTTTGGCTTGCTTGAGGATTCGCTTGGCCCGCTTCCGCGAAGCCACGGCCCAACTGGTGCGTCCCATCGTTCGTGCTCCTTCTGGTAGGTCCTGCTTACGGCAGCAGGGCGAGAATCAGGCGCGCCTCGGCCGCCGGCAACGTCATCCCCCGGCGCAAGTGGCGTATGGTCTTGCGGCGCTTGTGCGCCAGCAGGTGGCGCCGGCCTGGCCGGTTCGCGATCACCTTGCCGGTGCCGGTCACCTTGAATCGGCGCTTAGCGCCCTTAACTGTTTTGAGCGTTGGCATTCTCACTCCGTGGTTGTGGTTGCGCCGTCGGCACGGACTTGGCCACGGTCCGCTGCTGGCGCGCTTCCTCGCGCGTTAACCGCTTGATCTTCTCGCGGTCTGGGCCGAAGACCATCGTCAAGAACCGGCCGTCCTGCACCGGGGTGCGCTCGACCTTGCTGACGACCTTCAGGTCCTCGACGAGCCGGTCCAAGATCTTCCGGCCCACCTCGGTGTGCGTCATCTCGCGCCCGCGGTACACCATGGTCACCTTGGCCTGGTCGCCGCGCATCAGGAACCGCTTCAGCATCGTGAGCTTGACCTGATAGTCATGCTCTTCGATATGCGGCTTGAACTTCACTTCCTTCAGCTTCCCGACGTGGTGCTTCTTCTTGGCCTCACGCTCGCGGCGCTGCTCCTCGTATCGGTACTTGTTGAAATCCATGATGCGGCACACGGGCGGAGAGACTTGGGGGGCGACCTCCACGAGATCGAGCCCCTGCTCCTTGGCCAGCTTGATCGCGTCCGCCGGGACCATGATGCCCAGCTGCGCGCCATCCTCCGCGATCACCCGGATCTGCGCGATCCGAATCCGCTCGTTGATCCGCAACTGTTTCAGAGTGCCCTCCTCGCCTGTTCCTCTGCGACCCGGTCTGCGAACGCGGCCAGCGGCATGGCCCCCAGGTCCCCCTGGCGGCGGTGCCGGACGGCCACGGCCTGCGCCTGCGCCTCGCGGCCGCCGACGACGGCCATGTACGGCACTTGCGCGAGCTGCGCATCCCGGATCTTCGCCTGCATTTTGTCCTTCCGCGCGTCCAGCTGCGCCCGCAGCCCGCGCGCCTTCAACACCTCGACCACCTGCGCCGCGTACTCCATGACCGCGTCGTTGATCGGGATCACGTGCACCTGCACCGGGGCCAACCACACCGGCAGCGCCCCAGCATACTGCTCCAGCAGCATCCCGAAGAACCGCTCAAGGCTCCCGAGGAGTGCTCGGTGCACCATGATCACGCGGTGCACCTTGCCGTCTTCGCCAGCGTACTGCAAATCGAAGCGCTCGGGCAGCGCAAAGTCGCACTGGATCGTGCCGCACTGCCAGCTGCGGCCGATCGCATCCTTGATCTTCACGTCGATCTTCGGGCCGTAGAACGCGCCTTCCCCGTCGTGGACCGCGAAGGGCAGCTTGCGCGCGGTCATCGCCTCACGCAGCGCAGTTTCAGCGTGCACCCATGCCTCAGCGCTGCCGATAGCCTTCTCCGGCTTGGTGGAAAGCTCCAGTTCGTACTCGGTGAAGCCAAAGGTCTTCAGCACATCGAACTCGAAGTCCAGGATGCGGCCGATCTCCTCGACCAGCTGGTCCTCGCGCAGGAAGATGTGCGCATCATCCTGCGTGAAGCCGCGCACGCGCAGCAGGCCGTGGAGCACGCCAGACTTTTCGTTCCGGTACACCGTCCCCAGTTCGAAGAAGCGCAGCGGCAGCTCGCGGTAGCTGCGCGTCTTCGCGTTGAAGATCAGCATGTGGCCTGGGCAGTTCATCGGCTTCAGGCCGTACGCCTGCTCATCCGCCTCGAGTAGGTACATGTGCTCGCGGTAGTAATCCAGGTGCCCGGACGTCTTCCACACGTCGGTGCGGAACAGGTGCGGCGTGACTACGAACTCGTAGCCGCGCGCGCGGTGCTCCTGGCGCAAGTAGTCCTCGAGGATCGACCGCACCAGCGCGCCCTTCGGGTGGTAAAACACGACTCCAGGGCCGGCCGCCTCCTCGAAGCTGAACAGCTCCAGGTCCTTGCCCAGCTTGCGGTGGTCGCGTTTCTTCGCTTCCTCGACCCGGGTCAGGTGCGCGTCGAGCTCTTGCTGCGTCGGGTAGACGGTGCCGTAAATGCGTTGCAGCTGGGGGTTCTTTTCATTGCCGCGCCAATACGCGCCGGCCAATCCCAGCAGCTTGAACGCCCGGATCTCGCCGGTCGCCGGCACGTGCGGGCCTTCGCACAGGTCCACGAAATCCCCGTCGGTGTAGATCGACACCGACGCGTCGGCGATGCCCTCGACCATCTCCAGCTTGAACGCGTCCCCGTCCTTGCCGAAGAACGTCCGCGCTTCGTCCTTCGACATGGTGCTGTGTCTGAACGCGTGGTTCTCCTTGATGATCTTGGCCATTTCGGCCTCGATCTTGGGCAAATCCTCGTCGGTCAGCGGCACCGGCACCTGCAAGTCATAGTAGAACCCGTCCTCGATCGGCGGGCCGATGCCCAGCTTGGTCTGGGGATAGAGCCGGCGCACCGCCTGCGCCATCACGTGCGCGGTGCTGTGCCGCAACGCGTAAAGCGGATCCGTCTCCTTGCGCTGCGCTTTCTGTCCGGTGTGTGCGTGTCCTGCGTGTGCCATGCGTTCCGCTAACAGCTCCGGCGTTGAACGCGTAACGTGGAACGCGTAACAGGGACGTTGAACGTTCCGCGTTTCACGTTCAACGCTGAGCCCTTTCGATGAATGGTGGGCGATAGAGGACTCGAACCTCTGACCTCTTCCATGTCAAGGAAGCGCTCTAACCAACTGAGCTAATCGCCCGCAGACTCCCTGGCTCATCGACGGAGAAAGAGCCGGGGGTGGGAGTCGAACCCACATATCCCTCACGGGACAGGAGATTTTAAGTCTCCCGCGTCTCGCCAGTTGCGCCACCCCGGCGGCCATCGAATTGGAGGCGGCGATCGGAATCGAACCGATGTATAAGGGTTTTGCAGACCCTCGCCTTACCACTTGGCTACGCCGCCGTAGACAGCAAGGCTCAGCACCGACCATGGGAAACGCGTTCAGGAGCGGCCGCGCGAGGTCACGGCCGCTTACTCGCCGGTGGACTGAAAGCCGACCTGCCCGCCGACGCGCAAGATGTTGACGCCGTCAGGATGGTTGCCAGGCTTGTCCTCAACGAGCGGCTCGGTCGAACTGGCGGCGGGCGAGAGCCCGGCGTGGTACGCGAAGTCGCCCCCGGACGGGCCTGCGGGCACCGGATTCGCGGAAGACGGGCACTTGAACACCTCGAGGTCATCGAGGTACTCGGTGTGCAGTTCATCCAGCGAGGCCGGATACTGCTCGTTGTGGTCGTCCCGATACTGGGAAATCGCATAATAGATCTGCTTCAGGTTGTTCTGGCACTTGGTGCGCCGGGCCTTCTCGCGCATCTTCATGGCCCCTGGCGCCAAAAACCCGATCAGGATGCCGATGATGGCAATCACCACCAGCAACTCGATCAGGGTAAACCCGTTAAATCCTTGTCGGGCTTTAAGTAAGATGCGGCGCATGGCTCCCTGTCACAGGGTGCCCTGACCGTAGCAAAGGGCCTCGACTTTGTCAAGCAAGAGGCCGGCAACACGCGCTTTGGACACCCGTCCCAGGGGCTGCACCCGCGTGCCAGAGGTCGCGCGCTCCAACAGCCACGCGCGCACCGGCCGCCGGCCGAACGGCGAGCCGTCCGGCCCGGTCTGCTGGGCCACGAGCAGGTCCAGCCGCTTCTCCCGTAGCTTGCGCCGCGCCTTCTCGAGCGTGCCGGCAACCTCCACGGCGAAGCCGACAACGACTTGCCGGCGGCGCCGCGGCAACGTCCCGATGATATCCTGCGTCGGCACGAGTTTCAGCGTCAGCCCGCGACGGCGCGAGAGCTTCGCGCGCAAGACCCGCGCGGGCCGGAAGTCCGCCACCGCCGCCGCCATGAGGATCGCGTCCGCCCTGGGGGCTGCGCGGCGCATGGCCTGGGCCATCTCCGCCGCCTGCTCGACCGGCACGACGCGCGCGCCCTTCGGCAGCGGCGCCTGGCTCGGACCGGTGACGACGGTCACGCGATGGCCGCGCGCCAAGGCCGCCGAGGCCAGCGCGGCCCCCATGGTCCCGGTCGAGTAGTTCGACAAGAACCGGACCGCGTCCACCGGCTCGCGCGTCGGACCGGAACTGATCAACACGCGCAACGCCCGGCGCCCTGGGCTCACCGCTTCCGCTTTGCTGGCCGGGACGGGCGCGCAGGACGGCGGGCCGCTGGGGCCGCCGACGGGGCCGCGGCGCTGGTCACCGGCACCAGCTGCTTGACCAGCTTGAGGATCTCCTCGGTCTCGGCCAGGTGGCCGAGGGCTTCATAGCCGCACGCCAGCTTGCCCACGTCCGGGCCCACGAACCGCACGCCCAGCCGCTTGAGCGTCTGGACGTTGCGCTGTGTGGCCGGGTGCTGCCACATGTGCACGTTCATCGCCGGCACGAACACGAGCTTCGCCCGCGTCGCGAGGAGCACGCACGAGAGCAAATCGTCCGCCAGCCCGTTCGCGAACTTGCCGATCACGTTCGCCGTGGCCGGGGCCACGAGCACCAGGCGCGCCTTGTCCGCCAGCGTGGTGTGAATGATGTGCCCCGCGTCCGGGTCGAACAGGTCCGTATGCACCTTCCGCTCGGAGAGCACTTGCAGCGTTGTCGGGGCGATGAACTTCGTCGCCCGCTGGGTCAGCACGCACGTGACGCCGTAGCCGGCGTCACGCAAGGTGCGCACCAGGTCAGCCGCTTTGTAGGCTCCGATGGACCCTGTGATCCCCACCACGATTTCGGGTGCGTTGATCATGTGTCGTCAGGCCTTTTTCTTCGACTTCCGCCCCTTTTTCGACGAGCCTTCCGCAGGCTCCTCCGGCTTGTACAGCACCTTGCCTTGCAGGATCTCTTCGAGCGCGAGCGACGTGACCTTCCGCTGGTTCGTCTCGATCAGCGGCGGCGCCCCGTCGGCCAACTCCTTGGCCCGTTTGGCCGCCAGCAGGACGAGCTTGTAGATGCTGCCGCATCGCTCCAGGAGGCCTTCAATCGGTACGTGAGCCATCGCTCACTCCTCTCTTGGTCTGCCCCGGCGGAGCACCGCCGCGAGCCGATCCACCACATTCGGAATCGTTCCGTTCGCCAATCGCACGTCGTACCATCGCGCGCACGCGGTCTCGCGCGCGGCCGCGGCCAGGCGCCGCGCCAGCGACGCCGGCGTTTCCGTCCTGCGGCGCACCAGCCGCTGCCGCAACATCGCCGCCGACGGCGGCATCAAAAACACCAGGAGCGCGCGGCGGCCGAAGCTGCGGCGGATCTTGCGCGCGCCTTGCACGTCGATGCTGAGGAGCACGTCGTCTCCGCGCGCAAGCGCCGCGTCGATCGGCGCCCGCGGCGTCCCGTAGGAGGCGCTGTGCACGCGCGCCCACTCGAGCAGCTGCCCCGCGCGCCGCAGCCGAGAGAATGCCGCCGCGGCAATAAAGTGGTAGTCCCGCCCATCGCGTTCCCCGGGCCGCCGGGCGCGCGTCGTGACCGACACGGACCGGCGCAACCGCGGCATCCGGCGCCGCAGCGCCTGCACGACCGTCGTCTTGCCGCCGCCGGATGGGCTCGAGATCACGATGAGCCGCCCCGTGGGGCGCCTCATCCTTGCCGCAGCTCGGCCAGCCGCTGGGCCACCGTCTCCGGCTGCAGGCTCGACAGCACGACGTGGTCCGAATCCGTCACGATCACCGTGCGTGTGCGCCGGCCGTTCGTCGCGTCGATCAGCTTGTGGTGCCGCGTCGCTTCTTCCCGCAACCGCTTGATCGGCGACGGGTCAGCCGCAACGACGGCGATGATGCGCTCAACCGCCACGGCGTTATCAAACCCCACGTTGAGGAAATGTAATCCCGGCATCTAGCCGAAATGCGGGTTATTCAAGGTTTTGGACCTGCTCGCGGATCTTCTCGATGCAGCCTTTCAGCTCGACGACGTGCCGCGCCGCGTCCGGGTCGTTCACTTTCGCGCCGATCGTGTTCGTCTCGCGCATCAACTCCTGCGCGATGAAATCAAGCTGTTTCCCGGCCAAGCCGGTGCCGGCGAGCGTTTGCCGCATGTGGGTGAGGTGGCTGCCGATGCGGACCAGCTCCTCATGCACATCGGTATCGCGGACCAGCGCGACCGCTTCCTGCAGTTGGCCCAGCGAGCCGCTGTTCTTGCCGCCCAACAGCTCTTGCAGCCGCTGCCGCAGGTGCGCATGCTGCTCAGCGAGCGCTTTAGGCAGGCGCGCCTTGATCGCCTTCGTGTGGCGCTCGATGGACGCCATCTGCGCGCGCAGGTCGGTCGCCAGGCGCCCGCCCTCGCGCTGCCGCGACCGGAACAGCTCTTCGATCGCGCCTTGCGCCGCCTGGCGGATCGGCTCCCAGAGCGTCTCCGGAGCGATGCGCTCTTCCTGCACCGTGACCGCCTGCGGCAGGGCCAGCAAGTGATCCAGCGTGATAGGGTCGGAAAGCTTGAACCGGCGCTTCACACCGGCAAGCGCGCTGTGGTATCGCACGAGCAGCGTCTCGTCGAAAACGACGCGGCGCTCATCGCGGGCCCTGGCCTGCAGCGAGACGGTGATCTCGATCCGCCCACGGCGGAACCGGCCACGCAGAAGCTCGGCGAGCCGGCCCTGCAGGGCGCTCAGGCCGCCGGGCAGCCGCTGGTCCACCTCCAGAAATCGGTGGTTGGTGCTGCGCAGCTCGACGGTGACGGTGCCCACGTTCGCGTGGCAGTTGGCCCGGCCGTAGCCGGTCATGCTCTGCGTGCGGGACATGGCGGCCATCCTAGGTCAGGCCCGCACAGTCGTCTTGGGGGCCTTGAAAACGCCGACGTCGCGCAGGAGCTCGCCCGGGGAGAACCATAGCCGGATCTCGCGCGCGGCCTCGACCTCGTTCTCCGACGCGTGCAAGATGTTTTCCATCCAACCCTGCGTCGTCATGCGGCCGAGCGAACCCCGGATGGAGAGCGGGTCTGCTTTCTCAGGATGCGTCGCACCCATCATCTGGCGCACGCGGGCCACGGCGTCCGGCCCCCAGAAGACAAAGGCCAGGATGTACGGGACGTCATGCAGTTTGCCTTGAATGTGCTGGAGCAATTCTTCAAAGAAAGGCTTCTCTCTCAGGTGCTGGTAATGCGTTTCCGCCAGTTCGCGGCTGACCCGCACAGCTTTCGCCGCAACGATTTCCAGGTGCAACTGCTCGAGACGGCCGAGCACCGCCCCGGCGAGCCCGCGCTTGATGGCGTCCGGCTTGATGACGACCAGTGTGGCTTGGTCCTTCATCCAGCGGTCAAACGGAGCAACTGGGTGATCCTCGTGAGATCGTCCACTGAAAAATATTCCACAACGATGCGCCCGCCGCGATGCCGCGCGATGACCCGCACCTTGGTCCCGAGCGCTTGGCGCAATTGCTGTTCGATCACCGCGAGCTGCGGATCCGCCGCGCGCTTGGCCCGGCGCCGCACACCTGCGCTGCTCGCGGCCGCCACTTCCAGATCGCGCACAGACAGTTTGCCCTTGATCGCCAGGCGCAACAACTCCACCTGACGCACCGTCTGCTCGATGCTGACGAGCACTTTGGCATGCCCTGCGCTGATGCGGCCATCGGCAAGCGCTTGCTGCACCTCTGGCGGCAACTTCAGCAGCCGGAGGAGGTTGGCCACGGTGGCCCGATCCTTGCCGACCGCAGAAGCAATATCTTCCTGCGTATAACCGAATTCGTCAAGAAGTCTTGCATAACCGCGAGCTTCCTCGAGTGCGTTCAAATCTTCGCGCTGGATGTTCTCGATCAAGGAACATTCGAGCGCCTGTTGGTCCGTGAGCGATTTAATAATCGCTGGAACCTCTTTCATGCCAAGCGCTTGCGCTGCTTTCCAGCGCCGTTCTCCAGCCACCAGCTCATACGTTCCATGGGCCAGCGGCCTGACCAGCACCGGCTCAAGCACCCCCTGCTTCTTAATCGAAGATTTTAGCTCTTCCAATCCTTCTGGGCTGATGGCGGTCCGAGGCTGGTAACGTCCAGGACGTATCTGGTCGATCGGCACGATGGCAAAGGTGTTCGCGCCTCCATTGTCCGATGCGGCCGACGTGGACGCGGCTGACCCGGTGGTAATGAGCGACGCTAATCCGCGTCCCAGACGCTTGCTCATAGCTGCCCAGCCTCCGATTTTTCAATAACTTCTTGTGTCAGAAGACGATACGCAAAAGCACCTGTCGAATTTGGATCGTATAGACAGATGGGTTTTCCAAAGCTTGGAGACTCAGCGAGGCGGATATTGCGAGGGATGGAGGCGTTGAACACCTGGTCCTTGAAGAACCGCTTCACTTCATCCGCGACCTCCCTCGCCAAATTGACCCGGAAGTCGGTCATGGTCAGCACGATGCCGCCGATCCGCAACGATGGGTTCAGTTGCTGGCGGATCATATCGATGGCCCGAGTCAGCGCGCTTAAGCCTTCGAGCGCGAGGTACTCGCACTGCACTGGAATGATCGTGCTGTCTGCGGCCACGAGCGCGTTGATTGTGATGAGGCCGAGTGACGGTGGGCAATCAAAGAGGAGGAAATCGTACTGCGGCTTCAGGGATGCGCAAATGCCTTTCAACACATGCTCGCGTGAGGACATGGATGCGAGCTCTGATTCTGCTGCCGCCAGATCAAGACTCGCCGGCACAAGGTCCAGTCCGTCCACAGCTGTCTTAACGATCGCCTGCTCGATCGGATCCTGCTCCACCAGCACGCTGTACGTATCGTGTTCGAGGTCTGTCCGTTTGATCCCGCATAACGTCGTGGCATTACCCTGAGGATCCAGATCAATGAGCAGCGTTTTCTTGCCTGACAACGCAAGATAGGAGCCCACATTGACCGCGGTGGTCGATTTCCCTACGCCGCCTTTTTGATTGCAAATAGCGATGATTCTAGCCATCACTGTTCCACGTGGAACATTCTCATTAAGGTGCATTCTACCGTGTAAGTCACTTCGCGCAAATCAGAATTTAAAGTTTTACACAGGTGTGTAAAACCTGTGGATTGTCTTGCGGGGACCTACTTGGCGAGGCGATACCAGGCCATCGAGGTAAGACTGTTGAAAAGCCAGTACAACACCAGCCCTGATGGGAAATGGTAGAACATGAAGCCGAAAATGACAGACATCATCGGGCCGGACATTATTTTTGAGGCTGGATTCGCGTCGGAAGACGGCATGGACACTTGCGTCAGCCTGGATTGGAAAAACATAGCGAAGGCCATAATGATCGGAAGGATGTTCAGTTCGTTCCCCAGGATCGGGATTGAGAACGGCAAGAGTGCCAGCCGATCCGGCATCGACAGGTCATGGATCCAGAGGAATTCTTTCCCGCGGAGTTGGATAAAATGCGTTAGCGCTTGGAACAGCGCGATGAAGATGGGCATTTGCAGCAGCATGGGCAAACAACCGCTCATGGGGCTGACTTTATGCTCACGGTACAACGCGAACACCTCCTTGTTCGCTTTGGTAGGATCGTTCTTGTGTTTCGCGGTGATGGCATCCATCTTGGGCTTGAGTTCCTGCATCTTTTTCATGGAGCGGTAGCCCATCAGCGTAAATGGCGCCATCAGGGAAGTGATGCCGGCAGCGAACAGGATGATCGCGACCCCGTAGCTCTTTGTCACGGAGGCCAGCGAGGTGATAATCATCAGCAAGATCAAGCCGATTTGACCCAGGATCCCTACGCGGAACGCGTCAGAGAATCCCGCATCTCGGAGATAGAAAAAGTCCCTAGGTCCGATGTAGAGTTGCGCAGTAATGCGCCCCTGGCTGTCAGGCAGGGTGGCCACGGCATGAATGTTCTGGTCTTGGCTAGGCTGGATCACCGCCTGCACCGCGGCAGGGAACTTCAAGGATTGACAAAAGTACCGCTCGCTAAGAGATAATTGATATGTTCCACGTGGAACAATTTTAGGGGTTCGACCAGGCACCACTTTTCGGTGCTTTGGCTGGGCCTCTGGCGCGGTCTTGGTGACGGCCACTGCCTCAAGGACGTTCTGCTGGCCTGACAGGTTGTCTGCTCGCGACCAACTGGTTAATGTCTGAATCTCTCCAGACACAATATCAGCATCTAACGTTATATTTACAACATACTTAGGGTCACAACACGCATATGAAAGATGGTATTCTTTTCCGTTTGATTTGCCCAGAAGATGGGCAGAGCTTTCTGAATGCTCGACCATCGTCCACTGGATAGGCTTGGATCCGGTGACTTGCAGCACCGGGAGCTTGCCGCCAAAATGAATGCGCTGTTGTTTGGCTTGATCCAAGAAATCCTGTAAGACAACGCGGCGAATCGAGCCGCTACGCTCGCCGACTTCTAGCTCGACCCCCGGTCCACGCACGAGGGTGACGGGTTCAGGTTCCGTCGACTCTTCTGTCGTTATGACCGCCGACGCTGTCGCGGCGGACGTGACGACAGCTGCGCGCAGTTTGACAGTGTTTGGATATTGCTTGGCGATCCATTGGCCGTACGCAGCCATGAACGCGATGGACAGGGCAGCAGCAATCAGCACCCGCTTCTCCGTCATGGCACCGGGTCCCAACCGTGAGCGCCGCCAGGCCGGCAACGCGCCAACCGGCGCAGCGACAGCCACCCACCGCGCCGCACGCCGTGCCGTTCCATGGCCTGTTCCATATACACGGAACAGCTTGGCACAAAGCGACATTGTCCTAACATGAATGGTTTGAGTAGATTACGGTAGGCGTGTATCAGCCAAACGATGGGCGTAGAACGAGTAATCCGAGCCGTTTGCATGTGTGTTGCAGGTCGTTGTGTAAGATCGCTGTTGGTAACGGCAGCCGCGGCGGATGTACCACCATCACGACGTCAAACCCTGGACGCCATCCTGGCTGCTTATCGATGAGGCCGCGGATCTGGCGCTTGAGCCGATTGCGGTCCGGAGCGCGCTTGATGCCGCGCTTCGTCCGCAGGCCGATCCGGGTGTTCGGTGCTTGGTTCGCTAGGCTCCCGACAGAAAGGGAAGGGCTATGCGCCCAGCGCCCCTGACGGTAGACCGCCCGGAACGCCTTCGTGAGCTTTAGCCGTCCTGGGCGAGGCGGCCGTGGAACCACGTCACGAAGGAATAAGTTGCCGACGGCCCTTGCGCCGACGACGAGCCAGCGTCGAGCGGCCTCCGCGCGTCTGCATTCTGGCGCGGAATCCGTGCACGCGTTTGCCGCGGATGTTGGACCTACGGGTCAAATGCTTTTTCATGGTCTGGACATTATACCGCTTGAGCCACAGCAGGCAAGTTGTTATAATGCCGGCCTGCCACCGCGCAGCATCCCCAGACGAGTTATGCACAGGCTGTGCAAAACATGTGGAAAGTGTGGAAAACCCTCCGTTTGATTGGCAGATAGCCCGCGAATCCCTGAAGACGCATCTCGGATCCGAGGTCGTCGAGCGGTGGCTGGATCCGTTGCGCCTGGCGTCCGTCTCTCCCGGCCTTGTCGTGCTCGAAGCCCCCAACACCTTCTTCCGTGACTGGGTCTTGGCGCATTACCTCGACCGGATCAAGCCGCTCACCAGCGGTCGCGAGGTGCGCGTGATCACGAGCCCGGCGCCTGATGCGGAAGAGCGCGCAGCGCACGCAGCGGCCGTGGCTGCGCCAGGGAACCGCCGGGTCGACGCCGCCGCTCCCGCAGTCCCGCCGCCGGGCAGCGCGCCGGCGTGGGACCAGGGCCTCAACGCGCGGTTCACGTTCGACCGGTTCGTGGTCGGCGCAAGCAACCGGTTCTCGCACGCCGCGTCGATGGCCGTCGCCGAGTCGCCGGCCAAAGCGTACAACCCGCTCTTCATCTACGGCGGCGTCGGGCTGGGGAAAACCCACTTGATGCAAGCAATCGGGCAGGCCATCCTCCAGCGCTGGCCGAATCGCCGCGTCGTGTACACCTCCAGCGAAGGCTTCACGAACGAGCTCATCACCGCGATCCAGACCAAAACCACCGCCAAGTTCCGCGACCGTTACCGCACGGTCGACGTGTTGCTCATCGACGACATCCACTTCATCGCTGAGAAAGAAGCCACGCAAGAAGAGTTCTTCCACACCTTCAACACGCTGTACGACGCGCACAAGCAGATCGTCATGTCCAGCGACCGGTCGCCCAAAGAGATCTCGGGCTTGGAGGAACGGCTGGTCTCGCGGTTCGAGTGGGGGCTGGTCACCGACATCCAATCGCCGGATCTGGAAACGCGCATCGCGATCCTGCGCAAGAAGGCGGAGGATGCGCAGATCGAGGTCCCCAACAACGTGACGGAGTTTATCGCGCAGCGGATCACCGCCAACATCCGCGAGCTCGAGGGCGCGCTGATCCGCGTAATCGCGTACTGCACGCTCTTCAACAAGCCGGTGACCTCGGCGACGGCCAGCGAGGTCTTGAAAGACATGGTGCGTGAAGTTGGCGCGCGGATCTCGCTTGAGACCATCCAACGACGCGTGGCGGAGTTTTTCCAGGTGGATCTCCAAGCGCTGCGCGGCGCGCGGCGCGAGCGCTCGATCCTGTACCCACGCCAGATCGCCATGTATCTGTGCCGCAACATGACCGAGGCCTCGCTGCCGGAGATCGGGAAAGCCTTCGGTGGGCGCGACCATACGACTGTGATGCACGCGGTGAGCAAAATTGAGCGGGAGATCGCACAGGATCCACACAAGAAGTCCCTGGTCGAGCGGCTCAACCAGGTGGTGTCAGCGTCTGCCCCGCGCGGGACATGACCCGTTATCCACAACTACACAACCACGGCGACTGCCACGAGGTTTTTCTTTTTACTACAATACTAAAGACTTAATATGAATAGCCTGTGTGGATTCTGTGGAAACTGTGGATAACTCATGCGGATCACGATCCCCCAACCCCACCTCCTCAAGTCGCTGCAGACCGTGGAACGAGCCGTCAACGAACGAAGCACATTGCCAATTTTGAGTAACGTCCTCCTAGAGGCTTCCGGAAACGAGCTAGTGTTAACCGCGACAGACCTGGATGTGGGGATCCAGTGCCGGTTCCCGCTCAGTCAGGCTGCGGAGAAAGGGGCAGTGGCGGTGCCGGCGCGGCGCTTGACCACCATCATCCGCGAACTGCCGCAGGAGGCAGTGATGCTCGAAGCGAAGAAGAACCACACCGTGAACCTAAACTGTGGCGCGAGCAGCTTCCGGTTGCCAGGCCTGCCGGCCGAGGACTTCCCGGTGTGGCCCTCACAAGACGGCGCTGACCAGTGCGCCATCCGCCAGCGCGATTTGAAAGCCTTGGTGGCGCAGACCGCATACGCGATGTCGGTGGAGGAAACGCGGTTCATCCTTAATGGCGCCTTATTGACCAGCCAAAAAAACCAACTGACGCTTGTGGCCACCGATGGGCGACGGCTCGCCGTTGCGACGGCACCGAGCACGCCCCCCAAACAGCCCTGGACCGCAGTGGTGCCGGCCAAGACGATCCGCGAGCTCGGACGGTTGCTGGAAGACGATGATGAGCCGGTCTCGATCGCCCTGTTGAAGGACAACCAGTTGGCATTTAAGTTCGGCGCCGTCACCGTCGTCACCCGGCTCATCGACGGCCAATTCCCGCAGTACGACAAGGTCATCCCGCCGCCGACGAAGCAAACCCTCTCCTGCCGGCGGCAAGACCTGGCCGATGCGATCCGGCGGGCCAGCCTCATGACGACGGCGGCGTCGCAGGCGGTCGTGTTTGAGGTCAGCCCGGACCGACTCGTGGTGTCCAAAGAGTCCGCCGAGGTGGGCAGCGCACGGGAAGAGCTGCCGGTCGCGTACGCCGGCGAGCCGATGCGGATCGCGTTCAACCCCGAGTTTTGGCTGGACGCATTCAAGGTGTTGGACACCGATGATGTGACGATTGAGCTTTCAGGTCCGGACCGCCCCGCCGTCATCCGCCAGCCGCAGCTCACCTACATTGTTCTGCCGATGAAGGTGTCATGATCCGACCACCTGCCCACGGTAGGCTATCGGATAAGGCTGCGCAGGTGGTCGGATGACGCTGCGTCGCCGCCAGCGCGAGCCGACCACCAAGAGCGCGATTACGCCGCTGGCCGCGCTCTTGCCCGGCGTCCTGCGCGAGGTGGAGGCGGCGCACAAGCCGCTACAGCTCATCCGGCAGCGGTGGGGGCGCCTGGTCAGCAAAGCCCTCCGCACGCATACGCGCCCGGTCAGCCTGCGGCGCGGGCGGCTAGTGGTCCAGGCGGACCGGCCGGGCGATTCCTATGCGCTCGCGTTCGAGCGGCCGCGGCTGATCAAGCGGCTGCAGGCGCTCACCGAGGGGCGGGTGGAGGAGTTGATCGTCCGCCCCGGCGGGAAGGCGGCCGCATAATGGCGTACGTGCTCGAACGGGAGCGCGCGCTGCGCGGCCGGAGCATCGTCGCCGTGCTGTCGGTGCGGCGGCGAAAAGTGCGCACGCGCATCGTGCTCACGGATAACACCTGGCACCATACGTTGACCCGCCCGATCCGCTTGGTGCAACACGCACAGGAGCCGCTCATGAGGCGGCTGCGCGCCCGGCGGAAGGCTCGTCCATCATCGTCAGGAGAGACGCATGGCTAAAGCAGTCAAGTCGCGCCCGGCCCCGGCCGAGGGCGGCGCGTACGATGCGAGCAGCATCCAAGTCCTCGAGGGGCTCGAGGCGGTCCAGCGGCGGCCTGCGATGTACATCGGGGACACCGGCAACCGGGGCCTGCATCACCTCGTCGAGGAAGTGGTGGACAACTCGATCGACGAGGCGATGGCCGGTCATGCCACGCATGTCGAGGTCATGATCCACAAGGACAACTCCGTCACCGTCACTGACGACGGGCGCGGCATCCCGGTGGACCAGCATAAGACCCAGAAGAAGTCGGCGCTGGAAGTCGTCATGACCAAACTGCACGCCGGGGGCAAGTTCGACTCGCGCACCTACAAGGTCTCGGGCGGCCTCCACGGGGTCGGCGTCTCGGTCGTGAACGCGCTCTCCGAGTGGCTCGAGGCCGAGTCGCACCGCGACGGCAAGGCGTACCGGCAACGCTACGCGCGCGGCAAGCCTACTGGCGGCGTGACGCTCATCGGCAAGGCCGCCAAGACCGGCACTCGCGTGACGTTCAAGGCTGACAAGGAGATCTTCAAGGCCGGCATCGTCTACAACTTCGAGACGCTGTCGAACCGCCTGCGCGAGCTCGCCTTCCTGAACAAAGGCCTCATCATTGAACTGACGGATGAGCGCCACGACAAGCAGGTCAAGTTCCAGTTCAACGGCGGCATCAAGGAGTTCGTCGAGCACCTGAACAAGTCGAAGTCGCCGCTGCACACCGTCGTGTACTTCGAGGGCCAGCAAGAGCACGTGACCGTCGAGGTCGCGCTGCAGTACAACGACGCGTTCTCCGAGCACCTCTTCTCCTTCGCGAACAACATCAGCACCGTCGATGGCGGCACGCACCTCTCCGGCTTTAAGTCGGCGCTGACCCGCACGATCAACGTGTACTGCAAGGGCAAGAACCTGTTCAAAGGCGACGACGTCACGCTCGAAGGCGAGGACACGCGCGCCGGCCTGACGGCCGTCATCAGCGTCAAGGTGCCGCAGCCGCAGTTCGAAGGGCAGACCAAAGCCAAGCTGGGCAGCCCGGAAGTGGAGGGCATCGTCGCCTCGCTGGTCAACGAGAAGCTCGGGACATTCTTCGAGGAGCACCCGACGATCGCTCGGAAGATCGCGGATAAGTGCGTGATCGAAGCGCGGGCGCGTGAGCGCGCGCGGCATGAGCGCGAGCTGGTGCGCCGCAAAGGCGCGCTGGAGTCCGGCGGGCTGCCCGGCAAGCTGGCCGACTGCTCGGAGCGCGACGCCGCGCTGTGTGAGATTTATATCGTCGAGGGCGATTCGGCCGGCGGCTCGGCCAAGCAGGGCCGCGACCGGCGGTTTCAGGCGATCCTGCCGATCAAGGGCAAGATCCTCAACGTCGAGAAAGCGCGGCTCGAAAAGGTCCTGACGAACAACGAAATCCGCACCATCATCACCGCGCTGGGCTGCGGCATCGGCGGCGAGATGGCGATGGACAAGCTGCGCTACCACAAGATCATCATCATGTGCGACGCGGATGTCGACGGCAACCACATCCGCACGCTGCTGCTGACCTTCTTCTACCGGCAGATGCCGCAGCTGCTCGAGGCCGGCCACATCTACATCGCGCAGCCGCCGCTGTATAAGGTCAAGCGGGGCAAGCGCGAAGAGTACGTCGAGACCGAAGATCAGATGGCCGACATGCTGCTGGACTTGGGCTCGGAAGGCTACCAGCTGGTGCACCAGCCCAGCAAGAAGACCTTCAAGGACAAGCCGCTCATGGAGCTGCTGAAGGTCCTCGTGGAACTGCAGGGCTTGATCAAGAGCCTCGGCCGGTACCGGATTGACCCAGGCGAGTACCTGAAGCTGTACCACGCGAAACACGGGCTGCCGATGCACCTCTTGCGCGTCGACGGCCAGGCGCACTTTCTCTTCGACGACGAGGACGTCGCGAAGCTGGCCAAGAAGCACGACCTGGACGTCGAGGAGCTGGAGAAGGCCGCCTCCAGCGCCAAGATGCAGTATGCCGAGATCTTTGAAGCCTCCGAGATCGTCGACGCGCTGAAGAAACTCGAAAAGCTGGGACTCCCGCACGAGGCCTACTTCTCCAGCGGGGCCAAGCCGGCGTTCAAGCTTTCGGGCGAGGAGAAATCCGCCACATGCACCAGCCTGCAAGAGGTCCTCGCGGCCGTTGACGAAGAAGGCCGCCGGGGCATGAACATCCAGCGGTACAAGGGGCTCGGCGAAATGAACCCGCACCAATTGTGGGAAACGACCATGGACCCGGCGCGCCGCACGATCCTCAAGGTCACTCAGGAAGACGCGGTGAAGGCCGAGGAGATGTTCACGACGCTGATGGGCGAGGCAGTCGAGCCGAGGAAACAGTTTTTGGAAGAGCACGCCCTCGAAGTCAAAAACCTGGACGTGTGACGCATGTACACGCTTGGCGAGAAGATCATTCCGCGGGACATCGCGCAGGAAATCAAGGACTCCTATCTCTCCTACGCGATGTCGGTCATCGTCGGGCGCGCGCTGCCGGATGCGCGCGACGGCTTGAAGCCGGTCCATCGCCGCATCTTGTACGCGATGCAGGAGCTGGGGCTGGACCCAGGCAAGCCGTACAAGAAGTGCGCCCGCATCGTCGGCGAGGTGCTGGGCAAGTACCACCCGCACGGCGACGTGGCGGTGTACGACACGCTCGTGCGCATGGTGCAGGACTTCTCCCTGCGCTATCCGCTGGTGGACGGGCAAGGCAACTTCGGCTCGGTGGACGGCGACGCAGCCGCGGCCATGCGCTATACCGAGGCTCGCCACTCCCGCATCGCGACCGAGCTGCTGGCGGACTTGGAAAAAGACACCGTCGAATGGGGCCCGAACTTCGATGGGTCGCTCAAAGAGCCGCGCCTGCTGCCGGCAGCACTCCCGAACCTGCTCATCAACGGCTCCAGCGGTATCGCCGTCGGCATGGCCACCAACATCCCGCCGCATAACCTCAACGAGATCGTGGACGCATGCTGCGAGGTGATCGATCACCCGGACATCGAGCTGCCGCAGCTCATGAAGCTCGTGACCGGCCCGGACTTTCCCACCGGCGCGATTATCTGCGGCCGCGACGGGATCAAGGATGCGTATGCCACCGGCCGCGGCTCGTTGCGCATCCGCGCCAAGGCCCAGGTCGAGGCACTGAAGGGCAACCGCCAGGCGCTGGTCATCACCGAGCTGCCGTATCAGATCAACAAGGCGACGCTCATCGAGAATATTGCCAAGCTCGTGCAGGAGAAGACGCTCGAGGGCATTTCAGACCTGCGCGATGAGTCGGACAAAGACGGCATGCGCATGGTGATCGAGCTCAAGCGCGATAGTAATGACCAGGTCGTGCTCAACCAGCTGTTCAAGCACACGCAGATGGAGGCGAGCTTCGGCATCATCATGCTCTCGCTCGTGGACGGCCGCCCACGCGTGCTGGGCCTGAAGCCCTTGCTGCAGGTCTTCATCGACCATCGCAAGGACGTGGTCATCCGCCGGACCAAGTTCGACCTGGCGAAGGCGCGCGCCCGGGCGCACATTCTCGAAGGGCTGCGCATCGCGCTGAAGCACCTGGATGAGATCATCAAGACGATTCGGGCCGCGAAGAGCCCACCGGAGGCGAATGCGGCGCTGGTGAAAAAGTTCGACCTGTCCGAGCTGCAGGCCCAGGCCATCCTCGAGATGCAGTTGCAGCGGCTGACGGCCCTGGAGCGCGATAAGATCGAGGAGGAGTACAAGGCGCTGCTGAAGAAGATCGAGGAGTACGAGGCGCTGCTCAAGAGCGAGCGCCAACTCATGACCCTCATCAAGGCCGAGCTGCAGGAGCTGAAGAAGCGCTACGGCGATGAGCGCCGCACGCAGATCCTCGGCGAGGTGCAGGACTTCAAGATCGAGGATCTGATCGCCGAGGAAGACATGGTCCTGACGATCAGCCATGCCGGCTACATCAAGCGGATCCCGGTGTCCTCCTACCGCAAGCAGAAGCGCGGCGGTGTGGGCGTGACGGCGATGGAGACCAAAGAAGAGGATTTCGTCGAGCACCTGTTCGTGGCCTCGACGCACGAAACGCTGCTCTTCTTCACGAACCAGGGCCGGTGCTACTGGATCAAAGTCCACGAGGTCCCGCAGGCCAGCCGGTATGCGAAGGGCACCGCGATCATCAATCTGCTCTCGCTGCAGAAAGACGAGCGGCTCTCGACGTTCGTCGCGGTGAAGGATTTTTCGCCCGGCCAATTCCTCGTGATGGTCACAGCACACGGCACGGTCAAGCGCACCTCGCTGGACGCCTACGCGAACCAGCGCAAGGCCGGCATCATCGCAATCACCCTGGAGCCGAAGGATGAGCTGATCGAGGTCAAGGTCACCGACGGCAAGAGCGAGCTGGCCCTGATCACCCGGCAGGGGCTCGCCATCCGGTTCCCGGAGGAGCAGGCGCGCGAGGTGGGCCGGTCGGCCCGCGGCGTGCGCGGCATCCGGTTGGGCAAGACCGACCGCGTCATGTCGATGGTCGTGGTCCGGCCGAAGGCCGAGCTGCTGACCGTGACGTCGCTGGGCTTCGGCAAGCGCTCGCCGTTCGAGGAGTACCGGGTGCAGAGCCGCGGCGGCAAAGGCATCATCAATATCCGCGTCACCGCGAAGAACGGCGAGGTGGTGGGCGCGAAAGCGGTGACCGACCAGGACGAGATGATGCTGATCACGCACGAAGGCATGATGGTGCGCTGCCCGGCGAAAGACATCCGCTCCACCGGTCGCGCCGCTCAGGGCGTGCGCCTGATCAACGTCAAAGGCAAGGACCGTGTCGCGTCGATGGCCACCGTGCTGCCGAAGGAAAAAGAAGACTCCGAAGAGCTGCCGGCTCCCGCAACCGAAGCTCAGCCGTCGACGGCCGCTGCGAAACCAGCGCCGGAGCCAGCACGTAAGGCCGACGCGGCTGATGAGATGCCGCAGGTTGACGCGCCAGCCAAGAAACCCGTGCCGGCGAAGCCCGCGAAGCCGACGAACGCCGCCGCCAAACCCAACACCCGGCCGAAGGTTGCGGGCAAGGGCAAGAAGCGTTAGGGTAATAGTCGCGTCCCCATCGTCTAATGGTTAGGACAAGAGCCTTTCGAGCTCTCGATGGGGGTTCGATTCCCCCTGGGGACACCATATTGTGATCGATCTGTGGCTGACGGATGCCCGGCTGGTGTTGCCGGACCGCGTCGTCGACGGGGCGGTGGGCCTGCAGGGCCGCCGGATCGCCGCGATCAAGCGCGCCGCCCCGGCTGGCGCGCGGCGGCTCCGCCTCGCCGGCAGCTTTCTCGCCCCCGGTCTGATCGACCTGCACATCTGGGGCGACCCAGTCGTGGTGTCTGAGGACGCGGCGCACGGCGGCACGACCGCGTTCCTGACGACGCTGGGACCGGACGCCGCTGGCCCGCTGGCCCGCGAGGTCGCGCGCCGCGCGGCGATCACGAATTGGCCGGGTGCCGAGTGCGTCGGCCTCCATCTCGAAGGCCCGTTCGTGAACCCGGTCCGGGCCGGCGCGCTGCCCAAGCGTGAGTTGCGCCGCCCATCAGTTCGCGAGCTAGAGAAGCTCGCGCGGCTCGCAAAGGGCACGATCCGGTTGATGACGATCGCGCCGGAGCTGCCTGGGGCGCTTGAGGCGATCCGGTGGTGCCACCGGCGCGGCATCGTCGCGTCGCTGGGCCACAGCGTGGCCAGCTACGAGGATGCGATCGCGGCGACGGATGCCGGCGCGCGGGCGGTGACGCACGTGTTCAACGGCATGCCGCGGCTGAACCACCATCAACCCGGCCTGATCGATGCCGCACTTACCGAGCCACGGCTGACCGGGATGCTCATCGCCGATGGGGTGCACGTCAGCCCGCACGCGATGCGACTCTTACTGCGGGCCAAGGGCTCGCACAGCATCGCGTTGGTGACGGATTCGATCCGCCGGCAGGGGTGGAAGGTCGTGCAGTACAAGCACGCGTACTACTTGCGTGGCCACCGTCGGCTGGCCGGCAGCGCGCTGACGATGCTGCAGGCCGTGCGCAACACGGTCATGCTCGCCGGCGCGTCGGTGTCCGAGGCGGTGGCGATGGCTTCGACGGTGCCGGCGCGGCTGGCCGGCCTGGCCTCGCGCGGCGTCTTGGCGCCTGGCCGTCGGGCTGACCTGACGGTGTTTGACCGGCGCTTTGCGCCGGTGGTGACCATCGTCGGCGGCCACGTGTGTTACGAACGGTAACCTCGGCAGAGGGAGCGCACGATGTGCGGGATCGTCGGGTACGTGGGCAAGCAGTCGGTCGTGGAGACGGTGCTCGAAGCGCTGAGCCGCTTGGAGTACCGCGGGTATGACTCGGCCGGCATCGCGGTGCTCAATGGCAAAGGCCTTGAGCTGCGCCGGCGTCCTGGCAAGCTGCGCACGCTCGCCGAGGCGATCGGCCGCGCGCCCATCGGCGTCGGCCATATCGGCGTCGGCCACACGCGCTGGGCGACGCATGGGGAGCCGACCGAAGGAAACGCCCATCCGCACACCGACTGCCGTCGCACGCTCGCCGTCGTCCACAACGGGATCATCGAGAACTATGCGGAGCTCAAGAGCCGCCTCCAGGCGAAAGGCCACACGTTCCGCTCGCAGACCGACACCGAAGTCGTCGCCCACCTGATCGAAGAGTACGCCAAGAAAGCCCCGCTTGCGAAGGCGTTCCGCCAAGCGCTGCGCGAGCTGCGCGGCTCCTACGCGATCTGCGTGGTCTCGAGTAAGGAGCCGGACACGCTCTACGGCGCTCGGTGCAGCAGCCCGTTGATCGTCGGCGTCGGCGAGGGCGAGGCGTTTTTCGCCAGCGACGTGCCGGCCATCCTGAGCCACACCCGCAAGGTCGTGTACCTGAACGACTACGAGGCGGTGGAGTTGACCGCGCACGGGCCGAAGATCACCAAACTCGACGGCACGCCGATCACGCGCGCCGCGACGACGGTGGCGTGGAACGTGGCCGCCGCGCGCAAGGAAGGCTACCCGCACTTCATGCTCAAGGAGATCCACGAGCAGCCTGCGGCCATCGAGCAGACGATGTTCAACCGGTTCGACGCGAAGAAGCGCGCCATCACCTTCGATACGCGGACGAAGAAGTTTCTGGATGCGCTCTCGCCGAATGAGAAATTCGTCATCATCGCCTGCGGGACCGCGTACCACGCCGGCCTGGTCGGCGAGTATATGCTCGAGGAGTTCACCCAGATCCCGGTGGATGTGGATTTGGCCAGCGAGTTTCGCTACCGCGGGCCGCGGCTGGACAAGGACACCACGGTGATTGCGATCACGCAGTCCGGCGAGACCGCCGACACGCTGGCCGGCCTGCAGATGGCGAAGGCTGCCGGGGCCAAGACGTTCGCCGTCTGCAACGTGGTCGGCTCCTCGATCGCGCGCGAGGTGGACGCGGTGCTCTACACCCACGCCGGCCCGGAGATCGCGGTCGCCTCGACCAAGGCGTACACGTCCCAAGTCACGGCCTTGATGCTTCTGACGCTGTACCTGGCCAAACGGCGCAAGCAGATCCCGCCGACGCACTGGCGGCGGCTTCTCGAGGGGCTCGCGACGCTGCCCGAGGCTGTGTCAAAGGCGCTCAAGACCGAGCAGCACGTCAAACAAATCGCGGGGGAATATGCCCGCGCCCGCAACTTCTACTACCTCGGCCGCAAGTACAATTACCCGAGCGCGCTCGAGGGGGCGTTGAAGCTGAAGGAGATTTGCCCCCTCATCCATGCGGAAGGCTACGCCGCCGGCGAGATGAAGCACGGGCCGATCTCGCTCATCCGCAAGGGCTGGCCGGTTGTGTTCATCGCGACGCAGTCGCCGGTGTACGAAAAGGTAATCTCCAATCTTCAAGAAGTCCGCGCGCGTAAAGGCTCCTGCATCGTCGTGGCCTCTGAAGGCGATGCGCACATCAAGAAACACGCGGACGCGCTCATCACGGTGCCACACACGGATGAGTTCTTCTCGCCGGTCGTGGCCGCCATCCCGCTGCAGCTCTTCGCCTACTATGTGGCCGATGCCAACGGCTGCGACATCGACCAGCCCCCAAATCTTGCGAAAAGCGTGACGGTGGAATGACGACATGTCCCAGGATGTCTCTGCGACGGCGCGGGACATTTCTGTGCACCAGCCCGTGACCAAGGGGCGCAGCAGAAACGTCCCGGCATGAGCGGCGCGCTCATCCTTGTCGCGACGCCGATCGGTAATCTGCAGGACATCTGCCTCCGCGCCATCGCCACACTCCGGCAGGCCGATCTGATCGCCTGCGAAGACACCCGCCACTCTGCCGTGCTGCTGCGCGCGCACGGCATCGACCGCCCGACGACCAGCTACCACAGCTATTCGACGGCCGGCAAAGGCGTGCGGCTGCTGGATGAGGTGGCGGCCGGCAAACGTGTGGCCGTGATTTCCGATGCCGGATTGCCAGGCATCTCTGATCCTGGCACCGCGCTGGTGCGCGAGGCTGTGGAGCGGAAGCTGCCGGTTGAAGTCATCCCCGGGGCATCAGCGTCGCTGATGGCGCTCGTGCTCTCCGGGCTGCCGACAGACCGGTTCACATTCGAAGGCTTCCTGCCGATCAAGTCCGGGCCGCGCCGGCGACGCCTCGCGGTGCTGCGCGATGAGGGGCGCACAGCCATCGTGTACGAATCCCCGCACCGACTGCTCAAAGCACTCGCCGACATCCGCGCAGTGTACGGCGAGGTGACCATGGCGTGCTGCCGCGAGTTGACCAAGCAGTTCGAAGAGACGCGCCGCGAGCCGGTCAGCGCGCTCGAAGCGCACTTCACGGCGCACGCGCCCAGGGGCGAGTTCGTGCTCGTCCTGCCACCCATGAAGGCGATCCATGGCGAATAAGATCCATGCCTCAGCGACGGTCAACCCCAACGCGCAGCTGGGTGAGGATAACGAGATCGGGCCAGGCTGTATCATCGAAGACGGTGTCGTGTTGGGCTCGCGCAACCGGCTGTGGATGAACGTGTACGTCGGGCCTGGCACCACGCTGGGCGATGAGAACCAGGTCCACATGGGCGCGGTGCTCGGCCATCTGCCGCAGGATCTTGCGTACAAGGGCGGGCCAACCTTCACGCGCATCGGCTCGCGGAATACGATCCGCGAGTACGTCACCATCCACCGCGGCACGCAGGACGGCACCGCGACGGTCCTCGGCGATGACAACGTCCTGATGGCCAGCGCGCACGTGGGCCACAACGGCCACGTGGGCCACAAGGTCGTCCTGGTGAACCTGGCCACGCTGGCCGGCCATGTACACGTGGAGGATGGCGCCGTGCTCTCCGGCATGGTGGTGGTGCACCAGTTCGTGCGCATCGGCCGGCTGGCGATGATCAGCGGGCTCTCGGCGGTCAACAAAGATGTGCCGCCGTACACGCTCTGCGGCGGCCGGCCGGCGGTCATCCAAGGGCTGAACGTGGTGGGGTTGCGGCGCGCCAGCCTTGCGCCGGTTGTCCGGGAGGATATCAAGCAAGCGTACAAGCTGCTGTACCGGTCAGGCCTGAACGTTAGCCAGGCCGTGGAAACGATCCAGCAGACATGCACCTCATCCGAAGCCGCGCAGATGGTCGAGTTTGTGAAGCATTCGAAGCGGGGATTGAGCGCCGGCATCGGCGAGTCCGGCGCAGAGGATGAGGAGTCGCTCTTGCCGCGCAAGCCAGGGCAGGGGGCTTAGCGCGTTAGTACGCCTGGCGGTTATGCTCCTCGCCGTGGCAGGTAAGGGAGCATTCGCCGCGGCCCGGCGCGGTGGCGCGGAATTCGAGCGCGCCTGCTGCGGTAGGCTCCACCACGCGGGTGCCGCTCGGGGTGGCGCGCATGAAGTTGATCAGCCGTGGCTGTTGCCGGGAGCCATGCGCGTCATGGCACGCGGCGCACGAGGCGCCGTGCTCCAGGTGCTCCCGGTGTGGGAACGGCCCACCGGAAAGCAGCGCGCCCCGGTCGTGGCAGCGGTAGCAGAGCGCGTAGCTCTGGAACGATTCCGGCGCCGGATCCTCCTGCTCGTACTCCCGCGCCAGAATCGGCGCAAACCGCGAGCCATGCGGTCCGCGCAGTCTACCCTGCCCCTGCGCATCATTGTCGTGGCAGTCGGTGCATCCGAGCCGCCCTGACGCGGCAGCGCCAGGCAACAGTCCCCGCAGCGCGCCGGCGCCCGGTGTCACCACAGGATGCGCGGAGACATTCGCCGGATTGAATTCCTCGGCCACGGCGCGGATGTTATCCTGCCGCTCAATGCCGGATCCGCGCGCCGGCCCTGTCCCGTGGCAGCGCAAGCATACCTCGTAGTCCGCCGTGGCTTCCCGCAGCGGCACCCCAGTGATCGACATTCCGCGTGCGCCGGCCAGGGCGCCAGACCGTCCCTGCGCACCGGCGAGGCCGGCCGCCGCAGCGCGGTGCGGACTGTGGCAATCGACGCATGTCGCATGCCGGGGCATCGTGCGCGGATCTTCGGCTGCGTCATGCGAGCCGCCGGAGGGATGGGCGCTCATCTTGAGGAACTCGGGCTGCAGGTTGGGCGCAGGATCCCCGGCATGGCACGCCAGGCACACCTGGGCATCGTCCGCCTGGGTCAGGAGCCTGCGCGGCTGGGGCGCGGCATGCGCCTGGTGGCAGCTGCGGCAGGCCTGCTCCGCCACCGTGGCGGGCGCGGCCAGTCCTTGGTCCGGCGGCGCAACGTTGCGCGTTGACGCGGTGGAGGTGGCATGGGCGGACGCTTGCCAGCCTTGCAGGCGGTGGCAGCTGACGCACAACGCCCCGCCGCGGTCCTCCATGCGGAGGAATTTGCGGTGCTGGTTTTCATGCGGGTCGTGGCAGGTCGTGCACTGCAACTGCCCGGTGCGGTCCAGCGGCAGTTCGCGCGGCAGCGCCGCCGGGTCAACGAGTTCGGTCTGCGTCGCCGCGAGCCGGCTGTCGTAGACGAAGGAGACGGGATGGTCGTCGGAGAGGTCGGTCCCGAGCGCGCCGGCGCCGCTGAGCGCGTTCACGTGGGGCCGCCCGTTTCGCGGCGGCACGCGCAAGGCGCCCATGGCGGTCAGGCCGTCGTGGCAGCTCAAACAGAGGCGCGAGCTGCCGGTGGGCTGGCCAGGCCGCGCCGACAGGGTGGAGCTTTCGTACAGCTGGTACGTGACCGGCGCCACGTCGCGGTTCCACAGCGCGCGCGAGCCGGCGGCGCGGTGCGGGGTATGGCAGAACACGCACGGCTGCTCGGTCTCCGTCGCCTTGTACGAGCCCGGGCCGCTCGCCGACAAGTTGTGCCGTGAGTCGAGTAGCTTGCCGTGCGCGGCCGGGGCCCAGGCCAGGACCAGCAGCCACACCGCGAGACTACGGCGCGCTGCCGACATACTCCAGCACCTGGATGCGATGGTTGTGCGCGTCCGCCACGTAGATGCGGCCATCTGTGTCAATCCAGAGGCCGGCCGGCAGCCAGAATTGGCCGGGCCCGGTGCCGCGTTCTCCCACGCCGAGCAGGAAGCGGCCGCCTGCATCGAAGACCTGCACCGCGTCGAAGAGCGCATCCACCACGTAGAGATGGCTGTCGCGGTCCAGGGCGATCCCCTTCGGCATCGCAAAATCTCCTGAGACATCCCCGTGCCGGCCGATGGATCCGAGCCAGGCGCCGTCCGGCGAGAAGCGCTGCACCCTGAACCCCAGCGAGTCTGTCACGTACAGCACGCCGGGGGGCGTCAGCGCCAGGTACGTCGGAAAATTGAAGGATCCCGGCGCCTCGCCTCGCTGCCCCAGGCTGCCGCGCCATCGTCCGTCCCGGTCGAAGATCCAGACCCGGTGGACGCCGCTGTCGGCGACATACACGCGCTCCCGGCGCGCATCGTACGCCAAGCCGACCGGGCGCTGGAATCCAGGATTCTCGAACGACTGCCGCAGCCGGCCGCGCGCATCGCACTGCCAGACCAGGCCCAGGGACGAATCCGCGACGTAGACGGTGCCGTTGCGGCCTGGCGCGACCGCGACCGGAGAGGCCAGCGCGTGCTCGCCGATACGGGTAATCCGCTCCGCCCGGCCGCCGGCGGCATCCCAGGCCCACACGGCTGGCGCACCCGGATCGGCGATCCACAGCGTGCGGCCGCTGACAGCGACCCCGGTCGGACGCACCAGTGCTCCGGACTCCGAGCCGGTCAACCAGGTGCCGAGCCGGGCCAACCACCCGGTGCGGACGCCCCAGTCCTGGGGGCGATCCACTGAGGCGATAAACCGCACGCACGCGCGGTGCGGCGGCGGCGGCCAGGCAGGGCCCTCTGCCCGCGCCGCAGGCTGACCGGGCGCCGGCGAGGTGGCGCAGCCGGCTGCGGCCAGCCAGGCGAGCACGAGCACTCCCGGTCGTCGCATCATCAAAACCGCCGGGACATCCGGACCATGGCTTGGAGCTCCTGCGTCTCCGTGGCGCCGCGTTGGCGCGAGAGCCAGGAGAGACTCGGCAACACCTCGAACCCGCCGATGAGCCATCGCAGCCGCAGCGCCGACTCCGTGATGCGCTCGGTTTGAAAGAGCGTGTCGATCAACCGGCGCAGCCCGGCGACCAGCTCGATCAGCAGGTTCGGCCACGGCACGTACGTCAGCGTGGCCTGCTCGCGCAGCGTGAGCGTGTTGCGCGCTTCCTCGGTGAAGACGAGATACGTTTGGTCCGCGTTGACGTGCAGCGTCAGTTCGGGCGCCAGCGCGGCGGTGAGCAGCTGCGTGCCCTGCAGGCTGTTGTACCGGAGGTCGCCGGTCACCGCCTGGCCCACCTGGCCGGTGGCGCCGGCCCGCATGGGGCCGGCGGCGAATCGCAGTTCCAGCCCTGCCACGTCCGAGCGCTCGCTCGTCAGAAAGGCGTCGGAGGCGCCGCTAAGCAGCTGGGGCACGGACTGCGTGTGCGCGGCGTAGGGCCGGATCCACCCGTAGTCGGCGCTGAGCGAGCTGTGCCAGCTGGCCGTGGTGAAGGTCTGCGACTGCGCCACGTCGTATGCGTAGTCCGCGGCGATCGTATCCCCGGGATTGATCCCGGTGACGGTGGCGGAGCAGGCGACCGGCACGACCTGCGTCAGGTCGCCGACCTGGCGGAGCGTGTAATCGCGGCCGAGCACCAGCGGCGTGGGTGGCCCGGACGGCGTCAAGCAGCCGGGCGGCAAGGGGCCGAAGGCGGTTTTCGTGATGGCCACCGTCGACGTGCTCACGAACACGTTGCGCAGCAGCAGCGGCAGCGCGAACACCCCGTCCACCGTGTGCATCTCCTGCGGCACGATCGTGGTGACCGCATCGAAGGCATCGCGCTCCAGTTCCATCCCCCCACCCACATCAGCCGAGAGCACACCGTTGCGGGGCAGGCGCTTCGTGTAGGCCGCATTGACGCGGCTTCGGCCGATGTGTTTTTCGCCGTTGGGCAGCAGTTGCAGCGTGCCGCTGCCGTCGAACGTGGTGGTGAGGCTCTCGTACAACCGGTGCTGCACGCTCATCCCCGCAGTGTGCGACGCGGCACGGGCTCCGGCAGCGGTGGTGTCGGTCATGAAATAGCGCCATTCGGATTGCAGCCGGTCGGTGTGCTCAAGCCCCAAGCGCTCATCCAGGGTCAGCGCGGTCAAGGGGCTGGAGCCGCTGCGGTTCAGCCAGGTCAGCCGCGAGTCCATATGGCGGTTCAGCTCGGGTCCGAAGTCGATGCCGTGCGCCAACTGCAGGTCATGGCTGGAATAGCTCAGGGCGGAGAGCACTCGGTCCATTTCCTCCAGGCGCCGATAGCGGATCGACACGTCCTGGTTCATCCAGCCGCGCTGGCCGTCATAGGTCAGCGACGTCCGGCGCTGATCGCGGTGCGTCAACAGGTCGCCGACGCGCGTGGCCTCCTCGTCCGTGCCGCGCTCGAACGTGATGGTCGAGGGCAGCGGGAGCCTCGAGGCGCTGATGGTCAGGCCGTGATGCGTGCCCAGCACGTCGCTGCGCCCGGCCAGCTCCCGGGTGATCACGGATTCCTGGCGCGAGGCGAACAGCCGCAGCGACGTCGCGTTTTCAGGCAGCACGCCGACGAACAGGTCATAGCTGCCCAGCGTGCCATCTCGCGCCGCCGTCCCGGTGCTCAGATCAAGCCGCTCCTGTGTCAGCCCGGCCGTGCCGCCGATGGAGAAGCGCAGGATGCGCGGATCCATGATGGACGCATCCGTGTTCGCCAGGGAGATCTGCTCAAGGAAGCTGGATGAATCCTGCCGGGTCGTGTCAGCCCCCTCGGCGGCCGTCCGTTGCATGAGGACCGACGCTTCAGTGGAAAGCCGGCCGTCCCATTCGCCGAGCGTGATGACCTGCGCGTCGGCCGCAGGCGCGGTGAGCGCACACAGGCCGGCCGCGGCCAGCGCGGCGACATGGGGACGCCTCAGCGGGCCGGGTGGCATCGGTTGCACGTCTCAAACGTGACGGCCCAGGCGCGCCGGCCGTTATGGCAGGTGCCGCAGGCCTTCCCGGCGGCGATGTCATCCATCGTGACCCGCGTCGCGTTCCGCGCCATCGGGAACACCTGGTCATGGCAGGCGTAGCATCGGAACCGGATCCGGTGGCTCCAATGCGGGAACACCGCCGGCGCCGGATCTGTGCCACCGCCGTCACGAGTGAACGTCACGTCTCCGTCGGCGGCCACGACGACGGCCGCCGCGCTGCAGAGCAGGCAGACGATCACGGCCAGCCGGCGGATCATGGACCGCCCTCTGACAGCGCCCGGTGGCATCGCACGCAGCTGTCCTGGCTGAAGGCCACCGGTCCGTGGCAGGTGCCGCAGTGCCGGCCCTGGCCGATGGATTCCATGCTGACGGCATTGGCACCGCGCTTCGGCTCAAAGACGGCCGGGTGGCAGTTCGCACACGAGAGCCAGGCGGTGTGCGGGGCGTGCTGGAACACGACGCGATACGTGGGATCTGACTCCGGCACCATCTCAATGTCCAGGGGGAACGTTGCCTGCACCGCTGCGCTGGGGGCCACGCCGGGCTGGGGGGCGATCACGCCCTGTTCCAGCGCAGCGTCCCAGTCCACACTGCCGTCATCCGCAGACTTCGGCAGGGCGCCGGCAGCCTCGTCCCACGTCTTGGCGGCCTCGATGGGCCGCGCCGGCGCAGTTTCCTCTGAGGCTGGCGCCTGCGCTGAGGATGCGGCAGCGGTCACGGCTTCCTGCTCGGCCACCTGCCGTTTCAGGCCGTCGATTTCCTGCAGCAAATCGCGGCGCAAGCGCCGCGTCGGCGGCGGCGCGCCGGCGCCGTCGAAAAGAGCATTCACCAGTTTCTTGCGGGAGGGGGCAGAGCACCCGGCCAGGGCAGCCGCCAGCGCCGTGCAGGCGGCCCAGCGCATGACGATGACCCCAGGGGTCGCGATTGGCCGGAGCATCGCTACAGCCGCTCCATGAGCCGGCGGATCATGCCGGCCGGGCGGGTGAGAGCCCGGTCCAGCCGCCGCTGCATGTGCGCCACAGTGTCCCACTTCACGCCGAGCCGCCGGGCCGCTTCTGCCGTGCCCAGGCCTTGCTTGGCCAGGCGCAGGTACAGCCACCAGGTGCTCAGCGGCAGGTTCGTGCGCGCCAGGAGCGTGTCGGTCAGGTCTGTGAACGTGCGGGCGCAGGCGTTGCACCGATACCGTCGCCGGTGCGAGCCAGCACTCGTGGCATGGAGGGTGACCTGCTGGCCGCTGCAGCGCGGACAGCTCACTCCGGCCGGCCAGCGCGCGCGGCGTAGGTCGTCATAGCAGCACTGTTCCTGCGCACCACGTTCCTGCGGCGCCTGATTGACGTCGGTCTGCGGCTGTTCCACGCGCTTGCTCACCTCACGCTGGAATGTTGACGGAAAAAGGAAGCCTGGCAGCCATGTGCGCGGTCAGGCTTCCCAAGCCGGCGGCGACGCCGGCCTAGAGGCTTATTTCGTGTGGCACGACTGGCAGAGCGTGCCTGCGCTCACCCGCAGGTAATCGCCGATGGCATCATTGTGCACGTCATGGCATGAGGCGCACTCGATGCCTTTGTTGTTGGAGCTGCCGGCCGCTGGATCGTTCAGCAGTTTCACGCCGGTGGGGGAGGACACCCAGCCGGAGGCCAGTGCGTTGTTGCCGGTCGTGAGGCCGTTGTACGTGTTCTTCACCCCGCCGTAGGGATACGGCACGCCGACCGGGTGGTTGCCCTTTAAGTCCCCGCTGACGCTGGCAATGAGCTCATCGCCGGTCACCTTCGTCGAATTCCAGACCGAGCCTGGCCAATACGTTGAGCCGATGCTCACCGACCCGTCGTGGCAGCTCAGGCAGAGTTTCGTGGAACCCGACCAGGTCTTGAGGTTCGTCGGCAGCGGCGTGCCCCCGGTCGTCTCGGTCATGTCGCTCCAGGTGAACGTGTTGCCGGAGAGCGTGTGGTTCCACAGCAAGTGCGTTTGCACCGACCGGTGGGGCGTATGGCACGCGACGCACGGCCGGCCCCCGGGCGCAGTGCTGTTTAAGTTGTGCGGTCCGTCCACTGCGGATGCTGGCGTCGCTGCCAAGAATGCCGCGATCACGCCCAGCGCAGCCACCGCAGCCGCTCCGTAAGGATGTTTCATGACCCTCCTCCTTGTGTTGCCGCCGAGACGCCGGTGGCCGATCACTTTACGTGGCATTGCTTGCAGAGCACGGGCGACTGCATCCGAAGGTACCACCCTGTGACGTCATCATGCGCATCATGGCACGTGGTGCACTCGATCCCTTTATTGTTGGCGCCCCCGGCGCTTGGGTCGCTATGCAGCTTCACGCCAGTGGGAAACGACACCCAGCCGGAGGCCAGCGCGTCGTTGCCGGTCGTGAGGCCGTTGTACGTGTTCTTCACCCCGCCGTAGGGATACGGCACGCCGACCGGGTGGTTGCCCTTTAAGTCCCCGCCGACCCCGATGCGCGCCCAGTCGTCCACTTTTCGTTCTTGCCACACCATCGGCGGCTGGTAGATCGAGCCGATGCTGACCGACCCGTCGTGGCAGCTCAGGCACAGCTTTGAGGGGCCGGACCAGGTGTTCAAGTCGGTGGGCAGCGGCGTGCCGCCGGCGGTCTCAGTCGCGTCGCTCCAGGTGAACGTGTTGCCGGAAAGCGTGTGGTTCCATAGCAGCTTTGTCTGCACCGCCCGGTGAGGCGTATGGCAGGCGATGCAGGGTCGCTGGCCAGGCGCGTACCGGCCGCTGAAATCATGCGGGCCGCTCAGCGCGCGGGCCGGCGGTGCCGTCGCGAGGACCATCCCCGCGGCCACGGCTGACAGCGCTGCGAACCGCCATCCAGGGCTCATGGCCATACCGACCATGTCAGATGTCCCCGGTTGCAGCATGCGCAGCCTCGGGCGCTGCTGGCGCATCTGCGGCCGGGGACGCGCTGGATGGCGCCGGCATCGGCTGCCCCGCGGGCGGTGCCGCGCCTGCCGCTGCGCGGCTGTCCTCGGCGGTGGTGTTCACCAGGTCATACATGCAGACGCGCCCGTTGAAGGCGTCCGCGACGTAAATACGGTTGTGCCGGTCAATCGCGATGCCGGTGGGGTTCGACAGCAGCCCTGGATACGCGCCCCGGCCGCCGAAGAAGAGCAGCACCTGCCCTTGCGGATTGAAGATCTGCACGTTGCTCCAGGACGAATCCACGACGTACACGTTGCCGAAACCATCCAGCGCCACGCCCTTGGGCTTATCGAACATCCCGTACGCATCGCCGCGCTCCCCGAAGGTCTTCAGGTGCCGCCCGTCAGGGTCGAAGACCTGCACCCGGGCGTTCAGCGTGTCGGTCACGTACAGGTTGCCGTCCGCGTCCAGCGCCAGGTAGGTGGGGAACAGGAACTGCCCGGTCTCGCTGCCTTGGCTGCCGAGTGCGCGCAGGTACGTCCCGGCCATGTCGAAAATCCGGATCACATGATTCGTGGATTTCGTCGAAGACGAATCCGCGACGTACATGCGCCCGCGGGCGTCATCCACGGCGATGCCGGTGGGCCGTTCGAGCTGCTCGTGCGTGATCACGCGCTCCACGGTGCCGTCCGGCGCGAATACCCGGATGTTTCGCGCGGTTGAATCCACGACGTAAACCCGTTCTTGGCGGTCCACCGCCAGCCCCATCGGCGCTTGGAAACCTGAGAGCGTGCCTCGCCAGAGCGGCTTCACGGTGCGCGCAGCGAAGTCGAAGATGAGCACATCCGGTTTGGCGTAGTCTGAGACGTACAGCCGCTGCCCGTCAGGCGAGACGGCCAGCCCCATCGGCTGCTGCAGCGCTTCGGGCAACTGGAGCGGCCCCAGCAGCGCTTCCTTCACCGCCTCTTCGGCCGTGCGGCCCAGATCGCGCTTGCTGCGCAGCACGCCGACAAACTTGATGCGCGTGGTTTCAGGAGGTTCCGGCCACATGAGCGCCATCCCCGGAGTGGAGGCGGGGCGCAGGCTGGCGCAGCCAGGAACGATCACAGCCGCAAGCAGCAGGACCATCGCGTAGGATAAAGCTTTGAAAATGCCTTGCAAATGCATGAGACCTTTCACAGGATCCACAGAGAGCTTGAAAACATCCAACAGCGTTGCGATCAGCGGCGTGCTGGACCAGGTCAACTATTGTAGCGGGTGGATATCGAGGTGGGTATAATAGCGATAGGTGCTCCACTATAGTATGATATAAGTCATATAGTGATATTTTTATGTAACTTTCTACCGCACAGTAGGTTATAAGAAAGCTTGGAAAAATATTTGAGTGGAGCAGAATCCCTATTGACAATCCAGGCGTTTTTTTCGTATAATAGACCTACGTTGTTTATCCTTTAAGCCTCGTCCTGTGAGACGGGAAAGGGAGAGGACATGCACGGCACGGCAGCGCACGCGGATCCCAGCCAAGTGGCTGGGTTTTTTGTTGTCTAAGATGGCCGACGGTTTCCGCGAGAAGGCCAAGTTGATGGATGCGGAGGCCCTCCGCCGGGCCTTGGTGCGCATCGCCCACGAAATCCTGGAGCGGACCAAGGGCGGCGAAGGGCTGGCCCTCATCGGCATCCGCAGCCGGGGCGCGGTCCTGGCCCAGCGGCTGGCCGGCGAACTGCACGCCATTGACGGCCAATCGGTGCCGGTCGGCGCCCTGGACATCACGCTCTACCGCGACGACCTTTCCCGCATCGCGCCCAACCCCATCGTCCACGCCACGGAGATCCCCTTCGACATCACCGACCGGCGGCTCGTGCTGGTCGATGACGTCCTCTTCACCGGCCGCACCGTCCGGGCCGCCCTGAACGCGATCGCAGACCTTGGCCGGCCCACGACGATCCAGCTCGCGGTCCTGATCGACCGCGGCCATCGGGAGCTGCCCATCCGCGCCGACTATGTGGGCAAGAACGTGCCCACGAGCATCAGGGAGCGGGTCGAAGTGCGCCTGCAGGAACACAATGAACAGGAAGAGGTTGTGCTCGAGGAAGCCGTGGCGGAGCGCGTATGACCCGACCACCTGCGCCCCGGCCGCTCTGCCGGATGCAACATGTCGGCGGCCGCCACGCCATGGCGTGGGCTTCGCCGAAGGCGAAGCCTGCGCAGGTGGTCGGGTGATGCCCACGACCCTGGCCACGCCGGCCCCGCAGACCGCGCAGTGGACCCGCAAAGACCTGCTCGGCCTGCGCGAGCTGACCGCGGAGGAGATCCGCACGATCCTCCAGACGGCCGAATCCTTCCGCGAGATCTCGCTGCGGCCCATCAAGAAGGTCCCGGCGCTGCGCGGCAAGACCATCGTGAACCTCTTTTTCGAGCCGAGCACCCGCACGCGCACCTCCTTCGAGCTGGCCGCCAAGCGGCTCTCCGCCGACATCGTCAACATCGCCGCCTCCAGCTCCAGTCTGAGCAAGGGAGAGACGATCCTCGATATGGTCCACAACCTCGAGGCGTTGAAGATCGATACCTTGGTCGTACGCCATGCGGCGGCCGGGGTGCCGCACCTGATCGCCCGCCACGCGGCCGCCTCGGTCATCAACGCCGGCGACGGCGCGCACGAGCACCCGACGCAAGCGCTCCTCGACCTGTTTACCATCCAGGATAAGAAGGGACGCATCGAGGGGCTGAACGTCAGCATCATCGGCGATATCGCGCACTCCCGCGTGGCCCGCTCCAACATCTGGGGGCTCACCAAATTGGGAGCGAAGGTCACGGTGTGCGGGCCGCCGACGCTCATGCCGCCGGCCATCGAAGCGCTCGGCGCCCGGGCCGTGATGCGGATTGAGGATGCGGTGCAGGGGGCGGATGTGCTGATGCTGTTGCGCATTCAGCACGAGCGGCAGGAAGCGACCCTGGTGCCCAGTCTGCGCGAGTACCGGCTGCGCTACGGGGTGGATCGGGAGCGGCTTGCGCGCGCGAAACCCGACCTGTTGATCATGCACCCGGGTCCGGTCAACCGGGGGGTCGAGCTGGATTCCGCGGTCGCTGATGGGCCGTACTCGGTGATCCTCGACCAGGTCACGAACGGCCTGGCCGTGCGCATGGCGGTGCTGTACCTGGTCTCCGGCGCGCCGAAGGTGGAGATCGAACCATGAGCAGCCTGCGCATCGCCGGCGGCCGGGTGATCGATCCGGCGAACAACACGGACGGCCTCTTCGACGTGGTCTTCGACCAGGGCAAGATCGTGGCGGTTGAGCCCTCCGGCAAAGCAGGCAAGAACGGCGCCACCGTCGTGGATGCGAAGGGCAAACTGGTCCTGCCTGGCCTGGTCGACATCCACACGCACCTGCGCCAACCAGGCCGCGAAGACAAGGAGACGATCGCCTCCGGTTTGCGCGCTGCGATCCGCGGCGGTTTCACCAGCGTCTGCGCCATGCCGAACACCGACCCGGCCATCGATCAGCGCGGCGTGGTGGACTTCATCCATCAAGAGGGCGCCCGGTGCGGGTTGGCGCGCGTGCGTGCGGTGGGGGCGGTGACCAAGGGCCGCGAAGGCAAGGAGCTGACCGATTTCGGCGAGCTGTTTGACGCCGGCTGTGTCGCGCTCTCGGACGACGGGTCGCCCGTGGTCAACAGCCTCTTGATGCGCCGGGCGCTCGAGTACGCGACGCTGTTTGGCCGCCCCCTCATCCAGCATGCGGAAGAGCCGTCGCTCGTGGCCGGCGGGGTCATGCATGAGGGTGAGATGTCGACGGTGCTAGGCCTGCGCGGCATGCCCTCCGAGGCCGAATCGGTGATGGTCGCGCGGGATGTGGCGCTTGCCGAGCTGACCGGCGGTTGGGTGCACTTCGCGCACCTCTCGAGCGCGGCCTCCGTCGCGCTCGTCCGTCACGCCAAGGCGCGCGGCGTTCGGGTCACGGCAGAGGTCACGCCGCACCACCTCGCCCTCACCGAAGCGGCGGTGGAAGGGTTCAACGCGTACGCCAAATGCAACCCGCCGCTGCGCACCGAGCAGGACCGGCTGGCCCTGATCGAAGGGTTGCGGGACGGCACCATCGACTGCATCGCGACCGATCATGCCCCGCACACCGACTGGGAAAAGCAGACCGAGTTCGATGCGGCCCCGTTCGGCATCAGCGGCCTGGAGACGGCGCTCAGCGTGTGCGTCGAGTCCCTCATCACCTCCGGCGCGCTGACATGGCCGCAGCTCGTCGAAACACTGACTGTGCATCCGGCCCGCATCGCCGGCCTCGAGGCCGGCACACTCTCGGTCGGGGCCCTGGCCGATATCGTCCTGGTCGACCCGGACGCGGTGTGGACGGTGGACACGGCGCGGTTTGCGTCGAAGGGCCGCAACTCCCCGTTCGCCGGCAAGACGCTTCCGGCGACCGTCCTGCGCGTCTGGCGCGACGGCCTGGAGGTCTCGGATGCCTGCTGAGCGCCTCGCGTGGCTGGTCCTGGAAGACGGGACCGCGTTCAAGGGCCGCGCCATCGGCGCTGAAGGCGAGGCGTTCGGCGAGGTCGTGTTCAACACTGCGATGACCGGCTACCAGGAGGTCCTCACCGACCCCTCGTATAAAGGCCAGATCGTGGCGATGACGTCCCCGCACATCGGCAACTACGGCGTGACCGAGGAGGATGCTGAGTCGCGGGGCCTGTGGTTGGAAGGCTTCGTGGTCCGGGAGCTCTCGCCCATCGCCAGTAACTTCCGCTCGCAGGAGGCGCTGGAGGCCTACCTAAAGCGGCACAAGGTCGTGGCGATCGACGGCGTGGATACCCGGGCGCTGACGCTGAAATTACGGCAGCAAGGTTCGATGCGTGGCGCTGTCTCCACCACCGAGCCGGATCCGCAGCAACTGCTGGCGCGCGTCCAGGCTGCGCCGGACATCATCGGGGCGGACCTGGTCAAGCAGGTGACGTGCGAGAAGCCGTATTGTTGGCCATTGAAGGGGGGGCAGGGGGCAGGGGGCGCGGGACGGGCGGACACCGAAATCGTCGTCATGGATTTCGGGGTGAAATACAACATCCTCCGCGAGCTGGCTCGGCGCGGCGCGCGCGTCACGGTCGTGCCGGCCACCACGGCGGCCGGGGACATCCTGGCGCGCAAGCCGGACGGGGTGCTGCTCTCCAACGGCCCCGGCGATCCGGCCGCGGTCACGTACGCGATCGACACGATCCGCACGCTCTTGGGCCAGGTCCCGATGCTCGGCATTTGCCTCGGCCACCAGCTGCTGGGCCATGCGTACGGCGGGGAGACGGTGAAGCTGAAGTTCGGTCACCACGGCGGCAACCACCCGGTGCAGGACCTGGCGACCAAGCGCGTCGAGATCACGACGCAGAACCACAACTTCGCGGTGCGGCTGGAGTCCATCCCCGGCGGCGCGGCCGAGATCACGCACACGAACCTCAATGACGGCACGGTGGAGGGCATGCGGCACAAGCGCCTGCCGGTCATGAGCCTGCAGTACCATCCGGAAGCCGCCCCAGGCCCGCACGATGCCCGGCACCTGTTCGACCGGTTCTTCGACCTGATGCGCCAGGTGACGGTTTAATGCCGGAGTTCTTTGCCGACTTCCACCTGCACTCGCGCTACAGCCGCGCGTGTTCCAAGGACTTGACCATCGCCGAACTGGCCAAGTGGGCGAAGCTCAAAGGCCTCACCGTCCTGGGAACCGGCGACTTCACGCACCCGCTGTGGATGCAGGAGCTGCAGACCGCGTTGCGGGACACCGGGACCGGCCTGTACGAGCATGCCGGCCAGCGGTTTCTGCTGACCGCGGAAGTAAACACGCTCTTCTACGTGGACGGCAAGTGCCACCAGATCCACCACCTGCTCTTCGCCCCAAGCCTGGAATCGGCTGGGCGGATCACGCAGGAGCTGAGCGCCTTCGGGAGCTTGTCCATCGACGGCCGGCCGATGCTCAAGATGAGCGCCGAGCGTTTGGTGGAGGTCGTGCTCGGTATCGAGCCGCGCGCCGCAGTCGTCCCGGCGCACGTGTGGACGCCGCACTTCGGCGTGTTCGGCTCCAACACCGGGTTTGACCGGCTCGAGGCCTGCTATGGCGCGCAGACGCAGCACATCTTCGCCATGGAGACCGGCCTCTCCTCGGACCCGGCGATGAACTGGCGAAGCTCGGCGAACGCCCGCTACACGCTCATTTCCAATTCAGACGCGCATTCGGCCCGCAAGATCGGGCGCGAAGCGAACCGGTTTGACTGCGCGCTGACGTATGACGCGATCCTTGGTGCGATGCAAGATCCACGCCAAGGGTTTCTCGGCACACTGGAGTTCTTTCCAGAGCATGGCAAGTATCACCTCGATGGCCACCGCGCCTGCCACGCCCGGCTGACGCCGGCTGAGACGAAACAGCGCGGGGGACTGTGCCCGGTGTGCGGCCGCAAGGTCACCGTCGGGGTTCTGCACCGCGTGGACACGCTCGCGGACCGGCCGGATGGGTTTGTGCCCCCGGGTGCGCCCACGTTTCAACGGATGGTGCCGCTGGAGGAGATCATCAGCCAGGCGCTGGACGTCGGCACCGGCACCAAAACGACCGCCCAGGCGTACTTCAAACTGGTGGGCCACTGCGGCACGGAATTCCATGCCTTGCTCGAGGCGCCGGCCGAGGTGTTGCGGCAGGCCGCGCCCGAGGCGATTGTTGAGGCGATCCTCGCGGTGCGCCTGGGCCAGGTCGTGGTGGAGCCTGGCTACGACGGCGAGTACGGCACCGTGCGGCTCGCGGACGCGGCGGCGGCCTGATGCCCAAGCGCACGGACATCAAGAAAATCCTCCTGATCGGTTCGGGCCCCATTGTCATCGGGCAGGCGTGCGAGTTCGACTACTCCGGCACGCAGGCGTGCAAGGCGCTGCGTGAGGAGGGCTTCACGGTCGTGCTCGTCAACTCGAACCCGGCCACGATCATGACCGATCCGGAGATGGCGGATGCCACGTACATCGAGCCGATCACCGCGGACATCCTGGAGCAGATCATCATCGCCGAGAAGCCGGACGCGATCCTGCCGACCATGGGCGGCCAGACCGCGCTGAACGTGACGGTGCAACTGGCTGAGCGCGGCGTGTTGGAGCGCTACCACGTCGAGCTGATCGGCGCCAAGATCGACGCCATCACCCGGGCCGAGGACCGCGAGAAATTCAAGCGCACGATGGAATCGATCGGCCTCGAGGTCCCCAAGGCCAGCTTCGCCAAGACGCTGGCGCAAGCCCAGGCGATCGCCGAATCGTTGGGGTTTCCGTGCGTCGTCCGGCCGAGCTTCACGCTCGGCGGCACCGGCGGGGGCGTGGCGTACAACAGCGAGGAGTTCGACCGCATCGCCAAGCTAGGCATTGAGCTGTCCATGATCCATGAGATCTCGGTCGAAGAGTCGGTGGTGGGCTGGAAAGAGTTCGAGCTGGAGGTGATGCGCGACACGCAAGACAATGTCGTGATCATCTGCTCGATCGAAAACATCGACCCGATGGGCGTGCACACCGGCGATTCGATCACCGTGGCCCCGGCGCAGACGCTGACGGACCGCGAGTACCAGGACATGCGCGACGCCGCCATCACGATCATCCGCGCGATCGGGGTGGAGACCGGCGGCTCCAACATCCAGTTCGCGGTCCACCCGGAGACCGGCCGGGTGCTCGTCATCGAGATGAACCCCCGCGTGTCGCGCTCCTCCGCCCTGGCCTCGAAGGCGACCGGCTTTCCCATCGCCAAAATCGCGGCCAAGCTGGCGGTCGGGTACCTGCTGCACGAGTTGGCCAACGACATCACGCGGCAGACCCCGGCCTCGTTCGAGCCTGCGATCGACTACGTGGTCGTGAAGATTCCGCGCTTCGCCTTTGAAAAGTTTCCGACCGCCGACCCGACGCTCGGCATCCAAATGAAATCGGTCGGCGAGACGATGGCCATCGGGCGCACGTTCAATGAAGCCTTCCAGAAGGCGTTGCGCGGCCTGGAGATCAAGAAGGACGGGTGGGAGCTGTCCCCGCCCATGCCGCCGTTGGACGTGTTGCGGCAGAAGCTGAGCATCCCGACGGCTGAACGGCTCTTCTTCCTGCGCCGCGCGTTCTCCGCCGGGCTGGCGATCGAAGAGCTGCACCAATTGACCAAGATCGACCGGTGGTTTCTGCGCCAGCTGCAGGCGATCGTGGAGCTGGAGCAGCGGCTGATGAGCGCGGCAGAGCAGATGCGCGCGTGCATCACCGCCGGCGCCCCGACCCCGGCGGAGGCCGGGGCAGCCGAGCTGCTGCGCACGGCGAAACAGTCCGGCTTCAGCGACCGGCAGCTCGGCAAACTCTGGGGCGTGGATGAGCACGCGCTGCGGCAGGCACGCAGCCGGTGGGGCATTACGCCGTCCTACTATCTGGTGGATACGTGCGCCGCGGAGTTCGAGGCCGCGACGCCGTATTACTACTCCACCTATGAAACTCCTGTTATCCAGTTAGCGGGTTTGCCGGTTAGCGGGTCGGAGCGAAACCCGCCAACGCGCGAACCCATGAACCCGCAACCGGAGCGGAACAATACCGTCATCATCCTCGGCGGCGGCCCCAACCGCATCGGACAAGGCATCGAGTTCGACTACTGTTGCGTGCACGCGGCCTTCGCGTTGCGCGAGTTGGGCGTGACCAGCGTGATGGTGAACTCCAATCCGGAGACGGTGTCCACCGACTACGACACCTCCGACCGGCTCTACTTCGAGCCGGTGACGCTCGAGGACGCGCTGAACATCATCGAGCGGGAACGGCCGCGCGGCGTCATCGTGCAGTTCGGCGGCCAAACCCCGCTGAACTTGACCCTCGGGCTGGCGAAGGCCGGCGTGCCGATCCTGGGCACGTCGCCGGCGGCGGTGGACATCGCCGAGGACCGCGAAAAGTTCAAGCGGCTGCTCGACGAGCTGGCCTTGCGCCAGCCGCCGAGCGGCACTGCGATGACGATCGAGGAGGCGCGGCAGACCGCGCAGACGATCGGCTACCCATGCCTCGTGCGCCCCTCCTACGTCCTCGGCGGCCGCGCCATGGAGATCGTCTACGACGACGAGCAGCTCAAAAAGTTCGCGCAGCTCGCCTTCGACGCCTCGCCCGGGTTCCCGGTGCTGGTGGACAAGTTCCTCGAAGACGCGATCGAGGTGGACGTGGACGTGGTCGGCGACGGGACGCAGTACGTCATCGGGGGAATGCTGGAGCACATCGAAGAAGCCGGCATCCACTCCGGCGATTCCGCGATGGTGCTGCCGCCGCACACGCTCAACGATGACGTGCTGCAGGAAATCCGCGCCGCCGCGCAGAAACTGGCCGCCGCGCTCTCGATCGTCGGGCTGATGAACGTGCAGTTCGCCATCAAGGACGACATCGTGTACGTGCTCGAGGTGAACCCGCGCGCCTCGCGCACCATCCCCTTTATCTCGAAGGCGATCGGCGTGCCGCTGGCGAAAGTGGCCACGCGCGCGATGCTCGGCATCAGCCTGGCGCAGCAAGGCTTCACCGAGGAAGTCATCCCGCCGTACATGGCGGTCAAGGAAGCGGTCTTCCCGTTCTCGCGGTTCGCCGGCGTGGACATCATGCTCGGGCCGGAGATGAAGTCCACCGGCGAAGTCATGGGGCTGGATGAGCACTTCGGCACGGCGTTCATCAAGTCCCAGATCGCGGCGGGACAACTGCTGCCGCAGCAGGGCCGGGTGTTTCTCAGCGTGAAGAACCGGGACAAGCGCTCGCTCGCGCTGGTCGCCCAGCAGCTTGAAGATCTGGGCTTCGAGCTGGTGGCGACGGCCGGCACGGCCAAAGCGCTGCAGCGCTACGGCCTGCACGCCACCCCGGTCAAGAAGATCCACGAAGGCCGCCCCAACATCCTCGACGTGATCAAGGACGGGCAGATCCAGCTCGTGATCAACACCCCGTCCGGCCGGCTGCCGCGCGCGGACGAAGTGCAGATCCGCTCAGCCGCATCACTGCTCGGCATCCCGTGCATCACGACGATCGCCGGGGCGCAGGCCTCGGTCAACGGCATCGCGGCGCTGGCGAAGCGACAGCTCACGGTCAAGCCGCTGCAGCGCTACCACGAGTTGTTGAAAGCCTAGCCGGAGGCAGGCATGGGCGATGAGAAGCGCGGCGATCCACGGATCACGCACGCGTTCATGGTTCGCTACCGGGCCCCGGACGCTGGCCAGCCGACGTGGCTCATGTCCCCGTTGCGGGACATCAGCTCGGGCGGGGCGCGGTTCGTGAGCGAATCCACCTTTGCGGAAGGTGCGTTGCTGGAGATGCAGTTGGTACTGCCGACGTACGAGAAACCGGTGGTGATCGCCGCCCGCATCGCCTGGGCCCGGCCCGGGCCGATGGCGATGCAGGAGTACGGCGTGACGTTCGCGGTCGATGACCCGGTCTTGCAACAGGCGATCGACACCGCCGTGGCGCACTTCTTGAAGAAATAATCGGAGGCGCGTGAGATGGAACGCCGGCATTTCCAGCGCGTTGCGCAGTCCTTCGACGCCCGGTACCGTGTCTACGGCGCGCTGGGCGAATCATGGCGGATCTTCCGGACGGTCAACGTCAGCGCCACGGGCCTGCGTTTCCGCAGCGCCGACCTGATGGAACTGGGGGCGACGCTGGAGATCGAGCTGGATCTGCCATGCCTGAAGGAGCCGCTCATGTTGCGCGGCCTCGTCGTCTGGAGCCAGGCGATGGCCTCCGGCGTCACCGAGAACGGCGCGGAGTTCGTGAACCTCTCCCCGGAGCAGGCCCAGCAGATCGATGAATTGGTGAAGTTTCTTTCCAAAGGGTAGCGTCCATCCATGGCTGACTTGTTAGTGCGGCTCGGCTCCCTCACCCTGGGCAACCCTGTCCTGGCGGCTGCCGGCACGTTCGGCTACGGCGTCGAGTTTGCCGAACGGGTGAGGCTCTCCCGGCTGGGCGCACTCGTCACGAAGACGCTGACCCGCGAGCCTCGTGCGGGCAACCCGCCACCCCGGATGGTGGAAACCCCGTCCGGCATGCTCAACGCGGTTGGCCTACAGAATATGGGACTGGCCGCGTTCCTATCCGACACGCTGCCGCGCTTGCGCCCCTACGGCGCGACGGTGATCGTGAGTCTCCTGGCGGACAACCTCGAGGAGGTTGCGGCGATGGTCCAGGCGGTGGACCGGGCCGACGGGGCCGCCGGTATTGAACTGAACCTTTCGTGCCCGAACCTGACACGCGAGGCGACGGTGCGGCCGCCGCTTGTCGCCCAGGACCCTGAGGCCACGGCCCGTATGGTCGAGGCGGCGCGGCGTGTGACCCGCAAACCGCTCTTCGCCAAACTCACGCCGGACGTCACCGACTTGGCCCCGATCGCCCAAGCCGCCGAACGCGCCGGCGCCGATGCCCTGACGATCAGCAATACGTACACCGGCATGAGCCTTGATCCGGTGTCCCGGGCGTCGCGCCTGGGCGTCTTGACCGGGGGCCTCAGCGGCCCAGCCATCCGGCCGTTGGCCGTCTATCGTGCGTGGTATACTGCGCAACATGTTCGCGTGCCGGTGATCGGCCTCGGCGGCATCGTGCGCGCCGAGGACGCGGTCGAGTTCCTGCTCGCCGGTGCCTCTGCGGTGGCGGTGGGGACGGCGACCTTCGCCGATCCGCGCGCGCCGCTGCGCGTGCTCGAGGGGTTGGAGCGGTACTGCCGGCGCCACGGCATCGCCCGCCTCGGGGAACTGCGCGGGGCGCTCAAAATCAAAATAGGGGACAGCCACTAATTAACAATCGGTGGCTGTCCCCAATGAAACCGGCGGACCGGTTGATTGTTGCGTTCGACACCAGTTTGCCGGCGGAAGCCCTGCGTCTGGCCCGGGCGCTGCGCGGCCTCGTCCGTACGGTCAAGGTCGGCAGCGTCCTGTTTACGGCCGCCGGCCCGGACATCCTCCTCCGGCTGCGGCGCCTTGGGTTCCGCATGATGCTGGACTTGAAGTTCCATGATATTCCGAATACCGTGGAGCTGAGTTGCCGCGCGGCGGCAGCCCACGGCGTCTCGCTGCTGACGGTGCATGCCAGCGGCGGGAGCGCGATGCTGGCTGCGGCGGTCCGCGGGGCCCAGGCGGGCGCCGGGCGCCGGGCGCGGCCGCTGGTGCTGGGGGTGACGGTGTTGACCAGCGTCGGAGGCCGCAGCGCACGGGGCCGCGTGATGGCGCTTGCGAAGGAGGCGTTCACGGCCGGCTGCGACGGCGTGGTGGCCTCGGCGCAGGAAGCCGCAGCGCTGCATCAACGGTTCGGCCGCCGGCTCAAGATCGTCTGCCCAGGCATCCGCCAAGCGTCGGCTGAGCGCGGGGACCAGCGGCGCGTCGCGACGCCGGCGCAGGCGCTGGCGGCCGGGGCGGACTGGCTGGTGGTGGGCCGGCCTATCACTGGCTCGCGCAATCCGCGGCAGGCGGCACAAGAGATTCTGACGGAGATGGAGGACCCATGAGCTTGGGACGCGATCAACTGTTGGCGATTTTCCGCAAGGCGCACGCGCTCCAGCGCGGCCACTTCGAGCTCTCCTCCGGCCTGCACAGCGGCCACTATTTCCAGTGCGCCCAGTTCCTGCAGCATCCGGAGCTCGCGGCCCCGGTGTGCAAGGAGCTTGCCCGGCGGTTCAAGTCGCTGAAGCCCACCGTGGTGATCGGGCCGGCCGTGGGCGGCATCATCGTCGGGTACGAGACCGCGCGCGCTCTGCGCGTGCGCGCGCTGTACGCCGAGCGCGTGGACGCGGAGATGCAGCTCAGGCGCGGGTTTTCGGTGACCCCGAAGGACCGCGTGCTCATCGTCGAGGACGTGATCACCACCGGCGAGTCGGCCCGGAAGGTGGCGGAGCTTGTGCAGGCGCTGGGGGCGCGCGTCATCGGCATCGGGGTGGTGGTGGACCGTTCCGCCGGCCACGTGCGGTTCCGCGGCCGCAAGTACGAACGCCTCCTCGTGCTCGATTTCGAGAGCTTCGCGCCGGCCAACTGCCCGCTGTGCAACGAGCAGGTCCCGCTTACGCGTCCTGGCCGTCCGAAGGCCTGAGATCATTCCGCATGCCCCACGCTGACGTCATCGCGTTCATCGCGTTCCTCCTGGCCTCGGCGGCCGTCGTCGCCGGCGCCGTCTGGGTCGTCACCCTCACGAACCTGTTCCGCGCGGCCCTCAGCCTCGGCCTCGTGCTGCTCGGCGTGGCGATGCTCTTCCTCTTGCTGAAGGCGGAGTTCCTCGCACTCGTCCAGGTGCTCATCTACGTGGGGGCCATCCTGACGCTGGTCGTGTTCGCGATCATGCTCACGGCGAAGCTGCATGACGGCCCCACCGGGCCGCGCAGCCGCGCGCGCGTGCCGGCCGCGATCGTGTCTGTCGGGCTCTTCGGGCTCCTGGCCGCGGTCACGGCGCCGCTGCGCTGGCCCGAGGCGCCGGCCGCTGAGGCGGTGACCATCGCCGGGCTGGGACAGCAACTCGTGACGACGCTCGTGCTGCCCTTCGAGGTCGTCTCCCTCGTCTTTGTCGCCGCACTCGTCGGCGCGGTCGCCCTGGCAACTGCCGGAAAGAAATAACGCCGGCGCGGTCATGAGATGATTCCTCTTCGTTATGTACTGCTTCTTAGCGAGGCGCTCTTCTGCGCCGGCGTGTACGGGATGCTGACGCGGCGCAACGCGATCGGCCTGCTCCTCGCCATCGAGCTGATGCTCAACGCGGCGGCGCTGAACTTCGTCGTGTTTAGCCGCGCGTACGGCCACGTGCAAGGCCAGGCGTTCGCGCTGTTCATCATCGCGCTGGCCGCGTGCGAAGCGGTCGTGGGGCTGGCGATCATCCTGCGCCTCTCGCGCACGGCGAACACGATCAACGCGGACAGCGTGAACCTCCTCAAAGGATGATGCGGCTCCGTTATTTCGGAATTCGGAATTCGGAATTCGAAATGCGGATTGACCCGGGCCATTCCGAATTTCGCATTCCGCATTCCGCAATGCGTGTGGCGGGCTCTTGATGGAAGCCCACGCCGCGATCTTGCGCGGGCTCGTCATTACTTCCACGGAGCCCGCCCTCGCATGGATCCCGGCGCTGCCGCTGGCCGCCTTCGCCGTGCTGATCCTCGCCGGCCGCCGCCTGGGCCGGCTCAGTGCTTGGCTCTCTGTCGCAGCGCTTGCCGGCGCGTTCCTGCTGACCCTCTCCATCGCCGGCCGCGTGTTCCAGGGCGAGCGGCTCGCCATCGAGTGGGCATGGCTCTCTGCCACCGACCGGCTCTGGAGCGTCGGTCTGACCGCCGACGGCTTGAGCTGGCTCATGCTGATCGTGGTCACCGCCATCGGCACGATGATCCAGCTCTACTCGATCGGCTACATGCGCGAGGACCCGCGCGTGTCCCGGTTCTTCGCCTACCTGTCGCTGTTCTGCTTCTCGATGCTGCTGCTTGTTTTGGCGGATCATTTCGTCCTGCTGTACGCCGGTTGGGAGCTCGTGGGCCTTTCCTCCTACCTGCTGATCAGTTTCTGGTTCGAGAAGCCGGCCGCGGCGGCTGCCGGGCGCAAGGCGTTCCTGACGACACGCATCGGCGACTGCGGGCTGCTGCTGGGCATCTTGCTGCTGGCGTGGCATGGCCACGAGCTGCGGTTCGCGCGGCTGGACGCGGTCTCCGTCGCTTTATCGGGGCAGCCAGGACTGCTGACGCTGATCGGCGCGCTGATCTTCTTCGGCGCGGCCGGCAAGTCGGCCCAGTTCCCGTTGCACGTGTGGCTCCCCGACGCCATGGAGGGCCCGACGCCGGTCTCGGCGCTCATCCACGCGGCCACCATGGTGGCGGCCGGTGTGTACCTGATCGCACGCACGCACGTCCTGTTCACGCCTGAGAGCCTGGCACTCGTCGCTGCCGTCGGGCTCACGACGCACCTCTTCGCCGGCAGCATCGCGCTCGTTGCGACCGACATCAAGAAGGTGCTCGCGTACTCGACGATCAGCCAGCTGGGCCTCATGTTCACGGCGCTGGGCCTGGGCGCGCCGGCGGTCGGGATGTTCCACCTGTTCACGCACGCGTTCTTCAAGGCGTTGCTGTTCCTCGGCGCCGGCAGCGTGATCCACGCCACCCACGCGCAGGAGCTGGACCAGCTGGGCGGCTTACGCCGCGCGATGCCGTGGACCGCGGGGCTGTTCGCGATCGCGACGCTCTCCGCCTGCGGGGTGTTTCCCCTCAGCGGGTTCTGGAGCAAGGACGCGATCCTCCTCGAGGCGCAACTCAAGGCGCCGCTGGTCTTCGCGCTGCTCTCCGCGGGTGCGGTGATGACCGCCGCGTACATGACGCGCCTGTACCTGCGCTGTTTCGAAGGGCCGTCGCCCCAGCACGGCGCGCACCACGCGCATGAATCACCGTCCGTCATGGTGCTCCCGATGGCGATGCTGGGCTTGGGCGCGGTCGTGGCCGGCCTGGCCGGCTCGCCGTGGACCGGCAACGGGTTCTTCCATCTGCTTGACGCGCACGGGCACGAGCATGTCGATGCGGCCATGCTGCTCACCTCGACGCTGATTGCCGCCGCAGGCATCGGGCTGGGCTGGCAGGTGGGCTTCCGCCGCCGGACCTTCATGCCGCAGCCGTTGCGCGGCTTCTCCGGCGCGTGGTACCGCGCCGCGGCCGGGAAGTATTTCATCGATGAGTTGTACGGCCGCGTGATCGTGCAGCCGTTCCTTCACGCATGCGCATGGCTGGCCCGGTTCGATGTCCAAGTGGTCGATGGCGCGGTCAACGGCGCCGGCGCGGTGGGCTGGCGGGTGGGCCAGCTGAAGGGGTGGTTCGACACGCATGTGGTGGATGGGCTGGTGAACCGCGTGGCCGCCGGGGTGCGGCGCTGGGGCACGGCCTTGCGGCCGCTGCAGAGTGGCGTGATCCAACAGTATCTGTTGCTGATGGTGGCCGCCGTCGTGGCGTGCGCCGTGGCGCTGACGTGGACGAAAGGTTGAGCCGATGCTGACTGCGTTGCTGGCGTGTCCGTTGGTGGGGATGCTGGTCGTGATGGTGCTGCCGAAGACGGCGGTCCGGGCGATCCGTCTGGCGGCGCTCCTGGCGACCGGGGCGGCCTTGCTCCTGAGCCTGGAACTCTTGAACGGCTTCGGCAATCCGGCCATCCTGCACTATGTGGAACGGCACTCGTGGATCCCGCAGCTGAACGTGTTCTACTTCCTCGGCCTCGATGGGCTGAGCCTGCCGCTCGTGTTGCTCACCACCCTGCTGGGGTTCCTCGCGTGCATCGCCTCCTGGTCCATCACCGAGCGGCACAAAGAGTATTTTGCGCTATACCTGCTCCTCGAGGTCGGGATGCTGGGCACCTTCGTCGCGCTGGATTTGTTCCTCTTCTACATCTTCTGGGAGGTCGTGCTCGTGCCGATGTATTTCCTGATCGGCATCTGGGGTGGTGGCCGACGCGAGTACTCGGCGTTCAAGTTCTTCGTGTACACGTTGGCCGGCAGCCTCTTCATGCTGCTGGGCATCCTGGCGCTGTACCTGCGGGCCGGGACCTTCGACATGATCGGCCTAGCCACCGCCGGGCGCGGCTACGAGCTGCCGTTCCAGCAGCTGCTGTTTGTGGCGTTTTTCCTGGGCTTTGCGATCAAGGTACCGATCTTCCCGTTCCACACGTGGCTGCCGGACGCGCACGTGGACGCGCCGACGCCGATCTCCGTGTTGCTGGCCGGCGTCCTGCTGAAAATGGGCGCGTACGGGTTCTTCCGGATCGCCTACCCGATCGCCCCGGCCGGGGCCGCCTGGTTCGCCGGCGCGATGGCGCTGCTCGGGATGATCAACATCGTCTACGGCGCATTTGTGGCCATGGCGCAGACCGATTTCAAAAAGCTGGTCGCGTATTCCTCGGTCTCGCACATGGGCTTCGTGCTGCTCGGCTTGGCGAGCATGACGTCGCAGGGCTTCAACGGCGCGTTGTTCCAGATGATCGCGCACGGTTTGATCAGTGGCGCGATGTTCCTCATGGTCGGTGTGCTGTATGACCGGGCGCACACCCGCGACCTGCATGCCTTCGGCGGCTTGGGCGCGAAGGTGCCGGTGTACGCCGGGCTGCTGATGTTTTTCAGCCTGGCCCTCCTGGGTCTGCCTGGTTTGGCCGGGTTCGTCGGCGAATTTATGACGTTGGCCGGCACCTTCGGCGTCTGGCGATGGCAGACCGCGGTGTCCGTCCTGGGCGTCGTGGTGACCGCTGCGTACACGCTCACCGCGGTGCAGCGGGTCTTGCTTGGCCCGCTGAACGCGAAGTGGCAGGCCCTGGCCGATATCAACCTGCGCGAGATCCTCACCGTCGCGCCGCTGCTGCTCGGCACGCTGGCCCTTGGCGTCTATCCGTTGGCGCTGCTGAGCCTGCAGGATGGGGCGGTGGTGCGGCTGTTAAGGCACATGGCCGGAGCGCGCTGACGTACGTATGTGGAGCGTCCTGACCGAGAGCCTGACCGCCTGGTGGCCGGAGACGGTCCTCGCCTCCGGCGCGTTGGCGGTGCTGGTAGCCGGGGCGTGGACCCGCCGCAGCCAGCCTGCGCTGACCCTGGCGTGGATCACACTCGCCGTGGCCGCGGTCGGGTTGTGGCGCGCGCCGGTGACGCCGTCTTCTGGCGTGTTTTTTGGGATGATCGTGTGCGACCCGTTCGCGTACGCGGTGCGGTGGCTGGCCCTCGGCGCGACCGCGCTCGTGCTGCTCCTCGTGATGGGCTCGCGCGAAGTCGAGGCGGCCATCCGCGGCGAGTACTACGGCTTGTTGTTGCTGCTTAGCGTCGGCCTGATGCTCATGGCCGAAGCCAACCACCTGCTCACCGCGTACCTGGCGATGGAGCTGGTCAGCCTCAGCTCCTACGCGCTGGCCGGATTTCTCACCGACGTGCGCGCGGCCGAAGGCTCGCTTAAGTACCTGCTCTTCGGCGCGCTCGCTTCCGCCATCATGCTCTTCGGCATGTCGCTGCTCTTCGGCTTGACCGGGACGCTGTCCTTCCCGCAGCTGGCGCGCTCGCTCGCCGAGCTGCCGGCTGCGGCGCAACGCGCCGCGATCATGGCCGCGACCTTCATGGTGGTCGGCTTGGGGTACAAGATCTCGCTGGTGCCGTTCCACCTGTGGACGCCGGATGTGTACGAAGGCGCCCCGGTGCCGGTCGCCGCGCTCTTCTCCGTCGGGCCGAAGGCGGCCGGGCTGGCACTCTTCGTCCGGGCCATGGAAGCGCTGGCCCCGGCGGGGACAGCCCTGCTGCCGCTGCTGTTGACGCTGACGATCGTGACGATGACGCTCGGCAACCTGCTCGCCCTCGTGCAGACGAACGTGAAGCGGCTGTTGGCGTACTCGACGATCGGCCAGGTGGGGTATCTCATGATCGGGCTCGTCGTGCACAGCAGCGCCGGGCGCGAGGCGCTGCTCGTCTACCTGGTCGCGTACTTATTTATGAACGTGGGCGCCTTCGCCTGTGTGACGGCCGTTGTCAACGACAGCGGCAGCGAGTCGCTGGACGCCTTCCGCGGGCTGGCCCGCCGCTCGCCGGGGCTCGCACTATGCTGCGCGATCTTCCTGCTCTCGCTGGCCGGCCTGCCGCCGATGCTCGGGTTCTTCGGCAAGTTCCTGCTCTTCGGGGCCGCGCTGCAGGCCGGCCATAGCTGGCTAGCCCTGGCCGGCATCCTCAACTCCGCGATCGCGCTGTATTACTACGTCAACATCATCCGGCAAATGTACCTCCTGGCCCCGCAGCACACGGCACCCGTGGATGAGCCGCTGCCGCTGCGGCTGGCGATCGCCGTGTGCGTGGTCGCGACCCTGGCCGTCGGGGTGCTGCCCGGCACCCTGCTGCAGGCCGTGCGTGCGGCCGCCACGGTGCACCTGCTGTAGCGCTTGGCCGGGCGCGAGGCGCTGTGTTATAATTCCCGCGCAGTGACTCGACGCCTTGAGCCGCCTCCATGGGTTCAGCAGGCCGGGCTCCTGACGTCCATCCCGTTCGTGCTGTTGGTCGGCCCCGCGCTCGGCTACTACCTCGGTCTGAAGCTCGATCAGCGCTGGTCCTTCTCGCCCTGGGGGATGCTCGTCGGGATCGTCCTCGGCTTGCTCGCCAGCGCTCGAGTGACGATTCAACTCATCCAAGAGGCAACACGCGTCAAGCCGCATGACTGATTCATCGTACCGTCGCGCCGCGATCTTCGCGGCCCTGGCCACCGTTCTTGCGTCCAGCGTCGCTGCGCTGCATGGGCCACGCCTGGCCGTCAGCCTGTTGGCAGGCGGCACGTGGCACATCATGAGCCTCGGCTGTCTCACCCGTGTGCTGGCCGCCTGGCTCGGCCCGCAGCCGTCGCGCCGGCGGGCGGTCGGCTGGCTCCTCCTGAAGCTCTCCCTGTACGGCGGCGCGTTCGCCATGATGCAGTGGCAGGCCGTCTCCGCGCTCGGGTTCGGCCTCGGGTTCACCCTGGTGCTGGTGATCGTCCTCGCGGTGTTCGCCGTCTCGGCGCGGCGCCTCGCCGGGGATGCCGTCCGCGGGCAGCAGTTCTCTCCGGCCCGCTGATGACCCACGACATGCACGAGGCCCACGAGTCTCCGGCCGCGCACGGCGAGCCGCACGAGGCAGGGCATGGCGGCATCCCGGAACTGCCGAATATGGTCACGGTGCTGCATGAGCGGGTGCACACCCCCCTCGTCCAGGCGTTGCAGCACTGGGAGAACCTCCTGTTTTCCGGCATCGTCGCGGTGGCGCTGTGCGCGATCGCCTGGCGGCACGCGCGCCGGCCGGCGATCATCCCGCGGGCCGGGCAGAACATGCTGGAGCTGCTCGCCGACAGCATCGACAAGTTCGTGCAGGGCGTGATCGGCCACGCGGGCCGGGCGCACACGCCGTTCATCGGCACCATGTTCCTCTACATTTGGTGCATCAACCTCTCAGGCCTCGTGCCGGGCATGAAGTCCTCCACCGCCAGCCTGAACACGACGCTGGGCCTCGCCCTCGCCGTTTTCGTGTACGTTCAATGGGTGCGGCTCACGACCCTGGGGCCGGTCGCATACCTGGACCACCTGGCCGGCTCGCCTCGGTTCGACGACGTGGCCGCAGCCCCGGTGGCGCTGAAGCCGTTCCTCATCCTGATCAAGGTCGTCGTCGCCGCGCTGCTCTTCGTCCTGGAGCTCATCGGCGAAATCATCAAGCCCATCAGCCTGAGCCTCCGCTTGGGTTTCAACGTGTTCGCAGAGGACGTGCTGCTGGCGGTGCTGGTCGGCCTGGGCGTGACGGCGGGACTCGCGCTGCATTTGCCCATCGGCTTGCCGATCCAGCTCTTTGTCGTTCCGCTCGTCTTGATTTTCAGTACCGTGCAGGCGCTGGTGTTCAGCCTGCTCGCGTCGGTGTATATCGGGTTGATGGTGCCGCACGAGGCACACCACAAGGAGGAGTAATGCCACAGACCTACCAGGCGATGCTCGCGTTGACGGTGCCGTTAGCACTCGGGTTGGCCGCGGTCGCGTCGGCGTTCGGGCTGGGGCGGGCCGTCAGCGCCGCGATGGAAGCGATTGCCCGGCAGCCGGAAGCCGCCGGCCAGATCCAGACGGCCATGATCATCGGCTGCGCGCTGATCGAAGCGCTCACGATTTACGTCCTCGTGATCGCGTTCGTCCTGCAGGGCAAGATCACCGGCTAAGGCCCAGGCATGCCGTCGTTCCTGCAGCCTGACCTGCAGCAGATTCTCTCGCAGACCCTCAGCTTCTTCCTCTTGCTGTGGGTGCTGCGGCGCGTGGCGTGGAAGCCGCTGCTCGGCATCCTGGATGCGCGCCGCGCGCAGATTGAACGCGAGCTGAGCGAGGCGGCCCAGGCCAAGGTCCAGCTCGCTCAGCTACAAGCGGACGTCAACAAGCGCCTCGCCGTGATCGAGGACGAGGCGCGCGTTAAACTGCAGCAGGCGATCCTTGAGGGCAAGCGCATCGGCATCGAGGTGCAGGAGCAGGCCCGCGCGCAGGCGCAGCACATTCTCACGAAGGCCAAGGAAACGGTGGAGCTGGAGCTGGCCAAGGCGCGCACGACGCTGCGCAACCAGGTCGCGGCCATGACCGTCGAGGCGGTGGAGAAGGTGCTGAGCCACAAGCTCGATGCCCAGGCCGACGCGGCCCTGGTGAACGCAGCACTCGATGAGCTGGAACGCCCTGCGCGGTCCTGAGCCGGCATTCGTGTCCTTGAAGGGGTGACATGTTTCACCGAGTGACGCATGGCGGTTGACGCGGTCGCGGCCCGGTACGCCGAGGCGCTGCTGGCGGCCTCCAAGGCCGAGCTTCAGCGCGATGCGGTCCTGGACGCGCTGCTCGCCGTGGGCGAGCGGCTGCGGCAGACCCCGGATGTGGCGCGCTTGTTGCGCAACCCGGATGTCGAAGTGCCGGATAAGCTGCGCGTGCTCGAGGTCGCGGTGCCGGCCACGCAGGCCGGGCTCGTGCGCCAGTTCTTGACGCTCGTGCTCACCCTGGGCCGGGCCGAGTCGTTGCCGGATATCATCGTGGCGTTCGCCGAGGCGGTGGATGAGGACCGCGGCGTGCTGCGCGCGACGGTGCGCTCGGCGCGCCCGCTCCCCGAGGCCGCACTGGCGCGGCTGCAGGCCGCGCTGGCAGTGCGCGAAGGCCGCACCGTGGAACTGGACGCCGAGCTGGACCCGGCACTGCTCGGCGGGCTGCAGGTGCGGCTCGAGGACCGGGTGATCGACGCGTCGGTGCGCCGCAGCATCTCGGATTTGAAAACATCGTTGATGTCGGTACGTGTCTAGGGAGCCCCATGGCTAAATTGCGTCCTGAAGAAGTCTCGCTCGCGCTCAAGCAGGAGCTGGAGAAGTACCGGACCCAGGTGAAGCTCGACTCGATCGGGCGCGTCATCCAGGTTGGCGACGGCATCGCGCGCATCTACGGATTGGAAGATGCAATGGCCGGCGAGCTGCTCGAGTTTCCGGGTCAGACGATGGGGATGGTGTTCAACCTGGAAGAGCACCACGTGGGCGCGGTCATCCTGGGCTCGGACCGGCACATCAAAGACGGCGACGTGGTCAAGCGCACCAGCCGCATCGTCTCCGTCCCGGTGGGCCCAGCGCTGCTCGGGCGCGTGGTGGACGCACTGGGCCGGCCGATCGACGACAAAGGCCCCATCGTGACCGACACATTCCGTCCGGTGGAGGGCAAAGCACCAAACGTGGTCCAGCGCCAGCCGGTCAAGCAACCGGTGCAGACCGGCCTGAAGGCCATCGACGCCATGATCCCCATCGGCCGCGGCCAGCGCGAGCTGATTCTCGGCGACCGGCAGATCGGCAAGACGGCGATCCTGATCGACACGATCTTGAACCAGAAGGGCAAGGACCTCTTCTGCATCTACGTGGCCATCGGGCAGAAGATGTCCAGCGTCGTGGCCGTCGTCGAGACGCTCGAGAAGTACGGCGCCATGGAGTACACGACCGTCGTCGTGGCCTCGGCCGAAGACCCGGCCCCGCTGCAGTACCTGGCCCCCTACGCCGGGTGCGCGATCGGCGAAGCGATCATGTATGCCGGCAAGCACGCCCTGTGCTGCTACGACGACCTGTCGAAGCACGCCGTGGCGTACCGGCAGCTCTCGTTGCTGCTGCGCCGGCCGCCGGGGCGCGAGGCGTACCCCGGCGATGTCTTCTACCTGCACTCCCGGCTGCTGGAGCGCGCGGCCAAGCTGCGCGAGGATTTAGGCGGCGGGAGCCTCACCGCGCTGCCGGTCATCGAGACGCAGGCCGGCGATGTGTCAGCGTACATCCCCACGAACGTCATCTCTATCACCGACGGCCAGATTTACCTTGAGAGCGACCTGTTCTACGCCGGGGTCCGCCCGGCCATCAACGTCGGCCTGTCCGTGTCCCGCGTCGGGGGCAGCGCCCAGACGAAAGCCATGAAGAAAGTGGCTGGCCGGCTGCGCTTAAGCCTGGCGCAGTACCGCGAGCTGGTCGCCTTCGCCCAGTTCGGCTCTGAGCTGGACAAGGCGACCCAGGAGCAGCTCACCCGCGGCGAGCGCATGGTCGAAGTGTTGAAGCAGGGCCAGTACCAGCCCATGAGCCTGGCCCACCAGGTGGCCATCATCTATGTCGCGGGGCAGGGCCACCTGGACGCGCTGCCGGTCGCGCAGATCAAGCCGTTCGAGCACGCGTTCCACGCCTTCTTGGACGAAAAGTTCCAGGACGTGGTGCACGAGATCGACACCAAGAAAGAGTTGTCCGACACGACCATCCAGCGGTTGGACGAGGCGGCCAAGCAGTGCAAGCAGCAGTTGCTCACCCCGGCGGCCGTCTGACGCATGGCCTCCTTGCGGGTGATCCGCAACCGGCTGCGCAGCATCCAGAGCACCAAACAGATCATGCGCGCGATGCAGCTGGTCTCCGGCTCCAAACTCAAGCGCGCGCAGGGCCGGCTGCTGCAAGCACGGCTGGTGCTGGAGTTCCTTGACGGGCTGGTCGCGCGCGTCGTCGCCGCGACCCCGGCGCTGACGCACCCGCTCTCCGCCACGCGTGAGGGCCCGACGGTGCTGGTCGTGTTCACCTCTGACACCGGGCTGGCCGGCTCGTACAATACGAACCTGATCCAGCTGGCCGAGTCGTACCTGCGGCGGGACACGGCCCGGACGACCCAGGTCATCTACATCGGCAAGAAAGGCTACCGGTACTTCACGAAGCGCGGCTACGCAGCCACCGAGTCGTACCTGGACCTGGCCGGTCGTCCTGACTTGAAAAAGGCTGAGACGATCGGGCGGGCGCTGATGCAGCGGTTTCTCGACGGGCAGGTGAGCGAGGTCAAGCTGTTGTACTCGCAGTTCGTCTCTGCGATGGTGTACCGGCCGACCGTGATCACGTGGCTGCCCATCACGACCCCTGCGGCTGCGGATGAACCGGCGCGTGGCGTCCGGTCGAGGTCTGATTACATTTTTGAGCCGTCCCCTGCGCGTGTGTTCGAGCAGCTGCTGCCGCGGTGGGCGCTGGCCAAGTTCGCGCTGGTCATGCTCGAGGCGTTCACGTCCGAGCACTCGGCCCGCATGATCGCCATGAAGAACGCCACCGATAATGCGGAAGAGCTGCTGCAGAGCTTGACCCGTGAGCGCAACAAGATCCGGCAGGCGAGCATCACCAAGGAAATCAGCGAAATCACCGGCACGGCTGAAGCGCTCAAATGACACAGATCAGCTTGGGAGTGAGGAGTATCCATGGCAGATAACGTCGGGCACGTCGTGCAGATCATCGGACCCAGCGTGGACGTCCGGTTCGCGCCGGACCGGCTGCCCAACATCCTCAACGCCATCACCATCACCGACGAGGCGAAGGACATCCGCCTGACGCTCGAAGTCGCCCAGCACGTGGGGAACAACACCGTCCGATGCATCGCGATGGACGCCACTGACGGGCTGGTGCGCGGCATGCCGGCCCTTGACACCGGCGGCCCGATCACCGTGCCGGTGGGCAAGCAGACCCTGGGCCGCATCTTCAACTTGCTCGGCGAGCCGCTGGATGAGCGCGGCGACCTGGCCGAGCCGAAGAAGCGGATGCCGATCCACCGGGCCCCGCCATCCTTCGAGGACCAGCTGCCGGTGCGCGCGATCCTGGAGACCGGGATCAAAGTGCTCGACTTGTTGGCTCCGTACCCGAAGGGCGGCAAAGTCGGCCTCTTCGGCGGCGCCGGCGTGGGCAAAACGGTCATCCTGTTGGAACTGATCCGCGCGATCGCGACCGAGCATGGCGGCGTCTCAGCCTTCGCCGGGGTCGGGGAGCGCACGCGCGAGGGCAACGACCTGTGGCTGGAACTCAATGAGTCCGGCGTCGTGAACAAGACCGCGCTCGTGTTCGGGCAGATGAACGAGCCGCCTGGGGCGCGGCTGCGCGTAGCACTCTCAGCGCTGACGATGACCGAGTATTTCCGCGACGAGGAAGGCCAGGACGTGCTCCTCTTCATCGACAATATCTTTCGCTACGTGCAGGCCGGCTCTGAAGTTTCCACGCTGCTGGGCCGCATGCCATCGGCCGTCGGCTACCAGCCCAACCTGGGCACCGAGCTGGGCCAGCTCGAGGAGCGCATCGCCTCGACCAAGCGCGGCTCCATCACCTCGGTCCAGGCCATCTACGTACCGGCGGATGACTTGACCGATCCGGCCCCGGCGACGACGTTCTCTCACCTGGACGCGACGACCGTGCTCTCGCGGCAGATCGCCGAGCTGGGGATCTATCCGGCCGTGGACCCGTTGGAGTCCACGTCGCGCCTGCTGGACCCGCAGATCCTCGGCCAGGAGCACTACGACGTGGCCCGTGGCGTGCAGCGGACGCTGCAGCGGTACAAGGAGCTGCGCGACATCATCGCGATCCTCGGGATGGATGAGCTCTCGGATGAGGACAAGACGGTGGTCTACCGCGCGCGCAAAATCCAGCGGTTCCTGTCACAGCCCTTCTTCGTGGCCGAGGTGTTCACCGGCCAGGCCGGCCGGTACGTCAAGCGCGAGGACACGGTGAAGGGCTTCAAGATGATCCTCGAGGGCACGCTCGACGACGTGCCGGAGCAGCTCTTCTACATGAAGGGCACGATCGATGAGGTCCAGGAAGCCGCAAAGGCGGCCGCGGCCAAGGCGTAGCGCGCATGGCCGGGATGCTGACGCTGCGGGTGCTCACCGAGGCTGGTTTGGCGTTTGAAGAGCCGGCCGCGTCGGTGATCGCACCCGGCGAGCTCGGCTACCTCGGCTTGCTGCCGCGGCACGCGCCGCTCGTGACGACGCTGCAGCCTGGCACACTCACCTGGAAGCGGCCGGATGGGCGCAAACAGACCCGCCGCATCGGCGACGGGTTGCTCGAGGTCGCCAAGAACCGCGTGACGATTCTCACCAGCGTGGTATCCTAACCGCGCTGGGGACGTGAGGGTAGGCCTCACTAGGAGTCACCTGTGTCTCGCAACTGGCTCTGGTACGGGGTCGGCCTCGTCCTCACCCCGCTCGTGCTCGCCCCGCTGGGCCTCAGCACCGCCCAACTGATCGCGGTCATCGGCTTCTGCGTCATTCTCTATGGCGCAATCTTCTTCTGGGAGCACCGCCTCGCCTTCGCCTTCCTCGGCATCGCCGGGCTGCTCATGACCAGCTTGCTCGACGTCCCGCACCTGATCGAGTTCGCCGGCCTGGACATCATCCTCTTCCTCGTCGCGATGATGACGGTCGTGGGGTTCCTGGAGGAGAAGCGGTTCTTCGAGTACGCCATTGATCACCTGCTGCTCTTTGTGGGCCCGCACCCACGGCGGTTGATGGTCGTCATGATGATCATCGCCTGCGTCTCCGCGGCGCTCGTGGACGAAGTCACCTCCATCCTCTTCATCGTCGCGGCAATGCTCAACCTGCTCGAACGCAGCAAACTGAACCCGCTGCCGTACATCTTGATGCTGGTGTTCACGACGAACATCGGCTCCAGCGCCACCGTCGTGGGCAACCCGGTCGGCGTCATCATCGCGCTGCGCAGCGGCCTGACGTTCGCAGACTTCCTGCGGTGGGCCACCCCGATCTCCATCGCGTGCCTTGCGCTCACGATCCCGCTGTGCCTGCGGATGTTCCGCAAGGACATCCGGGCGCTCAAGGGCGTGTTGGCCGGCCGCAAGGGCGAGCGGACGCTGGAACGGTTGGCTGAGGAGCCGCACCTGACACGAGGCATCCGGACCTCAGGCTTCCTCTTTGGGAGCGTGGTCCTGGGTCTTGTGTTGCACCACCAGATTGAGCAGGTGTTGGGCCTTCCTGGGAACACGATGCTGCTGGGGATCGCGTTGATCGGCGCGGGCATCGCGCTGGCGATCAGCGGCGAGAAGGCGCGTCACCTGGTGGAGAAGCGGGTGGACTGGTGGACGCTGAGCTTCTTCGTGATGCTCTTCGCGTCCGTGGGCACGCTGAAGCAGTCCGGGGTGACGAGCGTCCTGGCCGCGCGCATCATTGAGCTCTCGGGCGGCAGCGTGCCGGTGCTCACCTCGCTGTTTGTCTGGAGTTCCGGCGCCCTCACGTCCATCATGGACAACGTGCTGGCGGTGGCGACGTTCGTGCCGATCGTCAGCGACGTGGCGAAGGCTGGCTACCAGACGTTCCCCCTGTGGTGGGCGATGCTCTTCGGCGGCACGCTGATGGGCAATGCCACGCTCATCGGCTCCACGGCCAACATCGTCGCGGCCGGGGTCATGGAGCGGCGACAGATGGGCAAGATCACCTTCGCCCAGTGGCTCATCCCCGGCATGACGGTGGCGATCCTGACGACGCTGCTCGCGAATGTCTTGCTGCTGGCCCAGCTGCCGCTGATGCCGAAGACCCTGCCAGCGCCTCCGCACGCAGCAGCCCCGCCCCCCGCCGCCCACTAACGCCGGTTGACCCTGCGGGCCAGATCCGGCGGCAGGGCGGAGCAAAGGCGGGTACACTCACCGTATGAATCTATCTGGCACGTGCCCGATGTGCGACGCCGCCGTTGCGATTGATGCGCAGTACTGCAGCCGTTGCGGGGTGGAGGTGCGGACAGGGACCGCGGCGCCGCGTGGCGCGCGCTGGTATCACAATGTCTGGGTCGTGCTCTTCCTGATCCTGTTCGTGCTGGGGCCGTTCGCGCTGCCGCTGATCTGGAAGAACCCGCGGCTTTCCCACACCGCGAAGCTGGTGCTCAGCGGCGTGGCGTTGGCGTACCTTGTCTTCATGGGCCTGGCCATCAACCGCATGATCGCCGGCGTGAGCTCCTCGCTCGAAGGGTTCAACGCGGCGCTGACGTTTTAAACAGCGTCTTGTACTTCCCGTACCCCGCCTGCTCCAGCTCCTCCACCGGGATGAACTTCAGCGCTGCGGAGTTGATGCAATAGCGCAGCTTGGTCGGGCCGGGGCCGTCGTCGAAGACATGGCCCAGGTGGGAGCCGCTATTCTTCGCCACCACCTCCGTCCGCGCCATCCCGAGGCTTTTGTCCGTTTTTTCCTGCACCATCTCCGGCGCGACCGGCTTGGTGAAGCTGGGCCAGCCGGTCTTGGAATCGTACTTATCGGTCGAGGCGAACAGCGGCTCGCCGGTGATGATGTCGACATAGAGCCCAGGCTTCTTATTGTTCCAATAGGGATTGGCAAAGGGCTGCTCAGTGCCGCCTTCGCGGGTCACATGGTATTGCTCTGCGGTGAGCCGTTGCTTGATCTCCGCATCGCTCAAGGGCAGGGGGCATTGCGGGGCGGCACCCGCCTGCCCGGCAGGCAGGTCGTGGGACGCCGGGTCCGTGGGGCGGGGCATGGCAGCTTCCTCCGATTCCGCGTGCGCCAGCGGAGCGGTGCATATAGCAAGACAGGCGATCAGTGCGGTTCGACCACGCATGGTGCTGTGAGCCGACAAACCCGGCCCCTGCGCTAAGTGCTTGGGCCTTGCGAACCTTTGCGGAACTCGTCAATGGCTTGGCGCAGGCTTCGCGCGATGTCCGGCAGCCGCTTCGCCCCGAAGAGCAGGAGCAGTACGGCCGCGATGAGCAGCAGTTCTGGCCAGCCAAGATTCCCAAGCAAAGCCCACATGATTTGCCTCGTGTGTTAGGCGGCCCGCGCGTGCAGCGCTGCCAGCGCGCACAACCTGGCTTCGGTGACTGACAGCGTCCATCCGTGCACGAGGACCACTCGTCCCTGCGCGAAATCATCCGCCTGTTGCTCGCGGAGCATGCGATGCAGTTGCGAAGCGTCGGCCATGTGCCAGCGCCGTCCGGCAGGGCAGAGCCGCGCCAACAGTCGGCGCTCCTGTCCTTCGTGGGGCGCTTGCTGCAGGTACGCCTGGCCGATGCAGGCTGCGCTGGCCGGCGAGCGGAAAAGCTGCACGAGCCGCGAGGCCAAGCCCTCCTGTCCCGCCATCTGCCCCAGCGTGCGCAGCGGCCCAAGCCGCCGGGCGAGCAGCCATGTGCCGGCGACGGTGAGCGCGCCCAGGAAGCGGCGCCGCGTCAGGAGTCGGTCGGCGGTCATCCCAGTTGCTCCTTCAGATAGTCGGCCAGCCGGAGGGCCAGCGCGACGATGGTGAGCGTCGGGGTCCCGCTGCTTGCGGTGGGGAACACCGAGCTGCCGGCGATGTAGAGGTTGGACATGCCGTGGACCCGGCAGTCTGGATCCACGACTCCCTGCGCCGGCTCGGCATGCATGCGCGTTGTGCCCATGTGGTGGGCCTGGCCCTTGACCGGCCAGGCGCGCGGGTCCTCGTCCAGGAGCCGCTTGACCCGTCCCAGGCCAGCCTGCCCTAGTGCTGCGGCGATCAGCTCGTGCGTGCGCGTGATACTCCGATGGTCCACGTCGGTGAGCTGCCACCTCAGCTCGACACGGCGCCGCCCGAACACGTCCTGTTCCGGAGACAGCGTCACCCGGCTGTCGAGGTTCGGCGCCTGCTCTGTCACCTGTTCCAGCAGGAGCGGCTTCAGGGCTGCTTCGCTGAGCGTGCGCGGTTCATGGCCCAGGGCACCTCCCAAATCCGTGAACACGTTCCACACATGGGCCATGAAGTGGTCCGGGACGTGACCCTTCTGCATGGCCCCCACCAGGTGGCGGCTGGACTGCTGGCCCTGTGGGAGCAATCGCTCGTCATGAGGCAACGGCTCGAACAGTTCGCACCGGAAATTCAAGAGCCGCTCGTGACGCAGCGTCTCCGGCGCCAGCGTGAGCGAGCCTAGCACCTGGCCGTGCCAGTCGCCCTGTCGCGCGGCATGCAGCGTGTACAGCCCAAGGGGCAGCTGCGGGTCTGGTCGAAGCCACAGCCCGGTCGTGAGGGAGACGTGCTCCATAAAGCACCGCCCCACCAGATCGTGGTGGTTGCCGACCCCTGTGCGGTGAACCCGATCCGAGAGCAGCAGAAGCCTGGGGTTCTCGATGCCCCCAGTGGCCAGGATCACCGATTTGGCTGCGACCGAAAACGCGTTGCGCTCAAGCGTCATGGCCGGCACGCTGGTCACCGTTCGTCCGTTGGCGTCTGTGTCCAGCTCAAGCGCATTGGCGTGCAGGTAGACGCGGACGTTCCCGGCCTGCTCTAAGTCGCTCCGGTACGCTTCCCCAAAGTACATGGGATTGATCTGCAGCAGATGCGTTCTCAGCGGGTTGTTGGCCAGCGGCAAGGGCGGCGTCTGCTCTGTGGCCCACGTCTGGGCGTCATAAGGGACTGACGCAATCTGACAGAGCCGCTCCGCGCGCTCGTAGTACGGTGTTAAATGGGACCGGCCGAATGGCCAGCCGCTGAAGGGGATGTCGGCCCGGACTTCGAAATCAATCTCGTCGAAAGGCCTGGACTCGCCCCCCCAATGGTTGGTGGCCCCGCCGAAGTAGCGCAGCCGGGTGACGGTCAGCGGGGGGTAGGAGAGTCCGGTATTGCGGCCCTGCGCCAGGGCTTGGGTGGCGGTGCTGAAGTCGAGTCCGCCGCTTTCCAGGACGATCACACCGGCCGGGTGGCCGATGAACTCACAGGCCAGCGCGATCCCTGCCGGTCCAGCGCCGATAATGCAGAGATCCGCTTCGAGGCGGATATCCGCCGGCAGCGTCCGGCTGTCCACAAACATGATCCATCGTATCACACGATGCGGGTGCGGCCATGGGCTGGCGCTTGTCCAAACCTGGGACGTAGAGCGACCAACAATAAACGCCCCCAGGATCGTCGTAAACTCGTCACGCCAGTGACAGACGACCCCAGGGGCGGTCGACCACGTACCGTGCTGCCAAAGAACCTGGCCAATCCTACACGCACCGTGCACACAAGGGTGTGCGCCTGGCAGGGCGTCTAGGCCGGCTCGGCCTCAAGGCTCATGCCTGCGTTGGAGCCGGTTGCCCTGTTCGCCGTACTGTTGCAACCATACTCCATGCGCTTGCCGGCTGTCTATGATTTGCATCAACAAGCCGGCGTATTATTCGTGTGAGGCGGCGCAGCAGATGGCGCTCGCCGCGCGCGGGCGTCAGAGCAAGGGAAGCGCTGAGGCTCCCATGAGGTGGGCGTCGAGGTAGTGGGCCGCACGGCGGCCCTCGGCGATCGCCCAGACGACGAGCGACTGGCCTCGCCGGGCATCGCCTGCGGAAAAAATACCGGGGACGCAAGTCATGTACTGGTCGTCCGTCTGGATCGCGCCGCGCGCGTCGGAGCGCACGCCCAGGGCTTCCAGCAATGGATGGCGCTCTGCGCCCACGAAGCCCATTGCCAGCAGGACCAGGTCCGCGTCAATCGTAAAGGTGGTGCCAGGCAACTCCCGCGTCGACGGGCGCGTCTGGCCGGCCGGTGTGACCCATTCCACCCGGACCGCTTCCAGCGCCTGGACACGGCCGCCACGCCCGAGGAACCGTGTGGTCTGTGCGGCCCACTCGCGCCGGCCCCCTTCTTCGTGGCTGGTGGACGTGCGCAAGACCTGCGGATAGTTCGGCCACACATCGGTGGGAGCGCGCTGCTCAGGCGGCCGGGGCAGGATCTCCAGTTGGGTGACACTGCGCGCGCCCTGGCGATGGGCGGTGCCCACGCAGTCGGCGCCGGTGTCGCCGCCTCCGATGACGACCACGTTCAGTCCCTTCGCATCGATGCGCGCGTTGGACGGCACGCGCTCCTCTGCCACGCGCTGGTTCGACTGCGCCAGGTACGTCATGGCAGGATAAATTCCGTCCAGTTCGCGGCCTTCCACCGGCAGCTCCCGCGGCACGCGCGCGCCGATGGCCAGGCACACCGCATCAAAGTGCTCGCGCAATTGTTTCACCGGATAGGCTTCGCCCACGGCCGTGCCTGGGGCGAAGACGATCCCCTCGGCTTCCAGGAGTGCGAGCCGGCGGTCCAGCACCCGTTTCTCCAGTTTGAAGTCAGGGATGCCGTAGCGCATCAGCCCGCCGAGCTTGGCGTCGCGCTCGAACACGGTGACGCGGTGCCCGGCATGGTTGAGCTGGTCCGCGCACGCCAGCCCGGCCGGCCCGGACCCGATCACAGCGACGGACTTGCCGGTCCGCGTGCGCGGCGGGGCCGGGCGCACCACGCCGGCCTCAAACGCGCGCTCGATGACCGCCAGCTCGTCTTCCCGGATCGTCACCGGCTCGCCGGCGATGTTCAGGACGCAGGCGGCTTCACAGGGCGCCGGGCAGATGCGGGCGGTGACTTCCGGGAGGTTGTTCGTGGCCTGCAACCGGCGATAAGCCCCTTCCAAGTCGCCGGCGGCCAGGGCCCGGTTCCAATCCGGCACGTAGTTGCCCAGCGGGCAGGCCCAGTGGCAAAACGGCAGGAAGCAATCCATGCACCGCGAGGCCTGCTCGCGGCTGGCCGCTTCCTCCCGCGGCACCGCGACATCGCGGTAATCACGCACGCGCTCCGCCACGGGCCGGTAAACAGGCTTGCGGGGTTTGATCGTCAGAAATGGTGGAAGTGATTCAGCCATGCGTTATGCCCTCTCCCAAGGAAGTTCCTATGGTAGCACTGCCTAAAGGTGTGACGATGATCTTTGTCATATGCGCCGGTGCGCGCGTCACGCTGCCGCCTGATAGTCAGTCAGCTCTTTCGGCGGCACCGCGGCCCGCAGCGCGTTGAGCACGGCGGCGACGTCAATGAGCTCCTGCGCCATCGCCCCCATGACCGGCGAGAGCCAGCCGGCGGCCGCCGCGGCCATGCCCACGAGGCTGAGCAGCATGCCCCCGACCGCGCTCTGCACCGCGATGCGGCGCATGCGGGCGCTGATGTGCATGAACTCATCCAGTTTCTCGAGCGAGCTGTCCATGATCACCACGCCGGCTGCTTCGCTGGTGATGTCGCTGCGCTGGCCGACGGCGATGCCGACGGTGGCCGCCATCAGCGCCGGCGCATCGTTGATCCCGTCGCCGACCACGACTGTTTTGGCCCGCGCCGTCTCGCGCCGCACGATCGCGAGCTTATCCTCGGGGCTCTGCTGGGCGAACGTCTCGACGATCCCCACGCGCCGGGCAAGGTCGGCGACCTCGGCTTCGCGGTCGCCGGAGACGAGCAGGACGCGCGAGAACTGGTGCTTCGGGCCCAGGTGGGCGATGAACGAGCGGCCCTCGATCCGCGGTTCATCGCGAAAATGGAACGCCGCGGCCGGACGCCCGTCGAGCGTGACGAGGCACTCCAGCCCGGACACGGCGGCGGGCAACCGGTCAAGGTCTGGGGTGCCTTCGCCGGTCAGATGCCGGCGGCTGGTGATCCGCACCGTGCGTCCGTCGACCGTTCCGCGCAGCCCTTCACCGGGCGCCTCGCTGATGTGCGACGCCTCTTGGACCGCCACGGAGGCCGTGCGCGCGGCCGTCAGGGTCGCCCGCGCCAAGGGGTGCTTCGAATACTGCTCGAGGCTCGCGGCCAGCCCCAGCGCTTCATCGCGGCTGACCCCTGGCGCGCAGTGCACCTCCGACAGGCGCGGCTCGCCGTAGGTCAGCGTGCCAGTCTTATCGAAGATCGCCGTGGTGCAGGCGGCGATCTGCTCCAGGACCACGGGCTTCTTCACGATGATGGATCGCTTCGCGCACAACGACACGGCCCCGATGATGGCCACCGGGATGCCGATGAGCATCGGACACGGCGTGGCGATGACCAGCACGGCGAGAAATCGGCTAGAGCTGCCGCTGACGATCCAGGTGATCCCTGCCACGCCCAGCGCCAGCGGCGTATAGAGCGCGCCCAGCTGGTCGGCGAGCCGCCGCAGCCGCGGTTGATGCTGCTCGCTCGCGCGCATGACTTCCATGATTTTGGCGTACCGGGAATCCACGGCCCGCTTGGTGGCGCGGATTGTCAGCGCGGCCTCCCCGCTGACCGCGCCTGAAATCACGGTCGCCCCCGGCGCCTTGGACATATGGAACGGTTCGCCGGTCAGGAAGGATTCATCCATGGTGCCGTGGCCCTCGAGCACGACGCCGTCCACCGGGCAGATCTCATGCGGGAAGATCACCAAGGCGTCCCCGATGGCGATGTCTTCCAGCGCGACATCGGCCAGATGCCCATCGGATTTCCGATGGGCCACGGACGGCATGCGGCGGGCCAGGGCCCGCAGCACGGAGGCGGCGCTGTGCACCGCGTAGTTCTCCAGGAGATCGCCGCTGGCCAGCATCAGCACGATGAACGCGCCGGCCAGGTATTCTCGCACGAGCAGCGCGGTGAGGATCGACAGCGCTGCGATCAGGTCCGCGCCCCATTCGCGGCGCAGCAGCTGCCGCACGATGTCCCACACCAGCGGTGCGCCCCCGGCGATCAGTGCTACGAGCAGCGGCAGCTCGCGGATCGGCGGCGACGCCCGGTAGGCGAAGCGCAGGATGAGGTGGGCGAGGATGGCCGCCAGCGCCGTCACCGCAACGATCAGATGCCGGCGGTTGAACGATTCACTCGCAGAGGTTTCAACAGTCATCGGAGGTCTGCTCCGGCTTCAGCATGGTACATGCGGCCGTAGCCGAAGCTATGAGTCTAGCGCGCGGGATGGGGGACGGCTACGCCTGACTGATGGGCACGGCAGGGTTGGCCAAGGCGTCCCAGGGCTCGCCTGCGAAGTAGCGCAGCATGTGCTGCGCAGCGGTGAGGCCTGCGCGGGCGGCGGTGCAGACAAGGTTCGGGCCGGTCACGCAGTCCCCGCCGGCGAAGACCCCGCGCAACGATGTCGCCCCGGTGGCCGGATTGGCTTGGACGTAGCCTTTGGGAGGCGCCATCAGAAAGGTGTGCTCATAATCGAAGACGGATTCGACTTCATAGCCGAAGGCGAGGATCACGAGATCCGCCTCCAGGCGAAACGCCGAGTGCGGCACCGGCCTGGGCGAGCGCCGCCCGGATGTGTCCGGAGGTCCGAGCTCCATGCGGACGCACTCGACCTGCGAGACGCTCCGGCCATCGTCAGCATGAAACGCGACCGGCGCGGTCAGCCACTGCAGCGTCGCCCCTTCGTCTTTGGCGGCGCGCACCTCTTTTTTGCTGCCAGGCATGTTCGCCTCGTCGCGCCGGTACGCGCAGGTGACCTCTGCCGCGTGCAGGCGCAGGGCCGTCCGCACGCAATCCATGGCGCTGTCGCCCCCGCCCAGCACCACGACCCGCTGGCCAATCAAGTCTGCGATGGGCTCCCAGTCGTTGGGCAGCTCCTCGCGGCCATAGCCGGTCCGTACCAGAAACTCCGTGGAGGAACAGATGCCCTGCAGGGATTCTCCGGGCAGCTGCGGCATGGACGGGCGGCTGGCGCCGATGCCGATGAAGACGCCGTCAAAACCATCATCAGTCAACAGCGATTCCACCCAGGACACCTCGGTGTTCGTGTAGAACGTGACCCCCAGACGACCTAGCATCGCCAGGTGCTCCTCGAGCAGCTCCAGCGGCAGCTTAAAGCGCGGAATCCATCGCAAGACCCCGCCCAGCTTGGGCCAGCGCTCGAACACGACCACGCGGTGCCCTGCGCGCGCCATGGCCTGGGCGAATGCCAGGCTGGCCGGGCCTGAGCCGATGGTGGCAATGCGCTTGCGTCCGGCGATCGGCGACGGAGCCGGGGCCTCGTGGCCGTTGCCCGCGCGGTGTTGGTCGCACACGAACCGCTCCAAGAGGCCGATCGCCACCGCGTCGTGCTTAATGCCCAGCGCGCACGATCCTTCACAGAGCCGCTCCTGGGGGCAGAGCCGGCTGCACAGCTCTGGCATGGGGCTGATCTGCCGGATGATCTGGTAAGCGTTCTCGAGGTCGCCTTGCTGCAGCGCGCGCATCCACTCCGGGATGTGGTTCTGCAGCGGGCACGCGGCCTGACACCGCGCGTTTTTGCACAGGATGCAGCGCTGGGCTTCCTCCAGCGCGCGCTCCGGCGTATAGCCCTGCAGCACTTCGTCGAAATTGCGCAGCCGCTCTGCGACCGGCTGCACGACGGGCAACACCCGCGGCTTGACCTCACGCATGCGCGCCTCCTGATGACCGTCCATTTCGTGCGCCCAACAGCTGCTCATGAATCGCGGCCGCGGCCCGCAGGCCTGCCCCGGCGGCCAGGATGACCGTCGCTGCGCCGGTGACTGCATCGCCCCCTGCGAACACGCCAGGTTGCGAGGTTTCACCCGACGCCTCATCCACGATGAGTCCGCCCCAGGAGGCGGTCTTGAGCTGGCCGCCCTTGGTGAGCAGCCGGTTGGGCCGCGTCCCGACGGCGACCACCACCGTGTCCGTGGGCACGACGATCGGCGGCTCTTCCGTCGGGATGGGCCGCGCCCGGCCCGAGGCGTCCGGCTCGCCGAGCCGCATGCGCTGGCACTCAAGGCCGGTCACCCAGCCGTCCTCGTTGCCGATGACTCGCACCGGGTTCGTCAGCCACTCAAAGATGACCCCCTCTTCCTTTGCATGGGCGTACTCCTCTGCGCGCGCGCTCATCTCCACCTCTGAGCGGCGGTAGACGACGCGCACCTCTTCCGCCCCCATCCGCAGCGCGCTGCGGGCCGCGTCCATCGCCGTGTTGCCGGCCCCGACGACGGCCACCCGCCGTCCGACTTTCAGCGGGGTGTGCGCGCGCGGAAACTCATACGCGCGCATGAGGTTGATGCGGGTCAGGAACTCGTTGGCCGAGTACACGCCGTTGAGGTTCTCGCCAGGGATGCCGAGAAACCGGGGCAGGCCGGCCCCGGTCCCGATAAAGACGGCGGCAAATTCCATCGGCCCTGTGAGCTGTTCGAGGGGGAGGGTCTTGCCGATGATCACATTGCAGACGATCTCGACGCCCAGGGACTCCAACTGCGCGATTTCGTCATCGAGGATCGCCTTGGGCAGGCGGAACTCCGGGATCCCGTAGCGCAGCACTCCGCCAGGCTCGTGCAGGGCTTCGAAGATGGTCACACGGTAGCCCTGCCGCGCGAGCGCTCCGGCAGCGGTCAAACCCGACGGACCGGCGCCGACGACGGCCACCCGGGATCCGGTGAGGGCGGGACGGGGCTGGGCCGCGCCATTGCGATGGGCCCGCTCCCAGTCGGCGATGAACCGCTCGAGATGGCCGATGGCCACCGGTTCGCAGCGCGTGGCCATATGGCAGACTTTCTCGCACTGGCTCTCCTGCGGGCAGACGCGCCCGCAGATCGCCGGCAAGGGATGCGCCTGCTTGACCAGTTCGAACGCGTCCCGGAACTTGCCGTCCGCGATGCGCTTGATGAAGGCCTTGATCGGCACCCCCACCGGGCAGCCGGCTTCGCAGACCGGCTCCTGGCACTGCAGGCAGCGGCCGGCCTCGAACTGCGCGCGCTGCTCCGGGTAGCCGGTGTTCACTTCCACAAAGTTATGGGCCCGCGCCTGGGCACCCTGGTGCGGCATGCCGGTCTTGGCGGTGGGTTTAACCGGCATGGAGCAGGCGCTCCTCTTGCTTGTACATCTTGTTGCGCCGCACCAGCTCTGCGAAGTCCACCTGATGCGCGTCGAACATCGGGCCGTCCACGCAGGCGAACTTGATCTGGCCGCCGACCGTCACGCGGCAGCCCCCGCACATCCCGGTGCCGTCCACCATAATCGGATCCAGCGAGACCTGCGCCGGGATCCCGTGTTCCGCCGTGACCGCGGCCACGGCGCGCATCATGGGCATGGGGCCGACAGCCACCACCTCCAGCGCCTCGCGCGCGCCCAGCTGCGGCAGGCGCGCCGTGAAGCACTCGGTCACCAGCCCCTTGAACCCATATGAGCCGTCGTCGGTGCATGGCTGCACGTCGCGGCACACGCTGCGCAGCTCCTGCTCCAGGATGAGCACGTCTTTGGTGCGCGCGCCGAGGATCGCCTCGGTCGCCACGCCGGCCTGCTGCAGCCCGCGCATGATCGGATACAGCGCCGCGGCGCCGAACCCGCCGCCGATGCCGATGACCACGCGCCCTGTGAGCGCATGGAACGGCTCTCCCAGCGGCCCGGCCACGTCCAGCACCGTCCCGCCTTCCTGCAGCGCGCCGAAGCGTTTGGAGGTGTGGCCGACTTCCTGCACGACGACGGTGATCGTGCCGCGGGCTGCGTCAAAGTCCGCAATTGTCACGGGAATGCGCTCCCCGCCTTCCACGACGCGCACGATGACAAACTGCCCAGGCTGGGCTGCGCGTGCGACCCAGGGGGCCTCCAGTACGAAGCGATGCGTGACTGGCGTCAGCCGCTCCTTGCTCAGAATGCGGAATCCGTTGCCGGCATGCGGGGTCTCGGACGGGTGCGGCATCAGAGCTCCGGGTGCTCGTGTTTGGCCTTCAGGCGGCGCCACCGGCGCTCCACTTCCGCCTCGAAGGCCGCCACGACCGATGATGCCTCAGGGGCCAATAGGTGCCTGGTCTTGCCCATGAGGCCCAACCACTCCCGCGCCGGCCGTTTGCGGCCCACTGCCTCAGGGTCATACGTGATGACGGTCTTGCCGCGCTCGACTTCATAGAGCGGGAAGAAGCCGCAGTCCACCGCCGCCTGCAAGACGGGTGCGGCGGAATCATCCGGGGCCACCCAATTCAGCGGACAGGTGGAGAGGATCTTGCCGTATACGAGCCCCTCCCGCCTGGCGTACCACTGCGCCTTCGCCGCCTTCTTCATCAGGTCCTCCGGGAAGCCCTCTGCGGCGGTGAAGACGTACGCGGCTCCGGCCGCCGCGAAGAGTTGCGGGGTGTCCCGGTGGTGGAAGCCCTTGCCGAAGCTGTTCGACCCGGAGGGGCTGGTGCTGGTCTGATGGCCCATCGGCGTCGAATAGGAGAGCTGGCTGCCGGTGTTCATGTAGCCCTCGTTGTCGTACTCGACGATGATCATCCGCGGATTGCGCACTGCCGCGCCCAAGGCTGCGCCCAGGCCGATGTCCATGCCGCCGTCGCCGCTGACCATCACAAAGGTCGGCTCGTCCAGGCCTGACAGCTCGCCCCGCCGCACCCGCTCGTGGTACATCTCCACCAACCCCGAGAGCGTGGCGGCGCCGCTTTGGAACAGATTGTGGAGATACGTCACCCGGTGGGCCGTGGCCGGATACCCGGTCGTCACGACCATCGCGCATCCGGTGTGATAGAGCACCACGACCGGGCCATCCAAGATCCGGAAGAATTGCTTGATCGTCGTGAATGCTCCGCAGCCGGGACATGCGCCATGTCCGGGGGCCACGCGATGCGGCGTGGGCGCCATTTTCCAGATCGGGTCCAGGGTCACCGTCAGACGCTGTGTCGCCGGATCTTGCGCCACCTGCGCGTGGTGGCGGCTCACCTCTTCGACCGTCAAGGGCGGCGCCGCCTTGTGGCCGTTGTGGCTGCCGCCATTGACGCTGGCGGCTGCCCCAGGGGTCACGCCCAAATACTCGAAGGCTGGCACGCGCCGCGGCGTCTTCAACGCGACGAAGGCCTCGCGCGCGAGCGTGATGGCATCCTGGACCGTGAAGTCCTTGCCGCCCAGCCCATAGACGCGCGAGAGGCACCGCGGCTGCGCGTGCTCTGCCTGCAGCGCAGCGCGCACTTCAAGGCTGAGGTTGCCGCCGCCGGCGCCGAAGGAATCGGCCCGGTCGCCGATCACGACGGCCTTCACGCCGCGCAAGGCCTTGCGCAGCTCTGCCGCAGGGAAGGGCCGCAAGACGCTGAGCGAGACCACCCCCACCGGAAGCCCTTGGCGTCGGAGCAGGTCTGCCGCCTCTTTGGCGGTTTCCGCGGCAGAGTTGAGCAGGACCAAGGCAACGCGGGCACCTGTCATCGCGTACGCCTCCACGAGGCGATAGCGGCGGCCTGACAGCGCGGCGAATGTCTTGAAGAGGTCCGGAATCACCTCGCCCGCGGCGTCAAACGCGAGTTTGAGCTGGTATTTGTTATTGATGAGGTCCGCGTCATTCATGTACGGGCCGACTGTTACCGGGCGGTCCGGATCCAGCGTGGTCAACGGGGGTGCTGGTTTGCCGATGAACTGCTGTACGGTGGCCGCATCGAAGACCTGCACGCAGCGCTTCTGGTGGCTGGTGAAGAACCCGTCGTACGCGACGATGACCGGCAGCCGCAGCTGCGGATGCTCGCCGATGCGCACCGCCAGCAGGTTCATGTCGTACACCGCCTGCGGATCCTTGGCCAGCAGGATGATCCAGCCGGCATTGAGCGCGAAGTAGAGGTCGGAGTGGTCGCAGCGGATGTTGAGCGGGCCGTTGATCGCGCGCGTCACCAGGTTCAGCACCATGGGAAACCGCGTGCCGGACTGCACCGGCAGCTGCTCGAGCGCGTACAACAGACCCTGGGAGCTCGTCACGTTCAGGACACGCCCCCCGCCGGTCGAGGCGCCGTAGCAGATGCCGGCCGCACTGTGCTCGCCTTCCGCCGGCACCATCGCGATCTGATGCTGGCCCTGCGCTTTCATGCGGCTGAGCTGCTCCACCACCTCTGTCGAGGGCGTGATGGGGTAGTAGCCCATCACGTGGAAGTTGATCTGGGAGGCGGCGAGCGCGGCCAGCTCATTGCCGCTCAAAAAGGCCGCCTGCTGGGCGGCGCGGGCAGGGGCCTCCGTCGCGGCGCGTGCCGGCGCGTCTACTTGGTGTCGGTTTGCCATAGCGGCACCTGTGCGTCTTGCACCCATGAGCCCTCCGTCGCCTTCGTCAGCGCGCCTGAGGGGCATGACTCGACGCACCGCAGGCAGCCCTTGCAAAACTGGTAGTCAATCCCGCGCAGCCGCGCGGCCTGGCGGTCCCAGACGACCGCATCCGGCCCCGACTTGGTGGAAACCTCCTGCGCTTCCCACACGAGGCAATAGTCCGGGCAGACGAGATCGCAGATGCCGCAGTGCGTGCAGCGCGCCAGGTCCAGCCGCGGCGCAACCCCCTGGCGCGAGGCAGAGAGATCGTTCGCGACCGTGCTGCCAGGTTCCAGGATGGCCCCGCCCAGCGGGGCCGTGAGGTAGCCCCACCGGGGGACGGCGGTGGCGCCATCAGGCGGCGGGATCGGGACCCCGTCGGTCACCGTCTGCTCCACCGCCTCGGCATACCCGCGCCAGAAGGTCTTCACGTTGGCCTGGGCCAGCGCCTCGGATTTGCCCTGGAAACGCTCCGCCAGCGTCGCCGCGAGCGCCTTGGCATCGATGAGCGTGCATGCCTTGGCCATGGCGCCGAGGATCGCGGTGTTGATGCGCGTGCGCTCCTCCATCGCGATCGCCATCGCGTCCACGAGCACCACGCGGGCACGCGGCAGCGGCTGCACGGAGGCGCGCGGCCGATTAATGACCAAGACGCCGGTCGGCTTCAGCCCCGCGAGGGTCGAGCGGCGCGCCAGCAGCGCTTCATGGAAGACCGCGAGCAGATCCGGCTCGATGACCGGGCTGGTGACCCGGATCGGCTGACGCGCGTCGGTGGCGCGGATAAAGGAGCGAACCGGCGTGCCTTTCTTTTCAGAGCCGTACGAGGAGAACTGCGAGGCGTTGAACCCCTGACGGAGGACGAGGGCCTCTGCCAGGATCTGGGCCGCGAGATTCGCGCCAAGCCCCCCGATCGATTCAAAGCGAACCTCGAGCGCAGGCCTAGTCGACATGACACTCTAGTTTAGCGGGCGCTCCCCAACCGACTATGATACAAATCATCTTCTTGGCGCACCCGCGGACGCCGACAGCCGCGTTATGCGCCAGGCGGCTGCTTCACGCGGATGCGCGCATCGGCGATGCGGCAGCCCTGGCCAGGCGGCAGGGCGAAGATGGGGTTGAGGTCCAGCTCGGCGATCTCCGGCACCTCCTCCACCAGGCGGGAGATGCGCAGGAGGGCCTCCTCCAGCGCCGGGACGTCGGCGGCGGCATGGCCCCGGTAGCCTTCCAGCAGGCGAAACCCGCGGATCTCGCGCACCATCTCCCGCGCGTCGCGGTCGGTGAGCGGGGTCACGCGGAAGCTCACATCGCGCAGGATCTCCACGTACACGCCCCCCAGCCCGAAGGCCACCAGGGGGCCGAAGGACGGGTCTTCCACCATGCCGACCATCACCTCCACCCCGCCGGAGAGCATGGGCTGGACCACCACGCCGTCCATCGCCGACAGGCGCCCGGCCTGGGCCAGCGGCTCCTGAATCTCGTGGAACGCCTGGCGGACCGCCGCCGCGGTGGGCAGGTTGAGCTTGACCCCGCCCTGCTCGGTCTTGTGCACGATCTCACGGGAGGCCAGCTTCACCGCCACCGGAAAGCCGACCTGCGTCGCCAGGGCTGCGGCCTCCTCTGCGGTGCGTGCGACCCCGCCCGCCGGCACCGGCAGGCCCATCGCCGTGAGCACCTGCCGCGTGTCTTCGGCGGTCAACCATCCAGGCCCGTGCGCTGTCAACGCCTGCCGGCAGATCTCTTGGGCCTGGGAGGCCTGCGCATCCTCGAAATCAAGGAACGCCCCCTGCGGGACGGCCCGCCACTGGGCATAGCCGGCGATGCGGGCCAGTGAGCGCGCCGCCGACTCTGGAAACTTATACACGGGAATCACCTCGTCGCCGATCGCCACCGGCGGCAGGGCTTCCTGCTCACCCATGAGACACGCCACGATGGGCTTGCCCGCCCCGCCGCTCTTGCGCCCCTCGGCAATGCCGGCGGCGATTCCCTGCACGATCTCCTCGCGCTGGGTGACCCCCACGGGGATATACAGCACGATCAGCGCGTCAATGTCTGCTGAGGCCAGCACCGCGGCGACGGTGCGCCGGTAGTGCTCGGCGCTGGCTGAGGCGATCATGTCCACTGGATTGGTGGTGCTGGCTTCAGGCGGCAGAAACTCGGCCAGCCGGGCCCGGATCTCCGGTGACAGGGCAGGGACCTCCATGCCGCCGGCTTCGCAGGTGTCGGTGCACAGGATGCCAGGCCCGCCGGCGTTGGTGACGATGGCGACGCGCTTGCCTGGCGGCAGCGGCTGAGAAGTGAGGGTGGCGGTGAGGTCGAACATGTCTTCCAGCGTTTCGGCGCGGATCACCCCGGTCTGGTGGAAGAGCGCATCCACCGCCACGTCGTTGGCCGCCAGGGCCGCTGTGTGCGAGCCGGCCGCGCGCGAGCCGGCCGCGGTGCGGCCGCCCTTGACCGCCACAATCGGTTTCGTGCGGCTGACCCGCCGGGCGATGCGCGCAAAGCGGCGCGGGTTGCCGAAGGATTCCAGGTACAGCAGGATCGTGTTCGTGCCAGGGTCCTGCTCCCAGTATTGGATGAGGTCGTTGCCGGAGACGTCGGCCTTGTTGCCGACGCTGACAAAGTGCGACAGCCCCAGGTGCCGTTGGCCTGCCAGCGCCAGGATGGCGATGCCGAGCGCGCCGCTTTGCGAGAGCATGGCCACCTTGCCCGCCGGGGGGTAGATGGGGGAGAAGGAGGCGTTTAATTGCACATGGGGGTGCGTGGTGATGAGCCCCAGGCAGTTGGGGCCGATGAGGCGCATGCCGTGGCCGCGCACCTTTTCCACCAGCCGGCGCTGCAGCGCCTGGCCGGTCTCGCCTGACTCGGCGAAGCCGGCGGAAATCACGATCACCGCGCGCAGGCCCTTGGCGGCGCACGCGTCCACCGTCTCCAGCACCGCCTCCTTCGGGACCACGATGACGCCCAGGTCCACAGGATCCGGGATGTCCTTCACCGAGGGGTAGGCGCGGATCGAACGGATGACCGTGGCATGCGGGTTCACCGGGTACACCGGCCCCTGGAACCCGTTGGTGACGATGGCATCCAGAATGCGGTAGCCGATGCTGGTGGGACTCCGCGACGCCCCGATGACCGCCACCGCGTTGGGCTGGAAGAAGGGCCGCAGCGACGCGGTGGTGAACATACGATCGAGCCATTCGGAGCGGGCGGTGCTCTCCGGCGTGGGGATGAGCGAGATCTCGCACCGCACCTCTGCCCCGGCCACCTGTTCCTTCAAGGTGAATCCTGAGCGGCGGAAGACCTCCAGCATGAGGCGGTTGTCGGTGTGCGTCACCGCCCGGAAGGTGGTGAAGCCCTCGCGCACCGCCAGCAGGGCCAGCCGTTCAAAGAGTGAGGAGCCCAAGCCCTTGCCGCGAAAGGCATCATCCACCGCAAACGCTGCCTCGGCCACGCCGGCCGTCTCTGCGAAGTAGGAGGCTGCGGCGATCACGCGGGCCACGCCCCCGGCGGCGCGCACCACCAGCAGGGTGAACTGCCGGCGCGGGTCAGACGAGTCGCATAGCGCATCGAGTTCCTCGTCCGTGGGTGCTGCGGCAGAGAAGAAGCGGTAGCGCGTCGACTCGCCGGAGAGCTGGCGGAAGAACGCCCGCACGATGGGGCGGTCCTCCGGCGTGGCGATGCGGATGGCGGCGGTGGAGCCGTCGCGCAGGATCAGTCGGCCTGTTTCAGGGGCCTCCTGGTACAGGGGTGGTAGATAGACAGAATGGGCGCTGGGCATGCTGGATCCTCTGGTCAGACTGTCGTCCACGGGAATTCAGGATGCTGTCTCTGGAATGTCCAGTGTAGCGGGTGGTCGATAGCAGACTATGATAGAGATCATAGGCGCCCGAAGCGAGAGACGCGCCGTCTTACCGTCCTTCCAGATGGTGTTTCTCGGGAGTGTGGTAACTCTGGTCAGGCATGAGGATGAGGAAATGCTCCCCCTCTTCCTGCCGCACCTGCTTGAAAAACGGACACAGCATGCACGAGGCGATCTTCTGAGCGCTGGAGCCTTGGACGATGCCGCCACAGAAGGTCCCGCCAATCGCCCAGCAGATTCTGCCGCCGCACTCACCGCCATTGAAGCCATGGGCCGGCATCTCTGTCGCAGCCGGGCACACGCCCAAGGCTGTCACGTTGACGCCACCTGGCTCCCGGCCGCATTGTTTGATTTCCCAGCAATTGGCCCGCTGTTCCATCGCCCGCCCCTGCTGTTTCCTGGCATGGACAACGCACGTAAGAGCCGATTGCATCTCCACTTAAAGCATACCCGATGCGCGAAAACAAAAAGCCGGCCACGGATTTCTCCGTGGCCGGCTCCTCGCGAGAGTTAACTGTTTCGCCTGGCGATGCTTACGGCTGAGCGCCTGTGGCCGGCGGAACAGACTGCGGATCGTTCGGGTCGGTTTCGGCGGCGATCTCTGCCTGGTTTGTGGCCCCATCTTTGTCCAGATCACCCGCGTCGAACGCCTGGTAATCCTCAACCGTCAGCGCCTTGGCCAGGCCGGCCCCCTTGAACGCTTCCAGCGCCTTGCCGTAGACGTTCAGGTTCGCGGCTTTCCCGATGGCATCGAGGTGGCAGACTTTGCAGGAAACACTCTTCGCATCGGGGTAGGCCTTCTTATAGGCCACCATATTTGGCATGGTCGCACCCGCTGGGCCGCTTCCCAGCACCACCGCACCGCACCCCACGACCACCGCAATCACTCCGCGCTGCCAGACCCCACGCATCATCAGCCTCCGTGTCACGCGCCCCCCCCCCAATAACGTTCCGCAACCCATACTCCATCATGAGTATATCCCAAGTCACACGAGCGTGAAGCTCGTGGTGAGCCGCGCCTGCTTCTTGCGCAGCCGCTTTGCCGCCTGCTTACTGCGCCGCGTTCTGTTTGTCCCGCTTCGCCTGCCGCTTTTCTTTCATCGTGCTCTTGGCCTGCTTCTTCACGTTCTTCCGCGAATTCATGGACTTGGCCATGCCTGCCTCCTGTGGTGTGGCGGTGATTGCCGCAGCGGAGATTATAGCGTGGCGGAAACCTGGATGAAGCACAGTTTGTTATTGACCGCGCTCAAGGCGTCCGCCGCGGCCAGCAACCTTCCATGTCCCGGGCTCTCATCAGCGTGGCAGGAGATCCGCATTCATGACTTTGGTCCACGCAGCCACAAAGTCATGGACGAACCGTTCCTGCGCATCCGCGCTGCCATAGACCTCAGCCAGGGCCCGAAGCTGAGCGTGTGAACCGAAGATCAGATCGACACGCGTGCCGGTCCACTTCGGTTGACCTGTTGCACGGTCCATGCCCTCAAACAGGTCTTCGGCTTCCGAGGTCGCCTTCCAGGTCGTGCCCATGTCGAGCAGGTGCACGAAGAAGTCGTTGGTCAGCGCCTCCGGCCGCGTGGTGAAGACGCCGTATGGGGTTCGGCGGAAGTTGGTATTCAGGACGCGCATGCCGCCAACGAGTACCGTCATTTCGGGCGCCGTCAGCGTCAGCAATTGCGCCTGATCGACCAGCAGCTCCTCGGCCGATACGGCGTATCGGGTCTTTTGGTAGTTGCGGAAGCCGTCCGCGACTGGTTCGAGCACGGCGAAGGAGGCCGCATCGGTTTGCTCCTGCAACGCGTCCATGCGGCCCGGTGTGAAGGGAACCGTCACCGCCTGGCCGGCTTTTTTCGCCGCTTGCTCGACGCCCGCGCAACCGGCCAGAACGATCAGGTCGGCGAGCGAGACCTTCTTGCCGCCTGACGGCGCGCTGTTGAACGCGCTCTGGATGTCCTCGAGGGTCTTGAGGACCTTCGCCAGTTGGGTCGGCTGATTCACTTCCCAATCCTTCTGCGGTGCCAGACGAATGCGGGCGCCGTTCGCACCGCCGCGCTTGTCGGAGCCGCGGAAGGTGGACGCCGACGCCCACGCGGTCGAAACCAGCTCCGAGACAGACAGACCGGAAGCCAGGATCTTGGCCTTGAGGGAGGCGATGTCCTGCGCATCAATCAGTTTGTGATTGACCGCGGGAATGGGGTCTTGCCAGAGCAGCGCTTCGGCCGGAACCTCCGGGCCGAGATAGCGTGCGCGCGGGCCCATGTCGCGGTGCGTCAGCTTGAACCAGGCGCGGGCGAACGCGTCTGCGAATTGATCCGGATGTTCCATGAACCGCCGAGAAATCTTTTCGTAGACAGGGTCGAACCGCAGGGCGAGGTCCGTGGTCAGCATTGATGGCGCGTGACGCTTGGACGGGTCATGGGCATCCGGCACCGTGCCGGCGCCCGCGCCATGCTTCGGTTTCCACTGATGCGCGCCGGCCGGGCTCTTCGTCAGTTCCCATTCGTAGCCGAACAGGTTCCAGAAGAAGTTGGTGCCCCACTTCGTGGGCGTGGTCGTCCAGGTGACTTCCAGGCCGCTGGTGATCGTGTCACCGCCTGTGCCCGCGCCAAAGCTGCTCTTCCAGCCGAGCCCCTGCTCCTCGATGCCAGCCGCTTCAGGCTCAGGCCCCACATGTTTCGCGTCGCCGGCACCGTGGGTTTTGCCGAAGGTGTGGCCGCCGGCGATGAGCGCAACCGTCTCTTCGTCGTTCATCGCCATGCGAGCGAAGGTCTCGCGGATGTCTCGCGCCGCAGCGATCGGATCCGGGTTGCCGTTCGGGCCTTCCGGATTAACGTAAATCAGACCCATCTGCACGGCAGCGAGCGGATGTTCGAGATCCCGGTCGCCGGAGTAGCGTTTGTCGCCCAGCCACTTGTCCTCAGAGCCCCAGTAGATGTCTTCTTCCGGTTCCCAGATGTCCTCGCGCCCGCCGGCAAATCCGAACGTCTTGAATCCCATCGATTCCAGCGCGACGTTGCCGGTGAGGATCATCAGATCGGCCCAAGAGATCTTCCGGCCATACGTCTGCTTGATCGGCCACAGCAGCCTGCGCGCCTTGTCGAGGTTGGCGTTGTCCGGCCAACTGTTGAGGGGGGCAAGCCGCTGGCTGCCTCTGCCTGCGCCGCCGCGGCCGTCGCCGGTGCGGTAGGTGCCGGCGCTGTGCCAGGCCATGCGAATGAACAAGGGCCCGTAGTGACCGAAGTCCGCCGGCCACCAGTCCTGCGACTTGGTCATCAGTTCACGGAGGTCCTTCTTCACGGCCGCCAGATCGAGACTCTTGAACGCTTCAGCGTAGTTGAAATCCTCGCCCATCGGGTTGGACAAGTAGGAATGCTGGTGCAGGATATCGAGCCGCAACCGGTTCGGCCACCAGTCCCGGTTCGATCTGCCGCCGCCAGCCGTGTGATGCATGGGGCATGTGTTATCAGGCATCGCGTTATCTCCTTTCGGGTTTGAGATCCTGGAGTCACCTGTTTCGATCAGTGCGGGTAGTATTACACCATGCGCCGACCGCAACAAGAGTTACAGGGCGGCACGCGCGGCCGTCACGACTCCGTGGACTCGCTTTTTCAATGACGTCGAGTCATTCATGCGCCAGTCTTGCATTCAATGGCGTGGACGACGGGGCTCGAAGGAGGGGCTTGCTACCGAAAATAAGAACCGTCCCCCCGAATGTCCGATGTTCTCTACGTTTTTGAAGTGTGCGCCAGCACGCGGCGGGCCGCGGTGCGCAAATCCGCGTTGCGCACGTACGCGCGGTCTTTCGGCAGGGTCACGGCGTCCTTCGGCAGATGCGCAAACCCATTCGTTTCCTCATGCCCGGGGCCGGCGTGCGAGCCGAATTCCATCGGAAACGTGCCAGGCTGCCGAGCGCGCCAGCCAGAAATGACAAACGTCCCGGCATCCGGATGGTGGCACAGGCTAACCAGGTCCTCGGCGATCTCGGTCAGATACGGATGATCCTTACCCACCACCTTGTGCGCCTCGTTGGGCAGCTCAAAGGTCCCCTCTGCGGTCCAGGCACGCGCCTGCCCGGTCCCTGCCGCAGCCATCACCAGGGGAATCTTCGCCTCCCGCACCAGCGCCTCGGCGAGCTGACTTCTCGCCTCGGGCGCGACTTCCTCCGGCGCATAGATATGCCCGATCGGGCCCATGGCAGCCACGATGATGCGCGGCGGTGCGGTTTCTCCCGCCTCCGGCGCCGGCGTGGCCGGCTTCGAGGTCCGCAGCAAGTTCACCCGCCAGTGCGGCACGCCCTGGGCATGCTCGATGCCCCAGCCCCGTTCCTTGAGCTGGCCCTCGAACACCGCGTTCACCGCGTCCTGGATGGAACGGCCGTGCTCTTTCGCATACGGCAGCGTCTCTTCCTGCCCATGGTCAGAGTAGATCCACACGTCGTAGTCGCGCCGGCTTGCCCGGCGGGCCGCCTTCCAAATCCGGCGGATGGCGGCGTCGATGCCTTTCAGCGACCACCGGGCCAACCGGGAGTGCGGCCCGCGATGGTGGGCCTGCTCATCGTAGCCGGCCAGGTTCACATGGATGATGCGCAGCCCCCGCGCGATATCGACTTTCACCGCGACCGTCACGACCTCGCGCAGCACGATGCAGATGGCCACACGCAACAGGATGAAGTTCAGCTCCTTCACGAGGCGCTGGGTGCTCAACATGCCCCGCGCGCAGTCCACCACCGCCAGCCAGAGCTCCACGACCGCCAGCAGTACGGCGCGGATCACGATGTGCAGGTTCAGCAGGAGCGCGAGTGACAGCGACAGCGGATTGAGCGCCTTGAGCAATCCACCCCAGCCCATGGACGTGGAGCAGAAATGCGCCTCCCTGGCCCCGCCGGAGAAGATGTTCCCGTAGGAGCTGCCGGCAGCCAGCAGCGGCTCGCCGGTTTTCTCCAGGCGCGCCTCAACGGCGGCGGCAGCGGAGGGCTCAAACATGTGGCAGACGCGATGGGTGGTGCGGTCCACGAAGCTGAAAGCCGGCACGCACATTTTCACGCCGTAGAACAGCTCGCCTTGCACGGCTGGGGTATTCGAAGGCAGGCCGGAATAGTGCGGGGTGCTGATATAACCTTGGCGCTTGTTGCCGAGCCACTTCAGGAACGGCAAGTCGCCCGTCTGTAGCCCGCGACGGAATTCGCTCAACCCCAGCCCGTCGATCTGGATGAGCACGAGGCCGCGTTCGGTGCGCGGCTCCTCGGCCCGCGAGAGGTTCAGCAGCCGCACCACCCATTCGCTCTGGCTGAACCATTCGCCCACCATGCGCCGGACCTGCCGAAGCCGCGTGAACCTGGTCAACGCATTCATGAGCCCGGCATCCCCGAGAGCCGCATCTGCACGAGCAGCGGCAAATGATCCGACGCGATCTGCTCCAGCGCCGTCCTGGGGACGGTGACCCTGCTCGTCGTAATGTCCGGACTGAGGAAGATGTGGTCGAGGCGGCTGACCGGATAGCGGCTGAACCAGGTGTTGGGAATGCGGCGCGCCTGCATCGCTGATTGGGCGTCACAGACCACGCTCATCAGGCGCCGGTAGGCGGGAGAGCCTGGGATCGCGTTGAGGTCGCCGCAGAACACGGCCGCCGATTGGCACCGTGGATCTCCGAGCCATCGGACTCCGGCGAGGGTGCTCGCCTGCGCCAACCGCTCAGTCGGCCAAATACTCAAATGGCAATTGATCACTTGTACCGCCACGCCGCCGACGTCCAGCGTCACCCACATGGCGCCGCGCGGTTCCAGGTACCGCCGGTTCCTCCACCGTGGAAGCTGTTCGGCCTGCATCACGCGCATGGGATATCGGCTTAAGATGGCGTTGCCGTAGCGTCCCCGAGCAAGATCAATGACAGGGTGAAAGTGGTATGACATGCGTAGCAGGCGCGCGATTCGCTCCGCTTGATCGACCCGGTGGGTGCGTGGCCAGCCCACATCGAGTTCCTGCAGCGCGATGATGTCAGGTTCATGCCGTGCGATGACGCGCGCAATCCGTTCCGGGTCGGCCTTGCCGTCCAGGCCGACGCACCGGTGCACGTTGTACGTCATCACCCGCAGCAGCCGGGATGGAGGAGGCTCTTCGAGCTTAAGCGTGGAGGGATGGGCCATCGCGGGGATGCTCATGCGACCGCCAGGCAGTGCGCCTGGCAGGTTAGGTCGCAGCGGCTTACGCACCCGGCCGTTTCACGACCAGCTGGTGTTGGTCTTTCTGAGCGGTCATGCGGGGGTAGCCGGGCAGGTGCACGTCGATCGAGGGAGCGGACGCATGCCATTGACCGCCCCATGATACCGCAATGGTCTGCCTGTCCGCATGCACAGACACCGAGACAGGCCCGTAGGAGGTCGGTGCCGGTCCGAAGGAGATCGTCTCCGGTTGATCGCACCACGCTGGCGGCAGGCCGGAGCACAAGACCAGGCGGTTAGGCCCTTCTTCACGGACAAAACAATTCCTGGCCATCAGCAGCCATTCCGCCGCGGCCCAGACATGCTGGCCATCACCCATGCAGCCGCCCTGTGTCGTGGGGTGCACGGCCTCGGGCCATTGGCCGGTCGGGCTGGCCAGTTCGGTGATCGCCTGCATGACCTGCTGGTGTCGCGGGTCTGCCGAGCGCAGCAGCGTCTGGGCGACATGGAGCGTGAGATACGGATTGATGCCGGAGTGGCTGATGCTGTGAAAGAACCCGCCCTTGAAGAAGCAGTTCGTCAGCAAGAACTCGACGGTCGCCTGCATGCGGGGGTCGCTCGGCGCCCACAGCTGGAGCGGATAGCTGGCGACCAAGGATCCCACGGCCCCGGCATCCATCCGCCGGTACACGGACGCTGGGACGGCGGCATGGCTTAAACGCCGCTGGGCCACCTCGAGACTGCGATCAATACACCTCAGCAGGTCCTCGGCTTCGCGTCGAAATGCCTCGGCCAACGAGGGCTTGTGCGCGGCCTCGGTGAGCGCCGCTGCCGCCCGCAGCCCGGCCGCCGCCCAAAAATCATCCCAATAGTAGTAGTCATTCGGTCCGAGGTGTTCTGCGCTGAAGCCGGCAGGGAGCAGCCCGGCATGCGGATGCGCGAGGCGCTGGGAGAGCCGTTTACGTTGCAGCCACCGTCCAGCCTTGGCGATGGCGCCGTGCCACTGCGGCTTCGGCGGACGGCCCGTCATCTCGCAGAAGCGTTGCAGGATCCACAAGGCTTGGCCGTTTGAATCCCACTCGCCATCTTGCGACCGGAAATAGCCTGACGCGGTCTGGCGGCTCGGAAACCGGTCCAACGCGCGTTCGGCGCGCTGTGTGAGTCCTGCGCAGAGCATGGCATGGATGATAAATGCGGCGTCGCGGAACCAAAACCGCTTGTAGGTGTACGGCCCGGCGTAGACCTCTCCAGGCGCATGGAGAATGAGCGTGCGCACCGCGGTTTCATACAAGAATTGCCAGCGGGCATCCGGCACCTGCAACAGGCAATGCCCTGCCAGCGCTTCATCCCACGACGGGCGCGTGCCGATCGCGTGTCCGTTGGTGTGCGGGTGCTTGCGGGACTCCACCAGCGGGACATGGATCGTGACGTCTGACGAGATCCCGGGCTCCAGGGGAAAGAGCGCCGCTGCGGTGGCCAATCCAACGGGGCACTCGGCGCGAGGCTCTTCCTCCGTCAGGGAGATCCTGGTGGCGATATCGCCCAATCGGTACCGGGACGAGAGGAAGCGCTGCGGCAGGGTGGTAAACGTGACCGGATGCTGCCTGTTCACCATCCAGCCGGTACGATCCGGCGCGACCTCGATGTGGTGGATCGGGCTGACGCCCTCCGGGTTATACGGGCGCAGGGCTGCCACGAGCCATCCCGCAGTGTCCGCGCATCCGCGCAGGTGGATCTGGCAGGTCGGCACGCCCCCCACCCGGATCATCTCCACGGTCGAGCGCAAGGTCAGGGCTCCCGAAGATGTTTCGGTGACCACGCGTACTCCGTTTTCGTGGAGCAGGCGCTGGGATCCTGCGAGCGTTTGGGAAGGAAAGAGCGCGCGGCGGTCGTGGGTCACGATCCAGCCATCCAACGACCAGCCGGCGAGCCAGGGGGTCACCAGTCCGCGCGGATCCACGATGGGAAGCTCGGGGACATCCGGCAGGCCGACGGCGGTCCAATTCCGATGGGTCAGGTTGATGTGCGTCAATGAGAAGGCCCGCGGCACAAATGCGGGATCCGCGGGATCAAACTGCCGGGCCACCCAATACGGCCAGACCCAGTCCAGATTGTGCTGGATGGCCTGCGTGTTCATCATGCCCCGAGCATGCATCACCGCGCCGGCCCGGAGCAGCTCGCCGGGTGCTAGCACGTCGGCCGGTTGGCCAAACCGTTCCAGTTGCGTGAGCACCGAAATAGGGTCGAGGAACCCCTGCGAGCGGGCCACCCACCGCAGCATCCACCGAGACACCCACGCGCCGAGCCGCATGGTCAGTCTGGCTTACCCATGATCTATAGGAAGGCGCTGACGGCGCCAGCAGTCGCGACCGGGACGCCCAAAACGGTCAGGATGGTGTTAATCCCGTGACTCTCCATCAGTTGCTCCTCAACGCTTGTTCCATGGGCCACCAGGAGGGACGCAGCTATTTCTTCTGAGATGTGTTGAATGCAAGGAAGGGAAGCCTGAGGCGTCCCATATGTTCCAGTGGGACGCCTCCGCGTTGCCTGTTACGTGGCCATGATGGTCCGTCCGGCTCGACGGTTCTTCACGTGTCTGCGCCCACCAGGCGTTTTGGCCGCTCGCCGCTTCGCCGCGGTCATTCGACCTCCTCGGCTCTTTTTTGCCATTGCGTGCACCCCCTGTCCAGGTGTCGTTCCATTCTGCATGAGCGATTGAGGGCCATCTTGGGCCCCTGCTCGAGCCACCGCGATCGCTTCGATGATCTCGGTCACGTGTTGGTCCGTCACATTCAGTCCGATGTACGCCCATTGCCGACGGACGGCCAACGCAATATCCAGCAGCGAGAGCACGCCGACCAGGACCCCGTCGTCGACGACCGGCAATTGATGCACCGCCGCTCGCTTCATTACCTGAATCGCCTCTTCGAGATCTGCATCGGCCGAGATCAGTGTGGGCGCCTTCGTCATACAGACTTTCACGGGGATCTGGCGCGCGGGTGGTTGACGAACCAAATGCAGCATGAGGTCGTGATCCGTCACCACCCCAACCACCCGTTTGGTTTTCAGGCTGTCCACCACCGGCATAAATCCGGACTGGCCACGGCGCATGAGCTCGCCGGCTGCCGCACAACTGCTCTCCGCGACGCACACGCTCATGTCCGTGGTCATGCATTCGCTCACCTTCATGGGACCCCTTTGCCTCTTACCTCGTGGTCGTCGTGCTTGTCGTGGTGGTGGTCGTGATGTTCCTTGGTGCCGGCACGGCTGAATACCGCATCATGGAGCGCGCATAGCGCTTGCCATCAATCACCACGTAGGCCACTCTTACGAAATCACCAGGCCTCACTTCCATTCGGACCGGTTGCAGGCTCGGACTTTCCATCACGACGATGGTGTTGGGGTCAAACACGAACAAGGACACCGTCCCCGCGGCCTGGGTGCTCGTGGTCTCCTTGAGGGTAAACGTGCCTAGGTTCCCGGTGTCCACGGACTCGATTGTGCCCTCAGCCTCTTCGAATAAAGGCGCCGAGGTCGGTTCAACGCTGATCTTAGTTGCGAGCTGTCCCTGACCGCTGTCGTTGGATTCAATCTTGATATACTGTCCGGCCCGTAAATCCGTGATGGTGAGAAATTGCTTATCCAAATGGTCAGTCACGCGGGTGTCCTGCTGAGTGATTTTGTACTGTGTTGTGGCCCGCGTTCCTGTGGAGGTCTCGGTGTTCAGTTGCAGCTGGCCGAGCTGGGTATCCAGCCATACGATTTCTCCGACCGCCTGATGCACCGGCGCGATCATCTCTGTCGCCGAGACCGCGCTCGGGATGGCGAGGCTGCACAACCACACGCCGAGCATCCCCGCTACGAGCGCTTTAGCTCCAAACATGTCCGTTCTCCTGCTATGCTCCGTGGCACGCGTGCCTACGGGGCGCACATCAATCTGCCAAGAATCACGCAATGCGTTTGACGAAGCGCGTGAGCGCCACCAACAGCACCGCCCCGGCCAGCGCGACGAGGAAAGCGCCGAGCGAGCTGGACGCATACAGCCCCATGGCGTTGGCCACCCACCCGCCCAACGAGGCGCCGACCACTCCCACCACGATGTCACCGAAGATCCCAAACCCGTGGCCCCGCGTGATGATGCCCGCCAACCACCCGATGACCGCGCCCATCACGAGGAACCAAATCCAGTATTCCGTCCTGTTATCCATGTGCGTCTCCGTATTTGCGTGCTCCATGAACGCGTCCCCTCGCGTCCTTCGCGTGTCTGGCCGCTGAGGCCGCGCCGTGAGCCGGTACACCAACCGTCTCGCATTGCAGAATGGCACGCGGCATGGTATAAAGCGAATGCATACTCGTCATACACTACATGATGGAGATTCATCATGATCCGCGCGTTCCGGATCTTCCGGGATCTCGTGACCACCCAAAGCTTCACCGAAGCGGCCCGCCTGAACTATCTGACGCAATCGGCTGTGAGCCATCATGTGCGAGCGCTCGAGAAGACGTTCAGGCAGCAGCTGGTCGAGCGGGGTCGCGGGCGCATGCGACTCACCCGGGCCGGGGCCCTGTTGTTTGAGGCCAGTCAGGAGATCCTCAAGCGATACGAACAGCTTGAGAGCGCATTGAAGGCACCGAGGGGAGACGTGACCGGCCGCCTGCGGGTCGGCAGCATCTACACGACGGGCCTCTATCAGCTGCCTCGGTACACGACCCGCTTCCTCACGCGCTACCCGAAGGTTGACCTGCTCCTAACGTACCTCAGAAATTCGGAGGTTCAGGATGCCGTGCTCGCCGACCGGATCGAGGTCGGGATCGTCGACGCCCCGAAACCCCACCCCCAGTTGACGATGACCCCCTTCAAGAAGGAGCGGGTCGTGCTGATCGTGTCACCCAAGCACCCGTGGGCCGCCAAACGGAAGATCGCGCTCGCCAAACTGCAGGACCAGCCGTTCATCGTTCCTCAGGCGGAGTTTCCTGTGGACGAAATCTTGCGGGGGACGAATATCCGGGTGAAAGTCGCGCACGCCTTCGACAATATCGAGATCACGAAGCGTGCGGTGGAAGTCGGCTTAGGGCTCGCCCTCGTGCCGCACATCACCGTCCTCGATGAAGTCCGATACGGAAAGCTAAAATTTCTGGAACTGGACGAGGGCCCGTTTGAACGAACCGTTGGAATCATCACTCGAAAGCGAGCCGAACTCTCGCTGCCGGCGCGGAAGTTCCTCGAGCTGCTCACCACGCCCGACACGACGCGTTCCGCGCGCGCCTGAACGATTCGGACAGGGCGGGTTACGGGGTGGAGACGCTCGTGGCGTCGGACCGGGGCCTGCCTTAGTGTTGTGAAAAAATCAACACACTGTACGGGCCTATCGAAAGCGCTGCATGGAAAGGCAAGCCGTCCTGCCCGCCTGCTTCAGCAACCACATCGGCGCTTAAATGATTGTTAAAATCATCGCTGTAGCCGTGCCAGTCGCTGTTGAAACGAAGCTTCCACGCGCCGACCGCCGGGAAGCCGATGACGTAGTTCTCTTGCGGATCGTGGAAGAAGTTGGCGACCACCACGACATCGTCCGCCGGTCCACCCTTGTCCCAACGATGAAAGGCCAGGATTTTGCGTTCGTCGTTCACATGATAGACCTGTGTGAATTGCCCGCAGAGGCCGCGTGTCAAGCCGCCGCGGTTAAGGCGCAGCCGGATGAGGTCGCGGTAGAGCCGAACAATGCCGTGGAACTCCTCACGTTGGTCCCAATTGACCGGCACGGTGTCGCGAAACCACCCTCCTTCGAGGAATTCTTGGCCTTGGAAGAGCATCGGAATGCCCGGGGCGGTAAAGACCATGGCCGCGGCCAATGTTGAGCGTTTCTGCGCGTACCAGCCCTTGGGGTCTTTCGGGTTGACTTCTTCTGGCACGCGCGCTTTGCCGTTGGCCACCTCATCATGCGATTCGCTGTAAATGACCCGGTCGAAGGCGTCATCGTTGTAGCGGTAGCACAACGCATCGCGGATGGCGCTCAATGAGCGCTGTGTATCCTCGGGGGTAATCACCGCCTGGCGGATCGGGTGGACGAAATTGGCATCCCATTGTGAGCCGAACCCGGCTCCTCCGGATCCGGCGTCCTGGGTGAGCCGCTTGTCATTCTGCAGATCCTCGGCGATCATGACCCGTCCTGGAAACTTCTGAGCGACTTCGTCGTTGATCCATTGGAGCAGGCTCCAGCCTTCGGGCAGCTCGCGGTCGTTCGATCCATTGACGGTCCGGATGAACTGGGAGCAGTCGAAGCGCAGGCCGTCGACATGGTACTCTTCAAGCCACATGAAGACATTGTCGCGGATGAATTGCCTCACCTCGCCGCGTCCGTAATCCGGCCGGGTGTCCCCCCACGGCGTATGCGCCCGGTCATCATTGTAGAAGTAGATCCCGCCGTGATTGTTCTCGGACCAGCCGTCGAACTGCCACAGATCGAGGTCGTTCGGACCGAGGTGGTTGTACACCACGTCCATGATCACCGCGATGCCTTGCTGGTGGGCCTGTTTGACGAATCGCTTGAATGCCAACGAGCCTCCATACGAGGTCTCAATCGAGAAAATATGGGCGGGATTGTACCCCCAGGACCGCGCTCCCGCAAACTGGGCCACCGGCATGATCTCGATGGCGTTCACGCCAAGGGTTTTTAGGTGTCCCAGCCGAGCCGACACCGACGCGAACTTGCCCGGCTGGTTCGCACCCTCCTCGTCGTTGAACGTGCCGACATGCAACTCGTAGATGACCAGCTCGTTCCACGCCGTGAGGTGGAAGTTGTCCCCTTCCCAGGCGAACCGCGAGTCGTGGACGAGCGCGTTGCCGACTGAGCTGGTCACTTCGCGGGCATACGGATCGATGCGCTTCACCTCGCCCTTCGGCGTCGTCAAGAGATAGCGATAGGCATCGCCGATATGCGCCTCAGTTACATTGGCGTACCAATGACCGTGCTCTTCGGATTGCATGGGGTGCGTGCTGCCGTTCCAGTCGTTGAACGACCCGACGACGGATACGCGCAGCGCATGGGGCGCCCACACGCGAAACGCGACCCCGTGCGCGTGAGGGATGGCTCCCATGCCCTGGATCCTGCTGCCCGCGACCGGAGATTCAACGCTCATGTTCGGCCCTGAGCGCTTGTGTCCTGTGCCTGGTTCGCGCGCCTGTTTGACGGCGCGCTGACCGGCCGTGTGAGTGAAACTGCCCCCAGAGCACTGACGACGCGGCTCGCACGCCCGCCCAGACCCCTCGTGCCTGCGCATACCACGCGCCGCCTTTTCCATACACGAGACGCTGGATCTGTTTCAGTCCTTCACCGGCCTCTTCGGCCACCTGCAGCACATGAGCGGCCTGTTCGATGCCGCGCCGCGCTTCGAGCGATACCGCGCTGACCGCGTGAGCCATCGCGTTGAGGTTCGCCGCCAGCACAGGGAGTTCCCGTTCCACGGCGCCCAACACGCGCCGGGCGTCTGCCAAGGTCCGCTGCAACTTGAGGTGGGTCTGAATGGCCGCCGCCGTTGACACCGCGAAAATGACGACAGCGATCACGGCCGCTGTTTCTACTACCATCGCCTCGCCTCCCGGCTTCTTCAGCGCTTACAATTTTACAGCCACAGCCCGGCCGCATCCCACCCATAGGGCTGGATGATCGGCGCATAGCCGCTGGGCACCGGGATGGGAAACGTGACGACTTCGTAGAGCCCGACCAGCGTCCTCAGCACCCCATAGCCCAGGCCCTTGCCTAATCCCACCGTCATCCCGGTGAGGAGGCCTTGCGTCTTGGTCGTATGATTGATGTGCCGGGGCACTTCGAGCACGCCTTGAACAGTGTTGGCGAGTCCCCGCGTCAATTTATCACCGGCCGACGACCCTAGGGCCTGCGCCGTCGACTGGCTCACGACAACGCTCAAGAACCCCCCCAACATCATGATGTACCACGTCCGCGTTCGATTCATCCCACGTCCTCCTAAGTGATGGATCCGCCTGACCCTGGAGATCGGAAACACAAGACGCATAGCACGCTGACCGTCTAGCGTATCGCGCCACGGCGTGCTTCTTTGGCGGATCGGTTGTGTGACAGCAGGAGTTTCGTCACCCCGGCTGTCTTGCGCAGCAGCGTCCATTCGGTGCGCACACGGCTGATCAGCCGCCGTACCCTGTTCCGTGTTCGTGGGGTGCGTTGGGCGGCAGCGACCGCGGCGTACGCTTGCAAGGCCCGTTCGGCGCATCGGGACACCGAGAACTCTCGGGCAGTCTCCCGCGCCGCCTGCCGTACGGCTCGCCGGCGGGCGGGCGTTAAACGCACAACCCACTGCAGCGCTTCGGCAAAGGACTCGACGGATTCAACCTTCAACAGCCGTCCATTGCGTCGATCATGCACGACCTCCCGCGCGCCGGGCGCATCGAGGGCGACCACAGGCACGCCGGCCGCCATCGCCTCCAGCAGCACCAATCCTTGGGTCTCGCTCTTGGAGGCAAAGGCAAACACATCCATCGCATCGTAGGCGTCGATCAGGCCTTGCGTGCGCAGCACGCCGGTAAAGTAAATGCGATCTCGGACCCGCCCCAGCGTGCCGAGCCGCTTGATCCAGGACGCCGACGGGCCGCGGCCCACCACCACGAACACCGCCGCCGCATGCCGGTGCAGATACTCCACGACCGCTCGGGTGAGAAAACCGAGATTCTTTTCCGGCGCCAGCCGTCCCAAATGACCCACGATAAATGCCTGCGCAGGGATCTTCAGCTGGCGACGAAACCGGCCGCCATCCCCGTCACGAAAATGGGCATGGTCAATGCCCGTGGGGACTACCGAAATCGGCGTGCGCACGCCCCGCTGGCGAAGCAGTTTCGCCACACTCTCGCTGGGGGCAAACACCCGGTCACACAAGTTGCTGTACGCGGTCGAAAGCCGCGTGACGAATCGGGCGGCTTTGTCGGTCTTCATGGGCAGGTAATGCGTGTACTGTTCGAACAGCGTGTGATGCGTATAGACCAGCGGGATTTGCCGCGCCATGGCGACACGAAAGGCGGTATCTCCGAGCAGAAAGGGATGATGGGCGTGGACGATGTCAGGTCGAAAGCCCACCAGATGCTTCTCCATCCAGCCGGGAATGGGAAGGCGGGCTGAAAATTCCGTCCCCAAAATTTCCTTGAGGGCGGGCACGCGGATGACATCCCGTTCGGTCTTCGGCATCCGCTTAAATGTCGGCGCGACGATGACGACACGATGGCCGCGGCGCCGGTACTCCTCGGCAAACGTCTTGACCGAGCGTTCCAGCCCCCCGACCAGCGGGGTGTAGGTATTGGTCATCATCAAGATGTTCATGCCATCAGGGTCCCAGGAAACGCCCGAGCGTCTTCAATGGCTGGCTATGGTCACAGATAATCTTCAGGGTCATCAGGAGGGGCACCGCCAGCAGGGTCCCTGGAATGCCCCAGAGCCAACCCCAGAACACCAAGGAACCGAAGATCATGACCGGATGCAGCGCGAATTGACGGCCCAGGACCATCGGGGTGACGACCCCGCTCTCCACCGCGGTCAGCGCCCAATACCCCAAGGCCGGCAGCAAGGCATGGCCGAGGGAATCAAACTGCAACAGCCCGACCACGCCGAACATCCCGACTCCAGTCAGCGCTCCGAGATAGGGAATAAAGTTTAACACGCCTCCGAGCACGCCCCAGAGGATCGGCGTCGGCATGTGCAGCGCGGCCATCCAGAAGCCGGTGGCGAGCCCCAGGCCGATGTTGATCATCGTGACGCTCATGAGGTAGGTGGACAAGGTCTGGGCCAGCGCGTGAGAAATTGCCACCGCCCGTTTCTTCTGTGTCAGCGTCTTCACGCTTTCCACCCAGCGCCGTAGGAACCGATCCCCGGCCGCGAGGAAGAAGTAGAGAAAGCCGAAGGTCAGTACGGCGCCCCCGAGCACGGTTTTCATCCTCGCCACCACGGTGTCTATCAAGCCGGGCGACTTCAGTTCTACCGTCTGGATCGAGCGATCAGGAGCGCCCTCGGTGATCTTGTCGACTTGGGCGGCGGCGTTGGTGACGTTGGCCGCCGGGCGCAGCAGCCGGTCGAGCTTTTGCCGGATCTCGGGCACACCGTCAGGGGCTCGATACAGCCATTGGGTCGCAGGGTCCGCCATCCAGATCGCTCCGGCAACTCCCAGCGAGAGGAACGCCAGCAGGACCACGGATGCCCCGATGGGGGCTGGCAGGCCCCACGTGCCAAGCTTGCGCACCAATGGCCTCAGGAGAAAGCTCAGGAATATCGCCATCACGATCGGCTGAATCACGTTCCGGGCCAGGGACAGCGTGTAGAGGAGCAGGAGCACAAACGTGCCATTAATGGCGACCGTCGTCCAGGAGGCAGGCACGAACATGCTGAGATCAGCGAGCTCGAGTTGTCGCTGAAGCCCGCGTTCGCGCTGGGTGCGGTTGCGCCGGCGGATGCCAGTCAAGGGATCTCGGGGGACCGCAGGGAAGAGTCGCGGAGACTTACCGGCTGTTGTCATGTGGTAACCGAATGGCGTCGCGGTGCTACATGGCTGGGGCGGCAAGACGATACGAGCACTCCGGATGTCTTAATCTCTTCCGCACGCATGGCACCCTCTAGTGTTTTGCCCCACCCATCCAGCCTACAATCCGCAGGAAGGCATCATCACACCAGGCCTTGCGCAAAGCCAATGCATAGTCTGCATGCGACAGATGAACGGTCTTCATGATGATTGTCCTCACAGGTCTATGGCGCATGACGCAGATATTGAGGGAGCGCTGGAAGGGAACAACAACAAAGAGGAAACCCGCTACCTGTTACCAGGTAACGGGTTATCCTCTGACGAACAATGGCGGGGACGACGGGGCTCGAACCCGCGACCTATGGCTTGACAAGCCATCGCTCTAACCGACTGAGCTACGTCCCCAGACTCGAATCCTCGGGAAGCTGGGCGGTGGAGGACTCGAACCCCCGACATCTTCCGTGTAAAGGAAGCGCTCTAACCAGCTGAGCTAACCGCCCGAGTAGGTACAAGTCGAGGGAACGAACGTGCGTTATTATACCTGACGGCCCCTAGGCTCACAACGACGCTCATGCCCCGGCACGGTATAATACCGCCAACCTGTAGGAGGACGGCATGAAACAGTGGTTGGTCGAAGCGGCGGGGATTCGTCTTTCGGCCGGACCAATCCTGACGTATCAGAGGACGCCTGAACACAGAGAGGATGCCCTATGGCGCACGTGAACTATCAATTCGAAAAACGAAAGCGGGATTTGGAAAAAAAGCAGCAGCAGGCCGCGAAGCGGCAACGCAAGCTCGAGAGAAAGCAGGGCCAGGGCGGAGCCGACGCGCCTACGCAAGTTCCGAACGCCTGAGCACTGTTCGACGCCTTCGGCGCGGTCTTTCATCCGGCCGCGTGAGCTGAGAAGCGATTGGGCCAGGTTGACGCCAGCCGCCACATTCGGGCATACTTCAAGAGACAACTGACAGAGTCCTTGAACGAGAACGCCACACCCGGAGCAATCCGGGGCCGGAAAGCTACGGGTCCCCCAGGGGATCGCCGAGTTGCCGATCAGGGTCTAGGGGATCGCCGAGCCGCCGAACCAAGGCAGCTCGGCGTTTTTGTCTGCGCCGTGGAGCCCAGGACCCATGAGCGGCCAACGATCAGAAGCCGGATACCTCATCGTCGCCTGCCTGTTCGTCACGGCGATCCTCTTGAACCTGGCACTCGTCGGGTTGGGGCGTGCCAGCCAGGACTTGGGGGTTGCGAATCACTCAAGCGCGTCCCACCAAGCCTTCCACACGGCCGAGGCCGGCTTGGATCAGGCCGTCATCAACCTGCGCACCATTGACGGGGCGGATGACCTCTTCGGCGGCACGCTCGCCGGGGACACCTTCACCATCCACCAGCCGCTCACCATACTGTCCCCCCTGATGTATCATGTGCAGGTCGAGGGCGTTTCCGGCCATGCTCGGCGCACGATCGAAGCCGTCCTGCGCGTCACACCCCTCTCGCTGTTCCGGTTCGCGGCGTTTGGGGATGAAAAGGTGACACTCGACGGTAACAACTACATCGACAGCTACGATTCCCGAAACGGCGCCTATCACCTGCTCACCAATGCGAACGACGAAGGCAATGTGGGGACCAATGCGGCTGCGGCTGGAGCGATCACCTTGGACGGCAATTCACTCTTCGTCAACGGGCAGTTGAGCGTCGGCCCCAGCGCGGCGGCTGATCCGGCGACCGTGGTGACCGGATTTGACGCCAGCCACATCGCCGGCGATCCGCCGGTCATCTCCCGGCCCGCATACCCCATGCCCACCGTGCAGATTCCCGAGGGCATCACGTGCAACCCGTTGACGCTCAACGGCAGCGTCACCTATACCTTGCCGTCGCCAGGCACCTATTGTTTTTCACGGTTGAAGGTCGAGAGTGGGGCGATCCTGACGTCCACCGGCCCGGTGACGGTGTATCTCACGGAGTCGCTCGAATTCGCGGGCAACTCGACGGTCGGCGTGGTGAATGCCCCCAGCCACTTCCTCATCCTGATGGAATCCGGCACGCGGGTGACGATTGAAGGCGCCATCGAAGGCAACGCGGAGTTTTACGGCGCGATGTACGGGCCGGACGCAGAGTTTCACATCGCGGGGAACGCGGACATCTACGGCTCCATCATCGGCAACGAGATCACCGTCGCCGGCAGCGCGCGGCTGCATTACGATGAAGCGCTGGAAGACGTGGATATCCTCTCGAATGAGGGCCTCGTGGCCCTGCTCGCCTGGCAGGAGCTTAACTGAAGGCGGCCGGCCAGCAGCAGCTCCTTCCGCCACAGAGCGATTGACGCGGCCGGCCAACCCTGCTATGCTAACACCGTATTTTCAGCATCACCCGTATACCCGTGGAGCTGTTAATGCTCCGCGGGTTTTTGTTTCAGTGTAGAGGAGGTGAGTAGGAAATGGCGAAAGGCACCGTGAAGTGGTTTAGCGATGAGAAGGGGTATGGGTTCATTACCCCGGAGGACGGCTCGAAGGACGTGTTCGTCCACCACACCGCAATCCAAGGTGAGGGGTTCAAATCCCTCAAGGAAGCGCAGTCGGTCGAGTTCGTCGTCTCGCAGGGCCCGAAGGGTCCGCAGGCGACCAACGTCGTTAAACTGTAACGCCGCCTGCGCGCCGGGTCAACCGGCGCGCCGACGCGACACGCAGCCCTGGTCTTCGGACCAGGGCTGTTGTGTTTTCCAGCGCCGAACGCATAAGATATTGGGCATGCGGCACGCCATCGCCAGCGGACTGATCCTGGGCCTGCTTTCCGGATGCGGTCCGAACGCCCCGAGCCTTGACGAGCGGTATCGCGCCGCCGCGGACCGCGGGACGGTCTGGCTGGCCGCCAGCACGGTGCCTGCCGGCGAGGCCGAGGCCGCGCTGCAGGAACTCACGGAGCTTGCGACCCACGCTAAAGGCACGCTCGTGGGCGCGCAATCGCGGGTCTTGGCCGGGCGGCTGCTCGACGTGTTGGGCCAGCGTGCGCAGGCCCGCGAGACGTGGGAGCCGCTGTGCCGGGAGTCCTATGAGTTCCGCGAGGAGTGCCTCATGTCCCGCATCTACATCGCGCGCAGCCACGAGGCAGAGCGCGACTGGGAGGCGGCGGAGCGCGTGTACGACGGGATGGGGCAGTACCACCTGGGCGCGCCCTTGTGGTTCGACGCGCCGATGTATGCGGCCGAGATGTACGGCCGGCATGGCGATGCGCAGCGTCAGCGGCATGCGTATGAGCATGCCGTGAAGGTCTATCGCGAACGCCTGAACATGTCGTGGTCGCTGGAGCAGCGCGGCCATCTCCAGCACCGGCTGGCCATGGCGTATCAAGGGGCCGGCCAGTTTGATCAGGCGGCCGAGCTGTTGGAATACCTCGCGCGCCTGGACGACGGCGTGCCCCGGCCTGAGGTGCTCATCGACCTTGCGCGGCTCTACGAGCAGCAGCACCAGCCGGCCCGCGCCGCGGTGGTTGTGGAAGAGCTGCGGCGCAAGTATTTGAACGATCCGGTCGCTCAGGGGTTCCTGGCAGAGCGCTCGTAGCGCGCCGAGGATTGTGCTTTCCGGCGCGATCAGGCAGACTTAAAAGGTCGGGCGGTTGCGCGCCTGGCGTGCACGACCCGCCGCCCTCGCGGGACACGGTCATGTGCCGGAACCGGTGAGCCCGAGTGGCGGCGTTCTTGTTGATGCGGGTGTGCGATTTCGCACACCCATCATCTGGAGACATGGGATGCGGGATCGGCGCGGATCGTTAATCGTGCTGACGGTCTTGGTGCTGACGTTCTTCATCTCATGGATCTCGATCGGGCTGCGCCGCAGCAGCACGGAGCTCTTTGCCGCGGAGACCAGCTTCCACACCTACCGCGCCATCCATCTCGCCGAGTCTGGCTTGGATCAAGTCATCGGTAACCTGCGCACCATTGACGGGGCGGATGACCTCTTCGGCGGCACGCTCGCCGGGGACACCTTCACCATCCAACAGCCGCTCACGGTGCTCGCACCGCTGCTCTACCAGGCGCAGATCCAGGGCGTCTCGGGCAACGGGCGGCGAAACATCGAGGCGGTGCTGCGGGTCACGCCGCTGTCGCTGTTCCGGTTCGCGGCGTTCGGCGACGATGGGGTGACGCTCGACGGCGCAAATTTCATCGATAGTTACGACTCCCGGACCGGTCCGTATAACCTGGTGACCAACTCGAACGACGAGGGCGACGTCGGCACCAATGCGAACGGCGCCGGCGCCATCATCTTGGATGGCAACAGCCTCTTCGTGAACGGACAGCTCAGCGTCGGCCCAGGCGTGGCTGATCCGGAAAGCGCCGTGACCGGCTTCGACCCTGACCAGATCTCGGGCGATCCGCCGGTCGTGTCCCGGCCCGCATACCCCATGCCCACCGTGCAGATTCCCGAGGGCATCACGTGCAACCCGTTGACGCTCAACGGCAGCGTCACCTATACCTTGCCGTCGCCAGGCACCTATTGTTTTTCACGGTTGAAGGTCGAGAGTGGGGCGATCCTGACGTCCACCGGCCCGGTGACGGTGTATCTCACGGAGTCGCTCGAATTCGCGGGCAACTCGACGGTCGGCGTGGTGAATGCCCCCAGCCACTTCCTCATCCTGATGGAATCCGGCACGCGGGTGACGATTGAAGGCGCCATCGAAGGCAACGCGGAGTTTTACGGCGCGATGTACGGGCCGGACGCAGAGTTTCACATCGCGGGGAACGCGGACATCTACGGCTCCATCATCGGCAACGAGATCACCGTCGCCGGCAGCGCGCGGCTGCATTACGATGAAGCGCTGGAAGACGTGGATATCCTCTCGAATGAGGGCCTCGTGGCCCTGCTCGCCTGGCAGGAGCTCAACTGATGTGGCGCCGTGCCGTCTATGTGGTCTTGGCGTTCTCCTGCTGGGTCGCTGTTCCCGCAGCCTCGGCTGACCCGGTGAAACAGGTGGCGGCGCTGCAGGCCAGGGTCCAGCAGTTGAACGCCCGGATCGTGGAGCTGCGCGTCACCGAGGCAGGCCTAGAGCAGCAAATCCTGGAAGGCACGGTGGAAGAGGAAGCCGGATTACGCACACGGATCCTTGCGATCGAATTGCAAGTTGATGAGATCGAACTCTTGCTGACCCAATTGGAAGAGAAAATCGTTGCATTGCAGGCCATCATCGCCAAGCGACCGGTGCGCCCTGGGCGCGCCGGCTCGGCGCCGCACACAGCTTCGGGTCAGGCTGAAGATGAGGATGAGGCTGAAGATGCCATCGGCCACGGAGGTGGCGGAGGCGGAGGCCGCGGGGGTGGTGGAGGTGGAAGCGGCGGAGGCGGTGGCTCTGGATCTCGAGGCGGTGCGGCGGCTGCAGGTGGCGCCACAGGCGCAAGCACCGGCTCAAGCGGCACCAGCGCGTCCAGCGGCTCCAGAACCTCTGGATCTGCGTCTACGACCAGCGGTAGCCAATCTTCAGGATCCGCTTCCAGCGGGAGCTCGACCTTAAGCGGAACCGGATCAGGAAGCAGCGGCAGTTCTGGCGGATCCTCAGGGGCTGGCAGTTCCACGAGTGGGGGATCGAGCAGCGGCTCCACGAGTACCGGAGGATCTTCCGGCTCATCTTCCAGCGGAAGCTCGGGAGGCTCCACCTCCGGGGGTTCGACCTCTGGGGGATCAACGTCCAGCGGGTCTACTTCAGGCGGCAGCACATCGTCTGGGTCCAGCGGCAGCTCATCCAGCAGCTCCGGAAGCTCGACAACATTGCCCAATCCATCAGACTTCATCTTGGGTGGCGGTCCCAGCAGCCAGTGCAGCTGGCCTGGCGCGCCGCAGTGCACGTACTGGTAATCCGCTCGTGATACACTGGGCAGGCCGCGCTGCGGCTTGCGCAGATGCCTGTGACACTTCATCTCACGCCTGAGGCCGAACGGGCCGTCCGGTTCGGCCACCCCTGGGTGTACGCCGAGGGGGTACTCCGCTCCAAGAAGCCGGCGCAGACCGGCGACCTGGCGGCGGTGTACGATCGCCGCAACCGGTTCCTCGCGCTCGGCCTGTACGATGCCGAGTCCCCGATCCGCATCCGCATCCTCCAACGCCATGCGCCGGCGCCCATTACGGCGGCCTGGTTCCGTGAACGGCTGCTCGCCGCCCTGGCCAAACGCGAGGCGCGATTGGGCGATCCGGACACGACCGGATGGCGGCTCGTGCACGGGGAGAACGACGATCTGCCAGGACTGGTGGTGGACCAGTACGACGCCACGCTGGTGCTCAAGCTGTACACCGGGGCGTGGGGCCCGCATCTGCCGGCGGTGCTGGCGGCGCTGGCCGAGGCCGTTCCCTCTGAGCGCGTTGTGCTGCGCTTAAGCCGCCAGGCGCAGCAGAGCCTCGCCATGGCCGGGCGGCGCAATGGCCAGGTCCTCGCCGGGGCCGCCGTGAGCGGGCCGGTCATCTTCCGCGAGCGCGGGCTGCGCTTTGCCGCTGATGTGGTGCGCGGACAGAAGACCGGGTTCTTTCTGGATCAGCGGGAGAACCGCGCGCGGGTGGAGGCGATGAGCCGCGGCCGCCGGGTGCTGGACCTGTTCGCGTATACCGGCGCCTTCGCGCTCTCAGCCGCGCGCGGGGGCGCGTCACACGTGACGATGGTGGAGGAAAGCCGTGCTGCGCTCGCCGCCGCCGAGCAGCAGGCGAAGCTGAACAAGACCGTCGGCGGCATCCGCCATGCGTCCTTCACCGCGATCGTGGGCAACGCCTTCGACGTGCTCGCACGATTGTCGAAGCGGCGCCGCACCTATGACCTGGTGATCCTGGACCCGCCGTCATTTGCCAAGAGCCAGGCCGAGGTGCCCCGCGCATTGGCCGCGTACCGGCGGCTGGCCGGGCTCGCGTTTACGGTCCTCGAACCCAAAGGGATGCTCGTGTACGCGTGTTGTTCCGGCCATGTCGCCGAGGACAAGTTTTTCGCCGCGGTGCACCAGGCGGCCAGGGCGACGCATCGGACAGTGCGTGAGCTGGCGCGCACGCGGCAGCCGTTTGATCATCCGGTCACGTTTCCAGAAGGCGCGCACCTGAAATGCCTGTTTGCGACGGTGGGGGGATGATGGAGGCCCTCGCAGCCAGGACGTACGCAGGCGCGCACGGCCCGGTGCCGTACACGCTGCGCACGAGCACGCGGGCGCGGTGGGTCAGCGCCTCGGCCAGGCCGCAGACCGGGATCGTGGTCACTGCGGCCCTGCAGACGCCGGCCGCGACGGTGGAGACGTTCCTGCGCCGGTACGAGCGGTGGCTCTCGCGCCAGACTGCGTGGCTCAAAACGTGGGAAGGACGCATCCCGCACCGGTGGCCGTTCGGGGCCACATTGCCGTACCTGGGGGTCGAACACGCGGTGGAGGTGGAGCCTGGCCTGCGGGATGAGGTCGAGCCTCCGCGCGAGGGCCGGTGGCGCATCCGCGCGCGACGCCGCGATTCCGCGTCGGTGCGTCGGTTGCTCAAACGCTGGTACATGGACCAGGCCGAGGCCTGGTGCGCGGCGCGCGCTGCGTTATGGGCGCGGCGGCTCGGGGTGGATGTGTGGCGCGTGCGCGTGGGCGATCAGCGCTCGCGCTGGGGATCGTGCTCAGCGACCGGCGCGCTGACGTTCAACTTCCGGCTCGTGATGATGCCGCTGCCGGTGCTCGACTACGTGGTCGTCCACGAGCTGTGCCACCGGCAGTACTTGTGCCACCATCCCCATTTTTGGCGGCTGCTCTCGCGGCACCAACCCGACTACCGCTCCTCCATCGACTGGCTGCGCCTGCACGGCGCGTGGCTGTGGTGAGTCTTACCTAGCTCCTCGCAAGCCGCCACCAGCGGCGCCAGGACATTTCGGCGGCCTGCAGGCTGCTGCCCAGGGCGATGAAGCCGTGCTCGCGCAACAGCACGTACTCGGTCCGCGCGGCGAGCCGTACGACGTCGCGGATCAGCGCGGCAGAGTTGACCCGCGCCGTGACGCGCGTCACCGGCAGGCCGAGGTCGGCGGCCCGGCGCAACACCAGCGGGTCGTGCCCGTGTATGATGGCCCACACCGCGGGCCGCTGCTCGTACACCCGCCAGTGCATCAGCGCGTCCGTGGACGGCAGCCGGGCCCCGTCGAACACCACGCGGGGCGCAGCCGGCGGACCCTCCACGGCGCGCACGAACACCACATCCTCCAGTCGCAACACAGCTTTCCGGCTCTCGCGAGCGCTCATCAGGATGCCCCCTGAGACACGAACGCTCAGGTTCCCATGGTCGCCGGGGCCGTACGACGGCGTCAAGCTGAGCGCGGCGAGCCGGTGCGCGGCGTTGAGCAAGGCGGCCGCGGCCGGCAGCGCCGGCACGCGCCGCGCGCCGCGAATCGGTGCGTACGTCGGCGCCACCGCCATCGTCAGGCCGCCGGGGCCGCTGCCAGCCGGCCGACGGCGTCCGGCTGCGCAGGGATGAGCCCTGCGTCGGTGATGAATCCGGTGATCAGTGCCGCCGGCGTTACATCGAAGGCCGGGTTGCGCACCGGGGTGCCGTCAGGGCAGATGCGCACGCGTTGCGACGAGCCGTCGGCCGATCGTCCCTCGACCCACGCGACCTCGTCTTCGGATCGTTCTTCGATCACGATGCCGGCGCCGGTGGATGTGGCTGCATCGAAGGTGGACCGCGGCGCTGCGACGTAGAAGGCCACGCCGTGGTGCTGCGCGAGGACCGCGAGCTGGTACGTGCCGATCTTGTTCGCGGTGTCGCCGTTGGCCGCGATGCGGTCAGCCCCCACGATCACGAGGTCGATCTCGCGTCGCGCCAGGAGCGAGCCAGGGACCGTGTCCGCGATCAGCGCGTGCGCGATGCCGTCCTGTCCCAGCTCCCACGCGGTGAGCTTGGAGCCTTGTCCGCGGGGCCGCGTTTCCGGCACGTACACGAACGGCTGCTTGCCGGCGCGTTGCGCCGCGTACACCGGGGCCAGGGCCGAGCCCCAATCGACGAAGGCCAGCCATCCGGCATTGCACTGCGTGAGGATGCGGCCCTGCGGCGGGATGAGCGGCTCGCCTGCGTCGCCGATGCGGTGCCCGGCGGCGGCGTTCTCATCCGCCCACCGTTGCGCTGCGGCTCGGGCCGCGATCCGTGCCGTGGCCGGTCCACCCGCCGCGCGGATGGCGGCCTCGACCTGCTCCACCGCATGGAAGAGGTCCCTGGCGGTGGGGCGCGTGGCGCGGATGCGCACAGCGGCGCGCGCGATCGCATCCATGAATCCGATCTCCGGCGCCTCCAACGCGCCCTGGGCCATCGCGAATCCTGCGGCCGCGCCGATCGCCCCGGCGCCGCGCACCGTCATATGGCTGATCGCCTCGGCCGTGCTCGCGCACGAGGGGCAGTCGAGGATAGTGAACGCATGCGGCAGCCGACGCTGGTCGATCAGGCGGACCACGCCGCCCTCCATCCACACCGTCCGGTACAGGACGCCCTTGACGCGCATGCGGCCATTATAGCGGTACAATACGTGCATGGCTGCATCACGCGCGCTGACGCGGTGCTGGGGCGACGGGCACGCCCTGATGGCCGCGTACCATGACACCGAATGGGGCGTGCCGTTGTATGAGGACCGGAAGCTGTTCGAGTTCCTCGTGCTGGATGCGATGCAAGCGGGGTTGAGCTGGCGGATCGTGCTGGAGAAGCGGGCCGGGTTCCACCGCGCGCTGGACGGGTTCGACCCGGTCCGCATCGCGCGGTACCGTCCGGCGAAGGTGGCCGCGTTGCTGCGCGATCCCGGCATCATCCGCAACCGGCTGAAGCTTCAGGCCAGCGTGACGAACGCGCAAGCCTTCCTCGAGCTCCAACGGGAAACCGGCAGTTTTGCCCGGTGGGTCTGGGGCTTCTCCGGCGGACGGCCGGCGCTGCACCGGTTCCGCACGCTCAAAGAGCTGCCGGCGAAGACGCCCTCCGCAGCGCTGATCAGCCGGGAGCTGATCCAGCGGGGGTTCCGGTTCGTCGGGCCGACGATCACGTACGCGTTCATGCAGGCGGCCGGGCTGGTCAACGACCATCTGGTCAGCTGTTTCCGATACCGCCAGGTGCAGCGGCTGGCCCGGGCCCGCGTGGTATAATCCAGACCATGCGCCCGTCGGTGGTCCTGGCCGTAGCGGCGCTGCTCGCCTGGTCCCAGCCGGCGGCGGCGCTGCAGCGCTCCGTCAAGGCGGCCGTGAAAGCGTTCACCAGCACCCCTGTGGAGATCCAACGGCCCCAGGCGCGCTTGCTCGAAACCTTCGTCGCCCCCACGCAGGTTCCCGGGGACGCCAGCGCTGACACCCGGGTCCGCTACGCCAACCGGAAACAGACTCCCCAGCTCGTGCTCACCGGCGAAGGCACCTTCGTGAACCGTTCCCCGCAGCGGATCGAGGCGATCGCCCTCACCACGATGCCGCGGGACGCCTTCGGCGAGTCGCTTGGGGCAGGCCAGGGGGAGCAGGGCGTGTACAAGCTGCACCGCTTCACTGAACCGATCGCCAAAGGCGGCGCCCTGTCATTCGCGTGGGAACAGCCGGTGACGTCCGACGATATTTACGAGGTCGCCCTTGCCGTCACCGCCGTCCGGTTCGACGACGGCACCATCTGGCTGGCGCCGAAAGACAAGGTGTCAGAAGTCTTTTTCCAATGATCCTGCAGGACACCGGAGGTGGCGCATGAGGATCCCCCGGTGGACGGTGGCGGTCCTGGCCGTCCTGGCGATCGGACTGTGGGCAGGGAAAAATATACTGGCGCGGCTGGCGGTCCGCAGCGGGGTGCGGCTGGTGACCGGGCTGGACGCCTCGATCCGCGGGTTACGCGTGGGCGTGTTCACCACGTCCCTCGGCGTGCAGGGGCTGCAGGTCCGCAACCCGGCCGGGTTCCCGGACGCGGTCCTAATGGACGCGCCGGAGATCTACGTGGATTACGACCTGGGGGCTGCGGTGAAGGGCGACATGCATCTGGAGCAGGTGCGCCTGCATCTGAAGGAGTTGCGGGTCGTCAAGAGCGCGGACGGCCGGCTGAACCTGCGCGCCATCAAAGGGCTGGACAGCGAGCGGCCGGCCGCGCCGGCGGGGCGCCACGGTGCCTTCGTCATCGACGAACTAGCACTGAAAATCGGGACGGTGGTCTATACGGACTACACCGTATCGCCCCCCAGCGTGCGGACGTTTGCGGTCAATCTCGATGAGCGGTTCACGCACATCACCAACCCGACCGCCTTCGCTGGGCTCATCGTCAGCCAGGCGCTGGTGCGCACGACCGTGGGCCAGCTGGCGAACTTCGATGTCAGCGGGCTCCAGGCAATGGTTGCGCAAGGGCTGCGGGGTTCTGCCGGCTTGGTGACGGACGCAGCGGCGCAGACTGCCACGCAGCTGCGCGACGGGGTCGGCGGCACGGCGAAGCAGGCCGCCGGCGTGGCCACAACAGCGGTCGGCGAAGTCGGTGGCTCACTCAAGAAGTTGTTCCAGCGGTGATGGAGACGCTGCAGACGCTGGCCGACGCGCTAGGCGGCCGGGTCGTCGGCGATGGCTGGGTCAAGATCCGCGGCGCTGCGACCTCGGAAACGGCCGGGCCCGGTGACCTGGTCTTTGCTGAAACGCCGCGGCTTGTGGCGGCCGCTGCGGCCAGCCAGGCGGCCGCGGTCATCGCGCCGATGGACGCCGCACTCGCTGCCAAGCCTGGGCTCCTCGTGCCGAATCCCCGGCTGACCTTTGCGCGCGCGCTTGCGCGCTTATATCCGCAACCTCCCGCGCCCCCTGGGGTGCATCCAACCGCGACCCTGGGCCGCGACGTCGCACTCGGCGACGGCGTGTCCATCGCCGCGAACGCGGTGCTGGGTGACCGCGTCCGCGTGGGTCCGCGCAGCCGCATCGAGGCGGGGACGGCGCTGGGCGCCGGCGTCACCGTCGGCGAAGACGTCTTCATCGGCCCGAACGTGGCGGTCTACCCCGGGGTGAGGATCGGCGCCCGGGTCCGCATCCATGGCGGGACGGTCATCGGCGCCGACGGGTTCGGCTACGTGTTCGATCGCGACCATTACGAGAAAATCCCGCAGGTGGGGACGGTCGTGATCGAGGACGATGTGGAGCTCGGCGCCGGGGTGTGTATTGATCGTGCCACGACCGGGACCACCCGCATCGGCCGCGGCGCCAAACTCGACAACCAGGTGCAGATTGGGCACAACGACCAGATCGGCGCGCACGTGATCATCGCCGGCCAGGGCGGTATTTCCGGCAGCGTGCGGATCGGGGACTACTGCGTCTTTGGCGCGCGCACCGGCGTGGCCGACCATGTGGAGGTCGGCGCGCGCGTGATGACCGGCATGGTGACCGGCATTATCGCCGACACGCCGTCGGGGCAGACTGTTTGGGGGATCCCGTCGCGCCCAGCCAAAGAGATGAAGGTGTTGGTCGCGGCGGAGCAGCGGTTGCCGGTGACGCGCCGCCGCGCGCTTGTCTGGCTCGCCCGTCTCAGCGCGCTCGAGGCGCGGCTGGCCCGCCGGGACGGCTAAGGCGCGTCCCGCCACGCGCTGATCCGGACGTCGTCGATCAGCAACGAGCCTTCGTAGTCATTGATGTGCGGGTCGCCGGCCGCCGATTATACACGCCGCGCCAGCCCGTGCTACAATCAAACATGCTTGCGGCGGCGGTGACGGCAGCGTACGGCGTCTTTCTGGCCGTCGGTGGTGTCATCGGGTACCTCAAGGCACGCAGCACCGCGTCCCTCATGGCCGGGCTCGGCTGCGGTCTCCTCGCGCTCGTCTGCGCGGCCCTCATCGACACGCCGGCCCGCGGTCGCGCGGCCGCCATCGTGGTGCTCCTCCTCGCCGCGCTGCTCGGCATTCGCTTCGCCGCCGTGTGGCGGCGGCGGCGGCGCATCATGCCAGAGTTGGCCACCGTGGTGCTGAGCGTCCTGACGATCCTTGTGGTTGGCGTGCAACTCGTGTCGCAGTAACAGGGGGTGGGGATGTCTGGAGGAGGCAAGTGCTGCGTGATGTGCAATCTGGTCAAGGTGCTGGCCGGGCTGGGGGCACTGAACTGGGGCTTGCTCGCCCTGTTCCAGCTCGACCTCGTCGAGCGGGTGCTGGGCATGGGCACCGGCGCGGCGAAGGCGGCGTACATCGTCATCGGCGTCGCCGGCTTGCTGGCGCTGCTGTCGCTCTTCAAGCTCTGCCCGTGCCAACGCTCCGGCGGCCCCTGCGGGACGAAGTAAGCACGGGCGCATAGTCGCACACGATCCACCGCGCGGGCGTTCGCGCCTGCGCGGTGTCCATCCATGGAACTCACCCTCCAAGCTGCTGCGGATCACGTGAAGGGCCGGGTGCTCGGCGACCCGGCGCTGCGCGTGCGCGGTGTTGCCCCGATCCTCGACGCGGCCGCCGGTGAGCTCACCTTTGCTGAAAACGAACGGTGGCTGACGCAAGCACTCGCCTCGCCGGCCGCGGCTGTCATGGTGCCGCCGGGGCTGGTCTTGCCGGAGGGGCGTTCCGGCATCGCTGTGGAGAATCCCAAGCTCGCCTTTGCGCGGTTGTTGCCCTTATTCCATCCTGATCCGGCGCCGGCATCCGGGGTCCACGCCACTGCGGTCGTCGGCTCGGACGTGCGGCTCGGCGACGGGGTTGCCATCGGGCCGCATGCGGTCGTGGGCGACGGGGTGAGCATCGGCGCGCGCACGCGCCTGGAGGCCGGCGTGGTGGTCGGCGACGGGGTGAGCATCGGCGCGGACGGCTTTCTGGGCGCGCGCGTGTCAGTGTATCCCAGGGTGACGATCGGCGACCGGGTGCGCATCCACGCCGGCAGCGTCATCGGCGCGGACGGGTTCGGCTACGTGTTCGACCGCGATCATTACGAGAAGATCCCGCAGGTGGGGACGGTCGTCATCGAAGACGATGTGGAGCTCGGGGCGAACGTGTGCGTGGACCGCGCCACGCTCGGGGCCACGCGGATCGGCCGCGGCACGAAAATCGACAACCAAGTGCAGGTCGCGCACAACGACCAGATCGGCCGGCATGTCACGATGAGCGGGCAGGTTGGGCTCGCCGGCAGCGTGACGGTCGGAGACTACGCCGTGCTGGCGGGGAAGGCGGCGGCGGCCGACCACATCACCATCGGGGCACGCGCGGTGCTGGCTGCGGCGAGTGTTGCGGTCCAAGACGTGCCACCCGGCGAAACGCACTGGGGCAACCCGAACCGTCCGATCCAGGCGGTGATGCGCCAGATCGCGGCGCTGGCCAGGCTGCCGGAACTAATGCGGCAGCTGCGCGCTGGCTACACGCGGCTGCAAGCCGCGGAAGAGAAGCTCGACCGGCTCGAAGGCCGCCCGCCTCCTAGAACGTAAGCGGCACGTCCGCGGTGCGGCGGCCGCCCTGGCGGTCCATCGCGGTGATGCGCACGGTCCAGGTCTTCCCGCCCTTGAGCGCCTCGCCGTCGACATGGCCGAGCAGGCCGAACTGCACCGTCCGGGTGCCGCGGGCGATGGGGGCCCACGACGAAGGGTTCCGGCCCTCGCCGAGGCTTACCTCGTAGTGTTCCAGCGCGCCGGCCACGACGCCGTACACCTCCACGCTGCTGATCTTGTTCCCCCGGCGTGACACCAGAACTTCGGTGGGGAGCACGATGAGACCGCGCGACGGGTCCGCCTGCAGCGCGGCGCGCGCATCAAGCAGCCCCCAGCCGGTCATCGGGTCCCATCCCTCGCGGTCGATGTCCTTCGCCGTGTTCAGCAGCAGCGCCTCCACATCGCGGCTGGACCGCGTCGGGTTGGCCGCGAACATGAGGGAGGCGGTGGCCGCCACGATCGGCGCGGCAAAGGAGGTGCCGGTGGCCGGACGGTACAGGCGTTCCCGGTCGCCCGAGGGCCCGTTCCAGTCTGCCTGTTGCGCGTGCAGGGAATAGATGTCCTCGCCAGGGGCCAGCAGCGCGGTGTTTGCCCCGAAGTTTGAGAGCGCGTGGCGTTGCCCCTCGAAGCCCAGCCCGCCGACGGTCAGCACGCGCCGCAGCCCGGCCGGTCCATAGGCGCCGATGTCACTGTTCGCATTGCCGGACGCGACGACCACGACGCAGCCGCGCAGGTGCGCGTAGTTGACAGCCAGTTGCACCAGGCGCGACCGGCCCTGGTCGCCCAGGCTGATATTGATGACCCGCGCGCCATGGTCTGCCGCATAGTGGATCGCCCGGTACAGCGCCAAGCTGTTCGAGACGCCCTTGTCGTCCGTGACCTTCAGCACCATGATGCGCGCGCCGGGGTTGATGCCGGCGATGCCAGCACCGTTGTCGCGTTTTGCCGCGATGATACCGGCCACCAGCGTGCCATGGCCCCACCGGTCGCTCACATCGGCTGAGTCGTCCACGAAGTTCCAGCCATGGACGTCATCCACGTACCCGTTGCCGTCGTCATCCACGTTGTTGCCGGGCACTTCGTCCTCGTTGGTCCACAGGTGCGCCGGCGCGTCCGGGTGGCCGGCGTCCAGCCCTGAGTCGATCACGGCGACGATCGTGTTCGGCTGCTCGCCGGATTCGATCCGCCACGCCGAGTCTTGCTCCGGCGTGTAGCCGACCGCGCGCAGGCCCCATTGATCCACCGCCTTGACGACCGGTTCCTTGCGTGTGAGGACGGCCGGGCCCTCGCCCTCCATGCCTGGCGGAGCCGCCATGGACATGTCCAGCTTCGGCCGCTTCGCCGCCTTGGCGTTGCGCGCCGCGTTGGCAGCGGCTTCCTCGCCCTTGAAGTAGAGCGGGTCGTTGGGCGGCAGCGCCTGCGTGGTGCATTCGATCAGGTCTTCCTCGTAATACGTGATGTCCATCGTCCACTTGCCGTTCACGATGGTGAGCACCGACTCCGCGATCATCCGGTAGCCGTCCTCATCCGGCAGGCCGTACTGGATCATGCGGATCCGGTTCGGCTGCCAAAAATTCGGCGGCTCCATGAATGTGACGCCGTGGTAATCGCTGCGGATCGGAAAGCCCTTGCCGCCGTCGTCGTAGTAATCGTTCATGAGCGCGCGGTCCTCATCCTCCCACTTGCCGAAGTAGTGGCTGCCGTAGAACGGCTTGTAGTGGGTCCCCGGCACGACTTTGACCGGCTGGAGGCTCTTGCCATAGCTGGGCAGCAGCGGGTACTTGTAGCTGCCTGGCGCCCATCCTGGCCGGCTCCGGCTGCCGAGTTCCATCTTGCCGCCCTGGGGTTCCCACCTGTCGGCGCTCTGTCCGCCCACCTTCAGCGCGGTGTCGGTTCCAGGGACGTAGTAGAACCCAGAGCCTGGCTTGTAGCTCTCCGGGCCGATGTCATCGAGCACCGATTCGACGGGCGCGGTGGCCTGGGCATAGTCGTAGTTGTAATTGAGCCCGCTGTTCAGTTTCGGGGACAGGTTGTACCCGAGCCCCCACTTGGAGCCCAGGCCATAGTCGAGCGCGGCCGGGTTCGCGCCGGCTGGCAGGTCGTTGGCGATGGCCGGCGGGTCAATCTGCGTCATGCCGCCGCCGACATATTTGAAATCTCTGGCGTGCCGCCGCAGCGCCTCCCAGTCCACCTCCGGGGTGCCGTCAGCGGCGTCGTGCCGAACGTCTTGGTACCGCGTCATCATCGCATCAATGTCATAGCCGCTTTGAATGATCGGGGTGAAGTCGCTGGTCTGGCGCTGGCCCTCTGGCGCCTTGGGCTGGTTCGTCGTGGAGGGTGCCGGGGGTTGGGTCCCGCCGCCAGGCGCGACGTTCTGTGTCTGCGGCTGCTGGCCTTGCAGGTATTGCGCCGCCTCGCCGGTGGCTGGTTTGCCGCCTGGCCCAAGGTTCACGACGGTGGGCGGTGTTTGCTTAGTGATCGTGCCGTCCGGGTTGCGGTGGGTCTCGGCGCCGTCCGGGTTGCGCTGCACCGTGGTGCCGTCGGGGAAGCGCTGGAACGTCGCATCATCCCCATAGCGGACGAACTGGCCGCCGTCCGGGCTGGTGTGCTCCGTCGTCCCGTCCGGCCAGGCCCGCACGAGCGTGCCGTCGGATGTTTCGCGGGTGGTTGGGCTCCCTTGAGGCTCGGCGTGCCGCGGACCGGCCGGGTTCTCGAGGTCGTCCAGGATGGACTCGATGGGTGCATCCGAGACCGCCGGACTCGGGGCCGGGGGCGCCGCTGGTTGGGCAGCGTCTTTGGTGCCGCCGTCTTTCTTTGCGCTGCGCTCGGACTTGTTCTTCGCCGGCTTGAGCGTCGGGCCGCCGGTCTGTGCTGCGGTCTGTCGCTGTTGGGCCAGCGCCGCGGCCTGGTGCGCCTGCTCTGCTGGCAGCAGCGGGTCGGCGGCGATCGGGCGGCCCTCCGGCGTGCTGACGATGCGCGTGCGCGTGCCGTCCTTGTTGAGCGTGATCGTTTCGATCAGCCCGTCCTCGCGGACGAAGCTGGCCGAGCTGACGCCGCTCCTCGGTTTGGACGTGGTGACCGGCGGGGGCGTGACCGGTTCGCTGACCAGCGTGGTGCCGTCCGGCGCAGTCACTGTTTTGATCTTCGTGCCGTCCGGCTGTTGCTGGATCGTCACCGTGTTGCCGTGCTCGTCGGTGGTGCTGGCAGAGTCACCACCTTCGCGCGGCTTGGGTTTGGTGACCGGCGGCTGCTCGATCGGCTGGGAGTCAATGACACGGCCGTCAGGCGTTGTCACGGTCCGGACCTTCGTGCCATCCGGAAGTTTGCGGACCGTCACGGTATTGCCGTTGGCATCCGTGGCGCTGCCGCTGGCGCCGCCTTTCGAAGCTCTGGCTGCGGTCGCCATGTCCGGGCTGTAGCCGCCGCCCAGCGCAAAGCCGTCCTCCAGCGCGCGCTGCAGCGGCGCAGGATCAGCCTTGACCTGTTTCAGCGTGCCGAAGTACAGCGGCGCGCCGGTGGGGGCGTAGACCCCGACCGCCTCCTGCTTGCCGATCTTGCCTTCAACCAGGATCGGCCCGTTCATGCCCATGGCCTCGCCAGGCCACTCGCGTTGGTAGATGACCGGGGACTGCTGGATCTCTTCCATGCTCACGCCGCCGGGGATCGGCGCATCTGCCTGGTCGCCCCGGAGCGCTTCCCAATTGATGGAGTCTTTGGGGTTTTCCTTGTACGGGCGGGCCGCGTCCACGACGTCCCGGTACGTGCGGCCGGTCGGCAGCTGTTCGATCTGCTCACGAGAGACGGTGGTGGAGGCGTTGGCGCGCTGGGTGTCCACGTGTGGCGCTTCAGCGGCAGGCACGGAGACCGGGCAGAGCAAGGTGAGAACGAGGGTGAGGAGAAGCCGGGTCCACCGGATCAGCTGCAGGCGCATGCGCGGCGTCCTCCTTAATGCTGCACGTCATCGTTGGCAAGCCTGGCGGGATGGTGCGAGTACTGCGCATCACCTTACCTGCGCGCCGCCGCGGCGTCAAGACCATGGACGGTTGCCGGGCGCGCTGATTTCTGTGATGATGGCGGCTATGCATAAAGGATGGATCATCGGGGCCCTGTGCCTGCTGCTGGCCTCGCCGGCCCGCGCCGAGACGCGCCGACGGATGGTCATGGTTGATGGACGCCGGCGCACCTACTGGCTGTACGTGCCAGCGTCCCATGGGCCGGCCGCGCCGCTGCTCATCGCGCTGCACGGCCACGGCGGCAACGGCCAGATGATGCAGCGCCTCACCGGGCTGGACGCGTTGGCTGACCGGGAAGGCGTCGTCGTCACGTACCCGGATGGCACCGGCTGGCACGGGATGCGGCCGCTCTCATGGAACGCGGGCGGCTGCTGCGGCTATGCCCAGGGGGCCGGCGTGGATGACCTCGCGTTCCTCCGCACGCTCATTAACGACGTAGCCTCGGTCGTGCCGCTCGACCGGGAACGCGTGTACGTAACCGGTATCTCCAATGGCGCCATGCTTGCGCACCGGGCTGGGTGCGAGCTGCCCGGGATCCGCGGCATCGCCCCGGTGGCCGGCACGCTCTCCGTCACAACGTGCGACCCGGCCCAGCCGGTCTCTGTCGTGGCGTTCCACGGCACCGCTGACGGGTATGTGCCGTACGCTGGCGGCCGCGGTTCGCGGCGCCACGATGACCGTGTGGACCTGGCGGTCCCGGAGGCGATTGCGCGCTGGGCCACGGCGGATGGCTGCGGCGCAGCCACGGCCGACGTGATCCGCAACGCGCCGCAGCGTGTCACGCAGCGCACCTACGAGTGTCCGGCCGGCATCGGGGTTGCGCTGATCACGATTGACGGCGGTGGCCATGCGTGGCCTGGCGGGCAACGCGTCTGGCGCTTCGGGAACGCGCCGCCGGCGCTGTCAGCCGATGATCTCATGTGGAAATTCTTCGAGGCGCACCGTCGGCCATGATCCCACGACCAGGTGGGGGGATGAGGCGCGCGGCCTTCGGCCTGGTGCTCGCGCTGTGGGTCGTGCCTTCCGCTGCGTCCGCGGCGCCGGATGCGGCTGCGCAATGGCAGCTCCTGACGGCGCAGGCCCGCGGGCAGGATGCGGCCGGCCACGCGCGCGAAGCCCTCGTCTTCGCGGAGCAGGCACTGCGCGCGGCCGAAGCGTTCCCAGGGCAGGACCCGCGCCTGGCGCAATCGTGCGTGCTGCTCGCCGGCTTCCGGGTGCTGGAAGGCGATGATGTGGGTGCGCTGGGTCTGTATCAGCAAGCACTCCGCATCCAGGAAACGTTGGCCGGCGAGACGGATCCATCACTGGCAGACCTCTTGGAACCGCTGGCGCAGCGCGAGCTGGCCCTCGGCGACATCGCGAAGGCTGAATGGCATCTGCAGCGCGCGATCACGCTGCGCAGGGCGGTGGCCCCGGGCCAGCCTACCGCCGCGACCCAGCTCTTGCTGAGCCGCTTGTCTCTGGCACGAGGGGAGAGCGTGCCGGCGGAAGTTGCGGCCATGGAAGCGCTGCGCGAGCAGGAGCGGACGCTGGGCGAGCACCACCCAGCGCTTGCCGAGACGCTGGCATGGCTGGCGCAGGTGTACGCGCAGCGGCGGGATTTCGCCGCGGCGGCCCGCATGCTGGAACGCGCTGCCGCGTTGCTGGAGACCGAACAGCCGGCGACCAACGCCCGCTTGGCGCGGGTCCTGATCCTGCTCGCGAACATCTATCTCATGGATGGCCGGCCTGGGCAAGGCATTCCGGTGGCGCAGCGCGCCCTCGCGCTTCGCAAAGCCGCTTTCGGCGGCGCGCATCCGGCCGTCGCCGATGCGCTCGTGGTCCAAGCCAACATCTATTTGGCGGCCGGCGCCGACCGACAGGCCCAGGGCGCTGCGGATCATGCGGTGCGCCTGCTGGTCCGCGCGCTGCCGAAGGAAGACTTGCGGCTCGCGGATGCGCTGCGCATCTCCGCCAAGCTCTATGACAGGCGGGGCCGCGCGGCGGATGCGGAAAAAATGTGCCGCAAAGCGCTGGCGATCCGCGAGCAACTTCTGGGCCAGGACCATCCGCAGGTGGCCGAGGCGCTGCTGCAGCTTTCCCGCGTCATCGCTGTCACCCGCCGCGCCGATGCCGCCGCGCTGTACCAGCGGGCGCACGCCATCACCGCGGCCACCGGGGCGCTGACGAGCGATGCGCTGCCGGCATCTGCCACATCAGGCGCACCGGCTGCCCCCGCGGCCCTCGCGCCTGCGGCGGATACGGCAGCGCCGGCAGCGGTCCCACCGCCGGCGGCTCTGCGCCAGCGCGTCACTGAGATCCCATCCACCGCGCCTCATGACAAAGCGTCCAAGGCGCCGTCCGGCGACATGCAGAGCGATGTGGCAGCCCTGGCCTCCTCGCTCCAGAACCGGGCCGAGGTGTACGTCCGGCTCGGCCAACCGGCTGACGCAGCGATGCTGTACCGGCAGGTCATCGAGGCGTACCGCCGCGTGCTGCCGCCGGAGCACCCACTCGTCGCCGCAGCGCAGGCGCGGTACGAGGCGCTGCGCCGCAGCGTCAACGACGAGACTGTGTCCGGCCGCTGACAGCTTGGCGCCGACCTGCTACAATCGAGCCTCGTCCGTAACGCGAGGCCCTCCATGACCGCACACGCAACCGAACGCGTTGTCATCATCGGCTCCGGACCCGCCGGCCACACCGCGGCCATTTACACGGCCCGCGCCAACCTGCGTCCCCTGATGTTCGAGGGCTTCTCCGCCGGCGGCATCCCGGGCGGGCAGCTCATGACCACGACCGAGGTTGAAAACTTCCCCGGCTTCCCTGCGGGCATCGCCGGCCCGGCGCTCATGGACGCGATGCGGACGCAGGCGCTCCGCTTTAAGACCCGCATCATCACCGAGGACGTGACGAGGGTAGACCTCTCGCGCCGTCCGTACACGGTGGCGTCGGCGACCCAGCAAGCCGAGGCGCACGCGATCATCATCTCGACCGGGGCGACGGCCAAGCGGCTGCACCTGCCTGGCGAAGCGCGTTTGTGGACGAAGGGCATGTCTGCGTGCGCGGTGTGCGACGGCGCGCTGCCGGTCTTCCGCAATAAGTCCCTGGTCGTGATCGGGGGCGGCGACTCTGCCGTCGAAGAGGCGATGTACTTGACGAAGTTCGCCTCCAAGGTGCACCTCATCCACCGGCGGGACACCCTGCGCGCCTCGAAGATCATGCAGGAGCGCATCCTCAAGCATCCGAAGGTGGACATCCACTGGGACACGGTCGTCGAGGACGTGCTGGGCGACGACGCGGTGAGTGCGGTCCGGCTCAAGCACCTCAAGACCGGGGCGCGGCGCGACCTGCCGGTCGGCGGCGTGTTCTACGCCATCGGGTTCACCCCCAACACGGACATGGTGAAGGGGCAGGTGACGCTGGATACGGACGGCTACATCATCACGAAGCCTGGCACGACAGAGACGTCGGTGGACGGCGTGTTCGCGTGCGGCGATGTGCAGGATAAGAAGTACCGGCAGGCGATCACCGCCGCCGGCAGCGGCTGCATGGCGGCCATCGACTGCGAGCGGTGGCTGGCCCACGCCGGCCACGGGGACTAACCAGGAGGCAGGATGCGCGCTGACCACGCGCGTGCGATGAACCGGCTGTCAGCACTCGAGGTGGAGGCACCGTCCAAGGATGAGCCGCTTTCACTGGCGGCGCACTTGGAGGAGCTGCGCCGGCGGCTCGGCCTGAGCCTCCTGGTGTTCCTTGCCGCGACTGGTGTGGCCGGCTGGCAGGCCGGACGCCTCATCGAGTGGCTGCGCGCGCCGGTGGAAGACGTCCTGCCGCTCTTCGCCTTCTTCAGCCCCACCGAAGCCTTCGTCGCGCACGTCAAGGTGGCCATCCTCGGCGGCGCGCTGTTGTCGCTGCCGTTCATCCTGGCACAGGCCTGGCTGTTCATCCGCCGGGGCCTGACGGACCGCGAGCGGTCGCAAGGCCTCGCGTTCGTCGGCTGGACCACGGCGCTGTTCCTGACCGGCGCTGCCTTCGCCTACTTTGTCCTGCTGCCGATCTCGTTGCGCTTCCTGCTGGGGATCGGCCGGGCGTACCTAGAGCCGGTCATCTCGATCGACCGGTACGTCTCCTTCGTCACGTCGATGATCTTCTGGTCCGGCATGTCCTTCGAGCTGCCCGCCGTCCTCGTGCTGCTCTCCCGGCTGGGCATCGTGACGTCCGAATGGCTGCGGCAGCAGCGCCCGTACGCCATCCTCATCATCGTGATCGTCGCCGCGGTGGCCACGCCGACGACGGACATGGTCAGCTTGCTGCTGCTCGCCGTGCCGCTCGTGGTGCTGTATGAAGCGTCGGTGTGGTTGACCCGGATGAAGCCGTGGAGGAAAGCGGTCGGGCGCTAAGCCGCCCCCTCACGGTTCCACAGCCGCCAGACCGCGATCCATGCGGCCGTTGAGGCCGCGCACACGATCCACCCGCCCGGCTGTCGCAGCCACACTTGCAGCGGACCCACCGTCGTGCCCAGCAACGCTGCCGTGGCCAACAGCCAGAGCCGCAGCGCCGGCATCCACGAGCCGTGCGACCGCGCGCCAGCCACGCTGACGTGTCGCCAGATGCCAGGCGGCTGCACCTTCGCGTAGAACGTTTTCAATTGCCCCCGGTTCACCGGCGGTGTGAACAGCGTCACCGGCACCCACACGAGCGCCGTCCCTAGGATCATGATCAACAGGTCCGCCGGCGTGCCGGAGGGCAGCCCGAGCCAGGCCAGCACGTACGGCCGTGCTAGCAGCACCGGCAGGCTGGCCGCCATCGCGGCGATCTCGCTCCACGCGTTGACCCGCCACCAGAACCACCGCGCCAGCAGCACCGGTCCGATCCCGGCCGTGAGGTTCAACACGAACGTGAACGAAGCGCCGATGTTCCAGTTCACAAAGGCGACCATCATGGCGCCGGCGGCCAGCACGAAGGGCATCAGCTCGGCAACGCGCAGGTAGTGCCGTTCCTTCGCGTCGCGCCGGATAAACCGCTTGTAGAAGTCGTTCACCAGGTAGGAGGAGCCCCAGTTCAATTGCGAGCTCAGCGTCGAGACGAACGCGGCGAAGAACGCGGCGAGCAGGACGCCGCGCAACCCCGGCGGCAGCAGCTGCACGATGAGCCGGGGGTAGGCACGCTCATGGTCCACGGCGCCGGCTCCGTTGATCAGCGCGGCGTCCGGGATGAGCAGCACCGAGGCGAGCGCGGTCAGCACCCAGGGCCAGGAGCGCAGCGCGTAGTGCGCGATGTTGAACCACAGCACCGACCCCATGGCCTGGCGCTCGTCCTTGCACGAGACCAGCCGCTGCACGATGAGGCCGCCGCCGTCCGCGTTTTTCCACGCCCACCACTGCAGGCACACGAGCCCGAGGAACCAGCCGAACGGCGGGGCGAACCAGCCCTGGTCCCCGACCGGTGGGATGACCTGCAGCAGCCCGGTGTCAGCCAGCCGCGCGGACAGGGCGTCCAGCCCGCCGACTGCCTGCACGGCGAAGACCGCCAGCAGCGCGGCCCCAGCCATTGCCCACACGAACTGGAACGCGTCGGTCACCACGACCCCCCAGAGTCCTGACCAGGACGTGTACACGGTGCCCACGATGACCGAGCCGACGATGGTCCATGTGCGCGGCAGCCCGGTCGTCTCTTCGAGCACCTTTGACATCCCGACGACCGGCCAGACCCCGATGATGTAGCAGTTGTAGAACAGCCCCCAGTACAGCGCCTTGACGCCGCGCAGCCACGCGGCCGCCCGCCCGCCATACCGCTGCTCGACGAACTCCACCTCGGTCATCACGTCCGCGCGCTTCCACAGCTTGGCGAAGACGAACACGGCGAGCATGGTGCTGATCCCCAGCGCCCAGACCTCCCACACGCCCCAGACGCCGCGGCGGCGCACCATGCCGGTGATCAGCAACGGGGTGTCGGACGAGAAGGCGGTCGCGGCGATCGAGCTGCCGGCCAGCCACCAGCCCAGCTTGCGGTTGGAGCGGAAGTAGCCGTCGAGATTGGCTCCGGCGCGCGTGCGCGCGATCCCTGCAAGCGTGATGCTGATCGCGAAGAAGACTGCGACGATCAACCAATCGAGCCAATTCATCGCGGTGCGGCCGTGACCGTGCCGAGCCGCCGGGTGCCGTTCGCCCCGGTCGTCGACGGCAGGTGGTTGGGACGGCCGGTGATCCGTCGCCATGCGAAGTACGCGAATGCGGCCGGCTCTTTGGCCAGCGGCGGGATGCCGTACCGCGCGATGCTCACCACCGGCACCGGTTCGACCGCGGTCTTCAGCATGCCCATGAGCGTGCGGTTGAACACGCCGCCGCCGCTGACGATCAGCTCGGCCGGCGCGCTCGGCAGGAACCGGTCGAGGCTGCGGGCGATGGTCACCGCGGTGAACGCGGTCACGGTCGCCAGGACATGGACGTCACGCCGCGCGCCGAAGATCCGCGACAGCAGCGCGTCGTTGAATGTCTCGCGTCCGGTGGATTTCGGCGGCCGGCGTGACAGGTACGGATGGCGCAGCAGCCGCGCCAGCGCCTGCGCGTCCACTTGGCCGCGGGCGGCCAACCGGCCATGCGGGTCGAACCTGAGCCGGCCGCGCGTCAGACGGTCCGCCACGCGGTCGATCAACGTGTTGCCAGGGCCGGTGTCGAAGGCGGTCGTGCGGAGGCCGCGGCCGAGGAGCGTGACGTTGGCGATGCCGCCCAGGTTCAGCAGCGCCCGCGGCGGCCCGCCGCCGAAGCACGCCTCATCGAACGCCGGCATGAGCGGTGCGCCCTCGCCGCCGGCGGCCATATCCGCCGGGCGGAAATCGGCGACGACGGTGCAGCCGGTGCGCTCGGCGATGACGGCCGGTTCACCGATCTGGAAGGTGGATGGGACCGCGTCACGCGGCCCGTGGTACACGGTGTGGCCGTGCGAGCCGATGACCGCGACCCGGCGGGCAGGGCAGCGCGCCGCGCGCAGCGCATCCAGGGCTGCTCCGGCGAACCGTTCGCCCAGCTCCACGTTCAACCGCGAAAGCTCCGGCGCGGTCAGCGCGGCCGCCTCCAGCAAGCGGCGGCGCAACGCCGGAGGGTAGGGATGCGTCAGGTGCGCGAGCACGCGCACCGGGATGCCGGGCAGTGTGATGACCGCGGCGGAGACGCCGTCGCAGGAGGTGCCGGACATCAGGCCGACACATACGTACATGGAAATTAGTGGCTGTCCCCGGAGAGCGCGTGGCGCAGGGAGCCTCCGGCCGCGGCCAGCCGCTTGCGGGCCGCTGCGCGCGATGCGTGGGTCGTCGCCATTATGACCGCGGTCTTGACGTGCCCGCCGGAGGCGCGCAGCGCGCGGGCCGCCGCAGCACGGGTGCCGCCGGTGAAGGTCTGGATCGTGCGCAGCGCGCGCTCGTGCAGCTTGCGGGAGGTGGGCCGCACGTCGACCATCAAGTCGCCGTACGTCCGGCCGAGCTGGACCATGGCGCCGAGTGTGAGCATGTTGAGGACCAGCTTCGTGGCGGTGCCGGCCTTGAGGCGGGTGGATCCGGTCAGCACTTCCGGGCCGACGACGGGTGCGATGCGCACGTGCGCCGGGATGGTGCTCCGGGGATGGCAGGTGATGAGGATGGTGCGAGCCCCCCGCGCTGCGGCTTCGCGCAGCCCGGCATCGACGAACCGGGTCACGCCGCTGGCGGTGATGCCCACCACCGCGTCGCCGCGCCGCACCGCGCGCCGCACCGCGCGCCGGCCCTGCGCGCCGGCGTCTTCCGCGCCTTCGCGCGAGCGGAAGACCGCCCTGCGGCCGCCGGCGATCAAGGCCTGGACCATCGACGGGGAGGTATGGAAGGTGGGCGGGCACTCAGCCGCCTCGAGGACGCCGAGCCGGCCGCTGGTGCCGGCGCCGAGGAGAAATAAGCGGCCGCCGCTGCCGAGCGCGCGCGTGATCAGGTGCACCGCATCGCTGATCTGCCGCCGCTGCGCAGTGACCGCGCGGACAGCGCGGGCATCTTCGCGGTTCATGAGCTCAAGGAGCTGCGGGACGGAGAGGCGGTCGAGGTCGTGGCTGCGGGGATGTCGCTGTTCGGTGGGCAATCGCTCGTAGCGCACGCGCGCCATGTCTACGGCAGGATAGCATAATCTGGGATGAGAAGCCGGGACGTTTCTCATGGGGACACTTCTCCACAAGCGAGAGAAACGTCCCGGCTGTTCGGAAAATGTTAGGATAAATATATGACGCTGGAAGAACACGTCGGCGCGACGCTGGCCGTGGGGTTCCCCGGCACCGAGCCGACCCGCGAGCTGGTCGAGGCGCTGCGGCAGACGCGCGCCCAGAGCGTCGTCGTGTTCGAGCGCAACTTCGCCTCACCGGAACAGTTCCTCCGGTTGATCAAGGGGCTGGACCATGCGCTGGGGCGGCGGCTCTTCGTGATGGTCGACCACGAGGGCGGGCGGGTGATCCGCTACCGCACCGGCGTGACGCGGTTTCCCTCTTCGATCGAGGTCGGACGCGGCCGGCCCGACGATGCAGAGCAGCAGGGCCTCACCGAAGCGCGTGAGCTGCTAGCACTGAACACGCACGTCAACCTCACGCCATGCGTGGACGTGCTGCAGCCAGGCTGCGATCCGGTCATCGGCGACCGCTCCTACGGCGAGGACCCTTTCCGTGTTGCCGCCTTCGGCGTGGCGCGCATCCGCGGCTTGCAGGAAGGCGGGGTCGCGGCGTGCGCCAAACACTATCCTGGCCTCGGAGCGGTGGGCCGGGATCCGCACAAGCGGCTGCCCACGATCGACCTGGATGAGGCCGCCATGCGCCGCACGCATCTGCCGCCCTTCGCCGACGCGGTCAAGGCTGGCGTCGCGATGGTCATGTCCTCGCACGTCTGCTACCCGAAGCTAGGCGATCCGGCTGGCCTGCCGGCCACTTTTTCGCCGCGTTTGATCCAGGGTTGGCTCCGCGAGGAACTACGATTCGCAGGTCTCATCCTCTCTGACGACCTGGAAATGGGTGCTCTGCGCGCGTTCGGCTCCCTGGGGGAGGCGGCGGTGCGGGCTGCCGAGGCTGGGCACGACGTGCTGCTCATGTGTTCCCGCATGGAGCAGTGGCAGGACGCGTGTTCGACGTTGGTGGGGGCGTACCGGAGCGGCCGGCTGAGCCTCCAGGCGCTGGCAGCCTCGGCCGAACGGGTGGCCGTGGCTCGTGAAAAATTCCTTCCGAAGACCTTGCCGCCAGGCTGACCGGTCGGGTATCCTTACTATTTGGGAGCCGATAAAGGCACACCCGGGGAAATCCGGGGCCGCAAAGCTCAAGGCCTAAATCACGGGGCCGCAGGGGACGAGCGCTGGAGAAGCGCATGGGGCGGGTGGCTCCATAGAGGCGTTGCAGGTCTGCATCCGTGACATGGTTGCTTAGCCGCCGAAGCTTCTGAGGGCACTTCGTCGCCCTTTATCGTGCTCCCGTCTTCATCATCAAAGACGGGAGGATGCGGAAACTCCCATTCCGGATGCACGGCCGGGGATCCCGGCCGTGCGTTTGTTTTTCAGAGCGGGAATTCGGTTATAATACGCCCATGACCGTGCCGGTGTGATGCTCCCCTGGCTGCCGTTCGTGGCGGCCGCCTTCGGCGCCGAGGTGATCGGTACGATGGCCGGTTTCGGGGCCGCAACCATCCTGACACCGGTCGCTGCCGCGTTCCTCGACATCAAGTCCTCGATCGCTCTGGTCGCGGCGTTCCACCTTTTCGGCAACCTCTCGCGCCTGTTCTTTTTCGGGCGGCAAGCGGACTGGCGCGTGTGGGCCGCGTTCGGGGTGCCGGGGATCATCGCCAGCCTGGCCGGCGCTGTCATGGCTGCCTGGCTGCCGGGGGTGGCGGTGCGCGCAGCCTTCGGCGGATTTCTGCTGGTGTACGTGGCCTCTGAGTGCTTGGGCAGCCGGTGGCGGCTGCCGCCGCGGCGCGGGACGCTGATCGCCGGGGGACTGGCCTCTGGCGTGGTCGCCGGACTGCTGGGCACCGGGGGCGCGATCCGTTCCGCATGCTTACTCGCGTTCAGCCTGCCGAAAGAGATATACATCGGCACCTCGGCCGCCATCGCGTTGTGCGTGGATGCCACGCGGCTGCCGGTGTACGTGGCGAAAGGCCTGTTCCCGTCGGCCCTGCTGCCGCTGCTGGCTGCGCTGACCGTGGCTGCGTTCGCCGGTTCCTGGGTCGGCCAGCATCTGGTGCGCCGCATCTCCGGGCCAGCGTTCCACCGGTTCGTGCTCGGCATGTTGGCTGTGATGGGGGTCAAACTCTTGTGGGAGGCATCGCGTGGGCTTGGTTAGCAGGCCGTCCTGGAAACTGGCCGGGATCCCGTTCCTCATCGACACGAACTGGCTCTTCATCGTGGCCCTGATGACGTGGTCCCTGGCGACCCAGGTCTTCCCAGGGGAGGCCCCCAGCTTTCCGCCGGCAGCGTTGTGGGCGCTCGGCGCACTCTCCGCGGTGCTGCTCTTTGCGTGCGTCATTCTCCACGAGCTGGGTCATGCGTTGGTGGCCAGGGCCTTCGGCATCCCGGTCGTGGCGATCACCCTGTTCATGTTCGGCGGGGTGGCACACATCGCGCGCGAGTCCCGTCGGCCGTGGGCAGAGCTGGCGATCGCGGTGGCCGGCCCTGCCGTCAGCCTGGCCTTGGCCGTGGTGTTTTATTGGACGGCGGCGCGGCTGCCGGTCACCACAGCGCCCCAGCTCGCCGTGCTGCTGGTCGTGCGGTACCTGGCCATGGTCAACATCGGCGTGATCATCTTCAACCTGCTGCCTGGGTTTCCCCTCGACGGCGGACGCATCTTGCGCGCTGTGGTGTGGGGGCTGACGCGCAACTACCGGTTGGCCACGACGCTGGCGTGCGGCCTCGGCACGCTCCTGGGCTGGGGGCTCGTGGCGCTGGGCGCGTGGCGGCTCACGCGCGGCTCGTGGACCGGCGGCATCTGGTATATCCTGTTGGGGTTGTTCCTCAAGGATGCGGCGCAGGCCAGCCTGCGCCAAACAGAGGCCTAGGTCTGTGAGGAAGGAGGAAGCATGGCGAAAACGCAATCAGCAGTGAAGACGCTCGGGCTCGGGGCTGCGTGGGCAGCAGCGGCGGCCGCACTCGTCGGCTTCTTTCTGCCTTGGGCCGCGATGGATGTCAGCGGCTCGACAATCAGCAAGACGCTGCACAAGACCGGGCTGACCGAGCCGCTCGGCTACATGACGGCCACCGTCCGCCATGGCACCGAGGAGATTTCCGGGCGGTTGCCCTCGCTCTCCAGCATCCCCTCAACAGTCAGCGGCGTGCAGATCCCGCAGCTGGCCAACGACAACGATGCGAAGCTGGCGATGGCGCTCATCGAGATGCTCACCGGCGAACGGCAGCACCTCGGGCTCAAGAGTTATGCCGTGTACGCGCTGCCAGGGCTGGCGCTGCTGCTCGCCGCGGTCGTCACACTGGTGGCTGCGCCGGCGGCCCCCATCATTGTCAGCGGGTTGAGTGCTGCCGTGGCCGCAGTCGGCTCCTTCAAGCTGGCCACAGTTCCGACCGAGACGCTCCTGGTCGCTGCGAAAATCGGCCCTGGCTTGTGGCTGTCCATGGCTGCCTACGCGGTGCTGGCTGTGGCAGCGTTGCTCGTGTGGGCCGGGTCACGGAGGAACGCATGAAGATGAAGCACGCGCGCGTGGCGGTCGTCGCAGCACTGTTCGCCGGCGGGCTCTCCGGCTGCGCGGTGTTTCTGCTGGGTGCCGGGGCGGCCGGCGGCTACGCCATCAGCAAGGATTCGATCACGAACCACTACGATCTCTCCTCCACGGTCGTGTATCAGGCGGCCAGGGAAGTGATCGGCGACGAGGGATTGGTCACGCTCGAGGACGAGCACCGCGGCCTCATCAAAGCCGAGGTTCTGGACGCCAACGTGACGATCCAAGTCCGCAAGGTCAGCGACCGGACCACACAGCTGCAGGTGAAGGCGCGCAATGATCTGCTGCTGCCGAAGATCGCGATCGCCCAAAACGTCTATAACAAGATCGACCGGCGGCTCGCCGATTGACACCATTTCCAGCCGCAGCCTATAATGCAGCACCCTGATTCCGCCGGGTTAGCTCAGGTAGTAGAGCGGCGGCCTGAAAAGCCGCGCGTCCCCAGTGCAAGTCTGGGACCCGGCGCCATTTTTCCCTTCCCATGAGCACCACCCTCGACGTCCTCGTGGTCGATGACGAGCCCAAGATCCGGCAGATCTTGGAGCAGATCTTCACCGCGCGCGGCTGCACCGTCCGGCAAGCGGAAGACGGCCTGGACGGCCTCACCAAGTTCAAGGAACAGACCCCGGACGTCGTCATCACCGACATCAAGATGCCCAAGCTCACCGGGATCGAGCTGCTCAAAGAGCTGAAGCACCTGGACCCGCTCGTCAACGTCGTGGTCATCACGGCGTACCCTTCGCTCGACGGCGCGGTCGAAGCCATGAAGATCGGCGCGTGCGATTTCATCAGCAAGCCCTTCGACATCGCCAAGATCCAGGCCATCCTGTACCGGTGCCAGCAGCGCGTCAGCCTCTCGAAGCAGCTGCGTCACGCCGGCGAGGGGATGCTCAAGCTTGAGGAGCTGAACCGGCGCCTCAGCGAGCTCAATGACCTGAAGAGCCAGTTCATGGCCGCGCTCTCGCACGAGATCAACACCCCGCTGTGCCTGATGAGCGAGTGGATCTACCTGCTCTCCGACGGCACGCTGGGCCAGCTCTCCGGCGACCAGGCCCACGCGGTGGACGTGCTGATCGGCGCGTATGACCGGCTGCACCGGCTGCTGCAGCAGCTCATTGACCTGATGCAGGGCCATGCCATCGTGCTGCAGCGCAAGCAAGTCATGGCCCAGGAGCTGCTCCAGGAGGCGGCCGGCACCGTGGCCCCCAAGGCGGCCGCGCGCCGCATCACGGTGCAGTGCGGGCTGCCAGAGTCTGCAGTGCCGCTTGAGGCGGACCGGAGCCGCATCATCGCAGCGCTTGAGTACGTGCTGGATAACGCGGTCAAGTTCAACAAAGACGGCGGGCGGGTGGACGCCGAGTTGCACGTGGACACCGCAAGCGTCAGGTTCGTGGTGCGGGACACCGGCATCGGCATTTCCACGGAGGAGCAAGAGAAGATCTTCCAGCCCTTCTACCAGGTGGACCGGCGGCTGAACCGGGCGTACGAGGGGGCCGGCATCGGGCTCGCGCTGGCCAAGCGGTACATCGAGCTGCATGGCGGTACGATCAGCCTGGAGAGCCGGCTGGGCCAGGGCACGACCGTGTCCATCAGCCTGCCCCGCACGACCGCCGTCGGCATCACGCTCATCAGAGACCGATGATCCTGTTGCGCATCCTGCTCGGGATCTGCATCCTCGCGTTGGCGCTGGCGATGTTGGTGTTCTTCATATTTGCCGGGCTGGTGCTGCCGATCTGGATGGTGATCCACTGCGCCAACTCCTCCGCCAGCGCAAAGCGTAAGACCTGGTGGATCCTCGCCATGCTCCTGCTCTGGCCGCTCGGCGCCTGGGCGTACGCGTTCAGAACGGTGAAGCAGCCGCTGCTCCGATGGGGTCTGGTCGCCGGCGGCTTGGCGACACTTGGCCTTGCGGCCGTGGCGCTGACCCAACCCAAGGCGCTTGATCAGGACGCGCAGCCTGTCGCCGCTCCCGGCGCAGCAGCGCCTGCTCCATCTCAGGAGTAGCTCGGTTGCATCATCTCGCCAAAACGTTACAATAGGTTTCCCTCAGGTTCGCGCAGTCTCGTGCCGGTGTAGCTCAGGGGTAGAGCAGCTGTTTCGTAAACAGCAGGTCGCAGGTTCAAATCCTGTCACCGGCTCCATTTCTTCCGCAGTCAGGCGAAGCACTTACAGCTACCGCGCCTCCAGCACAGTCCCTGGTTTTTCGTCGTGCTAACACTGTGCTAACAGACCGGCGCCGTCGGCTCCCTAGATCCCCCCGCACCCTATTAGATCGGAGGAATGTCCTTGCCGGTACATGTACCAGACGCCAGGAGTCAGGGAAGTAGTTAGGATTTTTTTCTGGGGCCTCCCGCAATCTCCTTGCCTTAACCTTCGCGCAGTAGTTTACTGGACCTGCCATGATCAAGCCCCCCTCGCCGAGGCCGTTGAGCATCAAAGTAATCACCATCGCGTACGGGCTCTCTGCCATATCTACGCTCTCTTTCGCGATCTATACTTTTCGACCGCTCCCGCCCTTGGACGTTCTCTTGCGTGTCCTGCTGATGCTCGGTTTCGCGTTTGGGCTGTGGCAGCTGAGCCAGCTCGCTCGCCGGATCGCAATCGGCTGGCACTGTTATGAAATAGTCCGGGTCCTTCTCTTGCTAACACACCCCACCAGTTGGGGCCTGCTCATAGAACTACGCGCAGGCTTAGCGGCAGCCGGGAAGGATCATCCTTACATCACACACGCCGCCCTACTTCTTCTAGCCGCCTATGCTCTTGAGTTCATTACCAGAGGTGTTTGGAGCGCTGTCATCATCTACTTCCTCATCAAACGCAAATCGGCGTTTGTGAAAACCGGATGAAAACCGGAGGCGTCCCAAATAGAACCGCCTAAGTAACAGCGGGGACACTTCCGGCGCTAGCGGAAAGATGAGGGCGCCTGGAAGCGTCCCCGTTGTGATTCCAGGCGCCGGGCAGGTCCCCGCGGGAAGCGTCCCGAACAGCGGGGACGTTTCTCATGGGGACACTTCTGATGACTCGAGACTGGCGGCGCAGTTATTGAGTCGGTGTCGGCGTTGACCCGACCGAGCTGCGGCGGTAAGCTACTCAGGTATGAAAGCGACGCTGTTTGACATGGCGCACGCGTACGTGAAAATCATTGAGAAGATCGAGCGGACCAGGGACCCGAAGGAGCTCCACGAGCTGGAGGAGCAACGGGTGATCGCGCACAATACGTTCGCGGATGCTCTGAAGGCCGCCGGCATCCACTACAAAGATCGCGAGCACGTGACCCGGATCGCCTACCGGATTGCCAACGAAGAGCTATGACTCCCCGAGAAATCGCCCACATCTACGTGGATATTGTCCGGCTGGAAGAGTCGCTGGGACCGGACCAATGGCAGGCCAAACAGGAGATTACCGCCCTGCGGTCCCGGTACCATGACCAGCTCACGGATATCTTCCGGCAGGCTGGGATTGTCTGTGCAGACCGGTTCGAAGCTGCTCGAAAAGCGTTCGAGTTGGTTGCCGACTCGCCGCGCCCAGTCTAAACAATTGTCCAGCATGGTCATGCCGGCGGCGGAGCTCTCAAAGCGGGGACACTTCCGGCGCTAGCGGAAAGATTCTGGCGCCTGGAAGCGTCCCCGCGGCTTCGTATTGCAAATTGCGGGCGAAAGGTTGAGAATAGCATTCCCCGCCCAAGTGATTCTGATGATGACTGAATGGAGGCTTCAATGGCTGGCAATGGCGTGCTGGAACTGACGAGCGGCAACTTCGAGCAGGAAGTGGACAACTCCACGACCCCGGTCCTGGTGGACTTGTGGGCGGCCTGGTGCGGCCCGTGCCGCCTGATCGGCCCGATGGTTGAGGAGCTGGCCGGCACGTACAAGGGCAAGCTGAAGGTCGGCAAACTGAACGTGGATGACCACCCAGAGGTCGCAGGCCGGTTCCGGATCATGAACATCCCCACCCTCCTCTTCTTCAAGGACGGGCGCGAGGTGGACCGGATCGTCGGCGTCGTGCCGAAGGAAGAGCTTACCCGCCGGATCGACACGATCGTCTGAGCGCTTCGGTGGCTGCCGCGCCCCGTCTGGCTGTGCTGTGCTCTGGCCAGGGCACGAACCTCCAAGCACTCCTCGATGCGGCGAAGGCCGGACGTCTCGGGGCCTCTGTCGCCCTCGTCATCAGTGATCGCAAAGGCGCGTTCGCCCTGACGCGTGCGACGCGCGCCAAGGTCGAGGCGTGCATCGTGGACCGCGCTGCCTACCCGGACAAGCCTGCGTTCGAACAAGCCCTCTGGGACTTGATCGATGCGCGCAACATCCGCCTCATCTGTCTCGCCGGCTTCATGCGCGTCCTCTCCCCGGCGTTCGTGCGTCGCTATGCCAACCGCATCCTCAACATCCACCCCTCGCTCCTGCCGGCGTTCCCTGGCGCGCACGCGCTGCGCGATGCGCTGGCGTGGGGGGCGAAGGTGACCGGCGTGACCATCCACCTGGTGGATGACGAGGTGGATCATGGGCCGATCGTGCTGCAAGAAGCGGTGCGGATCATGCCAGGGGACACCGAGGCGAAGCTGCTCGCACGGGTGCACCGGGTGGAACACCAGTTGTACCCGAAGGCGGTGCGGTTGATGCTTTCAGGGAAGGTGCGAGTGGCAGGCCGCCTCACGCGCGCAGCGTGAGGCGGCGGACTTACCGGAACGGGTCGAGGCCGCCCTTCGGCACGACCAAGTTCTGGCCAGCGGCCGGCAAGACCAGGCGCACCTGGTCATAGCTCTGGAACTTATAGCTCGAGAGCACGTTCGCGATCACCCCGCTTGAGACCTGGAAGACTTTGTGCAGCGTGGTCGCATCCAGGCCGTCCTGGCCTGAGGGGACGACGTTGAGCGTGAAGATGAACTCCCCGTTTTGATACTCCCCCCCGCAGCGGCCCACGCCCGCGACCGTGGACCCAAGTTCCTCTGACAGCTTGATCTGCAACCGCCGCGCGAGCTGCCAGCTGAGGAACTCCTCGAGCTGGATGTCGCGCTCCACGTACTGGTCCAAATCCAGCGTGTTGCCGCCCACGTAATTCAGCTCCAGGATCGTGCGCGCGAACGACTCGCCCATGTCCAGCATGTTCGCGTTGGCTTTGCGGACATCGTCCATGTTGCGGACGATGGTCAGGTACGCGCCTGGGGTCGTCGGGTCAGAGAAGAGCAGGACGTAGAACCGCACGTCAGCGTCCGTGCTCAGGATCACGCGGTGGATGGCCTGCAGCGCCTTGCGGCTGATGGTGTCGAACTCAGGGCCCAGCCCGATCTGCTCCGCGGTCTGGGACAGCGCGCCCGCGAACTCGACGTGCGCGGCCAGGGTGTGGTCGATGAACCGGGTGGTCGCGGTCACGCCGTCTTGCGCGAGGACGCTTTTCAGGTCCCCGGCAAGCTCGGCCTTGGGGAACGTCGGCGTGTTGCAGCCGAGCGGGAGGGCGGCCAGGACAGCGGTGGCAAGGAACCCGGCGCGCCGCATGGACGCGTCACGCCGGACGCGGGGACGGCACGCGCGTGCGCTGCTTGCCGTACTCGACGAAGATGGCCTCGATGTCGTCGTACTCAAGCTCTTCCTTTTTCAGCAGCTCCTGGGCGAAGCGCTCCAGGAGCACGTCCTCCGCGCGCAGCAGCGTCTCCACATCCTTCGTGCACTGGCTGAGGATCTTGTGGGTCTCTTCGTTCAGCCGGTCCTTCATCGCGTCGGAGAGCCGGTCGCCCGAGGCCGAGCCGCGGAAGGCCCAGGAGCCGAGGAGTGCTTCGTAGTCGCCCACGTACCCGTTGGTGCCCATCCCCAGGCTCCACACCATCTGGTGCGCCTGCAGCATGGCGTTGCGGAAGTCCGTGGCCACGCCGTCGGAGGTGGATTCAAACTTGAGGCGCTCAGCGACATAGCCGCCGAGGGACGCCTTGATGTTCGCCAGGATGCGCGTGCGGCTGGACGTGAAGAGCTCTTCGCGCGGCTGGTGGTACACGACCCCCAGCGCGTCGCGGCGCGAGATGATGGACGCCTTGAACACGTCGTCGGTCGGGTGGACCAGATAGGTCACGACCACGTGGCCGGCCTCGTGGAAGGCGATGCGGCGGCGCTCATCCTCCCCCATCTTGCGGCGGCGCTTGAAGCCTAGCTCGATCCGGTCCAGCGCGTCCGAGAGGTCCTTGAGCGCGATCTGCTCGTGCTTGTTGCGCGCGGCGATGAGCGCGGATTCCTTGACGATGTTCTCGATGTCCGCGGCCGACTTCCATACGGTGCGGCGGGCGAGGCGGGCCACGTCGATCGCCGGGTCGGCATGCACCTTCGAGAGGTAGAACCGGTACAGCTGTTCGCGGTCGGTCAGCCCGGGCCGGTCCACGTAAATCTTGCGGTCCAGGCGCCCCGGCCGCAGCAGGGCCGCGTCCAGCACCGACTCGTTGGCGTTCGTGGCGCCGATCACGACCACGCTGTACCGCGAGCTCTCCAGGCCGTCCATTTGGACGAGCAGTTCGTTGACGGTGTTGTTGCGCTCGGTCTGCGCGCCGAAGCCCAGGTCCTGGCCGCGCGAGGTGCCGATCGCGTCCAGCTCATCGATGAAGATGATGCAGCCGCCCTCGATCTTGGCGAGCGTCTGCGCCTTCTGGAACAGCTTGCGCACGCGGGCCGGGCCGGTGCCGACGAAGACCTCGATGAACTCGGAGCCGGACACGGAGAGGAAGGGCAGGCCGGCCTCGGTCGCGATGGCCTTCGCCAGGTACGTTTTGCCGCAGCCCGGCGGGCCGGAGAGCAGGATGCCGCGCAGGACCTTGCCGCCGATCTGCGTGACCTTCGCGCGGTCGCGCAGCAGCTCGACGACCTCCCACGCTTCCATCTTGGCCTCTTCCAGGCCGATGACCTCGTCCCACTTGATGTTGACCTGGTCGCTCTTGACCTGGCTCTTGTTCAGTTTCGAGAAGCTGCCGCCGCCGTGGTGCAGCCAGTGCAGCATCACCACGAAAATGCCGGAGTAGATGATCGACTGCAGGGGCGTCATCGAGAAGAGCGCCCACAGGTAGCTCTGCTGGTACGAGTCGAGCTTGGCGATGTAGAAGAAGGGCCAGGCGCACGAGACGGCGACCGCGATGGCGATCGCCAACTTCATCTTGTGCATTTCCCAGAACATGTACACGCGCGTTCCGAGCGAACGAGGTTTTCGGCGGGGTTGAGGCATGGGTAGAGTCTACCTGTTCTGTTCGTCGAGTGTCAATGGACGGCAATGATCTATTATAAACTTTGATAAAAGATTAATGATGTTTCAATGTTGAAAAAGTTATTCCGCGCATCGACGGAGGAGGGTATAATCCGCCGCATGTCGACACGCATCAAGGCGATCACGGCCCGTGAAGTTCTGGACTCCCGCGGCACGCCGACCATCGAGGTGGACGTGCTCCTGGCCGGCGGCGCGGTGGGCCGCGCGGCAGTGCCCTCCGGCGCTTCGACCGGCACGCACGAAGCGCTCGAGCTGCGCGATATCTCTTCGTCACGGTACGGCGGTAAGGGCGTGCGCCAAGCCGTCGCCAACGTGCGCGGGCCGATCGCGCGCGCCTTGAAGGGCAAGGACGCGGCGAACGTCGCGGACCTTGATGCCCGCATGCTGGCCCTTGACGGCACGCCGAACAAGGCCCGATTGGGCGCCAACGCGATCCTGGGCGTCTCGCTCGCCGCGGCGCGCGCGGCCGCCGCGCAGAAGAAGGTCCCGCTCTACCGCTGGCTCGGCGGCCCGAAAGCCTGCATCCTGCCCATCCCGCTCATGAACATCGTCAACGGCGGCGCGCACGCGGACAACACCCTCGACATCCAAGAGTTCATGATCATGCCGGTCGGCGCGCCCACCTTCTCGGAGGCGCTGCGCACCGGCGCGGAGGTCTTCGCCGCGCTGAAGAAGCTGCTGAAGGCCCGCAAACAGACGACGTCCGTCGGTGATGAGGGCGGCTTCGCGCCGAATCTGGGCTCGAACGAGGACGCGATCCAGGTCGTACTCGAGGCGATCGAGCAGGCGAACTACACGCCAGGCAAGGACGTGATGCTAGCCCTGGACTGCGCCGCCAACGAGTGGGTCGACGGGGCCGCCTACCGCCTGCACAAGAGCGACCCGAACCGCGCCTGGACAGCGGCCGAGCTGATCGCGCAGTACGACCAGTGGGCGTCGAAATACCCGCTCGTGTCCATCGAAGACGGGCTGGGCGAGGATGACTGGGACGGGTGGACGGCGATGACCCGCCAGCTCGGCGGCCGGCTGCAGATCGTCGGGGATGACCTGTTCGTCACGAACCCGACCCGGCTGCGCCGCGGCATCAAGGAAGGCGCGGCGAATGCCATCCTGATCAAGGTCAACCAAATCGGCACCCTGACCGAGACCCTGGATGCGATCCGCATCGGGCAGAAGGCCAAGTACGGCACCATCATCTCCCACCGCTCCGGCGAGACGGAAGACGTGATCATCGCGCACCTGGCGGTGGCCACCAACGCCGGACAGATCAAGACCGGCTCGTTGTCGCGGTCCGAGCGGGTCGCGAAGTACAACGAGCTGCTGCGCATCGAAGAGGCCTTGGGGTCCAAGGCGGTCTACGCCGGCACCCGATGGAGCCGCGGGCGCGTCGCTTCGCTGGTCTGATCGGCCTCGGGCTGGCGGCGCTCTTCGGCCCCGGCCTGGTCCAGCTTGTCCAGCTTGAATGGCGGCAGCGCCAGCTCGATGCCGACCTGCGGACCTTGCAGCAGCGGCGCGAATCGCTCCTGCGCGAGCAGCAGCGGCTGACCAGCGATCCGGTGTACGTCGAAGGGCTCATCCGCACGACCTTCAAGCACGCCAAGCCGAACGAGATCGTCATCCCGCTCGACGAGAAACGCTCGTCCCCGTAAGCTCGGTTGACCCGGCGCTCCAAGCTCCGTATAATGACGTCCTTCCCCTCGGATCATCTCCGGGGGCGACTGCGGGGTGGAGCAGTCAGGTAGCTCGTCGGGCTCATAACCCGAAGGTCCTAGGTTCAAATCCTAGCCCCGCTACCAGCAGGCCACGGCGAGTTGCCGTGGCCTGATTTTTTGCTAGAATAAGCACAGTTTGATGGCCTTCCCGTTCCACCGCATCCGGTTCCTCGCATTGGCCGATCGGTCCGCGGAAGTCCTGGCGAGCGTGCTTGTCTTCGCCTTGGGCTTCGGCGCCGCCGTGGCGTCGGCAGCCGAGCCGCCGGCACCAGACGCAGCGGCCGGACGGGCCGCGTACGAGCAGTCATGCGCCCGCTGCCATGGCGCGCTGGGCGCAGGCGACGGCGTGGACGCCAAGCGGTTCTATCCCCGGCCGCGGGACCTGACGATGGGCGTGTACAAGTTCCGGACGACGACGAGCGGCACCCCGCCGACCGACGAGGACCTGTTCCACATCATCGCTCAGGGCCTGCCAGGCACCAACATGCCGGATTGGCAATATCTGGACGAGGCGACCCGCTGGCAGATCGTCTACTACCTGAAGAGCCTCTCCCCCATCTTTGAGCAGACCCAGCCGGAGCCGGTTCAGCTTTCGGCCGACCCAGGCCGCCACGCGGATCTGACGCGCGGCCGCGCCGTGTACGAAACGCTCAAATGCGCCTCCTGCCACGGCGCGCAGGGCCGCGCCAACGGCACCTCGGCCGCCGGGCTGGTGGATGACTGGGGCAAGCGGATCCGGCCGGCAGACTTGACCCTGAGGTGGAACTACCGTGGTGGGGCTACCCCCCGCGACATCGTGACCCGCGTGATGGCCGGCATCGACGGCGCCGGCATGCCGTCCTATGCCGGCGCGGTGACCACGGAAGATGCCTGGCAGCTCGCCTACTACGTGGCGTCGCTTCAGCAGCCGGATCACGTCTTCCGCAACTTGCCTGCGCGCGTGCTGGACGGGACCCTGCCCTCGACGCTGGAAGATCCGCGCTGGAAGGACGCTGAGCAGGCGGATCTGCGCATGCGCAACGCAGTCACGGCCGACGGGGAGTGGGTCGCCCCGGCGACGGTCAACCAGGTGTCGGTGCAGGCGGTCTACAATCACGAGGCGGTCGCGCTGAAATTGACGTGGCACGATCCGGCGGAGAACGCTGACGGCGATGCGCTGGCGGTCGCCTTCAAGCCCTCCGGCGTGCAAGGCGATGTCATCACGCTGCAGGCCTGGCCGCAACGCGGTCAGCCGCCGCTGGATCTGTGCGTCTGGCACGCCGGCGGCAGCGCGTACGAAACAGTGGCCGCGGACCCAACCGCTGCGCTGGCCGGTCAGACCGCGCAAGCGCCGCTGACCGCCGCGGCTGCATACGCGGACGGGGAGTGGCAGCTCGTGCTCCAGCGCCCCCTGGCCCCGTCCGGCCCGGCCGGTGCTGCGCCCCTGGTGCCTGGAACGCTGACATCCATCGCGTTGATGGTGTGGGATCGCAGCAATCCAGAAGGGCGCGCCGTGTCGGCCTGGCTGGACATCGATCTCGGTGCTCTCCAGACGCATGCCGCGCATTAATGCCAGACATCGCACCGATTGACACCAGACACAGGAGGGGCACCGCATGACACGTGACCATCGGATATGGACCCTGTTTGCCGCCGTGCTCGTGGCACTCGGCTGCGGCAGCAAGCCGGAGAACGCCACGGCAGAGCCAGCCACGGCCCCGGCCGCGGCGCCAAGCGGTGCTGCCGCCGGCACTGCGTCCATCAGCGGTACCGTGAAGTTCAACGGCACCGCACCCCAGGCTACGCCGGTGAGCATGGCGGCTGACCCGGCTTGCCAGCAGAAGCACACCGCACCGGTCCTGACGGAAGACGTCGTGGTGGGCGCTGGCGGCGGGCTGCAGCACGTGTTCGTGTACGTGAAGTCCGGCCTCAGCGGCGCCTTTCCAGCGCCGGCAACACCCGTGGTCCTGGACCAGGCCGGCTGCTGGTACACACCGCATGTCTTCGGGATCCAAACCAATCAGCCGCTGGAAATCGTCAACAGCGATGCGACCCTGCACAACGTCAACGCGAAGCCGGTGGCCAACGCCCCCTTCAACATCGCGCAGCCGGTGCAGGGTATGAAGACGACCAAAAAATTCGCCAAGCCTGAGCTGAACGTGAAGTTCAAGTGCAACGTGCACCCGTGGATGCGCGCGATCGGCCACGTGGTCGAGTCTCCGTACTTTGCGGTCTCCGGCCCGGACGGCGCCTTCACGATCACCGGCGTGCCGGCCGGCACCTACACGCTGGAGGCGGTGCACGAGAAGTACGGTGCGCAGACCCAGCAAGTGACCGTGGGCGACGGCCAGGCGCAGAGCGTGTCGTTCTCCTTCAGCGGATCGTGAGGCGCGTCACGTGCGAGGACTAATCAAGGTCGCCGCGGCCGCGGCCGCGGCGCTGACCGCACCCGGCGAGGCGTGGGCGTTCGGGCGGAGCCGCATCTGGCTGCCGGAGGGGGTGTCCACCATCGCCCCGGCCGTCGACCACCTCTTTTACCTGATCCTGTGGATCACCGGGGTGGCGTTTGTCCTGGTGCAGGTGACGCTGGTATGGTTTCTCATCCGCTACCGGCACCGCAAGGGGGTGCCGGCCGGCTACACGCACGGCAACAATGCCGCCGAGATCGTGTGGACCATCGTGCCGACGATCATCCTCGTGTTCATAGCGCTGCGCAGCCAGACCGTCTGGTCGCAGATGCGCGGCACGCCGCCGCCGCACGACCTGGAAGTGGAAATCACCGCCGAGCAATTCGCGTGGAACATCCGCTACGCCGGGCCGGACGGCACGCTGAACACGGCGGATGATGTCACGAACATCAACCAGCTCCACCTGCCGGCGCAGAAAACCGTTCTCATCCACTTAAAGTCCAAGGACGTCATCCACAGCTTCTTCGTGCCGGCCTTCCGCTTCAAGCAGGACGCGGTGCCTGGCGTGACCGGGCGGCTGTGGATCAACGCGGTCAAGCCGGCCAATTTGGAAATCGTCTGCGCCGAGCTGTGCGGGCTGGGCCACTACCGGATGCGCGGCTTCCTGATCGTGGAGCCCTCCGCAGCCTTCGACGCATGGATGGCGGCGCAAATCACCCCGCCGCCGGCCCCCACGGGACAACCCTCATGAGCCAGCCCCACCGCACGCCGGGATTCCTCCGCACGTACGTCTTCTCCGACGACCATAAGACGATCGGCATCCAGTTCCTCTTTACCAGCCTCTTCATGATGCTCTTCGGCGGGCTGCTGGCGATGCTGATCCGCTGGCAGCTGGGTTGGCCAGGGCACCCGCTGCCGTGGATGGAGCAGATCGCGCCCAACGGCATGCCGGGCGGGATCATGGTGCCGGAGTACTACAACATGCTCTTCACCATGCATGGCTCGGTCATGATCTTCTTCGCCGTGATCCCGGCCCTAGTGGGCGTCTTCGGCAACTACCTCATCCCGCTGAAGATCGGCGCCGGCGACATGGCCTTCCCGAAGCTGAACATGATTTCGTACTGGCTGGTGCCGCCGGCCATCGCCATCGTCTGCGCCGGGTTCTTCCTGGAAGGCGGGGCCGCGCAGGCCGGCTGGACCTCGTACGCGCCGCTGTCGACGATCATGGGCCCGGGGCAGGTGTGCTGGATCGTGGGGGTGATCGTCCTGGGCAGCTCCTCGATCATGGGCGCGGTCAACTACATCACGACGATCATCAACCTCCGCGCCACGGGCATGAGCTGGTTCCGGCTGCCGCTGTCGGTGTGGGCGCTGTTCATCACCGCGGTGATGACGCTGCTGGCCACGCCGGTGCTGGCCGCCGCGCTCATCCTGCTGCTCATGGACACGACGCTGCACACGAGCTTCTTCCTGCCGGCCGGCCTGATCATCGACGGGGTGCTGCAGCCCAACAGCGGCGGCCAGGTGCTGCTGTGGCAGCACATCTTCTGGTTCTATTCGCACCCGGCGGTGTACATCATGATCCTGCCGGCGATGGGGATCGTCTCCGAAATCCTGCCGGTCTTCGCGCGCAAGCCGCTGTTCGGGTACCGCTCGATGGTGTACGCGATCATGGCCATCGCGATGCTGGGCTTCATCGTGTGGGCGCACCACATGTTCGCCAGCGGCATGAACCCGACGCTGGGCACGAGCTTCATGGCCTCGACCATCGTGATCGCCGTGCCCTCGGCCATCAAGACGTTCAACTGGCTGGGCACGCTCTGGCGCGGCTCCATCCGCCTCACCACCCCCATGCTGCACGCCCTCGCGTTCGTCTCGATGTTCGTGATCGGGGGGCTGACCGGCATCTTCCTGGCGTCCACCCCGGTGGACCTGTACGTGCACGACACGTACTTCGTGGTAGGGCACCTGCACTACGTGCTCTTCGGCGGCAGCCTCTTCGGCATCTTCGCCGGCATCACGTTCTGGTTCCCGAAAATGTTCGGCCGGATGATGCACGAGGCCATGGGCAAGGCGCACGCGGTCCTGACGCTGATCTTCTTCAACGGGGTCATGTTCCCGATGTTCATGCTGGGCATCCACGGGATGCCGCGCCGCATCTACGACTACCACCAGTACGCGCACCTGGCTGACGTCGAGGCCTTGAACCGGATGATGAGCGTCTCCGCGTTCTGCCTCGGACTGACGCAGCTGCTGTTCATCGCGAATTTCTTCTGGAGCCTGTTCAAAGGTCGCGCGGCCGGCGCCAACCCCTGGCAGGCGACCACGCTCGAGTGGGCTACGTCCTCGCCCCCGCCGCACGGCAACTTCGCCACGCCGCCGACGGTGTACCACGGCCCGTACGAGTACAGCGTCCCCGGCGCGTCTAAAGATTTTCTGCCGCAGCACGAGCCGGCGCCCTCCGTCCCGGCCCACTGACATTCGCCCCGCGGGGCATAACCCGGACCGCATGGCCGCACCTGAGCGCGCATCTCGTCTTCGCCACATCTTCGCCGTCGCCACGGCAGGGATGACCTTCTTCCTCCTGATCGCCGGGGGGATGGTCACCTCCACCGACTCTGGCCTGGCGGTGCCGGACTGGCCGCTGGCGTACGGCATGCTGTTTCCGCCGATGGTGGGCGGCATCTTCTACGAGCACGGCCACCGGCTGGTGGCCGCGACGGTGGGGCTGCTGATCCTCGTGCTGGCCGTGTGGCTGCAGCGCGCCGAACCCCGGCTGTGGGTGCGCCGGCTTGGCTGGTGCACGTTGGCCGGAGTCATCCTGCAGGGGCTGCTCGGCGGGCTCACGGTGATCCTGCTGCTGCCGCCGCCGGTCTCCATCGCGCACGCGTGCCTGGGCCCGACGGTGTTCACGCTGACCGTCTGCCTGGCATGGGCCACCTCCGCCTCCGCCGAGATGCCGCTGAGTCCCGCCGGGATCGGCGGGACGAGCCCCCCCCCCTCGGGGGGGGGGGGAAAACTTTCCCCCCCGCCCGCGTGCGTTTGGGGGCCCGGCGTGCTGCCGGGGGGGTGTCCCCCGGCCCCCCCCGCG
>Ga0080064_1000237_pt1 | contig 159070 bp, 186 predicted proteins | sample Subgrocontami54m_FD_69260 | JGI IMG/M metagenome (GOLD analysis project Ga0080064, IMG submission 69260) | Subsurface groundwater microbial communities from S. Glens Falls, New York, USA - GMW46 contaminated, 5.4 m (SPADES assembly) (version 2) ...
AAAGATCTGACGCGCACTCCCCGAGTTTTTGCCCCCTCCTTTCTTTCCCCCCCCCCGAAGGGAGAGGGGGGGCGGCCGCCACTCCCCCGCAAAAGCGACGAGAGGAGCCAGCGGAGGCGGAGGGCTTAAAACGGGGAGCCGAGCGTGAAATCGGGAGGACTCCAAAAACCGGCTGAAGGCCCCTCGCCGCCGGGGCGGGCGGATGCCGCGGAGCAAAGCGGAGCGGCATGCGCACCGCCTCCTGGCGGCAGAGCTGGGCCTTGAGCCGGGATTTGGAGGGCCGATTTTTTTGCGGGGGATTGGCGGTGGCTCCGAAGGAGCCAAGCAGCCGCCGAGGTGAAAGAAAGGAGGGCGAATGGCAGAGACGGATGGGCGCGGTGAGGGCGGGAAGGCGGGGCGGATCAGAGGGGAGAACGGGGCTGGACGAGGCCGGTTATTGCGGGTATCCTTTGTTTGCGGGGTGGTTCCTGGCGAAGTTGCCTCTCGGGGCGCAACGCGAAGCCCATGAGTTTGGAGCCACCCCTTTCGCTTTTTAGGGGCAGGCCTGCGCCGAAGGCGCAGAACCGCCGAAGCCGGGAAGCTACGCGGGAAGAACCCTCACCGGCTGACAGCCGGCAAACGATAGGACTATTTCAGAAGAACGAAAGGACCGGCGGCGCCCTACGGCGAAGGCGGCCGCCCGCGGAGATGGAATGGAAAAACTACGTCAGAGGGAAAACCAAGCGGGCGGGCCTGCCCACAACCTCTAATATACTATACCTTATATGGTATATTTCATAAAACCTCTTCTAATAATATACCTTTAGGGGTATATTAAATAAAAACTACACCATATAGGGTATATTTATAATGGTTCGAACTCATTTTATACCTGATATACTATAAATACGTACACGCCAATGAAAGATATCGGCAAGGAGATCCAGAAATTACGCAAGCAATCCCGCCTTACCCAGGTGGAATTTTCTAAACGGGTGGGGGTCGGTTTACGGTTTATTCGGGATCTGGAGCAAGGCAAACGAAGCGTCCGCCTGGATAAGGTCAACCAAGTCTTGGAGTTCTTAGGTCATCATCTAGAATTGGTTCCCGATCATGAATCAAGAAAACCTTCGAAAAGCAAAAGTCCTCTATAAGAATCGGTTAGCCGGTTATCTGTCAGAGACCCCAACCGGTTACCGGTTTACTTATGATAAAAACTACGTCAGCTCCGGACAGCCGATTTCCGTTTCGCTTCCAGTGCGTGAAGAACCCTACGAATCCCCTGAACTGTTCAGCTTTTTTAGGGGACTGCTGCCGGAGGGGTGGTATCTGGCCATCGTGAGCGCTACGGCAAAGATAGATGCCCGGGATGCGTTTGGCATCTTGTTAGCCACCACTTCAGATACCATTGGAGCCGTCACTGTTCATAAGATGCACGAGGAAGGCGGTATGAGAAATGACGGATCCTAAGATGCTCCGAGAGCTGTTCGACATGGACACCTTCCCTGTCATTTCTCTTTCCTTGCAGGACATCCCTCTCAAGGCGCAGGAGATGGTCGGCAAGATGTCCATTTCGGGGGTGCAGCCGAAACTCTCCCTGAAGCTGAACAAATCAAAAGGAGAATTGATTCTAGCCGCTGAAGGCGGGGAATACATCTTGAAGCCGCAGATCCCTCAGTTTCCTCACACCCCCGAGAATGAGAACTGCTGCATGGACATCGCGATGGAGTTGGCCATCGATGTGCCGCCGCATTGTCTGCTGCCATTGAAGGACAACACGCTGGCTTATGTTGTCAAACGTTTCGACCGGCGCGGGCAGGAAAAACTCCATCAGGAGAATTTCTATCAAATCCTTGAGAAAAAAGACAAATACATGGGCTCCGTTGAGGAAATCGGGAAAAAGCTTCGAGAGATCTCCACGGTGCCGGGCTTGGATGTGCAGTTATTTTTTGAACGGGCCGTTTTCAACTTCCTCATCGGCAATGGAGACGCCCATTTCCAAAACTATTCGATTTCCTACCCGCAAGAGGGGCAACTCCGCCTTTCTCCGGCTTACGACATCGTGTGCACCAAATTGGTGATCCCCGACGAGGAGGATTCCGCGCTGGCCCTGAATGGGAAGAAGAACAACCTGACCCGAAAGGACTTTGACGCGTTCGCGGAGTACCTCAAAATCCCGGAAAAGGTCCGCTATGAGAAATTTTACGGCAAGCGGGATCACATCGAACGGCTTGCAGAGGGCAGCAGCCTTCCTACTGATTTCAAACAAAAACTGGTGGAGATCGTCCGCCTCCGATATCAGCGCTTGGGAATTGACCCTTAGCAACCTAAGCAGACCCATCCCCTCTACCCTGCGGGGGAACCTCAAGAAAACCGTGAAGCTTTCCCAAGATTGGAAGGAAGTATTGGGCGTGCTGTTTCCAGGGGTAAGGCGCCGGCGGCACCCATTGCAGTTGCCCCTTTAGGAACGCCGACGATCATGTTCGAACATGCTGCGGAGGACAAACTCGCCGATCCGGCGGCGGTCGGTTTCTTTAAGCTCCGAAAAATAAATGGCAGTCAGATACGACGGTTGGGCGGCCAAGGGCATGCGGTCCTGGCGAACCACCACCGCCGAGCATCGCACCGACTGCCGGGGGAGAGCGCCCAGACCGGGAACCGAAGGAAGTTCAAGAACGATATCCAGGCGGGTCATGGGGGCGACGGATTCGGACAAGAGGCAGAGGGCCCCACCGCAGCTCAAATTTTTCGTTTCGGTGGGATACACGGCAGAACCCACCGAGACTTCGCAGTGGATGGACTCTGAAATCCGTGGATGTTTCCGGCGATCAGCGAAGGACATCGCGAAAGAACCCCATGACGCGGCGCACGTATTCCTCAGGAGCCAGGTAATAGCAGGATGCATGCGCGGCTCCCGGCACAATCCAAAGCTCTTTCGCTCCCTGGGACGCTTGATACACGGCTTGGGCCTCCTGTACAGGAACTCCGATATCCGCCTGGCCATGAACGATCAGGATCGGCTTGGGCGCCATCCGGGAAACGTTTCGGACAGGATCCAGATCCCGAAGCCGCGTCCGAAGCCGAAATTCCGTTCCCCACAAAGAAAACTGCCCCACCGGAACCCGAGGAATATGATAAGTCAGCCATTGGCTCCTCGCAATGGTCTTGGCCAGATCGGCGTAGACGGAATCGGCCGCAACGGCGCGCACGGAGGGAAAGCGGACCGCCGCCGCGATCGCCACCGATCCGCCCATCGAGACGCCGAAACAACCCACCGGAAGATTCCGGGCCGAGGGACGAAGCTCCAGCCAGGCCAGCGCCGCCTCCACATCAAGGATTTCGTGCAGGCCAAAAGAAGTCCGGCGGCCCCCGGAATCGCCGTGGGCCCGGAAATCCAGCAGCATCAGATGGAAAGATCCGGCGTGATGAAAAGCAGCGGCCAGATCCAGCAGATCGACCTTCGAAGAACCGTAGCCGTGAAGGAGCAGCAGAACACCGGTGGGGCTGGGATGCGGCAGAAACCAGGCCGACAGATCGACACCGTCGGAGCTTTTGAGGGAAACCGGTTCCCAGGCCAGACCGAGGTCGGAAGGAGTCGCCGGAAGCCGAAAACGAACGGGCTCGACGATCCTGCCCGAGCCCAACCAGCCCCAGAGAAAACAAACCGAAAACGCGATCGATAGGACGAAGGCCAGCGGCTAGACCTGCGTTTTCATTTTCCCAAGCCAGCGGGAATACACATAGTCCAGCAGACGGGCCAAATCCAACGGCTTGATGGAGACGAACCGAAGCCCGGCCCCGGCCTGCTCCGAAGATTCGGAATCTTCGGCCCACGCCACCTCCGCAGTGGCGAAGATCGGGATGTTATCTCCGGGGACTTTCATGGTCAGATCCACATGTTCGCCGCGGCGGACCGGTTTCGGGAAAAAAACCCCCAACCCTTCTCGGGAAAAATCCCGGATTTGCACCGAACCGGAGATCATCGAAGGACCTTTGGCCCAATATTCGCCTTCCAGTTCGGTGTCAATCCGCATCAACCTTCTGCGTTCTTTAGTCGTCATCGCTGTTCCCCCGTTAACCCATCATTTCGGTGGCTTCCACAGGCCGCTTGACCACGGTTCCCTTCCGGTAAGCCTTGAGGAAGGCCTCCACCACCACCGGATCAAACTGCGTTCCCGAACAAGTCTGGATCTCTTCGATGGACGCCGCGTCCGACAAACGTTTCCGGTAAGGGCGGTCCGTCGTCATGGAATCAAAGGTGTCGGCGACCGAGATAATCCGGCTGGTCAGGCAGATCTCCGAGGCGCGCAGGCCGTCCGGATAACCGCGGCCGTCGTACCGTTCGTGGTGCTCCTTGACGGCTTTCGCGGCCTCCTCCATTCCCTTGATTGGCTGAAGGATGATCGCGCCGACCACCGGATGCTCTTCCATCTTCTTCATCTCGCGCGGCGTGAGCTTCGCGCGCTTCCGGAGGATCTCATCGGGCGAACCGATCTTTCCGATGTCGTGAAGAAGCGCGGCAACCGTCAGGATTTGCTTGAAGTGGGTCGGCTCGCCGATTTCCGGATGCATGATCATTTCATCGACGATGGACAGCGCGTACGCAGTGGTCCGCTCGGTATGGCCGTGGGTGTAAGGGTCCCGCGCGTCCACGGCGGCCGCGAGCGCGATGGCCGTATGGATGAACAGCCGGTGCTCGCGCTGGTAAAGGTCCTCGATCTCTCCCATCCGCTGGAACAGCTGCTGGTACAATTGGGCGTTCTCCAAAGCCATGGCCCCTTCGTTGGCCAGCGTGGAGAGCACATCCAGATCCTCCTGGGAGAACGGGTCGCCGGAAAGCTTCTCTCCGAGCACCAGCAGTCCCAGCATCTGCGATTTGCTGAAAGCCGGCACGCAGACATGGGCGGCCAAAAATACCATTTGATCGCAAACTTCCTCAAGCGACTTCCGGATCACGGTCCGGTGCGGGAACAAGCGCTCGCTGCGCAGCCAGGTCTTCACCTCGTCCAGCGTCAGGATCTCCTTCTTCTCTTCCAGCCACGACAGCAGCGGGCTGTCCCGGTCCACTTGGAGACCAACCGGGCGCTTGTCGCGCCCCCGGCTAACCTTGAGCGTGAACCCGGGGCCGACACGCTGAAGAATGCCGACGTGCGTGACCCGGAGCCGCATGCCGATGAAATGGGCCATGAGCTTGAGCAGGTGATCGCTGGAGGTGACCTTGGTCATTCCTTTGGAGGCCTCCTTGAGCGTGTTCTGCCATTGGTACTTGCGCTGGAATAACACCTGATCGGTCCAGCGCCGCAGCCAGTGATCGAGCGGCCGCACCACCGCGGTGACGATGCTTAAAGCCACCACGCACATCCAAAGCACGCGGCGGTCCAGCGCCTGCGGCCCATAGAAAAAAAGCTGCCCCAGAAAAACCACCACGACGACGAACAGGCCCACGAGCACCGAATACAACCCGGCGTAGATCAGCGTATTCTTGACCACAATGGAAATGTCCATCAGCCGCCAGCGGACGATCGCGTAACTGATCAGCGCGTAAAACAGCAGCAGCCCGTGGCCCGCCGGAACCAGGGACAGGCCAAAATACATCGGGAACGTGGAAAGAAAAGAGAGAAACCCCAGAATGGAGGCCAGGATCACGTAGCGCAGTTGATTGCGCCGGCCTCCGACATGATGGCGGTACTCCTGCAGGAGAACCCACAACGATAAAAGAAAAGAGCCGATGAACCAAATCGCGAACGGGCCGAAAAACGGGCCGGCCACCGGGAAGTATTCGGAAGACCCTTCCATGCGGACATCCCGGAGAATGAGCGGCGTCAGGCTCAGGCACGCGAAGAGGGCTGAGAGGCGCCGCCCCCACCGCAGCAGCAGATCGCGGGATCGGACATCGTTCAACAGCGCGAGCACGAATTCCAGGAAAAACCCGGGCACGAGACTCAGAGCAACCTGCCCCACCCGGGCGCTGCTGAGCGCCCATCCGGCCGAAACGTGTCCATGGAGAATGCCGATGGAGAAAGCCCAGACCGCCGTGGCCAAGGAGAAACGCAGCCAGGCCCGGTTGATCCACCCGCCCGGATCCCGCCGGTAAACGAAAAAGCCCAATCCCAAGCTTACGCCCCCGCAGAGCAGAAGACCCCAGAACGGGTCCGCCCAGGAAAAGCTCACGAAGGGGCCTTCTCTCCGACCAGTCCGTGGGCCAGCGCCGTCTTGCACACCACGTCGGCCAAGCGCATCAATCCGGCCCGGGTGAAGCTCTCGTTCTGGACCACTTTCACGCCGACCTGGCTGAGGTCCTGAATCTTCAGGTTCTGGCTGGGCGAAAGCGCCGATCCGGAACCATGGAGAATGAGTTCCTTAGGCCTGGATTCGGAGCGCATGACCTGCAGGGTCAAATCGCTGGAATGTCCCAGCATGGTCAGATCCACCAGCAGGATGTCCGGCTGGAACTCCTTTAATTTCTGGATCGCTTCTTCGGTGGAGTAAGCACCCGCCACTTCGTAGTTGCCGCCGGATTTTTCGGGATCGGTAAAAAAAACCTCCTTGACGCCGTAGGTGTATTCGGCGGGCTCGACGAACAACAAGCGGGCCCGGGGCCGGGCCGACGCAGGGCCCGGCTCCGCCGGGGCCTCCGAATGATGGAAGAGGGTGCTCTCGCCGGTCCCCTGCGAAAGGACTTCCTGGACCTTTTGGGTCAGCGCCTGAATGCCGAACGGTTTCATCAGGAAACCATCCACGCCGATCTGCTCTACGACTTCCTGAAACTGCAGATCGTAGGCCGTCACGACGATGACCCGCGTCGAAGGAATCTCGGCCCGGATGAATTTCAGAACCTCCACGCCATTGACGCCGGGCATCTTCATGTCCAGCAGAACCAGGTCCACCGGGTGCTGACGAAGGATCCGCATCGCCTGAAGGCCGTCCAGTGCCGTCATCATCTCATAGCCCTTGCCCAAGAAGAAAACCTGAAGGGCCAGCGTGACTTCCGGTTCATCGTCCACCACCAGAACCCGCTTACTGCTCACGAGAACAAGCCCTCCCAAAACAAAAAACGCCTACAAAATGGCTGTAGGCGTGATGGCAATGTCCGTTCTCGCGCTGCTGCTGAATCATGGCCATGCATACGGTTCCTTTCCCTCTGTTCCGATCGTCCGAACTCTATTTGCTGCAAGAACTAAGAAGGATAACGAACACGACATGCATGACTATACGGGCGGGATTTCCGACTGTCAATCCTTTTCCGAACATGTTATGATTCCCGCATGACGATCGGAAAGAAAATTCGCCAATTAAGGCAAACCAAGGGATGGTCGCTGGCAGAATTGGCGAAGCACTCGGGCGTGGCGCTGTCCACGCTAAGCCGGATCGAAACCGGCAAGATGACCGGCACGCTGGAATCCCACACCGACGTCGCCCGCGCCATGGGCGTGCGCCTCACCGAGCTGTACGCCAGCATCGATCCGGCCGGGCCGGCGGCGGAAATGCATCGCGAGGAAGAGCCGGCCCGATCACTGATCGTGGCGAAGGAAACCCGGCTCCACGTCCTGACCGGCAACGCGCTTCAAAAAGAGATGCTTCCGCTGCGCATCACGCTGCCGCCGAAAAAGAGCACTCCGAAAGAACGAGCTGCCGAAGGAACGGAGAAATTCCTTTATCTGTTGAAAGGGCAGTTGGAAGTGGTCGTAGGCGAGGAACGGTTCCGGCTCAAGACGGGAGACAGCGTTTACTTCCAGGCTTCCCTGCCTCACCTGCTGGCCAATCCCGGGACCTCCGCGGCCGTGGCCCTCTGCGTCTCGTCTCCACCCGCGCTTTAGCTTTAGCGAACCTGCTCAACAATCAGCGGATAGCGGACCTTTAAATCCCCGTTCAGCATGATCTCCACCGCGTACTCCCCCGGACTGGGAAGCTCCAAGTTCCCGAAGCGGGCGATCACCGAATGGCGGGACTTCAGCGAAGCCAATTCAAAACTGGTTTCCTGGTCCCGCGCCAGTTCCTGCCCGTTGAGATCCAAAATACGGCTGTATTGGCGGAAAAGGCCGGCCCCGGCAATCCAGCCGTTCACGATGAATAACGCGGGGTGCGTGGCGGGAAAATCGCGGGCTCCGATGGTTTCGAACAAGCCCAGCAGGATAAACTTTCCGTTGTCCTCGCGCCGGACATCATCGCAGAGGACCGAATAAAGCAGGGCCGGCTCAATGACCGTCGCGCTCAAGGAGCTAGCGGACGCCGGCCTTGTCGAGAACGGCTTCGATTCGCGTTTTTACCTCGGGCGGAAGATCGGAAAACTCGATCCCGGTGTCGAAGGCGGGCTTGCGCTTGAGATCACCGCGGCGGACCACCCAAACAATGGTTCCATTGGTGGAGAGAGGCGGCTGCCCGTCTTCCAGCGTGATCTCCAAGTCTACCGGAGAAAAGATGTCCAGCCCCCGCTCCAGCAGCACGCAAATCCCGCCGAGACCGATGTTCTCCGTCGTAGCGGCGATCGGAGCCGAGTCACCCTCTTGTTTGAGCTTGACCACGCATTTGTATTTCGCGCGAGGAAAACGTCGCTGATCCATTCCCTGCCACAAGGTTAGACCCTCCTGTTGTCCTTTATATAGAGTATATCGAAGAAAATTGCAAGGGGAATGCGGCCGTGATACCCTGAATGAAGGAAAACCCTATGTACGAATCGTTCTACGGTTTGCGAGAAAAACCGTTTCACGTCACCGCGGATCCCGCGTTCCTTTACCTTTCCAGCCAGCACCAGGAAGCGTTGTCCCATTTAATGTACGGGATCCGGGAGCGGCTCGGCTTCATCGTGATCACCGGGGAGGTCGGCACGGGGAAAACCACGCTGGCCAAATGCCTGATTCAGCGCCTGCAGGAGCCGACTCGGACCGCTCTGATCCTCAACCCGGCCCTGAACGGGACGCAGCTGCTGCGGGCCATTCTTCGGGATTTCGAAGGGGAATCGCTCCCGGCCAAGGGCGAAGATCTTCCGGCCGATACGCGGACTCGGGGACAGCTGCTGATGGCCATCGAACGGTTCCTGCTTCGGCAAGCCGAAACCCAGGGCACCGCGGTGCTGGTGATCGATGAGGCCCAGGCCCTCAGCGCCGCCGCGCTGGAACAGGTTCGCCTGCTTTCCACCGTGGAGACTCCCAAAAACAAGCTGCTGCAGATCGTGCTGATCGGCCAGCCGGAGCTGGACCAGCGGCTCACGAAGGACACCCGCCTGCGGGCGCTCCAGCAGCGCGTTACAGTTCATTACCGCCTTCATCCGCTCAATCCGCAGGAGGTCGCCGCCTACGTCCGGCACCGGCTTCAAATCGCCGGACCGGAAGGAACCGCCCGGTTCACTGACGGGGCACTCCGGCGGATCGCGGAGACTTCTCATGGAATCCCCCGCGCCATTAACCAGTCCTGCGACCAGGCCCTGGTGGCCGGCTATGTACGCGAAACGCGGGAGATCGACGAAACCCTGGTCGAAGAAAGCTGTTTCCTGGCCTGCCAACCGTTGTCCTAAACGAAGGAGACCCTATGAGTCTGATCACCGATGCGCTGAAAAAAGCGGAGTCCCGCTCCGGAATTCATCACCCGCCGCCCGCAGGAGGACCTTCTCCGAAACGATTCCGAACCCTGTTGCTGGCTCTCACTCTTTTGACGCTGGCAGGTCTGACAGTCCTGGCTAAAACCACCCATTCCATAAAAGCCGAGACGCCCGTTCCGGCGGGAGCCGCGGCAAAGACCCGGACGGTTTCTTCCATGCGCGTTCCCTTTCTGGCCGAACGGCAGCTGGCGCTCAATGGAATCGTCCGGGAAGAAGGCGGAAAATCCCTGGCGCTGATCGGGAACCGGACCGTGGCAGAAGGAGAAATGGTCGCCGGCGCCAAGCTCGTGCGGATCGGGTTGGATGAAGTGGAACTGGAAAAAGAAGGGAAAGAGACGACGCTGAAACTGAAGAACTAGTTAGCGGAACCGGACAAACGCGTCTTTGAAATCCTCGAAACGGGGATCTGACGAAAGCCGTTCAGCCTCGAGGCGGGCTTCTTCCTTGGTGACAAAACTCCCGATATAAACCCGATAGCGCGGCAGTCCGTTCTTACGGGGCAACTCAACCAGGAACGCATCGTAACCCAGATCACGCAGCGTGCCCTGAGCCTTTACAGCCATCCCTTTCACATCGTAGACCGCCATCTGAATCGTATAGGGAGCGGCACCCCCGCCCATCGGCGACGCCTGCAGGATCTTTCCGTTAAAACTCAGGAGGCCGGCCAGCGCTCCCAACAGAAGCACGATCCCCAAAACCCGGCTGATCCAAGCCCCAGCCCCCGGCCGGCCCGCCGCAGACGGCAGTGGAACCGGCTTTTGCTCCCAATGGCTCAATTGGGCCGCCAACTGCTCCTTCTCCCGGCGAAGAGAAATCAACTCCGTGCGCAGCCGCGTCACTTCGCCGGTCAAGATTTCGGAACCGGTCCAGACGGAAGCTGTGGACCGGAATGTGGGATGGTCCTGAGCCGTTGTTTCCTCGGAAACAACGGTTGGAACGGTTTTCCGGGGGCCGCGGATGCCGCCGTATAACCGCTGCTGAATCTCATCTTCGCTGAGCACCCGCACCCCCTCAACCGGCGGCGTTACGGTTTTCATGAGGACAGCTTTAACCGGAGGCGGACCAGCGTCACTTCCCCAAGCGTCCAGCGCCCTTCCTCTTTGAAGCCGGCCACCGAGCAGAGCCGGATGGCCGCCTGCATGCGAGTGGAGGTGCGGATGATCACTTCTTTGAATCCTTTTTGGCGGCAGAAACGGAGCGCCTCTTCAAGCAGTTTAGAACCCACCCCTTTGCTTCGATGAGAGGAGGCGACGAAGAGCCGGCGCAGGATGGCGGTCTGGGGAGATTCGGCTTTGACGCCGCAGGTGCCGACCACTTTGGAATCATCTTCGGCAATCAGAAACGTGCTAGCGGGCCCCGCGTAAGTTTCAGACAAGTGCTCAAGATCCTCAGTCGGATAAGCGGATTGATCCTTGGAAAATTCCGTTCGAAAAATTTCTTTCACCATCTGTACAACTTGTGATGCATCCGAGGGTTGAGAAGGACGAACCACCATGGACCTATGCTATCCAAGCATCGGGACGATGTCAACCCCTCCCCTCAGGCCGGCTCTAAGGAACGGGAGCTAAAACATGCTCCAGGGCCGACCGGGCCGCCTCCTGGCTGGCCGCTTTCTTGCTGGCTCCATCCCCCTGGCCATACACGCGGCCTCCCCACGCGACCGATACATGGAATCGCCGTTTGTGCCCGGGCCCGGTCTCGCCGGTCATCCGGTATTCGGGCGAGGCCTTGAAATAACGCAGCACGTATTCTTGGAGCAGTGATTTGTAATCGGCCGCCAGCTGGCCCGTCTCCACCGCCTCAATCTGCTGGCGGAAAAGCTTCCGGATCAAACGCACCGCCGGAGCCAGGCCCTGGTCGATGAAGATGGCGCCCAGCACCGCTTCCAGCGCCGACCCGATGACGGAAGGACGGCGTCCCTCTCCCCGCATCGCCTCTCCCTGGCCCAGCAAAATCCATTGGTCGAGCCCCATCTCCAGCGCAATGTCGCCCAGCGTGGCGCGGCTGACCACCTGTGATTTGATTTTCGCCAGATCCCCCACCTCGGCGACCGGATACAGCCGGTAGAGCTCTTCGGAAATCACCAATCCCAGCACCGCATCCCCCAGGAATTCCAGTGTTTCGTTATCCCCTTTCACCGAACCGGGCTTGGCGGTCTGCATGTAGGAACGGTGAACCAGCGAACGGTTCAGCAAAGAAGGGCGGCGGAAGCGGACACCCAGCACCCGCTCCAGCCGGCGCAGTTGCTGCGCCCGTTCCCGGCTTAGTTCCGAACGGAAAAAAATGGCTTATCCCTCCAGGATCACGTGCATCGATTGAAGAACCAGCGCATCACGGACACCTTCCCGAACAACGGCCCGCCCAATGCCGGCAGGCAGGACCCAACGATTGGATCCGCGCACCCATTTCTTGTCATGCTTCATGGCTTTGAAAACGGCCTTGAGGTTAAGGCGGCGAACGGACTCCGGCAAACCGAAACGCCCGGGCAGCCGGCGAATCCGTCCCGCGTCGGCTGCCTTGAGCAATCCCATCCGCAGAGACAAATCGGTCGCCACCTGCATGCCCAAGGCGACCGCTTCGCCGTGGGTGTAATCTTCATAGCGGGTGGCCGCTTCGAGAGCGTGGCCGAACGTGTGGCCGAAGTTCAGTAAGGTGCGAAGACCGCGGGATTCGCGCTCATCGGCGGAAACCACATCCGCTTTCACGCGAACCGCGCGCGCGATGATCCGCCCGAGAATCCGTTTATCCCGGCGCAGCTGCTTGAAGGAGGTCTTTTCCAGGATCGAAAAGAGCTCGGCATCGCGGATCACTCCGCACTTGATCACCTCCGCCAGACCGGATCGGAATTGCCGGTCGGAAACAGTGTCCAGAAAATTCAGCTCGATGAAGACTCCGCGCGGCGGATTAAAGAGTCCCACCAAATTCTTGCCCTGAGGCAAATCAACCGCCGTCTTTCCCCCAATGGAGGAATCCACCTGCGCCAACAGCGTCGTCGGAAGCTGAACATAGGGGATCCCCCGCCGATAGAGACCGGCCACCATGCCGCCCAGGTCTCCGATCACTCCTCCGCCCGCCAAAAGCAGAAACGGTTCATTGCCGGGCGCGTCCAAATCGGCAAGACGCCCCAACAACCGCTCCGCTTCATGGAAACTCTTGCTGAGCTCCGTCGTTCCGGTTTCCAAAACTTCGACCTGGAATTTTCCGCGGCGCAATAGAGCGAGCAAACCCGGACCGTGCCGCTTCAAGATCATGCGGTTGCTCAGCACCACGCAGGTCCGGCCGAGTTTCAACCGGCGCAAAACGCCCGGCAGCCGGGACAGATGACCCGCGCCGATCCGGACCTCGTAAGATCCGGACGCCGTTTGGACCCGGACAGGCCGGGCGGCGGCGCTCACAGCCCCAGCCAACGGACCAGCCCTTCCACCACCGGTTTGAGCAGCCATTCATCCAGACCCATCAGCAAAAGAAGGAGGATCAGGAAAAATCCCCAGCGCTCCAGCAGCACCATCACGCCGGTGAACCGCGCCGGCAACAGGCCCGCCAGAACCCGGGAACCGTCCAAAGGCGGGATCGGCAACAGATTGAAGAGGCCCAGAACCAGATTGATGAGAATAAGGTATTTGCCCAACTCCAGCGCCAGCGGAGGAATCATCCCCTCCCCCAGCTTGACCAGACCCGTGACCACCGCGGCAAATAGAAAGTTGGCAGCCGGTCCGGCCGCTCCCACCCATAAAAGATCACGGCGGGGATGCCGGAGGTTCAGCGCGTTGATGGGAACCGGTTTGGCCCAGCCGAACATCAGCGGCGCGTTGACCAAACGCAGAAGCAGAGGCAGAAGGATCGTTCCGAACGGGTCGATGTGCCGGAGCGGATTGAGCGTCAGCCGGCCCGCGCGCTGGGCCGTGGTGTCTCCCAAACGGAACGCCACCCAGCCGTGGCTGACTTCATGAACCGTCACGGCCGCCATAAACAGCGGAAAGATCAGGAAGAAACCCACCACCGTATTGATCACGATGTTTTCCCTTTCAGCAAGATCCTGGGCAGAGAGATGTCCGCGACTTCGACGCGGCCGCTCCAGGCCCGCGCGCTCGCCCGCCGCAGCCCCGTTTTCGGAAGACCCAGCGTTATCGTCCGCGAAGCGCGGACCGCGACACCGCACGGCCGGCCGGTGTCCGAGGATAATCCGGACGGAAGATCCACGGAGAGGACCGGGCAGCGCTGCCGGTTGATCCAAAGAACGGCCGAATGAACCGGCTCCCGCACCGTGTCATGAATGCCGGTGCCCAACAGCGCGTCGATGATCAAGCCGAACCTCTTCCTCGTCCAATCCCGCCGGCTCCAGTCCCGGGCGGAACGAATGACGGAAACCGGGATCCCCAGCTTCCGGACAATCCGCAGATTCACTGCCGCGGCGCCTCGGACGCGGCCGGGGTCCGCCAGCAGGATAATCCGGACCGGAATGCCGGCGTTGTCCAGATGCCGCGCGGCCGCCAGCCCATCGCCTCCGTTGGCGCCGCCGCCGGCCAAAATCAGAACGCTCCGGTTCCCGCGCCGCGCGCGCCGGGCCGCGCGAGCCACCGCGGTACCGGCCTGCTCCATCAGGATCAGTTCGGGAATCCCGAACCGGTCACGGGCCTGGCGGTCGATCCGGCGCATCTGCTCCGCAGTGACCGCCCGCATCGCTATCGGACCGCGGCGCCCGTCCCCAAAGAACGCTCCGGAACGACCAGCGACAGCGTCTGCCCGTCCTGAGCCGCCAGCACCATTCCGTTGGAAACAACTCCGCGGATCGTGGCCGGCTGAAGATTGTCCACGATCACAACTTGTTTACCGACCAACTCCTCCGGTTTGTAATGCAGCGCGATCCCGGCCACGATCTCTTTTTGGGCCTCTCCCGTATCCACGCGAAGAAGCAGGAGCCGGTCCGCGTCCGGATGCAGCTTGGCTTCCAAAACACGCGCGACCTTTAATTGAATCTCTTTGAATTGCTCAATCGTAATCATGGCTCCTCCAAAATCGTGACGTACGAACGGTGCACCCATCCGCGGCAGAAACCCGGCGGTTGGATTTCAACCCAATCGGCCTTGACCGACCGCACACGGACCGTTTCCCCCGCGGAGAGCAGGCCGAAGGGGGCTGAGCTTAAGCCCGGACCCGCGCGGACACGGACCCGGTCTCCCCGCACGCGGCCCTGCTCGGCCTGAATCTCCAGATAGTTCGAATGAACATACGCGGAAACGGGTTCCGGAAGCGGGACGGCGAACCACTCCCCCTGCACAGACAGGATCTGCACCTTCTCTCCCTTGGAAAGCTGGGCCAACACCTCGAAGGCGACACCCGGACCGGCCCGCACATTCACGCGGGTTCCGGTCACCAGTCCGAGGGATGGGCCGGATGGGGCGGCGCGCGCCCAGGAAGGGAATGACCCCAGTAAAACACAGAGAAGAAAAAGAGGAAGCCGGGGAGAGACGGCCAACCGGTTACTTCTTCGGTTTTGCAGCCGGAGCGGCCCCTGCGGCGGGGGGGGCCGCCGCAGCGGCGGCGGAACCGGGAGCCGCTGCCGCGCCTTCGGCGGCCGCAGCGGCTTTCTCCTTACGGATCCGAAGCTTCAAGTGCTTCACCTTAGGAAGGCCCAGCACATTGGCTTCCGCCGGATCCAGCGAACCCTTGTCTTCCAGAATTTTAACCCGCTCCAAACGGGAGAGGACCGAGCGGTGCCGTTTCATGGTGTTTGCCGATTTCAAGCTTCGATGGATGGACATGTCGCAATCACTCCGTTTCTATGAAGAAAGCTGTTTAATGAAAGCATCCCGGTACGTTTTTCGCAGGCCCGGCAGTGCCTGTTTCGCGTCGGCCCAGGAACCGTATCCGACCGCGCGCAGCTCCACATACTTGCCCTTCTTGATGACCTGTGTTCGGATTCCCTGCCGGCCCAAACGGCGGGCTTCTTCCTCCGCCGATTGAGAACCCACATAGCTGACCAGTTGAATCGCGTAGGAACCGGCGGGCGCGCCGACGTTCGGCGGCTGCGCCGGAAGCGGAGAAACCGCCGCCGGGATCACGCGGACCGGCCGCTCTGCCGGCGCCGCGGCCTCCGGGACGGACCGAACCGCGCCGCTGGCCGCCGACGCTAACCCGAGCGTTTGTTCTCCGGCGGTCTGCTGCTGAATCAGGCCCCGGCCCCGTTCCACACCGAGGCAAAAACCGGCCAGCAACACCAGCACCAATCCCAGCGCGCAAAAGATCAGATCTTCATAGGCGACTCGCAAACGGAGAAACCGGCCCGCAAAAAGAGGCAGTTGAAACCGTTTGGTTCGCTGCTGCGAGGGGACGTCCGGGAAAAGCTCGGCCTGATTCATAGCGGATAGTGTACCATTAACAGATTTCAAGCACTAGGCCATACTGGCCGGACAGAGGTTCCGGAAATCGCACCGGCCGCACAGGTGCGGAGACGGCGTCGGCGTAAAGCGGCCCGAAAGAATTTCCCGCGCGGTTCCCAGCACTCTCTCTCGCGTCTGCTCCAACAGGCCCGGGGCCCGATCAAAGGAAAGCTCCAGGTTCTTCCTCAGGTAATAGAAACTGACCTGCCTCGGTTCCAGATGAAGCACCTCCTGGGCCGCCAGCGCGTAGAGCCAAAGCTGGAGTTGTTCCTCAAGCGTGGCCTTCTCTTTCGGCTTGCCCGATTTATAATCCAGGATCCGCACCCCGCCGTCCGGGAGCGGGTCCACCCGGTCCATGAACCCATGAATCGCCACTCCTTCCAGAAGCAGCGTGAATTCCTTCTCGACGAAAAGAGGCGGGATCCAGTTTCCCTGCTGCTTCTCATAAAAAGCCGACAGCCATTCCGCTCCCAACCGGAGGTATTCGGCGTCTTCGCGCGGATCGCCGTAGCGCCGCGGCCGGTGGAGCTGGCGGAAGAATTCCAGGAATTCCGGCAGCGGAGGAACCGCCCCCTGGATGACCCGCTGGTAAAGCCACTCCAGCGCGTCATGCAAATCCGTGCCCAGAAGCATTTGCGGCGTTGAACGGATGGGGATCCGGTAAATGTAGGCGTAGAGATATTTGAGGGGGCACGCGCGGTACGTCTGCAGCTGCGTGTAGCTGAACCGTTCGGCCACCGGCCAGGGTTTTCCGCCCGGCGGCTGATGGGGCGCCAGAATCCGGGCGGACTCTCCCCGCAGCAGCGCAGCCAGCTCCGTCATTCGCTGGACCAACCGGCCGTACCCTTCCTCATCCTTCGGAGACAACGCCCTCAAACGGTCCGCCAATTCCAGAAGCTCCCGTTCATAAGCGCCTGAGAAAACCGCTCCGGCGGCCCCTTTTCCATCGCTGGGCAGAGATTCTCCTTCCGCCTCCGATTCCCGGATGACGGAGGGATCCGGCTCCGCCAGCATTTCCTGGACGAACACGGACCGGCGATGGCGGGACCGCTCTTGAGTCAAGAGAACCAGCCCCTGCCGGGCCCGCGTGCAGGCCACATAGCAAAGCCGGCGCTCCTCCTGAAGATGATAATCGCCTTGAGGCAGAGATTCCTTCATCAACTCCACCGGAAACGGAATCTGTTCCTGGCGGCTGCGTCCGGGAAACTGCCCCTGGGTCATCCCGATCAGGATAACCCAGTCGAATTCCAGTCCCTTGGCCTGATGGACCGTCATCAGCTGAACGCGATCACCGGGCGCCTCTTCCTGTTCGTCCCCCAGATCGTTCGCCCCGGCCCGGATCAAACTGTCCAGGTAGTCCAGAAACGAAGACAGATCCCCCGGTTCCGGATGGTTGGACCGGAACCGCGCGGTCAACCGAAGAAATCGGCCCAGCGCCTTCAGCGGATCAGCCGCGGCCGGACCCTCTTTCAGAAAGAGAACCCGGAGGAAACTACGCTCCGCGATCTGATGGACCAGATCCTCCAAATCCTGAATCGCCGTCTTCCGGGCGCGGGCAAGATCAGAGCGAAGCGCGGCCAGCCCCCGGCGGGTTTCTTCGGAAAGCAGCGGACCTTCGGCCGGCGGCTCCAGGAAACGCTCCAGCGGAAGGTTCCGCTCTCTCACCCACCGGCTGATCTTCAGCAAATCCTCCGGAAGAATCCCCAACGCCGGATGGCTCATGAGCCGGAACAGCGCGATCGAATCGGAAGGGTCCTGAAGAACCTGGAGAAATGCCGCCACATCGCGGATTTCAGAACGGCCGAGCAGATCGTATCCTCCCCGCACCGTAAACGGAATGCCTTTTTCCTCAAGCAGGCGCATCAATCTCTCCCGATGGGCATGGGCGCGATAAAGAACCGCGATCCGGGAGAAAGAGCGATCCGCGAGCGGCTGGGATTCCCAAAGGCGGCGGATCCACTCGACCGCTTTTCCGGCCTCATGATCCTCATCGCGACAGACGTTCACTTGAACGGGATCCCGGGCCGGAAGCGCGGTCCAGAGCTGTTTTTCCGGATCGTAGCGGTCGGGGCCGTTGTGGCGGATCAACCGGCCGGCGGCGCCGAGGATCTGAGGGTTGGACCGGTAGTTCTGTGTCAGGCGGACCGACACGAGATCCGGATAGGCCTCTTTGAGAAGAAGGAAACTGGCGAACGAGGCGCCGCGGAATCGATAGATCGCCTGATCATCGTCTCCGACTACGCACAAATTCGTGCCGGGCCCGGCCAACAGTTTGAGCAGCGCGATTTGCGCGACGTTGGTGTCCTGGAATTCATCGACCAGGATGGCCGGGTACTGCGCGCGAAGGCGCTCCAAAACTGCCGGCCGCTCCCGAAGGATCCGCACCGTCTGCACCACCAGGTCCCCGAAATCCAGCTGGCTGGCGCCGGCGAGCGCCTCCTGGTATTTCTGATACACGCGCGCGACCTCTTCGAGACGGGCCCTCTCCTGGGGATCGGGCAACCCGCGGGCATGCCGCAGCACATCGCCGGGAGACACCAGTTCATCCTTGGCGCGGCTGATGAAACGCAGGAAACCATCGATGCACCCGGTGGGATCGGCCAGGTTCCAGTGATAGCTCAGATTCAGATGAGGGAGCAGGGCCCGGAAAAAGACCCACGCTTCCGTCTGGTCCAAAAGACGGAAGCGGGCCGGCAGTCCGCTCTCGACCGCGTGATCCTGAAGAAACCGGTGGCAGAAACCGTGGAAGGTGAAGATCCCGAGATCGTCCGGGGAATGGCCGGGAAGCAAGGGGCCGATCCGTTCCCTCATCTCCTGAGCGGCCCGCCGGGAAAACGTCAGCGCCAGGATCTGGTCCGGCTTCAGTTGCGGGTCCGATTCCAGAAGAGCGGCCAGCCGGCAGGCGATCACGCGGGTTTTCCCGGTCCCGGCGCCGGCCAAAACCACCACGGGGCCGGAAGCGGCGAAAACCGCCGCCTTCTGCTCTTCGTTCAGCGCTTTAAGAAACGGGAGATTCAGCGGGCAGCTTTTCGACAGTGAAGGAAAATTCGAAAGGGACGGCGTTGGCTGGGACATCGGCGGCATTAAAATCCGTTTTGTTGAAAATCAGAAGACGCATCGAGCGGGTGCTCGGATGAGGGCGCGGGAACGCGACGTATCCGTCATAGGCAATCCCCGGATAGACGTATCCGGGAGCCAGGCGGACCTGCTTGATCAGGTAATGCTGCTTCCGTCCCGATCCGGCCCCTAACGCCCCCGCCACCTTCAAGGGCGCGCCGTACGGACCGGGAGCCAGGTCACCCGTGGTTTTCGCGAACGACCAGAGATTGGCCTTGGACTCGTACAGCGCCGAGATGTTGTCGGGTGCCAGCTCGGCATATTGGATGTTCAGGTTATCGATGACGACGAAATCATCGGGGTTGATGCGGATCTTCTTCGCACTGTGGTTGGCGATCCGAACGAAGAAGACCAGCGTTCCCGGCGGATAGGGATTCTTGCCCGCCAGCGGCCCGAAGACTTCCTTGTTCTCGAAGAACTTGTCGAGCTCATCCGTACTGGCGTAACGCACCGTCACATCGATCCCCTCCTTAGAAAGAGAGGCCGTGGCCGGATTCAGCCGGATGTCGGGGATCTCTTTGTCTTCCGGACGGCGCAGTTCGATCTGGCCTTTGGGACGCTCCACGTTGGCCAGGTGACCGCCGCAGCCCGAGCCCGCGAAGGCCAGAAGGACCAGGCCGGTCAAAAACCGGGATGGTTTCACGAATTCTTCTCCAGAGGTTGATTCAGCATCAATGTCAAAAAACGGGACTGGAAACGCAGCACCGGGGTCTGCAGGCCGCCGTCAAGCGCCATCTCAAACGGCTCCCAAGGGGGAGCCCCCTCCACCGGCGGCAAAAGCTTCATTCCTTCCAGCACGGGACGGGACAGCGATCCCTTGAGAATCAGATGGGCCTGCCTCTGAGGCTTCAGCCATCCTTCCGCTTGAATACGAAGCAGTGAACCTTCAAGCGAAAACCGCTCCAATAAGAGTTCATGGGGGCGCCACCTCAGCCGGGCAAACCCCCGCGCAGCGACGGGTCCGGCGGAAAGCAGCTCCTGAGCCAGGGGCTTGCGGATTCCCCAGGACCCCGGATCCATCCGGATCTCTTCCAAACTCCAATCGGTGATCAACCCTCCTTTCCACACGGAAGAAAGCCGCGGGGCCACGAACACCCGCTCCACATATACCTTTCCTCCGGCGGGGGTCTGAAGCCGGACGCCGAATAACTCCAAATCATTCCAGGGGATCCAGCGGGCCCGCTCCACGGTGCAAAACCACCCTTGCCGGCCCCAGGAGGAATCCCGAAGAAACCGCTGGACCGGCCGCGTCACTTCCCAGGAGAAAAAACCGAGAACAGCCGCCGCGGCCAGCGCCGCCAGCGCGATCCCGGCCCAAAGACGAGCCGCCTTCTTCACGCTTCCCCCGCCCCGTCCGCCTTCTGCTTGAGCAGCAGCGCGATCTTTCCTCTCTTGACCAGATTGAGGAACGCATCGACCACCTTCGGGTCGAACTGAGTCCCCGCGTGGGATGAGATTTCACGCGCGGCCTCTTCAATCGACATCGCGCGGCGGTAAGGCCGGTCCGACACCATGGCCTCGAACGCATTGGCAACGCCCAGGATCCGGGCGCCCAGGGGAATGGCCTCTTTCTTCAGACCCTTCGGGTAGCCGGTCCCATCGTAGCGCTCATGATGATGCAGGATGATCGGGACGGCCGGCTCCAGGGTTTCGAGCGGTTCCAGCAGACTGGCTCCCCGGACCGCGTGCTCTTTGACCTTGGCGTACTCCGCCGGCTCCAGCTTGCTGGGCTTGTGCAGGATCTCCTCGGGAATGCCCACCCGACCGGCGTCATGGAGAAGCGCCGCGTAGTGAAGGGAGCGCTGCTGCGCCAAGGGCAGCTTCATCTCATCGGCAATAGCCAGCGCGATGTCAGCCAGCCGCTTCGTGCTGGAGGCCTTTCCCTTGCCCGGCGAATAGGCGTCCATGCCGTCCATGATGGCGCTTAAAGACCGGATGGTGCCCCAGGTGACCCGCTCCTGCGTCTCGTACATCTGGGCGTTCCGGATCGCAACCACCGCCTGTTCAGCCATGGTGGTCACGATCTCGCGATCGAGAATCTTGAACGGTTTCTCCTTCCGGGCACGGGAAACCATCAGGACGCCGATGCATTCCTCTTCCACCAGCGGGACCACCATCATCCGGTCCTCCATGCGGGATTTCAGCGAGACCGCCAGCCGCCCGATCAGTCCCTGCCCCAACCGGACCGGACGGGCGTTCGCCGAGGGAGTTTTCGCCAGATGGATCTCGGCCTTCGGAACCAGGATTCCCTTTTCCCGGTCCACCAGCCAGATCACGCAGTCCTGAGACCGAATGACCTGGCAGCAGAGCCGCGCGACCCGAGGCAACAGCTCCTGCAGGTTCAACGTGGAGCTGATCAGCCGGTGGATGGTGTGGATCGTGGAAAGCGCGATGCAGCGCGGCTCGATGGTCTCCGACAGCATCTTGAGCTCATCGACCCGCTCGGTTTCCCGGCCCAGCGTCTCCAGCACCAGCTCGCCCAGGCGCAGGGAAGCCAGCGGCGCCGGCTGCTCGTTATAACAAGTGGCCAGGTAACCCCGGACCTGGTCCTTCTCCATGACCGGCACGCAGAACGCATGGCGCTGGATGGGACAGATGAACGAGGTTGCGCGGCCCGCCTGGCGCGTTTGGGTCAACGCCTTGAGAAACGTGGCCTGGCAGACCCGGCGGCCTTTCTCGGTGCGGACGAAACGGCAGGTCTTGCAGGCGATCGCATAATCGAGCTTCCGGGGAGCGGGATCGCGGATCTCCCATGGGATCGAACGGCTTCCCAGCGCGCTCAATTCGGACTTGAGCCGCCGAAAACCCGCATTGCCCGCGAGGCGGGAAAACCAGTCGTTCCTTGCCTTTTTCATCGGTCCCTTGATCTATTATACCCGTGACAGCCCGTTAGAGGGGCTCGGAAGGATGAAAGAGTTTCCGGTATTCCTCCATGGCGTAACGGTCGGTCATTCCCGCCAGATAGTCGCAGATCACCCGGTGGCGGTCCTCTTTTTCCAGCCGCGCCCGGGTGGTGTCCGGAAGCTGCTCCGGCTTTCGCAGGTAGGCCTCGAACAAGGCCGTCAACAGCCGCTGGGCCTTGTCCGCCATCCGCACCACTTTGTAATGGCGGTACAAACGCCGGTTGAGGAAATCCTTGAGCGGAAGACGGGCCTTCTCCATCGCGGAGCTGAAAGCCACCGTGGCCTGCTTGAGTTCCTGCGCGTCCGAAGGACGCCGGATCCGGTTTTTCCGGATTCGGCGGGAAGTCTCCCGGATCAGGTCCGTCACACGCAGATCAATCAGGGCCCGGATGATCTGGTATTTTCGGATCTCGGCGGAAACACCGGGAAAACGGCGCCCCACCTCTTTCCGGGCCTGGCGCCAGATCGGCAGAACATCCAGCTCTTCTTCTTTCAGCAAACCGGAGGTCAGACCATCGTCGAGATCATGATGGTCGTAGGCGATCTCATCGGCGACGTCGACCACCTGGGCCTCCAAGCTCAACTGAGCGGGAATCCGGTCGTTAAAACCCGGCAGCGGAACCCGGTGCTTGTTCAGCCCTTCTCGCGCTTCCCGGGTCAGATTCAATCCGGGGAACGAGGGGTAGCGCTCTTCCAGCAAATCGATCAGGCGCAGCGCCTGCAGATTATGATCGAACCCGCCGTGGCCTTCCATCAGGTCCCGCAGCGCGTCTTCGCCCGAATGGCCGAACGGACCGTGTCCCAGGTCATGAGCCAGCGCGACGGACCGGACCAGGTCGCCGTTCAACCGAAGGGAGCGAGCGATGGTTTCCGCGATCTGCGCGACTTCGAGCGAATGAGTCAGGCGCGTGCGGTAATAATCCCCCTCGTGGATGACGAAAACCTGGGTCTTGTATTCCAAACGCCGGAAAGCGGTCGAATGGATGATGCGGTCGCGGTCCCGCTGGAAGCAGGTCCGGTAAGGATGTTCGGGCTCCCGGTACACGCGTCCCCGGGAATCGGCCGCCTTGAGCGCGTAGGACGCCAGGATATGGCGCTCCTGGTTTTCCAAATCCCGGCGGGTGGTCTGCATTTCAGCGCCGGGACTTCGCAGGCCGGCGGGATCGGACCCGCCCCTGCTTGAGAGTCCGGCGGGCTTCGCGCAGAGACTGCGAAACTACCTTGGTATCGGCGCAAATCGGCATGAAATTGGTGTCCCCCATCCATCGGGGAACGATGTGCAGGTGCAGGTGATCGGGGATCCCCGCGCCGGCGGCCCGGCCGAGGTTGATCCCGAGATTATATCCCTGCGGCCGCAGTTCGCGTTGAAGACGAACGATCGCGTCATCCGCCAGCCGGAACAGGTCGAGCCATTCTTCCGAGGACAGCGCGCTGATCTGCCCCACGTGGCGGTAGGGAGCGACCATCAGATGCCCGTTGTTGTAGGGAAAAAGGTTCAGCAGCGAGAAAGCGTGCGTGCCGCGCGTGAGAATCAGATCGCGCGCCTCATCGCGGGAACGGCTTTTTTGGCAGAACAGACAGCCGCGGACCGGTTTCACCGATCCGATGCGGGAGATGTAGGGCAGCCGCCAGGGAGCCCAGAGCCGTTTCAAGGTCATCCTGCCGCTCCTTTCGATTCGCTTCCCGGAACCACCGGGGTTTCGGCCGGCGGAAAAACCAGCGCTTCACCGGAAACGGAAGCCGGCTCCAACCCTTCAGGAACCAGGATTCGCGTCATCCCATACCTTTCGAACAGATGGTTCACCCAGGGAAGATCCCACACCCGGATCTTGGCCTGCTGCAGTACCAGCCGGGCGTTGATGTCCAGCGAAGCCAGCGGGATCAGGAATTTTCGTTCATGGCGATACTGGCGCATCAGATCCACGGCAACCTGGTTCCCGGTCCCTTCAGAGAGAGGTTCGGCGGAAAGAACCATCGCCCAACCCTTGGTCTTCCGGTTCGGTTTCCCCTGCCCGACCAGCACCGGCGTCCCTGAAGCCAGGCGCTCCCGGCGCACCGTGTCCCACCGGGGCAGCTGAATCCGGCGGCCGTCCATTTCAATCCCGTCACCGGCCCAGGCCCGCATCCAGGCCAGGATCCGATCTTCCAGCGGACGCTGGAATTCCACGCGGTATTGCTCCATCCGTGAACGAAGAGTTTCCCGGAAACGGACTTTCGCCCGGGACAAATCGGTGAACCCGATTCCCTGGAGCGCGGGATAAGCCGTCACCAGCCAAAGTTGAAAAAACCGGTCCGGAACGCGGTAAAGCGTCCCATCCTTGGCAACCAGCTGGGACTGTTCCAGCGCGCCGAGAAACCGGCGGACTTGAGAGAGCGGACGTCCGGTTGCTTCCGCCATCTCCGGAAGCCGGCGGACGCCGCCGGCGATGACCGCCAGCAGGTGAACGCAATAAAGCCGGCTCCAATGATCCGGCAAAGAGCGCAGGCGCGCCTCGAAACGCCGGCGGACCGCCGATTCCGCATCCAGGAAAAGCCGTTCCAGCAGATCCAGCAGAATCCCCTCCGGACCGACGGCGGGCTGGGAATCCTGTTCCTTCCGGATGCCTTCCAAAAGAAGCGCCAACAGGTCCGGCCGCCCCTGCCCCCACTCGACGACCAGCGATTCGCAGAACGGGGCCTGCCGGCATTCCAGCCAGGCCGCCCGTACCGCTTTCTGGCATTCGGCCGATCCCAGCGGCTTCACTTCCACAGTCTCGAATTGGCCAAACAGCAGCGCGAATCCCTCCCGAAGGATGCCGCGGGCCGCCGCCGGATCAGAGGAGGTCACCAGATAAAGAACCGAATTCTGTACCATGATCTTCCGGCCGACCAGCCGGAACGGCTCCTTCACCGGCAGAAACCGCAGCCGGTGAAACTCATCCAGCAGAAGGACCACGCGGCACCCGAGGTCTTGAGAGACCCAATGCGGCAGATCCCAAATCTGCTGATACGCCAGGTCGGACCGGCCCGCCTCCGCCAGGTCCAGGATCTTCCGGCTGGCGGCCGTCACGCGGGGCACCGTGGAAGAGCACCGCTCAAGGAGATCGGGCCATCGGTCCGGCAGGGATTCGCAGCCCTGGGACTCCAGCACCGCGTAAAGAAGGGCCTGAATGAACCGCGTCGCCCATTCCACGAGGTTCTCCGACTCTCCCGTTTCAACATAGACGGGAATAAGGTCCGACCCGCGCAGAGGCCCGCGGAGCAGCTGTTTGAGGATGGCCGTCTTCCCCATCCCCTCTTCCCCCAACAGGGCAACGTTCTGGCGGTAACCGGACCGGAAACCGTCCAACCGCTTGGACAGGCCCGGAAGAACGTCCCTGCGATCCAAAAAGATAGGGTTCGTCATCTCAAGGAAGATAATGCAGTGGGTTTTGCGGCTTCTGCTGCCGCCGGATCTGAAAATGCAGGGCCGGAACCTGCGCGCGGCCGGTCTCGCCGACCCGGGCGATGCACTGGCGCTGGGCTACCGCGTCTCCCTGATGGACGAGGATCTCGCCCACATAGGCGTAAACGCTGGCGAACCCCCCGGTGTGTTCCAGGATGATCGTCTTGCCGAATCCCGGAAGGGACTCGTGGACGAAGCTGACCCGGCCGCTGCGGGAGGCCAGCACCTCCGCTCCGGGGCGGGCCTGAATGTCAATGCCTTTGTTGATCGTGCCGCGCCGGCGGGTCCCGAAGATCGCGATCACCCTTCCTTGAACGGGCCAGACAAAACGGCCGGAATCCTGAAGCACTGGAGCCGAGGAAATGCCGGGCGCCGGGGTCTCACGCGGCGGAAGAGAGACCAGTTCGGCCGGCGCCGGGCCGCGGCCCGGGATCCGGAGCTGCTGCCCGACCTCAATCCGGGAACGGTTGGAAATCCCATTAGCACGGGCCATCTCTTCCACTGACACTCCATAGCGGTGGGAAATCGACCAAAGCGTTTCTCCTCGGGTAACCTGATGCGTCGTCGCCTGAGAGTCCGCCGGAAAAGAAGACCCGGACGGCGACGCCGGATAAGGAGCGCAACCCGCCGCGCATAAAAAAAGCAGAACAACCGCCTTCCCAGGGGAACGAGCGGGTGAGGGGAATCGAACCCCTGTATGAAGCTTGGGAAGCTTCTGGACTACCATTGTCCTACACCCGCGGCTTTTTTTGAGAAGGGTTGGGCAGACGGACCATCCGCGTGATCGATTGATAGGAACGCCACCGGCCGAGGATTTCCCCTTTGGTCAGCGGGGCCAGCCGGGCCGGCCCGAAATCCTCGATCGTGATGGAGGCAACCACGGAAGCATACTGGATCGCCCGGCACAGCGCCGACCAGCTCATCTGTCGCTGAGACGCCAGGACCCCCAGGCAGGTGCCGGCAAAGGTATCCCCCGCCCCGGTCGGATCCACCACTTCCGTCACAGGGTAGCCGGGCAAGGAAAAGAACGCGTCTTTGGAAGCGACGAGCACGCCGTGCTCTCCCTTCTTGACCACCGCCACCTTGGGCCCCATCCGGGCCATCTGTTTGGTCGCCTGGACCAGGCCGTGGATTCCGGTGAGCAGCCGGGCCTCGCTGTCGTTAAGGAATAGGATGTCCATCCGCTTCAGGAGCGCGAGGAACTCCGACCGGTTATTCTTGATCCAGTCGTCCCGGGAATCGCAGGCCACCAGCCGGGGAGATTTCATCTGCCGGAGCACGCTCCACTGCAGCGAGGGATGGATGTTCCCCAGGAACGCGTAAGGGATCTTTCGAAGCGCGGGAGAGAGGTTGGGCCGGAACTCCTGAAAAACACCCAGGTCCAGGAACAGCGTCTGCGCCTGAAGGTTCTGGTCGTATCGGCCTTTCCAGCGGAAGGTTTTTCCCGGGACCTGCTCGAGCCCGCCGCCGTTGAGCCCGTACTTGTGGAAGAATTTGGAGTACGTCTTGGGGAAATCGGAGCCGACCACGGCCACCATGGAGGTGGGAGTCCACAGCCGGGACGCCAGCGCGGCGTAGGTGGCTGACCCGCCCAGGACCTCATCGACACGGCCCCAGGGGGTCTTGATGGAATCAATGGCAACAGAACCGACGATCAGAAGACTCAAGGAAGAAGCCCTTTAAAGGCACGCGCCGCTGCTTGTGGGTCGGAGGCAGCGGATACGGCTCGGACCACGGCCACTCGGGCCGCACCAGACGATAATACCAGAGGCAGGTTTTGAAGGTCAATGCCGCCGATCGCGAACCAGGGGATCCGGATCTTGGGTGCCACCTGGCGGACCAATTCCAGGCCGACCGGCTGATAATCCGGTTTGGTGGGGGTCTGAAAAACCGGCCCCACCCCGAGGTAATCGGCCCCATCGGCTTCGGCCTGGAGCGCCTCTTCCAGCGAATGGGTGGAGCGGCCGATCAGCATGTCCGGTCCGACCCGCTCCCGGACCTGCCGGACCGGCGTATCCTCGTGCCCCACATGGATGCCGTCGGCTCCAACCTGGAGCGCAATCTCCACCCGGTCATTGATAACGAAAAGAGCGTTTTCTTCGCGGGTGCACGACCGGAGCGATTTCGCCATGTCGAGGAACTCTCCATCCGAACTCAGCTTATCCCTCCACTGGATCAGATCGGCGCCGCCCCGGATTGCGGCCCGGGCCACCGCAATGGGGTCGCCCGGAACCACCGCCCGGTCAACGATGACGTAAAGTCTCGCTTTTTGTATGGAAGGCTTGTTCAAGGGAGTACGCTTTAAAACGGAGAGTGCCGAACACCCGTCCGGCGGAGGGCCTGGCCAGACGGGAGAACTCTTCCAGGACCCGCAGCGCCTCCTGCACTCGCTTGAGGTTGGCCGCCGCCAGGTCCGGTACTTTCCGGTGCCGCCGCGCGGAACCCCGCAAGGCCGGCCGGCCGACATCGGACCGGGAATCCCTGGCCCTGAGCAGTTGATCCTTCGGCAGCAGAGAGGCCGCCTGGTCCAGAGAGTACCGCAGCCGCTGGCAGCGCCGGGTCAAAGAGACGTCGTCCATCACCAGGCGGGCCACTTCTTCGCAAACCCGCAATCCCTCTTTGGCCCGGTTCAGGTTGGCGTCCAGAACACGCAAAACGGCCTTGGAAGGAGCGGCACGCATCTTAGCCGCCGATTTTTCGTATAAGCGCGGTGGTCGAACGGCCTTTGAGGTACGGCAGCAGGACTACTTTGCCGCCCCAGGATTGAACTTCCGGCTGGCCCACCACCCCTTTGCCTTTCCAGTCCGCCCCTTTGGCCAGCACATCCGGCCGGATCGCGCGAATGACCTTGAGCGGCGTGGATTCGGAGAACAGCGTCACGTAATCCACCGGCTTGAGCGCGGCAACCAGCCGGGCCCGCTCCCGGGCCGTCACCAGCGGGCGGGAAGGCCCTTTCAGGCGCCGGACCGATCCGTCGCTGTTGATCGCGACCACCAGGACATCGGCCAGCCGTTTGGTTTGCTCCAGGTAATCGAGATGGCCGGCATGGAGAAGATCGAAACAGCCGTTGGTGAAGGCGATCCGCTTGCCCTGTTTTTGAAGGCGCCGGACGACGCGGACCAGCTCAGGGAGAGATAGAACCGTTTGTCCTTCGACAGGCTCAGGACGAACGGAACGTCGTGTCATGACCGATCACCCTGAGCTTGTCGAAGGGTGGCCCGAGAAGTGGGCTTCGACCAGCTCGCAGAGTATCTGACCGATCGTGATGTGGGATTCCTGGATCCGCTGGGTGGAGTCGGAGGGGACGACGATCGGAATGTCCACGAGCGCTTTAAGCTTCCCGCCGTCCCGTCCGATGAAACCGATGGTCTTGATCCCCATCTGCCTGGCCGTCTTCACGGCGGCGAGCACGTTCGGGGATTGGCCGCTGGTGGTGATGCCGATCGCCACATCGCCCGGCTTTCCCAACGCCTCGATCTGCCGGGAAAAAACGATTTCGAATCCGAAATCATTGCCCAGCGCGGTCAGGTTGGAAGAATCGGTGGTCAACGCGATCGCCGCAAGAGCGCGCCGGCCTTCGACGTACATCTTGCCGACCAGTTCCGCCGCTAAATGCTGGGAATCGGCCGCGGAGCCCCCGTTTCCGAAGAAAAAGATCTTGTTGCCCTTTTCCAGCGCGTCGATCATCATGCGGGCGGCCTGCTCCATCACGGGAATCAGTTCAGCCCGGACCCGTTCCTTCGTGCGAATGCTCTCGGTCAGGCGGGACTCGATCTCGACCGCGTAAGAAGGACGATCAGCTGAAGAAGAGCTTGCCGATTTCATAGAGGGCGGGGTCCACCCGCTTCAACTCTTTCGTGGCGGCCTCGATCGAGACGGAAACGATCGCGTTTCCCTTCAGACTGACCATCTTTCCCCATTCGCCCGCCAGGACCAGCTCCACCGCCTTGACGCCGAAACGGGTGCCCAGCACCCGGTCGAACGCGGTGGGAGAACCGCCTCGTTGGACGTGCCCGAGCACGGTCACCCGCGTCTCGAACCCGGTCTTCTTCTCGATCATCATGCCGAGCATATCGCCGATGCCGCCCAAACGGACGTGGCCGAACTCATCCAGCTTCACATCGACATTGGCGGTCTGGCCCCTGGCAAATTCGGCTCCCTCGGCCACCACGATGATGGAAAAGGTCTTGCCGCGGGTGTGCCGTTTCTTGATCGCGGCGCAAACCTCGTCAATGTCAATGGGCCGCTCCGGAATCAGAATGAAGTCAGCGCCGCCGGCGATTCCGGCGTGAACGGCAATCCAGCCGGCGTGCCGGCCCATCACCTCCACCACCATGATCCGGTGATGGCTCTCGGCGGTGGTATGCAGGCGGTCGATCGATTCCATCGCGATGTTAACCGCCGTATCGAACCCGAAGGTGTAGTCGGTCTCGGAGAGATCATTGTCGATGGTTTTGGGGACCCCCACGATATGGTGTCCCTCTTTCACCAGCTTGGTGGCCGCGCCCAGCGTATCCTCGCCGCCCACGGCAATGACCGCGTCCAATCCCAGGTGCTTGATGTTGGATTTCAGCGCTTCCAGTTTGTGCGGGTCCTTGTACGGATTCGTGCGGGAGGTGCCGAGGATCGTGCCTCCGCGGTGCAGAATGCCGGAGACGGAGTTTAGGTCCAGGGGGAACACGTCCTTTTCTACCAGCCCTTTCCAGCCGTTCCGGATCCCCACGACTTCCAGCCCTTCCTGGAGCGCTTTGCGGACCGCGGCCCGGATCACCGGGTTGAGGCCGGGGCAGTCTCCACCGCCGGTCAGGATGCCGATCTTTTTCACGTGATGCGCCATCTTAAAGCCCCCGGAACGGAGGCGTGTACTGGACGGCGCGGCGGTCGTGGGATTCCTTGCCGTCCCGGTGAACGATCTTGGCCACATGCACCCGCACCTGAACCGGCTCTTCGATGCCGCTGAGCATTTCCTGCACCTTGCTGCGGATCACGGACTGGATCTTTTCGGCCGACTCCGGGATGTGCGCGCCGGCCCACAGCACAGCCCGGGCCCGGACCACGATGACCCCCTTCCGGGCCACGACGTCGGAGCGCAGCTCCTTCACCTCGGGCAGCTCTTCGGTGGAGCGCCGGATAAAGTCCTCGATGGCCGCCAGCGAAACCGTCACCTGCCCGTCCGTGTTCTCGAACGCGATGGTCTTCTGCCGCCGGAACTTGGCCAGCGCCAGCTCCGCGTACATCCAGTTTAGCAGGATCAGCCCTACGCCGGTCAGGAAGAAGGCCAGCCGGGTGTTTTTCTCGGCATACGCCATCTCCAGCCAATAAACGGTCCCCTCCACCGGGATCCAGTGAAGCGAGAAGGCGATCAGCCCGATCCCCAGAAGAATGAACAGCACGATGTAGCACGACATGATGATCCAGGTGAACAGCTTCATGGGCGCGCTAGCTCCGTTTCGGTTTGATCTGATGAATGCTGACGTGGATCTCCGCGGCGGAAAGGTGCGTCATCTGCTCCACCATCTCCCGGACGCGGTCCTGCACATCCATGGCCACCTGCGGCAGATTCACGCCGTACTCGGCCACCAGGTTCAGCCAGAGCCGGACATCCTGATCCTGGATCTCCACCCGGACTCCGCCGGCGCCGCCCGGCAGAAAACGGGTGAAGAACGGCGCCTGCCAAATGCCCACGACTCCCCCCACCTCCCGGGCAGCCAAAGAAGCGATGGAAGAAATAACCTCGTTGCGGATCTGAACAGCCCCCAAATCGGTCCGGTTGGCCACGGCTTAGGCCCCCACCAGTTCACTGCTGGTCTTCTGGGCGTAGAAACGCTCCACGAAATCGGTGGAGTAGCGCCCGGCGACGAACGACGGCTCATTCAGGACTTTCCGATGAAACGGAATGGTGGTCTTGATCGGCTCCACGGTCATCTCATCCAGAGCCCGGAGCATGGTTCGAAGGGCCTCTTTCCGGGTGTTGCCGTACGTGATGATCTTCGCCAAAAGAGAATCGTAATGCGGAGGAACCCGGTAGCCGGTGTACAGGTGGCTGTCCACCCGGACGTTGGGCCCGCCGGGCGGATGATACAGCGTCACCTGCCCCGGGCAGGGCATGAAATCCTGGTCCGGATCTTCGGCGTTGATGCGGCACTCGATCGCGTGCCCTTTCCAATGAACCTCGTCCTGGGTAAACGAAAGTTTCTCGCCCGCCGCGATGCGGATCTGCTCCTTGATGAGGTCGATGCCCGTGACCATCTCGGTCACCGGATGCTCCACCTGGATGCGGGTGTTCATTTCCATGAAGTAGAAGTTCCCCTGCTCATCGACCAGGAACTCAACGGTGCCCACCGAGTTGTAGCCGACCGCTTTGGCGCCGCGCACGGCGGCCTCGCCCATCCGCTTGCGCAGTTTCGCGTCGACCACGGGCGAAGGGGATTCCTCGATCAATTTCTGGTGGCGCCGCTGGACTGAGCAGTCCCGCTCTCCCAGACTGACCACGTGGCCGTGAGAATCGGCCGCGATCTGGATCTCCACGTGGTGCGGCCGCTCGATGTATTTCTCGATGTAGACGTCGGGCACGCCGAACGCGGCCTCGGCCTCGGCCTGGGCGGTCATGAAAGCACTGATGAGCCGCACGTCATTGTGCGCCACGCGCATTCCCTTGCCGCCGCCTCCGGCGGACGCCTTGATGATAACCGGATACTGGATCTGCTTGGCGACCCGCAGGGCCTCGTCCTTGGCCCGGACGGCCCCGGCGGAGCCCGGGATCAGCGGAACGCCCGCCTTGCCCATGACCTTCTTGGCCTCGATCTTGTCGCCCATCTGCCGGATCGGTTCGGGGCCGGGGCCGATAAAGGTGATCTTGCAGGATTCGCAGATCTCCGCGAAGTGGGCGTTCTCGGCCAGGAACCCGTACCCGGGATGGATCGCCTCAACATCGGTGATCTCGGCCGCGCTGATGAGCGCCGGGATGTTGCGGTAACTGGAAGCCGAAGGGGCCGCCCCGATGCAGACCGCTTCCTCGGCCATGCGCACATGAAGCGAATCGGCGTCGGCCTCGGAGTAAACGGCGACGGTGCGGATGCCCATCTCCCGGCAGGCCCGGATGATCCGCACCGCGATCTCCCCGCGATTGGCAATCAGGATTTTTGAAAACATCGGCGGTTTATGCAGGCTCGACGACGAAGAGAACCTGGCCGAACTCCACCGGCTGGGCGTTCTCGATCGGGATCTGCAGAATCTTCCCCTTGATCTCGGACTTGATCTCGTTCATCAGCTTCATGGCTTCCACGATGCACAGCACCTGGCCCACCGAAATCTGCTGACCGACCTCCACGAACGGAGCCGCGTCCGGCGCGGGAGCCCGGTAGAAGGTCCCCACCATCGGGGACTTGATCTCCGTCCCGGCCGGCTTGGACGGGAGATCGGGAACCGGGACCGGGCCGGCGGCATGAGCCGGAGCCGACGCGCGCGCGGCCGGCAGCCGTTCGATAACCACCCCTTCCTCGGCCGACCCGGACTTGCGCAGGCGGATCTTCGTCCCTTCCCGTTCGACCTCCAATTCGGACAGCTGGTTCTCATTCATGAGTGCGATCAGATCTTTCAACTCTTTGAGATTAATCAAGGCATGCTCCTTTTTTCAGGCCCGACCCGCGTATTCCCCGGTGCGGGTATCGACTTTAATGGAATCGCCGGGACCGACAAATAAGGGGACTTGCAGCTTGTAGCCGGTCTCCAGAACGGCCGGTTTCATGGCCGATTTCGAAGTATCGCCCTTGAGCCCCGGGTCCGATTCGGCGATCTTCAGAGTCACCGTGGTCGGAAGCTCCACACCCACGAGCTTACCCTCATACATCTCCGCGCGAACCTCCAGGTTCCCGGTCAGGTAGTTCGTGGCGTCTCCGATCTCCTTGACGTTGAATCGCAGCGGGTCGTAACTGCTCAAATCCATGAAGTGATAGTCCTCTCCGGCCCGGTACTGGAACTGGAGTGACTTCTTTTCGATGAACGCGTCCTGGAACTTATCGCCGCCGTCGAACGTGCGGGTGATCACGTTGCCGGTCTTGACCGACCGAAGCTTGGTGCGGACGAACGCCGCTCCCTTGCCCGGCTTGACGTGCTGATATTCGAGCAGGAACATCAGCTCCCCCTCGATGATCAGCGCCATGCCGGTTTTGAATTGATTGGTTGAGATCGTCATAGAAAGGCGATTCTATCGTTTGCCGCGGGAATTCGTCAACAGACCTTTGAGCGCCCGCAGTCCGAGCACGTAACTGTCGGCTCCGAACCCGCAGATCTGGCCGGCCACCACGGGAGCCATCAACGATGTGTGGCGGAACGGCTCCCGGGCGTGAATGTTGCTCAAGTGGACCTCCACCGCGGGGAGTGCGGCCGCTTCCAGCGCGTCGCGGATCGCGACCGACGTATGGGTGTAGGCGGCCGGATTGATCAGGATCCCGTCGAACTGGGCCGGGGCCGATCCGACCGCGTCCACGATCTCCCCTTCATGGTTGAACTGGCGCACGGACAGCTTCATGCCGTTCCGGCGCGCCTCGGCCTGAAGGCGGCGATTGATCGAAGCCAGGTCGACCTTGCCGTACACGGCCGGGTTCCGGCGGCCCAACAGCTGAAGGTTGGGCCCATGGATGACCAGGATGCGGGTCAAGACGGCTTCTCGGCCTCTTCGATCAGCATGACGGGGATCCCGTCCCGGATGGGAAAGCTCAATCCGCAGCCGGAACCGGTGCAGAGCAGCCGTTCCCCTTCCAGCCGGACCGGCGACTTGCATTTCGGGCAGGCCAGAATGCTCAACAATTCTTTGTCGATCATGACTCTTCCCCTTCGGCTCCAGCCAACTCCGGCAGCAGACCGGACGGCTCAGGAGTTCCTTCGATCGATCCCAAACGGTCTCCGAATTTGGACAATTGGCGCTCCGCCTTGTCAAAGTTCTCTTTCGCGAAACTCAACTGCCGGCCGGCTTTACTGAAATTCTCCCGGACACCCGCCAGATCCCTTTGCAGGCGCATGAGCGATTCCAGGATTCGCTTGGCATCCTGCTCGATCGCCAAACCCTTGAGCCCCAGCAAAATAACCTGAAGATAGGCATAAAAGCTGTTGGGGGAAACCGGAATCACCCGATGTTTCAAGGCATGCTGAAATATTCCCTGCTCGTCCTCCACTCCGTCTTCTTTAATGACCGCTTCATAATAAACATTTTCCGCCGGAATGTACATGAGGGCGAAGTCGTAGGTTCCTTCGCCGGGCCGAATGTATTTCTGGGCAATGGAGTCGATGTGCTGCCTCACATCCCGCACAAAGGTCTTTCGCCACACGGCCCGTTCCTCATCGGTCGCGGCCTGTCCCATCTTCCGGAAATTCTCCAAAGGAAACTTGGAATCCACGGGAACCACGCGATCCCTGACGTGAATAACGGCATCCACTCGTTCCCCATTGGAAAATCCGTACTGGGTGGTAAAACTATCCGCCGGCAGGACCTGCGCCAGCAGTTCGGCCAGAAAGAATTCCCCCAGGCCGCCGCGCATTTTCGGCGCGCGCAAAAGATCCTGAAGAGTGGCCATGTTCCGGCCCACATCTTCCACTTTTTTTGTCGCCTCCTGGAGATGGGCCAGATCGCGCGAAACACCGGTCAAAGCCATCTGGGTCTGATCGAGCTTCTGGCTTACCGATTGCTCCGTCGTTCGAACCTGACCCTGGAACTGATCCAGCGCCAAACGGATCGTTTCGGTGACCCGGTTGGAGATCTTCTGCTCCAAAACATCGAGTTTGGCTTGTTCCTTTTTCTCAAGCGCCTGCTGCATTTCCAGCGGAAGCGGAGAGCGGACCATCTTCCAGAGAGAGGCCAGGAGGGCCCCCAGCAACGCGACCGCCAGAATAACCCAGAACATCACGCGCCGACCTCCCGAGTTTTAGAGACGTACTTCATCCGAAGCTCATACAGCAGCCCTTCCAGCAGCTGGCCCTCTTCAGCGGTCAGGTTGCCCTGGGTTTTGGCCTGCAGCATGCCGAGGATGTCGATCAGATACCGGGCCTGCTCGAGATCCTCCTGCCGCTCCTGAGTGACCGGATGCGGCAATTCTCCCAGCGCCATCATCGCCTGCATCGACAAGGAGGAAAGAAACATCCCGAACTCGCCCGAAGGGGCTTTTCGGGAGGGGACCGGCTCATCCCGGCCGGGAGCCGAGGGTTGGGGACCGCCTGCGCGCGGCGGAGGGGCCGCGGCCTGGCTCTTTTCCTTTTCGACCTGTTCTTTCCAGCTTTCGTCGACTCTTTTATCCATGGCTCATCCTTCCAAAACAACACCGGCATAGCCGGTCGCCGAGACCTGAATGCCGGTCATTTCAGCGCTCGATTGGTATCGTACCAAGCGGCCCCGGGCCGCTCCTAGTATTTTCGCCGCGGCGATCACCACCGCCAAGGCCGAAACTCCGCACATGCCGCTTTGGCTCTGGGCCGCTTGTTCCATCAGCGCTTCCTCTTGAAGCGCGAGAATCCGCTCCAGGATCGCCGGGTCGCTGCGGCCCACTGTTTCCGCCGGCCGATAGGTCGTCAGGTTCGTCGAAGCCAGCACGAGGACCGGTTCCCGGATCAGCCGGACAGCCCGGGCGATGCCATCCCCCACCCGCCGGGCCGTCTCCGCGTCGCAGGGACCCACCGCGACGGGAACAAACCCGCGCACGCCCAGCCGCTGGAAAAACGGCAGCTGCAGCTCGATTGAATGCTCATCCTGATGGCAGCGGTCGTCTTTTTGCAGGTCCGGCGCGGATTTCAAGATCAGCCGGGCCATCCGCTCGTGGACCTTCAACTCTCCCAACGGAGTCGACCAGGCGCCGCGGATCGAAATCCCAAGCGGCGCGCCCCGGCCGGAATGGTTGGGCCCGACGACCACCACCAGCGCGGGCCATTCAAGAGACGCGTGAAGCGCTCCCAGCACCGCGCCGGCCAGGCGAAACGAGCCGTGCGGCGCCACCGCCGCGACCGCCTTTTGCTTCTTGTTCCGGCCGCCGCCGCTCAGCAGGCGGTCCACTGTTTCCCGAAGGTCCGCCGGCTCAGCGGGATAATAAATCCCCGCCACCACCGGAGCGCGGATTCCCTTATCGGCCGGTTTCGACCTGCTCCGGATCGACCGATTCCGCGGCGGCCCGTTCATTCACGCCCTCCTTCGGCTGGCCGACCACAACGACGCATCGCTGAGGATCCAGCAGATCCCGAACGACGTTTCGGATTTCCTCGGGAGTGACCGTTTTCACCCGCGCTTCGATCTTCTCCGAGTAATCGAAACCCAATCCATACAGCTCATTGCTGGCCAGCTCGCCGGCCAACGCCCGCTGGCTCTGCTGGGAGATGCGTTTGCCTCCCAGGAATCCTTCGCGGGCCTCTTTCAGCTCTTCGTCCGGAACCGCGGAACCGCGAAGCCGGTCCAGTTCTTCGAAAAGGGCCTGGCGCACCTGCGTCAGATGAGCGGGTTCGGTGACCGCATACAGCACGAACGCTCCCGGATCCAGGCCCGGCAGGCCGAACGCCCCCACCGTGTAGGCGAGCCCCCGCCGTTCCCGGACCTCCGCGAACAGCCGGCCCGCTCCGCCGGAGAGAAGCTCTTCCGCCAAATCCAACGCCGGAAGCCGGGGATCTTCCAACTTCAAGCCCGGGAACCCGATCAGGATCAGCGCTTCCTGCCGAGGAGTGGTTTCCATGCGCTCGCGCAAACGGACCAGCGGCGGCTCTTCAGGAACCGGGACGGAGGCCGGCGCGCCGGTAAACCGGCCGAATTTCTTCTGCAGAAGCGGCAAAACCTCCGAACGCTGGAAATCACCGGTGATGCAGAGGACCGTTTTTGCCGGGTCCAGAACCTGCCGGTAAAAGGATTCCAGATCTTCGCGCTGAAGCGCGGCGACCGATTCCCGGCTGCCCGACGGATCCAGCCGGTACGGATGGCGCGTGAACAGCGTGGCGGTCAAGCGGCGGATGCCCCATGAAAAAGGATCTTCCTCCTGCGCCTGGATCGCCGCCAGCGCGGCGCGCCGCTCGATCTCCAGCTCGTTCGCCGGGAATGAGGGCTCCGAAACCATCTCGCCCAGCAGCTGCAGCGCCGCGGAACATTCGGAAGAAACCACCTCCATCGACAGTCCGAGACTGTTTCGCCCGCCGAACGCGGACAGGTCGGCTCCCATTTGCTTGATTTGCCGCGTGATCTCATCGGCCGATTTGGCGCGCGTGCCGCGCGTGAGCATGCGGGCCGTCAGCAAAGACACGCCATTCGTCGCTTCGCTCTCGTAGCGGACGCCCCCCAGCGCGGTCCAGTGAAACGTCACCAGCGGAATCCTGCGGTCCGGACGAAGCAGGACCCGCAGGCCGTTCTCCAGAACGATCTTTTCGACCGGCGTCTCTTTTTTCTCCGACGGTTGAGAAGTTTTAGTTTCGGGTATCCCGGTTCCCTGCGGCAAAAGCCGGATGGTGGTCGCCCTCTCGGGGCGCAGGATGGCGCAGGCCGCTCGCTGAAGATCTTCCGGAGTCAGCCGGGCCGCCGCTTCCAGATACCGGCTTACGAACAGCGGATCCCCCGCCAACACCTCATATCCGGCCAGGTCCGAGGCCTGGCCCGTGACGGTCTGGCGGCCGGCCAGATATTCGCGCAGGAACGCCCGCTTGGCCGATTCCACTTCCTGCGCCGGAAAGAGATCTTCCCCGGCCCGCGCAAGCTCCACGCGAAGCGCGCGCAGCGCGGCGTCGATCCGGTCGGGGTCCATCCTCAGCGTCACTCCAAAAAGCCCCCGATCCATCGGCGTGTAATTCCAGCAGCTGACCGCGTGAGCCAGCCCGGTCTCTTTCAACGCCTTGTCCAGCACCGAGCCCCGCCCGCCGCCCAGGATCCAGGCGAGCAGGTCCAGCGCGGGCAGGTCCGAATCCCGAACGGAGACGGAAGGAAAACCGATCGCGGCCGTCGCCAGAGCCGCACCGGCCGCTTCTTCGGTCTGTTCGCGGGGCGATAACGGGAGCGGTTCGGCCGGCAGGGATACGAGCGGAACCCGCCCCGGCTCCAAACGCTCGGTCAGTTCCTGAATCCGCCGGATGACTTCCGGGGCGGAGATCTCTCCGACCACGGCGATCACCAGATTGTTGGGAAGATAATGGGTCCGGTGGTAGGCGCGAACTTCTTCGGCGGTGATCTTGCGCAGCAGCGGCTCGTATCCGATGATCGGAATCCGGTAAGGATGAACGCGGTAGACCTGGGTGAACAGCAGGTCCCAGACCATCTGGTTGGGATCATCTTCGCGGAGTTTCAGCTCCCGCAGGACCACTTCCCGTTCCTTGGAAAATTCCGCAGGATCAAGCGTCGAAAAAAAGAGGGCGTCAACCAGCAGGTCCGCCGCTTCGGACCAATGTTCCCCGTTGACCACCAACTGATAGCTGGTGGTGTCGACCGTGGTGAAACCCTGCGACGTGCCTCCGTACGAGCGGGCTTCCCGCTCCACGGCGCCGACCGGACGGCGGGCCGTCCCCTTGAAAAGCATATGCTCCAGCACATGGGAAATGCCGGTGCCCAGGAAAGGTCCTTCGGTGGCCGACCCGGTCCGGACAACCGCCTGAAAGGCGACCAGCGGATGGGAATGGTCTTCCTGAACGAGCAGGGTCAAACCGTTAGGAAAAACAGTGCGGGTGATGGCCGGACGAGCCGGCAAATCCAGAGGGCGCATGGACTGAGGAACCCTTTCCGGAAGCATGGGAAGTCCCCGGCAACCTGTCAGGAGAAGGACAAGAAAAACGGCTAGAATCGTCTGCGGTTTTCTCGTAACTTCCGCCGCCGGGCCACGGAGGGTTTTTCGTAATGTTTGCGAGCCCGGACCACCTTGAGAATGCCCTCGCGCTCCACCTTCTTCTTCAGACGGCGGATCGCTTTCTCGAGGGGCTCATTCTCACGAACTTCAACGACTGGCATAAAGTTGTAACTCCTTGAATTTCTAACAGGATACCCTACCCCATCCTGGCCGTCAAGAGCCACCTCTTCGCGCCCCGCCCGGGCGCTTGAAGATGCCGGGCTCCGCGACGGGGTGGCCGAACCGGGCACGTCGCGAGGTCAGAGGCGGGCATGGATCCCGCTTCCTTCAGAGGTTTATGTCTCGATCAGCGGGAGAGCATCGACCGAGCGCCGAGCGCAGATCCGCCTCGCAGGGGCGGATCCAGCGGTGCTCCGGCCGGCTACCCCGGAGCGTGGGCACGGCATCCCGATGCCTGCCGAGAGGGCTTCCACGACAGGACCCCGAGGGGTGTGGCGCGAAGGGTTTATTCTGGCTCGTAACGAACCAAATAATCGTAGGTGACTTGGCGGCGGCGCAGTGCTCCCGGAAAAGCCGGATACGGCTCCGACGATCGGGCGTCCCTCAGCGCCGCCTGGACCAGCCGGGGATCCGAGGATTCCAGGACTTCCACCTGCTGAAGCTTTCCGTCCGGCAAAAGGACAAGCCGCAGCCGGACGGTCCCGGTCATCAGGACCGAAGGGTAGTTCAAATGGGACTTGAGATATTTCCGGACCTGCTCTTTGTGCTGCAGCTGCGCGAACTGCCATTCCGGCAATTCTTGAGCGCGAGCCGGCGGAAGAATCACGGGTGCGGGCCGGGCCGGCGGAGCCGCCGTGCGGACCGGAACTGCCGGTGCAGCCCTCTGAGGCACGGCCGCGGAACGGACCGCCGCCGCGCGGACCGGGGCCGCGGGACCCGCGGACCGGACCGGAACTGAAGGAACTCGCTCGATCCCGGAAACGGAGCGCGACTCAGCGGGCGAAACGGCCGGCGGGACCGGAACGGGTTCGTAGGTCACTTCGAGAGAGTGCGTCAGCGCGAAAGCCGTCGGCATGCCGTGAAAAGGCCGGGCGGCCATGAAGGTCATGTGGAGCGCCGCCGAATACAGCAGCGCGGATCGGAGTGTCACCGAACGGCCGACCCCACTTTCCGGTTGACCAAACCGACCACCACGGCGGTATAAAGCAGAAGAAAAAGAGCGGAGAATAAAAGATCAACAGCCAGCGATTTCTGGAAGTAAGGCCAGCTGCTCGCTATGGACTGAGCCAGCCCCTGCGGTGTCCGGGGCCAATGGCCGCAGGTTCCGGTGACCCAGTCTCCAACGGCCAGCGTCAAATGAAATAAGGGCGAAGAAATCACCAGACCCGTCAGCAGTGAGCGCAGATTCGGCTGGAGTTTTAACTGCCGTATGCTCAAGATCACCAGCGCGATGGCCGCCAGCCGCACGAGCGTGAAAAGGGAAAAACCCAGGATCAGATCCCGTATCAGCATTCCACCCAAACCAATGATCCAGAGATCCCGCGGTTTCAGAAAAATGCCGGCGCAGAGAATGGCCCCCAGCACGGGCGCGATTCCAACGTCATGATGAAACCGGCTCGCGATCAATCCGCATCCCAATGTCAGCAGCCACGTGGCAATCATGGGTTCCCTTTCTGTTGTGATTGTAACACATGCTTTGGAAATCGCACGGCTCCCAGGTCCGTGACATCTTTTGCCACTTCGATCGCCTGCTCCCATTCGCCCGCCTTCTCGTGCCAGAAATGAAGCCGGTGTTTGCCGGGCGGCAGCGAGTTCAGCAGACGAAATTCACCGGAGGCGTCGCTGATCGCGGAAAACGCGGGCGGTAGAACCACGATCCACGCGTGCATCCACAGGTGCACCCCGCAGCGAGCCACGTACCGGCCCGGCGTTTCAGCGTTCCAGTAAAGGTCCCGGGCTTTCACCTTCTGCCACTGATTCATGAGATAGGAAGGTTTCCCTTCCTGAAAAACCCGAACGCTGTGCACGACCTGATCGGAATTCCGGATCGCGATCCGGTCACCGGCACGGACCGCCAGCACGTGCGGCAGGAACTCGCACGCCTTCTGATCCAATAAAACAGTTCCCTGCGCCGGCGGCACCAGACCGTCTCCCTCCACCCAGACCACGACGTTCTCCACCCCGCCGGAAGGGTCGACCCGCAATTCCGGAGACTCTTTTTCATGTCCGCAGCCCTGGATGGAATCAGGGCCCTGGCCGGGTTTGGCTTTGACCTCAACGCGTTCCGGCGCGGGCACAGGCCCCTGCCAGACCACCCGCCCCCGGATCTCCTGCGTTGAGGCGCGTGGCGGCGCTTCCTCTCGCGCCGGCCGCTCCGCCTGCGCCGAACCAGCCGCTAGAAAAACGAGCGACGCGTAGAACAGAATTTTACTGTTCATACTGTCGGTACTCCCATCGCACGACATCGCCCGGTTTGAGCTTCGTCTTGTAGGGGGAAACCTTCTTGGACCCGTTGATGGAGACGGTCCACCACCGGTTGGTCGCCGGATCGGCGGCCACTCCATCGATCACCGAGACCTCCCGGGGATCACAGCAGACCGCCCCCTGTTCCACCGGGAAAGCCAGCGCCGTCACGGTCTTCGGGGTAGCTCCTCCCTGCACCTGGAACACCCGGCTCACGGCCGGTTTTGAGGCCGGCCCGAAATCCACCTCTAAAGTCACCTCGAATGTTTTCCGGGAGGACCCCATCGTCGCGCATCCGGCCGACAGAGACACCACCATCATCAGACCTGCGATCCATTTTTTCATCGCTCCACCTTCACTCCGATGCTGACCATGGTTCCTTCCGCCGGAAATCCGAGCACTTCCTGATAATTTCGGTTGAACAAATTGTCCACCCGCAGGAAGCTTTTCGCCCATTCGTTCCACCGGTACTGCGCGAATGCGTTAAAAACCAGATATCCCTCTGTTTTGTTGCGGGAGTTGGTGCCGGTCGATTCCTCACGGCTGGAAACCAGCAGTCCCTCGAACTGCGTCTCCCACTTCCCGCCGGGCACCCAATTCATGGAAAAGGTCGCCGTGTGGCTGGGCGTACGCAGCAGCTCCTCTCCGCTGGGCCTCTCCGAGTGGTCGAGATGCGTGAAGGAACCCTTCAGCTTGAACGCCTGGGTCGGCTTGAATTCCAGTTCCAGCTCCGCGCCGTCGATCCGGGCGTGCCCGAAATTCTGCGGCTGGGTTTGGGTGGAGCTTACCCGGATAAACTGGATCAGGTCTTCGTAATCGGTCCGGAACAAGGTGCCCGACCAGCTGAACCGGTTGTCCCACAAAACCTGTTCAGCGCCGAACTCATGCGATTTGCTTTTTTCCGGAATGAGGTTCGGATTGCCGAAGTTCGGAAAAAACAGCTCGTTAATGGTGGGCGGCCGGAACCCCTGGCCCCATCCACCGCGGAATTTCATATTCCAGGGCTCCACAAAGTAAGCGGCTGAGGCATCGAACACCTCGCCCGAACCGAACGCACTCTCCCGAAAGAAACGGGCCCCCGCCACCACCGTCAGGGGTTCCCAGGGATTCCACTGGTTCTGCATGAAAGCCGCGGCGGTGGTGAGCGTTTTGGAGAAGTTGGCATTGGCGCCTCCCGTCCTTCGGTCGGCTTCCCGGTCCTCGTATTCGAAACCGACCGTCAAGGTGTCCCAATCGACCGGCGTCAATCGGTTGCGCCATTCGATCCCATACCGTTCGGTATCCAGCTTGGTCAACGCGTTGGCGTCGGTGCCGCCGTTGGAGGGGTCGCTGTCGATCAGGTTCCCGATCTGAGCCGTGGTCTTGATTGCCGGGGTCCACCAGGGCGTCACCGGCATCTCCCATTGAGCGGACCCGATGGTCTGGCGGTCCCGATCCACGCGGTTGGGGTCGGGACGAAAAGCGCCGTCGTCCAATCCGATAATGGCGAACAGATGCCTCAAGGAAAAATCCAACGTGCCCCCGTTCGGCAGGTCGATCCCCACCCGAGTGGAAAGATTCGTGTTCTCATAGGCATCGTTCTCACTTAAACCCTCCGCATCAATGCGGGAAGCCGAGCCGGATAAATGCAGCGGCCCTTTCGAACCCTGGAACTGCGCGGCCTCCCGGAAGCTTTCAATCAAGGTCGTGAATTCCTGAGTGTAAGAACCGGTGAAGGGACCTTCTCCTCGCCGGGTGATGAGGTTGATCACGCCGCCCATCGCGTCGGACCCGTACAGCGTGCCGCTGGGCCCCCGAAGCACCTCAATGCGCTCGAGGTTATCGGGTGCGAAATGGTTGAAATCAAATGAACCGGTGGTGGGGCTGGCCACGTGAACACCGTCAATCGTCACATGAACCTGGGAAGCGGTGGCTCCCCGCACAACGACGGTAGTGGTCCGGCCGATCGAACCGCTCCGCCGAACCAGTGTTTCCGGGACGTTGCTGAAGACCTGGGAGATAAACGCCCCTTCCACGATCGGGAGTTTGTCCCCTGAAAGCACCGAGACCGACCGGGTCACTTCCTTGGCGGGAGTTTCGGCCTTGTTGGCCGTGACGATCACTTCTTCCAAACGAGTTTCTTCATCCGGTTCGGCCCCCCAAGCTCCTTGCGTCCAGAGAATACTTACGGTCATACTCGCGATGAACCATTTCCGCGCGGCTTGAACGAACCGTTCCGCCCAGCGCGGCTGACTCCCAAAATGCAGATGGATGTACGACGCCAGCAACGAACCTTTCGCGTACCCTTCCAATCGGCTTTCCCCGCCGCGCCGTGCCTGAACCTGATACGCGGACCACCGGGCAGACGGGACGGCCCGGAGCGCCGAATGGTGGAACTCGTGGCCGCGCGCCTGTTCCCCGGCGCGAGCCAGAACATTGGACTTCCGGGCTTTCACTTCCTGGTATCCGAAATTCTGCAGTCGGTCGGTCATCCGAACATCGGCCGGAATCACGCCCACCATCGGATGCGAGCGGCCGTCCAGCGTCCGGAGGGACCGGCTTAAGACCATGAGCCCCCCGCATTCGGCGTAGGTCGGCAGATCCGCCCGGACTGCCCGATGGATTTCCTTCCGCATCGATCGGTTGCCGGCCAGGTCCCGAGCGAACGCTTCCGGAAAACCACCGCCCAGATAGAGACCCCCGATCCCGGTCGGCAGCCGCTGATCTTTTAACAGCGAAAACGGGACGATCTCGGCCCCATGGGCTTCCAGCAATTCAAGATTTTCCGGGTAATAAAAATGGAACGCCTCATCCCGGGCGACGGCGATAGGAATTTTCCCGTTCATGCTGAGCTTCGTCGAAGCACGAACGGTCCGCCCTTCGACAGACTCAGGGCGAACGGGAGATGCCCTCTCCATGATCCGGACAATCGCCGGCAGATCAAAACTCGCCCGCGCCTGCCGTTGGAGCAATCCCAGGATTTTTTTCCAATCACGCTGTTCCTGCCAAGGAACAAGACCCAGATGGCGTTCCGGCATTTTCAGCCGCGCATCCTGCGCCAGCCAGCCCACCACCGGGACGCCGGTCAACCGCTCGATCCCTTCCTTGACAAGCCGATAGTGGCCGACGCTTCCCACGCGGTTCACAACGCAGCCGGCGATTTGGACGGCGCGATCCATCTGCTGAAAACCTTTCACCATCGCCGCGGCGGACCGGGAAACCGCGCTCACGTCCAGAACCAGGAGGACCGGGCATTCGAGTTGTTTCGCGATCTCGGCCGTGCTGCCTTCTTCCCCTATCGCGCCCCGCCCGTCATACAGACCCATCACCCCTTCAATCAGCGCCGCATTCGCGCCTTCGGAGGCACGGGCCAACAACGCGGGCAAACGGGCTTTCGGCATCAACCAGGTGTCAAGGTTGCGGCAAGGCCGGCCCGCGGCGCGGCCGAGATAACCGGGATCGATGTAATCGGGGCCCACCTTGAACGACTGAATCTGAAAACCGGCCCGGCTCAGCGCCAGGGTCAGTCCCAGCGACACGGTCGTTTTGCCCACCCCGCTGTGGGTCCCCGCGATCAGGATGCGAGGAATCTTCACCGCAGCCATGCCCATACTCCGCGCGTGATGAACACAGCCGCCAGTGCAAGCAAAGAGGCAATCCCCATGACACGCAGTGATTCGATGACGCGCGGCGGTTGAAGCGGACGATCCGGGTCCCCCATCCGCGGCGTCATCGCCGGTACACCCTGATAGAAGTTCTCCCCTCCCACCTGGACAGAAAGTACGCCGGCCATCGCCGCCTCAGTAAGATACGAGTTCTCCCGGCTCGGCCATCCATCGCGATACGCCACCCGCAAACTCCGGACACCGGTCCCGCGGATCAACTGCCCGGCGGCGGCCAGAAAAAAAACCGTCAGATGCGCGGGAAGACAATTCATCCACCGGTCCAGCGTGGCGGCGGCCCGGCCCAGCCGGAGGTAGCGGGCGCTGCGGAAGCCCACCATGGAATCAAGCGTGTTCACGGCCTTGTACAGGCAAGCCAGCGGCGCGCCGCCCAGCGCCGCGTAAAACAGCGGTGCCACGATCCCGTCCATCGTGCTCTCCGCGACGGTCTCGACCGCGGCCCGCACCACCTCCGGCTCGCTCAACGCCCGAGTGTCCCGCCCCACAATCCAGCTCACCTTTTTTCGAGCGAGCGGCAAATCGCCGGCCTCAAGCGCGCGAGCCACCGGCAGGGTCTCGATCGCCAGGTCCCGCGTGGAAAAACAGAAAAAGAGCAGAAGGATTTCTATCGCCGCCCCCGCCGCCGGACTCAGCCGATGAGCGGCCCAAACCAGCCCGGCCGCCGCCGCCAGCGTTCCGCCCGCTATTGTGGCGACCAAACCGAGCCCGGCCCAATGCTCGTTCTTCAGCCAAACGCGCCACACGGCTTCAGCCCGCTGAATCGACCCTCCGATCCAGCGGACCGGATGAGGCAGCCAGCGGGGATCGCCGACCACCAGATCAGTCAGATAGGCCGCTCCGATCCTTACGCTGAGGGGGTCCATGCCCACCGCTCCAGTAGCCGTTCCACATCCACCGCCTTCGCCACATGGTCGGCCCACCGGTCCGCCGGGGCCGCCGCGCCGGCCGGCGTCAACCGTTCCGGGAAACCGGCTTCCTTTCGAAGCTGATTGAGAAAAAACGAGCGGAAACCGTCCGATTCAAACAATCCATGCAGATACGTTCCGAAGATCCGCCCATCCTCCGATTGAAAACCGTCGGTTTCCTGAGCCGGCTTCCCGCCCCGTTCCGTGATCCGGAAGAACGGCTTCCCCCGCCGGGCGCCCTGCAGACGGCCGCAATGAATCTCGTAGCCGGTGATCGCCTGCCCGCTTTCTTCATGAATGCCCCGGACCTGGACCGTGATCTTTGAAGGCAGGAACAGCGTGGAAGTCGGCAGAAGTCCCAGGCCCTCCGTCGCCGCGGCCGAAGATTCCACGCGCGATGGATCCAGGATCGTTTTCCCAAGCATTTGAAACCCGCCGCAGACACCCAGGATCCGGACCCCGCTCTCCACGCACCGGCGGATGTGCGGCTCCAAACCGGCGGAGCGGATCCATTGAAGGTCGGAGACTGTGCTTTTGGATCCCGGCAAAATCAGCAGATGAGGCAGATCCAGCTCTTGTGTTCCTTCGGACAGATAGTGGATTGAAAGGTCCAGCTCCCGATGCAGCGGATCGAAATCCGTGAAATTGGCGATGGCCGGAGTCCGGATGATCTGCACCCGGATCTTCCAGTCCGCGCCGGAGGCGGGCTCTTCCGCGCGCAGGCGGTCAGCCAGCGCGTCCTCTTCGGGAAGATCGAGATCCGGAAGGTACGGGACCACTCCGAATACCGGCTTGCCGGTCCGCTGCTCCAGCCAACGGACACCGGACTCCACAAGCGAAGGATCGCCCCGGAACTTGTTGATCAGGAACCCTTTGACGAGGGCCCGGTCCGCTTCCTCCAACAGTTCCAGCGTGCCGACGATCTGGGCGAACACCCCGCCCCGCTCGATGTCGGCGACCAGGATCACCTCGGCGCCGGACGCGCGAGCCACTTCCATGTTCGCCAGGTCCGTGTCCCGCAGATTGATCTCCGCCGGAGAGCCGGCCCCCTCGGCCACGACCACATCGTACGACTCCCGCATCCGTTGAAGCGACGCGTGAATCGCCTGCAGAAGACGGCCGCGCAGAGCCGGAAGCTCCCGCGCCTCGTACGTGCCGATGGGCTTTCCGAGAACGATCACCTGCGACGCCCGGTCGGACGTTGTCTTGAGCAGCACCGGGTTCATCTCGACCACCGGCTCCACGCCGGCCGCGCGGGCCTGGACGGCCTGGGCCATCGCCATCTCGCCCCCGTCCGGGGTGACCCAGGCGTTGTTGGACATGTTCATCGCCTTGAACGGGGCAACCCGCAGGCCGCGGCGGCGCAGGAGCCGGCAGAAAGCCGCCGTCATCACCGACTTGCCCACGTGGGAGGCCGTCCCCTGGAACATCAAGACGTCAGCCGGCATTCAGAATTTCCTTCAGCGCGGCCAGCAAACGCTGGTTTTCCCGCGGCCGGCGGACCGCCGCGCGAAAAAACCGGTCCGGCTCCAGGCCGTCAAAATCGTCACAGCGCCGGATTAAGATCTTCCGCCGCTCCAATGCTTGGGCGACAACGGCGGTTTCACGATCCGAGCGGCACAGGAGAAAGTTTGCCTCGGAGGGAATCGGCCGAAGACCCGGCATGGCGCGGAGCGCATGGGTCATTTCCACCCGGGCCGAGGCCAGGCGGTTTCGCCATTCAGCCGTCCTGTTCTCTCCCTGTTTCAAAAACCAGATGCCGACTTCCGCAGCCAGCGTATTGAGAGACCACGGCGGCTGGAACGACTCCAGCCGAGCAATCTCCTCGGGATGCCCCACCGCGTAGCCGATCCGCAAGCCGGGGATGCCGAATGTTTTCGTCATGGAACGCAGCACCAAGAGGGACCGGCGCCGGCCCGCCAGCGCCGCCAACGACGCGCGGGCCGGGTCTTCCGATAACTCCAGGTAGGCCTCATCCACGATCAGCAGAATTCCTTTTTGCCCGCACAACTCCACGCATTCGTTCAAAACCTCGACCGGCCAGATCCGCCCGGTCGGGTTATTGGGATTGCAGAGGAAAACCAGATCAGCCGGCATCTGCCGAAGAACGCGCGGAAACCCCTCTCCGGAAAAACCGTTTTCTTCCGGAAAACGCCAGGCCAGCACCTCCCCGCCGTCGGCCCGCACCGCCCGCGCGTATTCGGTGAACGTGGGGATCGGAATGCCGGCGCGCCCACCCTTCCGCCAGCGGGAAATCAGGTGGATCAAATCGGCGGTCCCGTTGCCGGGAAGAATCGAGGCGGGATCCGCTCCTTCCCGTTCCGCCGCCGCTTCCCGGAATCGGCGGTATTCGGGGTCCGGATAATGCCGCACCTGAGCCCATGCTTCTTCCACAACCGCCGCCGGAATCTCCTCTGCCGCCCAAGGATTCAGGTCCGCGCTGAAATCCAGCCATTCAGCGGCGGGCGTTCCGCTCTGACGGGCGACGGCCCACAAGTTCCCTCCATGAGCGGGTGCCAGCGGCAATACGTTCACAACGCGGCCGCCCAAAGAAGCAGAACTAATTCCGTCATTTCACCGGCCGCCCCCATCGTGTCGCCGGTGATTCCGCCGAGCCGCCGGAGAAAGAACCGGCTGATCCCCGCGCTGGTCGCCGCGGCCAGCGCCAGCGCGACCGCGCCGTGGATCGGGCCCCAGCAGGCCGCCGCCACCAAAATGGCGGTCAGCGTGGCGATCCACCACGGAATGAGGGATTTGGAGTCCGTGGCCAGTCGGCCCAACCCTTGCTGCCCCGGCACGTAGGGGAACCAACGGGCGCACAGGACCAGGCCCCAGCGGCTCAAGGCGCCGGCCGTCACCAGCGCCCGCAGTAATTGCTGAGTGGTCAGCGATTGAAACAGCGCCCACTTCAGCCCCAGCAGCAGCATAACGCCCGCCGCGGCCATCGTCCCGATCCGGCCGTCCCGCATGATCCGGAGCGTCTCCGCGGGATCCCGGCCGCCCGCGAGTCCGTCCACCGTATCGGCCCAACCGTCCAGATGAAGCCCGCCGGTCAGCACGACCATCGCGGCCAACCCCAACGCGGCCGAGACCGCGATGGACCAGTGCGCGCCCGATAAGGAAATCACCGCCGCCCCCGCGGCCCCGATCAACCCGCCCGCCGCCGGGAACCAGGCCATCGACCGGCAAAGCCGCTGCGAGGCATTCGCCTCCACGATCGGACAAGGAAACGGAACCACGGTCAGAAAAGCCATCGCATCCTGAAATCCGGGAACGATTCGTTTCGTCTTCATCCTTTTTTTCCGTCCACGCCGGCCTCCTCAAATGTGGCCATTTCGGAAAGAAGCTTGCATGAGGCCTCGATCAGCTGAAATGCCAGCGCGGCCCCGGTTCCCTCCCCGAGCCGGAGCCGGAGATCCAGCAGCGGCTCCAATCCCAGCGTCTTCAGCGCGATCGAATGCCCCGGCTCGACCGACCGGTGGGACGCCACCAGGTAATGGCGCACCTCCGGCGCTAGCCCCCAGGCCGTCAACGCCGCGGCGGTCGTGATGAACCCGTCGATCACCACCGGGACCCGCGCCTGGGCGGAGGCCAGCGCGATTCCCGCCAGGAATCCGATCTCCAGCCCGCCCACCTTGGCCAGCGCGTCCAGCGGATCCAAGGGATCCGGCCGGTGTCTTTCCAGCGCCTGCTCCAGCAAACGGACTTTACGGTCAAAACCCGGATCATCCAGCCCGGTGCCCCGCCCCGTCACTTCCCGCACCGGCCGGCCGGTAAACACGGCAGTCAAAGCGGCGGAAGCGGTCGTATTGCCGATCCCCATATCGCCCAAACCCACCAGATCAAACGGCTGTTTCTCATGAAGCTCCCGGAACAGCGCCCTGCCGCCTTCAACCATCGCGAGCGCCTCTTCCGGAGTCATGGCCGGTTCGCGCGCGAAATTCGCCGTGCCGGCGCGGATCCGGCGGCGAAGCAGCCCGTCCACGGCTGGAATTTCCTCGGCCACACCGGCATCGATCACAAACACCTCGGCTCCGGCGTGACGGGCCAAAACATTGATCCCGGCGCCGCCCCGCAGGAAATTCATGACCATCTGGGCGGTCACTGATGACGGATAAGCGGAAACCCCTTCGGCGGCGATCCCGTGATCGGCGGCAACCGTGAAGATGGCCTTCCGGCCGATCGCCGGCACCGGCCGGCCGGTCATCGCGGCAAGCCGGGTCCCCAGATCTTCCAGCAGGCCGAGCGATCCCAGAGGTTTGGTGAGCGAATCCCAGCGGCGGCGGGCCTGGCGCTGAGCGTCCAGATCCAGCGGCGGAATCGGGAAAGAACGTTTCATTTGATCCTCACGGGAAGCCCGGCCACCAGCAGATACACCTCATCGGCCGCCGCGGCGGCCCGCTGATTGGCCTCTCCCAGAAGATCCCGGAACCGGCGGCCCATCGGATGATCCGGAACAACCCCAAGACCCACTTCGTTGGTGACCCAGATGGCCGTCAGGCCGGGCCGGCGGCAGGACTGAAGCAGGCGATCCACGCGGCGGAGAATACCCGAAGGGGTTGTCTTCTGAAGAAGATGATTGGTGAGAAACGTGGGAAGACAATCGATCAGAAAAACCGCAGGAGACGAGAAGCGGGTAAGCGGAAGCCGCTCCGGCAGGCGCAGCGGTTCTTCGATCGTCTTCCAGCGCCGGTCCCGCTCTTTCCGGTGGCGGGCGATCTTCTCCCGCATCTCGGGGTCGCAGACCACGGCCGTCGCCACGTAGAACCGCTGGCGGTAGGTTCCCTGCTCGGCCAGTGCCCGGGCGAACCGGCTCTTGCCGGCCCGAGCTCCGCCGGTGATCAGGATCCGCCGAGGAACAGAACGGGCCTCACCCGTTCGAGAAGATGAGGCCACCTTGGGTTCCTCCCCCACGAAGGAACATGCATTGACTCCTGCTGTTGACGCGACACCGCGAGGTCTCCTGGCTTTCCCGCCTCCGGTACGCCTTCCCATCCGCCGTTGGTCCAGCCGACAGTGGCTACAATCTGTACCGAGGTTGGTCCCTTGATCCCGTCAAGGGCGGGATTACAGTTGCGGGGCAGCGCCGGAATTCAACCGGGCTTCCCTCACACGGTGTCCCTTGTGTGTGTTCCTATATATATACAACGTCCGGAAGAACGAAGTCAAGGAATGCGGTAGCCGTGAGCCCCGATCAACGGGACAAACGCGCAGCCGCCAAGCGCTTCCTGCCGGAACCGGCCCGAGACCCGTTCCACCCGGACCAGTTCCTGGGACGGCAACTCGCCAACCGGCAGCACCATTCGCCCCCCTTCCGCGAGCTGCTCCGCCAGCGGCTCAGGCACCGCGGGAGCCGCCGCGGAAACCACGATGCCGTCAAACGGAGCGGCCTCCGGCCATCCGCTGGATCCGTCCGCGATCCGGATGTGAACCCGGTCTCCGATCCCCAGCGTTTTCAGGCGGCTCATGGCTGACGCGGCCAACGAATCAATCCGTTCAATGGAATACACCTCGGTTCCCATCTCCGCCAGCAAGGCCGTTTGGTAGCCGGAACCGGTTCCGATCTCCAGCACGCGCGATCCCGGCTTGATCTTCAACGCCTCCAGCATCAGAGCGACCACATAGGGCTGCGAAAGGGTTTGGCCTTCGCCGATCGGAACGGGCCGGTCCTCATAGGCCTCCTCCGCCCGATCTGCGGGAACGAATTGTTCGCGCGGGAGCCGGCCGAAAGCCCGAAGCAAAGCCGGATTCCGGATCCCGCGCCGAACCAGCTGGTCCTCGACCATGCGCCGACGCAGAACCTCAAACACGGCGGGAGGCATGCCGACGCTCAGCCAGAAGCCGTCTCAGGAATCGGAGAAACCGAAATGTGTCTCCCACCGGATGAATGAAACTCGCCTCACGGCGATAAACGCAGGTCACCGGCACCGACGCGATTCGGAATCCGGCCCAGCCGGCCCGGATGATCATTTCCGAATCGATCTCAAAACGCTCGGAGGTCATCGGGACCTGCTCCAGCAAACGGCGGGAGACGCGGCGGAATCCGCATTGGGTATCCGGAACGCGCTGCCCCGCGATGCACGAGATCCACCCGGACATCAGCCAGTTGGTGACACGCCGGTGAGACGGCATTCCGCGCGGATCCTTCATCCGGTTGCCGACCATCAGGTCTGTGCCTCCCTGTTTTCCGGCTTCGAGAAAGGAGGGAATGTCCAAGGGGAGGTGCTGGCCATCCGCATCCATCGTGATTATCCATTCATAGCCCCGCCGGCGGGCTTCGGCCAAGCCGTCGCGGAGAGCGGCCCCCTTGCCTCCGTTGGCCGCCCGCTGAAGGACCACCGCGCCGGCTTCCCGTGCTTCCAAGAAAGTCCTGTCCGAAGAAGCATCGTCGACGACGATCACGGACAGGCCCAGACGGCCGATGGCTTGAACCAACGCGCGGAGAGTCGGCTCCGCCTGATAGGCGGGTATCACCACCACGGTTTCAGAGGATAACGGCAACGCCCGGCTTCCAAAATTCCTGATGGAACATGTACCACTGGGTCGGATATCGGCGGATGGTGCGTTCCATGACCCGCAGAGAGGCCTCGGTCGCCTGCCGGATCGCCTCCTCCCGGGAGACACCCGAGGGACAATGGATCGGCTCTTCAAAAACCAGGCGATAGGAGAGGTCCGGCTCCCGGACCAGGAAAGTCGGGACGATCGGCGCTCCGGTCCTCAGACTGAAGGAAGCCGCACCGGTGGGGATCTTCATCATTTTCCCAAACAGGGGGAGGTCTATTCCATGATTGAAGAAATCCCGGTCCGCGACCAACCCCAGGATTTCATTGCGCCGCAGCGCGTTCAGCGCTTCGGCAAAAAAGGCCTTCCGGCCGATTTTCTGGATGGGGATCTCTTTCACACCGACGCGGGCTCTTTGCCGCGTGAAAAACCGGTCCACCCGCCCGTTCTGATGGGTCAATACCGCCGCGGCCACCGGCATTCCCAATAGAGCCGCTACCGCGCCGGCCAGCTCGTAATTGCCCAGATGGGCGGTCACGCCGATGGCACCCTTGCCTTCCGCGATCGCCCGCCGCATCCGGTCCAACCCTTCGATCCGGATCCAACGCTGGACCTTCTCACGGGTCAGCCGGCTGAAACGGAAGAAGTCCACCAGATACATGGCGAAGTTCCGAAATACCTGCCGGACCTGCTCCGGGGGGACCGGTGAGACGCCCAGCACGACCTCCAGGTTTTTCTCCACCGCCATCCGGTCCTCATGCGCGCGAGCACTGTAACGGTCCGCCAGATGGCAGGCGATCGCGTAGCAGAGCCGCCGGGGCAGAAGGATGCTGGCCGCGTATCCCGACAGATACAGGAGGTAGAAGAGCACCGCCGGCTCAGCCGCCCAGGATCAGCCGGGCCGCCTCGATCGCCGAATGGGCATGCCCCAGCCGGCGCGAATGATCGGCCATGCCCCGCAGTTCATCCGGTGAGTCCAGAAGCCGCCGGACCAGATGGGGCAAATCCGCCGAGTCTTTCACCAGCCGCGCCGCTCCGGCGTTCACGAGGAACCGGGCGTTGCTGGTCTCCTGCCCGGGAATGGGGTTGAGGGCCAGGATCGGGAGCCCTTTGGCCAGGGCCTCGGAAGTGGTCAGCCCTCCGGTCTTGGTGATGATGAGGTTCGAAACCGACATGAGATCCGCCACGAAATCGATGTGCCCGAACACCTGCATCGGGTGCTTCATCTGCGGCGCCCGCGTGATCAGCCGGTGGTAAAGGGATTCGTTGCTTCCGGCGACGACCATCAGCTGGAACGGCCGGTCAACCCGGTCCAGATGGCCGACCGATTCCAGCAGCGGCCCGAGCCCCTGCCCGCCTCCCATAATCAGCAGGACCGGAACGCCGTTCTTCATCTGGAACCGCATGTGCAGCAGCGCGGAATCGGGCGTGTTGGCGAAGCTTGAATCGATGGGAATGCCGGTCACGTGGACCTTTTCCTTATGCACCTCCCGGCTGGTAAGCCAATGCTTGGTTTGATCGGCCGGGACCAGATAGCCGTCCACCTGCTCATGGACCCAGTACGCGTGCGGCCAGAAATCGGTGAGGATGCCGAACAACGGAGTGCGCGCGCCGGTTTTGGCCTTATGGTCGGCTACCAACCCGCAGGGAAAGGCCTGCGTGCAGGCGATCACGTCGGGCCGGAATTCCTCGAGGAGACCCTTGAGCCGGGGAGAATCGTATTGGTGAAGGAGCTCCCGGAACCGTTCGGAGCGTTTGACCACCTTGGGGTTGTCGTACAGGTACTCCCAGAGATCCGGAATCTTCTGGATCACCGACAGGTACATCCGGTCCACGATGCGGGCCAGCACGGGGTTCAAGTATTGGAAGGCGTCGATGTTCAGGATCTCCGCCCGCGGATGAAGCCGCCGGATCGCCTGCTCGACGGCCCGGGCGGCCTGGTAATGGCCGGAGCGGGCCGTGATGTACATCAACAGGATTTTATGACGCGCGCGCGTCATCACCCGGAGATGGCCAGGATTTTCCGGATTCTATCGAGCGCGGTCTGAAGCCGGTCTTCCGGGGCAACGAGCGCGAAGCGGACGAATCCTTCGCCGTATTCTCCGAACCCGTTTCCGGGGGCCGTCACGACACCGGCCTCATTGACCAGCAGCTTGGAAAACTCCAGCGAGGTCAGACCGCTGAATTTAGACGGGATGCGGGCCCAGATGTAGAACGTGGCTTTGGGAAGCGGAACATTCCAGCCCATCGCGTGAAGGCCGGCCACGAAGAAATCCCGGCGCTTTTTATAGGTCTCGACCAGGTTGTGCACGTAATCCTGGGGGCCGGTTAAGGCCTGGATCGCCGCCTCCTGAACCGCCGGGAAGATGCCGAAATCGATGTACGATTTGGTTTTGGCCAGCGCCTGGAGGATCTCGGGGTTGCCTACCGCCCAGCCGATCCGCCACCCGGCCATGTTGTAGCTTTTGGAGCAGGTGTGGAACTCAATGCAGTACCCCTCCTTGGCTCCCTTCGCCTGGAACAAGCTGGGGGCCTTATAGCCGTCATAGACGATGTCGGAATAAGCCAGGTCCGAGCAGAGGATGATCTCTTTGCCCTTCCCCCACTTCACCAGATCCTCGTAGAACCCTAAGTCCACGCAGGCCGCGGTGGGGTTGTGCGGATAACTGACGATCAGGATCTTCGCCATCCGGACCACTTCCTGAGGCAACGCGGCCAGATTGGGGCGGAAATCATTTTCCGGCCCGATCGGGATGTTATACAGGATGCCGCCGGCCATAATGATGCCGTTGGCATGCACCGGATAGGTGGGGCTCGTCACGAGCCCGATATCGTCGCTGTTGAGGTACGCGAGCGCCAGGTGGGAGATCCCTTCCTTGGAGCCGATCAGCGGCAGTACTTCCCGCTCCGAGTCCAGATGGACGCCGAACCGCTGGTCATACCATTGGGCGATCGCCTTCCGGAACCGCTTGGAGACATCATCGGTCGGCTTGGGGTATCGGTGGTTCTCCGGCCGCTGGACGGCCTTGACCATTTCCGCGACCACATTCGGAGGACTCGGGAGGTCGGGATTGCCCATGCCGAGATCGATCACATCCAGGCCCCGCGCCTGCGCCTGCTGTTTGAGCTGGTCCATAATCGTGAAAAGATATTGGCCCAGCCGGCGCATTCGATTCGCTTCTTGCATTAACGGTTCTCCTGTTGAAACGCTTCAAACGCATTGTACGACGAGCGGACGTACGGCGCGCTCGCCACGAAGGAGAACCCCATCTGCTCTCCCCACTGCTTGTACAGCTCAAATCGCTCGGGCGGAACAAACTCGCTGACCGCGCGGTGTTCCAGCGTCGGACGCAGGTACTGTCCGATCGTCAACAGCTCGCAGCCGGCCTCCCGAAGATCACCCAATGTCTTCCGGACCTCTTCGGGCCGCTCACCCAGTCCCACCATGATTCCGCTTTTGATCTTCAGCGCCTCAGCGCCCAGCCGCCGGCCCGCTGCCAGCACCTGGAGCGACCGCCGGTAATCGGCCTGCGGCCGGATCTCGCGGGAAAGCCGCTCGACCGTTTCCACATTGTGGTTGAACACGGCCGGCTCTGCTTCCAGCACGGTGCGGATCAGTTCTTCCCGGGCGTGAAAATCCGGCGTGAGCACCTCCACCTGCGTCTGCGGAGAACGGGTCCGGAGTGCCCGGATGCATTCGGCGAAATGGCCGGCCCCTTCGTCCTTCAAGTCATCGCGCGCCACCGAGGTGATCACCGCGTACTGCAGGTTCAGCCGCGCCACCGCCTCGGCCAACCGGGCCGGTTCTTCTGGATCCACCGCGCCGGGCCGGGCCGTCTCCACCGCGCAGAACGAGCAGCGCCGGGTACAGCGGTCTCCCAAGATCATGAAGCTCACGTTGCCGTGGCTCCAGCATTCGCCCAAATTCGGGCAGCGGGCTTCTTCGCAGACCGTGTGGAGCTGCAGCTCCCGAACCAGCGCCTTGGCCTGGTCCCACTGGCCGTGAACCGACAGCGGCCGACGGATCCAGACCGGGAAGCTCACAAGCTCTTCAGTTTCGCGACAATGGCATCGGCCATCTCGCGAGTTCCCACAGCCGGCGCGGCGCGGTCGGCCTTCAGATCGTACGTCACGGACCGGCCCTCCCGCATCACTTCGGAGACCGCCCTTTCCAGGCGATCGGCGGCCTTGTTCTCCCCCAGGTGCTGAAGCATCAGGACGCCGGAGAGGATGGTCGCCACCGGATTGACCTTGTTCTGCCCCGCGTATTTGGGAGCGGAACCGTGTACCGGTTCGAAGACAGCGGCGTTTTCGCCGATGTTGGCGCCGGGCGCCACACCCAGCCCGCCGATGAGCCCCGCGCACAGGTCCGAGAGGATGTCGCCGTACAGGTTCGGCAGCAGCAGCACGTCGAACGATTCCGGCTTCTGGATCAGCTGCATGCAGAGCGCGTCCACCAAGCGGTCGTCGAACTCCACCCGGCCGGCGTAATCGGCCGCCACTTTGCGGGCCGTTTCGAGGAACAACCCATCGGTGAATTTCATGATGTTGGCCTTGTGAACCGCCGTCACTTTCTTGCGGCCGTGCTTGACCGCGTACTCGAACGCGAACCGGGCGATCCGCTCTGAAGCGGTGGCGGAAATCGGCTTCAGGGAGATCGCGGCGTCGGGCCGGATCGCCTTGCCGCCGTGGGCCTTGACCCAGGCGATCAGCTCTTTGACTTCCGGAGTGCCGTCATCGTATTCGATTCCGGCATAGAGGTCCTCGGAGTTCTCCCGGACAATGACAAGATCAACGTTCTTGTAGCGGGAAGAGACGCCCGGATACAGCTTGCAGGGCCGGACGCAGGCATAGAGATCCAGCGAATGGCGGAGTGCCACGTTCACCGACCGGATCCCCTTGCCGATCGGCGTGGTGATCGGCCCTTTCAGCGCCACGCGGTCGCGGCGGATCGAATCGAGCAGGACGTCCGGCAGCGGAGTGCCGAACTCGGAAATCGCCCCTTCCCCCGCCGGGTGGACCGACCATTTAAAAGAGACGCCCGTCGCATCCAAACAGACCTTCGCCGCGTTGGCAACCTCGGGGCCGATGCCGTCTCCCGGAATCAACGTGACTGGATAACTCATGAGGAAAGGCCTCCGACAAACTGTTCGAAACGGTTCAATCCTTCCTGCAGGTCCTTGCGGCCCAGCGCGAAGCTCAACCGGACGTGCGAGTCCCAGCCGAATCCTTCGCCCGGGATCACCGCCACCAGCGCTTCCTGAAGCAGCCGTTCGGCAAAAACGCCCGAACGAAGGCCGGTGGAGGAGATATCCACGAAACAATAGAAAGCCCCCTGCGGTTCCACGAAAGAGATCTTTCGGATGTTTTTGAGCCGGCTCACCAGCAGATCCCGCCGCTGTGCGAACTCCTGAGTCATCGCTTTCAGGGAAGCCGAATCGCCGGTCAGCGCGGCCAGCGCGGCCTTCTGGCTGATCGAGGCGGGATTGGAGGTGGAATGGTCCTGCAGGCGGCCCACCGCATCGGCGATTTCCTTGGAAGCGGCCAGGTAGCCGATCCGCCAGCCGGTCATCGCGTACGCCTTGGAGACGCCGTCGATGACCACGGTTTTCGGCTGCACCTCGGGAGCCGCCGCGGCGATTGAAGGGGCCGCCACGCCATACACCAGCTGGCTGTAGATCTCGTCGCTGATCACCCAGAGGTCCCGCTCCCGCGCGACTTTCGCGATCGATCTCAAGCGGGCTTCATCCAGCACGGCGCCGGTGGGGTTGGAGGGACTGTTCAGGATCAGGCAGCGGGTTCGGGGAGTGCAGGCGCGGGCCACCTGGTCGGCGGTCAGCCGGAACCCGTCTTTCGGGTCCATCCGGATCTCCACCGGAGTCGCATCGGCCAGCCGGACCATCTCGGGGTAACTGACCCAATAAGGGGAAGGGATCAATACTTCGTCGCCGGTCTGAACCAGCGCCTGGAGCACATTGTAGACCGCTTGTTTGGCGCCGCAGGTGACCACGACCTGTTCCGGCTTATAGGTCAGCGCCCGTTCTTTGGAAAGAAAAGCGGCGATCGCGCTCCGGAGCTCGGGGGTGCCGCTGGTAGGCGTGTATTTGGTGAACCCTTCCTGGATGGCGCGGATCGCGGCCGCTTTGATCGGCTCCGGCGTGTCGAAATCCGGCTCTCCGGCCGCCAGGTTACAAACATTCTTTCCCTGGGCCTGGAGCTGGCGCGCGAGGGCGGTAAACCGCAGCGTCGGCGAGGGCTGCACCGCCTGAATCCGCTGAGTCAGCATGGGAAGCTAGGAGCGTTTGTCCCGGCCTTTGAGGAACTTCCGGAGGCCGTCCACCAGACTCGCCGGCTTCTTTTCCTTGGCGGGCTGGGGTTTTTCCGCCGGTTCTTTCGGAGCGGGCTCAGCCGCGGGCGGCGCCTGGACCGCGGCGGCCGGAGCGGTCTTCTTCGGCTCCGGCTCAACAGCCGCGGGTTTCGCCCGGCCCTTCTCTTTGCGGTCTTCGCCCTTCTTTCCGACCGCCTTCTCTTTCCCCTTCGGCTTCTCCTTGCCCAGCACGAGATCCGGGGACAGCTCCACCAACTCAATCACCGACATGGAAGCCCCATCCCCCGGCCGGAACGAATCGTGCAGAATCCGGGTGTAACCGCCCGCTCGTTTCTGGAACCGGGGCGCGATCTCCGCGAAAAGCCGCTTCACCACCGCGGGATCAGCCAGCAAACTGATCGCCCGCCGGCGCGCCGCCAGCGTGCCGTCCTTGCCCAGCGTAATCAGCCGCTCCGTGAACCGCTGAGCTTCCTTCGCCTTGACGTGGGTGGTGCGGATTCGCTCCCGCGTCAAAAGCGCCTGCGCCAGGCTGCGGACCGTCGCTTTCCGCCAGCTGGAATTACGCCCAAAATTTCTCGAATGAACGGCGTGCGCCATGGCTGCTCCTTAAACCGAAACCTGATCCAGAATCCGCCGGTCCAGCTTCATCCCGAAATCCAGCCCCATCCCCTTCAGGATCAACCGGATCTCTTCCAGCGATTTCTTTCCGAAGTTCCGGAACTTGAGCATCTCCGGCTCGCTTTTCTGAACGAGATCGGCGATGAGCTTGATCTTCGCTTCCCGCAGGCAGTTCGCGGAGCGGACCGACAGCTCCAGCTCGCTGACCGGCATCCGCAGCTTCTCAACCGCTTCGGGAGCCAGCGCCTGCTCTTCCGCGTCGAGGTCCTCGGCCGGCAGGTCCCCGAACGCGGTGAAAACATCCAGGTGCTTCTGATAGATGTGTGCGGCGGTCAACAGCGCCTCTTTCGGATTGACCGAACCGTTGGTCCAGATTTCCAGGATCAGCCGCTCGTAATCGGTCATCTGGCCGACGCGCGTGTTCTCCATCAGGAAATTCACCTTCTTCACCGGCGAAAACAGCGAATCCACCGGGATCACGCCGATGGGCTGGGATTCTTTCCGGTTTCGATCAGCCGACACGTAGCCGCGCCCCATGCCCATTTCCAGCTCCATATGGAACCTGCCGGACTTGGTCAGCGTGGCGATGTGCAGATCGGGATTCAGGATCTCCACCGTTTCATCGGTCGAGATCTGCCCCGCGGTGATCTCGCCCTTTTTCTCCACCGTCAACTCCAGCGTCTTGGGAGAGCGGGTATGGGACTTGAGCACCAGCTGCTTGATGTTCATCACGATCTCCGCGACATCCTCCGCCACACCGGGAACGCTCGAGAACTCGTGCTGCACTCCGTCGATCTTGATGGAGGTGATGGCCGCCCCTTCCAAAGAAGAGAGAAGGACACGCCGCAGGGAATTTCCCACAGTCGTTCCGTACCCGCGCTCAAACGGTTCCGCAATGAATTTTCCGAACGTCGGCGTGTAAGAGGTTTCGTCCACCTCCACCTTCGACGGCATTTGAAAATCTCGCCAAACAACTCCCATGGGTTTTTCCTCCCCTTCTGCTTATTACTTGGAGTACAACTCGACGATCAAAGATTCCTGGATCGGGAACTGAACGTCATCCCGGGAGGGCAAGCCGATGACCTGCGCCTCAAAACCCTCCTCTTTCCGCTGAAGCCACTTGGGAACCTGACGTTCCTGCATCGTTTCCCGAATCTCCTGAAGCCGCTTCACAAAGGTTTCCTTTCCCACCATCCGAATGGCCTGGGTCGGCTGGACCGAAAAAGAAGGGATGTCCACCTTCCGGCCGTCGACCTGAACGTGTCCGTGCCCCACCCATTGGCGGGCCTGGCGGCGCGTCGAAGCGAACCCGAGCCGGAAGATGACGTTATCCAGCCGCCGTTCCAGAAGTTCCAGCAGCTTGACGCCGGTCACGCCGGGAGAGCGGGAAGCCTGGACGAACGTCTTGCGGAACTGCTTCTCCATCAGGCCATACATGATCTTGACCTTTTGCTTTTCCCGAAGCTGGAGCCCGTAATCGGACATCTTGACCTTTCTCGCCTGTCCGTGCTGGCCCGGGGGGAAATCCCGCTTTCCGATCGCGCACTTTTTCTTATTGCAGATGCATTGGCCCAAACGCCTGCAGATGCGGGAGGCCGGTCCGGTATAGCGCGCCATTAAACTCTCCTCCGCTTCGGGGGACGGCAGCCGTTGTGAGGAATCGGCGTCACATCGCGGATCGCGGTAATGGTCAGGCCCGCGGCCTGGATCGCCCGGATCGCGGATTCCCGCCCGGAGCCCGGACCCTTCACAAAGACCTCGACTTCCTTGACGCCCATTCCCATGGCCTTCTTCGCGGCATCCTCAGCGGCCACCTGGGCCGCGAACGGCGTGGCTTTCTTGGAGCCGCTGAACTTCGCGGTTCCCGTGGAAGCCCAGCAAAGCGTGTTGCCCTGCTTGTCCGTGATGGTCACGATCGTATTATTAAAGGTCGCGTGGATATGAGCGATGCCGCTGCTGACCTGAACCCTGGCTTTTTTCCGAACCTTCCCCTCTGTCATTCAAATCCTCCTGATGAAACGTTACGCCTTTTTCGCCGCCGCGGGGGCGGGCTTCTTCCGGACGCCGACCGCCTGCCGGGGACCCTTGCGCGTCCGGGCATTGGTGTGTGTCCGCTGTCCCCGAACCGGCAGCCCCCGGCGATGTCTCGTGCCCCGGTAGGAGCCGATGTCGATCAGCCGCCGGATGTTCTGAGAAATTTCCCGCCGCAGGTCTCCTTCAACCTTGGAGCCCTGCATGATGGCTGTCGTGATCCGGGTCACCTGATCGTCGCTCAAATCCTTCGCCCGAGTCGAAGGGCTGATACCCGCTTTGTTCAAGATCTGCGCGGACGTGACCTGCCCGACCCCGTACAGATAGGTCAGCGCGACGTCAATCCGCTTTTCCCGTGGAAGATCGATACCCAGAATACGTGGCATTGGTTTATTATCCCTGCCGTTGTTTGTGGCGCGGATTCGTGCAGATGATCCGGATGACCCGGTTCCGCTTCACGACCCGGCACCGTTCACAGATTCGACGAATCGATGACTTTACTTTCATTGCTTGTGCAACCCTTTCAGCTCCTGTTCCGGAACGTGATCCGCCCCCGGGTCAAATCGTAAGGCGACAACTCCACCGTCACCTTATCGCCCGGAAGAATCCGGATGAAATGCATGCGCATCTTTCCCGCCACATGGGCCAGCAAACGATGCCCGTTTTCCAGCTCTACCCGAAACATCGCGTTGGGCAGCGCTTCAATGATGACTCCTTCTACCTGGATCGGTTCTTCTTTGGGCATTACTGTCGCTTGGTCAAAACCTCTGGCCCTTGTTCCGTTACCGCTACCGTATGTTCAAAATGCGCCGAAAGAGACCCGTCGGCGGTTACCGCGGTCCAGCCGTCGGCCAGCACCTTCACCGCCGCCTTGCCTTCATTGACCATCGGCTCGATGGCCAGCACCATTCCCACCTTCAACGGGGGGCCGAAACCCGCCGCGCCATAGTTGGGAACCTGCGGCGGCTCATGCAGCTGAGTGCCGATCCCATGGCCCACGAATTCCCGCACCACCGAGTAACCCCGGGCTTCCGCCGCGCGCTGGACCGCGTGCGAGATGTCCGACAGCCGCCGGCCCGGAGCCGCTTGAGCGATCCCCGCGGCCAGCGCCTGCTCGGTCGCCTGGACCAGCCGGGCCGCCGCCGGTGTAATCTCGCCGACCGGAACCGTGATGGCGGCGTCGGCGTAATAGCCGTCCACCACCGCGCCCACATCCAGCCCGATAATGTCCCCGGACTTCAGGCACCGGCGCGACGGGATCCCATGAACCACCTCATTGTTCACCGAGGTGCAGATCGTCGCGGGAAACCCATGATACCCCTTGAACGCGGGTGCCGCTTTCAGCCGGCGGATCGTTTCGGCAGCCAGCACGTCCAGATCCCCGGTGGTTATACCCGGATGGACCGCCTGCCGCAGAACCTCCAGCAGCTCCGCCACCACACGGCCGGCCCGACGCATGATCTCCAACTGCCCGGCGGTCTTGAGCTCAATCATTTCCAATTCAGCGAGCTCTCCCTTCACAACAAGTGCTCGGTCTTGAGCAGCGCCAGCAGCGCCTGATACTGGCCTTCAATGTCCAGCTCACCGGGAACCATCCGCAGCTTCTTCTGAGCCCGATAGTAGCTCAGCAGCGGCTCGGTCTCTTCATGATAAACCGCCAGACGGTTGCCGATCGTGCTCAAGTGGTCATCCGGCCGCGTCTGAAGCCCCTGCCCGCACCGGTCGCAAAGTCCCGGCTGCTTGGGCGGAAGATTCTGCAGGTGATAATTCGCCCCGCAACCCTTGCAGATCCGGCGCCCGGCTAAACGCTTGATGATCTTCTCAGGCGAAATATCGAAATCCACCGCCAGTTGAATCGGCGGCTGACTCCGCTGCGCCAGCCAGGAATCCAGCGCCCGGGCCTGACTTTCCGTCCTCGGAAACCCGTCCAAAACGAACGAATCTCCCCGGCCGATCGGCTCCAGCCGCTTCAAGATCAGGTCGGTCACCAGCTCGTCCGGAACCAGCACGCCCATCTCCATGCAGCGGGCCGCTTCCCGTCCGATCGGATCACCGTCGCGGATCGCATCCCGCAGGATGTTGCCGCTGGCCAGGAACATAACCCCCTGCCGTTCCAGCAGCAGTTCCGCCTGGGTCCCTTTCCCCGCGCCCGGCGGGCCCAGAAAAACCAACCTCATCCGATGAAAACCCTAGCGCCGGCCGCGAAGCCGGCCGTGGCTGAGGAACCCTTCATAATTCCGCATCAGCAGGAACGACTCCACCTGCCGCATCGTCTCCAGAAGAACGCCCACCACGATCAGCAAACTCGTCCCGCCGAAAAAGCTGGCCACCAGATAGGGGATCGAAAGCCATCGCCCCACCATGTCGGGCAGCACGGCGATGAACGCCAGGAAAACCGCGCCCGGCAGTGTGATCCGCGTCAGCAGCCGGTCGAAGAACTCGGCGGTCGGCTTGCCCGGCCGGATGCCCGGGATGAACCCGCCGAACTTCTTCATGTTGTCGGCCACATCCACGGGGTTGAACGCGATCGCCGTGTAAAAGTACGCGAAAAAGACGATGAAGGCCGTGTAAAGAACCGTGTACAGCACCTGCCCGCGCGTCAGCCAATGGGCCAACCTGCCTAAAATTCCGATCCCCGTGAATCCCGCCAGTGTCGCCGGAAACATGATGATCGACTGCGCAAAGATGATCGGCATCACGCCCGCGTGATTGACCCGGATCGGGATGTAGGTCGCCTGGCCGCCATACACCTTCCGGCCCACGATCCGCCGCGCATACTGCACGGGGATCCGCCTCTGCCCCTGCGTGATCGCGATCACGGCGATGATCACCGCCACCAGCATCACCGCCATCAGCAGAAGGACCAGCGGACTCACCTGATGCTGGCCGGGCGCCATTGGGTTCGCCAGCAGGAACAATTGATGCAGCGCCGTCGGCAACCGCGAGAGGATGCCGGCCGTGATGAGGATCGACATGCCGTTTCCGATCCCCATCGCGGTGATCTGCTCGCCCAGCCACATGATGAAGGCCGTTCCGCTGGCCAGCGTGATGATCGTCAGCAGGCGGAATCCCCAGCCCGGAAACTGGACCATGGCCACGCCGTCGAAGCTGCGCGGATTCTCCAGCCACAGCGCGATGAAAAAGGCCTGAAGGACCCCCAGCCCCACCGTCAGATACCGGGAATACTGGTTGATCTTGCGCCGGCCGGACTCTCCCTCTTCCTTCGCCATCTGCTCCAGCCGGGGAACCACGACCACCATCAGCTGCATGATAATGGAAGCTGAGATGGCCGGCATGATCCCCAGCGCGAAGATGGTCATCTGGGAAAGGCCGCCGCCGCTGAACAGGTCCATGACCGTGAACAGTGTGCCGCCCATCTGCTGGCTCATTCTTTCAAAGAACAACCGCAAGGCCTGCCCGTCGATGCCCGGCAACGGGATGTAATCCCCGATCCGGTAAACGGCGATCAGCCCCAGCGTGATCAAAATCCGTGTTCGAAGCTCAGGAATCTTGAAGCTGTTGGCGAGTGCCTTCAGCATCCCTGCGCCAGAGTTTCGATCGAGCCCCCGGCGGCGGTGATCTTCTCCACCGCCGATTTTGAAAAGTACTGCGCCTTGACCGTCACAGCCCGGGTCAGTTCCCCGTCTCCGAGTACTTTCACCGGAAACCGCGGAGTGCCTACCAACCCGCTCTTCGTCAGCTGCACCGAGTCCACCACGGTGCCCGCCGGAAAACGGTTCAGGTCCTTCACGTTCACCACCTGAATCGGCACCGACCGGACGTGATGGAAACCCCGCTTCGGAAGCCGCCGGATAAGCGGCATCTGTCCGCCTTCAAAACCGACAGGGGTCCCGCCCCCGGAACGGGCGTTCTGTCCCTTATGCCCCTTGCCGGACGTCTTGCCATGCCCGGAAGATTCGCCCAATCCCCTGCGCTTCGGGCGGCGGACCGCTCCGCGCGGAGCCGGAAGATCGGTGAGCTTCATGACGGCTCCTCCAGCACGCTCTTGCGAAGCGCGATCACCTCTTCGGGAACTTCCAGTCCCTGCAAACCGGTGACGGTCGCCCGCACGACGTTGATCAGATTGTTCGATCCGAGGGATTTCGAAAGAATGTCCTTGATGCCCGCGGCGTCGCACACCGCGCGGACGGTGCCGCCGGCGATAACGCCGGTCCCCGGAGCCGCCGGCTTCAACAGGATGCGGGAGGCCGAATATTCCCCAATGGTCTCATGGGGAATGGTCCGGTCCTTCAGCGGGACGCGGAACATGGTCTTCCGGGCCTGCGTAAGCCCCTTGCGGATGGCATCGGACACCTCATTGGCCTTGCCCAGAGCCCAGCCCACGCGGCCCTGCCCATCTCCGACCACGACCAGCGCACTGAAGGAAAGCCGCTTGCCTCCCTTGGTGACCTTGGCAACGCGGTTGATCGCCACCACCTTCTCGACCATGTCCGAACCCGGACCGCCGTCTCTGGATTCGCCGCCGCGCCCTCTCCCTCGTCCTTGTGGATTCACAGTTCCAACCCCTTTGCTCGGGCGGCATCGGCCAAAGCCTTGACCCGCCCATGATACAAATAGCCGCCGCGGTCAAAGACGACCTTCTTGATTCCGGCCGAAACGGCGGCTTGCGCCACCTTTTCGCCCAATCGCTTCGCCGCTTCCACGTTGCCGCAGTTCTTCAAGCTCTTTTTCAGATCTTCCTGGCGGGTCGTGCAGGACACCAGGGTCTTGCCCGCCAGATCATCAATCAGATGCGCTTCCATGTGAAGATGGCTTCGGTGCACCACCAGCCGGGGCCGTTCTGAAGTGCCGGCCACCCGACGGCGGATCCGTTCATGCCTTCGAACCCGGCCCGCCTCGCGGGCCGCAGGAGTGCCGGATCTCATTACGCCACCGCCTTCCCCGCCTTCCGGCGGATCACTTCACCCACATACTTGATGCCCTTGCCCTTGTAGGGCTCGGGAGGAGCAAACGCCCGGATTCGGGCCGCCACCTGGCCCACCAGCTGTTTGTCGATGCCGCGGATCACCACCTGCGTCACCTTGGGAGTCTCGATCGTGATGCCGGCCGGAACGGGAAAAACCACCGGATGCGTGAAACCGACAAACATCTCCAGCCGGTTCTCTTTCACCTCGGCCTTGTAGCCGACACCCACGAGCTCCAGCTCCTTGACATACCCTTCCAAAACCCCTTTGATCATGTTCGCGATCAAGGTTTTATGCAGGCCGTGCATGCTCTTCGTGCGCGTGTCTTCGACATTGCGCTTGAGCTTCAGCTGCGCGTCCACCCGCTCCAGCGTGAGCTCGGAAGGAAGCTCGTGAGACAGCTTCCCCTTGGGCCCCTCAACGGAAACAGTCTGTCCGCTGATCTGGACCTTGGCTTGCGCCGGAACTGCAATGGGCATCTTTCCTACTCGCGACATGGATCCAAATCTCCCTGGGCTACCGCACGTAACAGATGACTTCGCCCCCCACCCCCTCGAGACGGGCCTGGGCGTCGGTCAAAACACCTTTCGGCGTGGTCAGGATGGCCACTCCGATGCCGGAATAAACCTTGGGAATCTCCCCTTTGCCCTTGTACACCCTCGAACCGGGCTTGGAGACGCGCTTGATTTCCCGAAGGATGGGACGGCGTTCTTTGGTGTATTTCAAATAAACGCGAAGGATCCCCTGCGGGTTCCCTTCCTTCAGAAGCCGCCAATTCTGAATGAAACCTTCCTGCTTCATGCATTCGATCACCGCCGAACCCAGCCGGGACGCGGGCACATCCACCTGGGGCTTGCCCGCCCGGCTTCCGTTTCGGAGCGCCGTCAAGATATCGCCAATCGGATCCGTTTGACTCATGGAATTTACCAGCTCGCTTTCGTAATGCCCGGAAGCTGCGCCCGGTGAGCCATCTCACGGAAGCAAATCCGGCACAAATGGAATTTCCGAAGCAATCCCCGTGCGCGCCCGCAACGGGCGCACCGCGGCCGCCGCCGGCTGCGAAATAAAGGCGCCTTCTTGAGCCGCTCCAACTGTCCCGCTTTGGCCATTCGCTTACTCCTTGAAGGGCATACCCAGCAATTTCAGCAATTCACGCGCTTCGCTGCTGTTGCTGGCGGTGGTGCAGATGATCACGTCCATGCCCTGGGTCCGCGTCACCTTGTCGTATTCAATCTCCGGAAAGATCAATTGCTCGGTGAGTCCGAACGCGAAGTTCCCGCCCTGATCGAAGCCCTTGTCGTTCACACCGCGGAAGTCACGGATGCGCGGCATCGCGATGTTCATCAGCCGGTCCAGGAACTCGTACATCCGGTTCCGGCGAAGCGTGATCTTCACGCCGATCGGATTGCCTTCTTTGATCTTGAAGTTCGAGATCGCTTTCTTAGCGCGCGTGATGATCGGCTTCTGGCCGGTGATCAGCCCCAACTCGTGGGCGGCCTGCTCGATAATCTTCACGTCCTGCGCGCCCTGGCTGATCCCCATGTTCAAGACCACCTTGCTCAGTCGCGGAACCTGCATCGGGTTCTTGTACCCGTACTTCTTCATCAGCGCCGGAGCCACTTCCTTGTGATACCGGTCCTGAAGACGGGGCGAAGGCGCCTTTTGCGTCGTTGCGGCCATGATTAAAAGCTCTCCTTGCACCGGCGGCAAATCCGGGCCTTGCTGCCGTCGGGCTGCGTCTGAAATCCCACGCGCACCCCGCGGGCGCACCGGGGACATACCGGCAGAACCCGGTCCAGAGGAAGCCGGGCTTCGCGGGTGAGAATAGCGCCCTGAGGATTCGCCTCGGAGCGGCGCATGTGCCGCTTCACCATGTTCAGCCCTTCCACCACGACACGGCCGTCGACCGGGAATATCTGGCGCACCTTGGCCTTCTTGCCCTTGTCCCGGCCCGAGATCACCTGAACCTGATCGTCCTTCTTTACGCGGAACATTAATGCACCCGACCAGGAGTTCTCAGCGCGTTGGCTGAGACGATTTTGGAGCGAGACAAGGAGCGAGAAGCGATGTGTACCCGCAGCGGTACATGAGCGACGAGCGACGCAGTCGCAGCCCAAAAGCGGCCAGCCCCTTCGGGGAAGCCCAGGCATGGGCCATTTCTTCGTTGCTCCTCCTCGACGTACTCCAGGGAGTACGCCTTCGTCGTCGCGCCTCGAACTGACCTCATGTCTGGACTTCCAACACGCTGATAACTCCTGGTCGGGTGCATCACAGCGCCTCCGGAGCCAGCGAAATGATTTTCGTGAAATTACGCTCCCGCAGTTCGCGGGCCACCGGCCCGAAGATGCGGGTTCCCCGCGGGTTTTCCTGATTGTCGATCAGCACAATCGCGTTGGTATCGAAACGGATGGTCGACCCATCCTGCCGGCGGACCGGCGCGCGCGTGCGCACCACTACCGCGCGGACAACCTCCCCCTTCTTCACGCCGGAATCCGGCGTGACTTCCCGGACATTGGCTGTGATGACGTCGCCGACCTCGGCCCAAAGCTTGCCGTGGCGCCCAATCACACCGATCATCGCAGCCCGCTTGGCGCCGGTGTTATCCGCGATCTCTAAGATGCTTCGCATTCGAATCATGAGGGGCTCCTAATCCACCACTTCCGGGCTGCGGCGCACGATCTCAAGAAGCCGCCACCGCTTGTCCTTGGAAACCGGACGGGTCTCCTCCATCCGGACCTCGTCCCCGACGCGAGGCTTCAGTCCCGCGTCATCGGCTTTGAATTTCTTGGCCCGGCGGATGACCCGCTCGTACTTGGCATGGCGCACCAAGCGCGTCACCTGCACGACGACCGTCTTGGCCATCTTGTCGGAAACCACTACCCCTACCATTTGCCGTCTCGGCATCGTTAATCCTTCCCCTTCTGGGCCGGTTCTTCTTTCTGCCTCAGGATCGTGACCATCCGGGCCACATCTCGCCGGACCTGATGGACCCGGTGGGGCTTATCCAGTTTCCCGGCCGCGCGGTCCATGCGAAGATCAAACAGCTCACGCTTCAACCCATCCAGCCGCTGGACCAGCTCTTCAGTGTTCAGTTCCCGCATCTCGGAGACTTTCATCGTGGTTTACGCGGCCTCTCGAGAAATAAAACGAGTTCTCAATGGCAGCTTCGCCGCCGCCAAGCGCAGCGCGGTTCGAGCCAGATCCTGCGGAATCCCTTCCATCTCCACCAGGATCTTCCCGCGGCGCACGACCGCCACCCAAAGCGTCGGCTCGCCTTTTCCCTTGCCCTGACGGGTCTCGGCCGGCTTCTTGGTCACCGACTTGTCTGGGAAAATACGCAGATAAACCCGGCCGCCGCGCCGGACATGCCGGGTCAGCGCCACGCGGGCCGCCTCGATCTGGGTGTTGGTGATCCAGCCGTTCTCCAGCACCTGGAGGCCGAACTCGCCGAACGACAGCGACGAACCGCGCGTCGCGATCCCGCGCCGCTTGTTCCGTTGGCTCTTGCGATATTTGACCCTCTTGGGCATTAATGCCATGGGTTAAGCCTCGGGCTCCTGGGATTCCGCCGGCTTCGGCGCGGCCGCCGCTGGCGCGGGCGCGGGCGCCTGCTGCGGCGGTTCCTGCCGCCGCGGTTCCTGCCTCGGCTGTTCCTGCCGCTGCGGGCGCTGCTGTTGCTGCTGTTTGGCCGACGCGGATTCGGCCGCGCGATGGACCCAGCACTTCACGCCGATGCGTCCGTACGTCGTCTTGGCTTCGAAAAAGCCGTAGTCGATGTCCGCCCGGAACGTTCCCAGAGGGACCGATCCATCCTTGTAAGTCTCCACGCGGGACATTTCGGCTCCGCCCAACCGGCCCGCGCAGCGGATCCGGATTCCCCGCGCGCCCGAATTCATCGCCAGCTGGATGCTGCGCTTCATGGCCCGCCGGAATCCGATCTGCTTCTCCAGCTGGAACGCGATGTTCTCGGCCACCAGCTGGGGCTCCACCGCCGGATTCTTGACTTCCTTGATGTCGATCACCAGTTCCCGGTTCGTCACCGACCGCAGCTCATCCCGGAGCCGGTCGATGTCGGCTCCCCGCCGGCCGATCACGATGCCCGGGCGAGCCGAATGGATAATGATCCGTACGCGGCTGGCCGTGCGCTCGATCTCCACCTTGGAGATCGCCGCGTTGGAAAGCGCCTTACCCAGATGGCCGCGGATCTTTTCATCCTCCATGATCAGAGAACCGAAGTTCTTCCGCGTGGCGAACCAACGCGAATTCCACGTGCGCGTGAAGCCCAACCGATTGATCAGAGGGGAAACCTTATGTCCCACAGTTAACCTCTTCCTTCATTCTTGGCGTCAAGTTCAATGGTTAGATGGCACATCCGCTTTCGGATTTCCGTCGCCCGACCCATCGGCGCGGCGCGGTACCGCTTCTGCATCGGCCCTTCATTGGCCGAAATGCTGGAAACCACCAGCTGGCTGTCCGTCCAGGTCCCCTCCCGCGTGGCGTTGGCCACCGCGCTGTGAAGAATCTTGGCGATCGGCCGGCAGGCGCCCTTATTCAAGGTCTTGAGCACCGCCTCGGCCTGCACGACATCCATGCCCCGAAGCAGCCGGGCGACGAGCCGGATCTTGCGCGGCGAAACCGGAATAAAACGGCCTCTGGCTTTGGCGATCATGTCGGCGAAGGCGGCTTCGTAACGCCCTTGACGCCATGCTTCTTGAACAGCCGGGTGGGCGAGAACTCCCCCAGCTTATGGCCGACCATGTTTTCGGTCACAAAAACCGGCAGGTGCTTGTTGCCGTTATGGACCAGAAAGGTGAATCCCAGGAAATCCGGCGTGATGGTCGAGCGCCGAGACCAGGTCTTGATGGGCTTACGTTCGCCCCCTTTGGCCTGCCGGGCGATTTTCTCCATCAAGCTCTGTTCCACATAAGGTCCCTTGCGGGTTGAACGTCCCATGTCTTCTCCTTACCTCCGCCTCTTCACAATGTAGCGATCGCTGGTCTTCCGCTTGTGGCGGGTCTTGAATCCTTTAGCCAGCTGGCCCCACGGAGAAACCGGATGCGGATTTCCCTGGCCGGACTTTCCTTCACCCCCGCCGTGCGGGTGGTCGTGCGGGTTCATCGCGAGTCCGCGGGTGTGCGGCCGGCGCCCGAGCCAGCGGGAACGGCCCGCTTTGCCCAGCTGGATCGATTCATGATCCTCGTTGCCGACCTGGCCGATGGTCGCGAAACAGGTCAACATCACCTTGCGGATCTCGCCCGAGGGCAGCCGCAGCGTGGCAAAATCCCCCTCCTTGGCCAACACCTGGGCGGCCCCACCCGCCGAGCGGACGATCTGCGCGCCGTGGCCGGGTTGAAGCTCGATGTTATGGATCAGCGTGCCCAGCGGAATGGAAGCCAGCGGCAGCGCGTTACCCGGCGTGATCTCAGCGGCCGCCCCGGAAACCACCTGCGCCCCCACAATCAGCTCTCTCGGGGCCAGGATGTAGCGCTTCTCGCCATCCGGGTACTGCACCAGGGCCAGGCGAGCGGAGCGGTTCGGGTCGTACTCCAACGCGATGACCTGCGCCGTCACGTCCCGGCGGTCCCGCTTAAAGTCGATCAGCCGGATCATGCGCTTGTGTCCGCCGCCGCGATGGCGGCTGGTCACGCGCCCATAGGAGTTGCGGCCGCCGGAGGATGGCCGCGGCATCAACAGCCGCTTCTCCGGCTCCTTTTTGGTCAGGTTGCTGAAATCGGCCGACGTCATGTGTCGCCGGGAAGGCGTATACGGTTTATAAGTCTTGACCGGCATTTTAGTTGGCTACCTCGATCTTGGATCCTTCGGCGAGCGTCACCACGGCCTTCTTCCAGTTCGGCTTCCAGCCCCAGCGCGCGCCCACCCGGCGCGGCTTGCCCGCGATGATCACCGTATTCACGTCCGCCACTTTCACCTTAAAGAGTTCTTCCACCGATTGCTTGATCTGCGGTTTCGTGGCCCTGCGGTCAACGGCAAAGGTGTACTTCCGCTGGACCGCCTGAAGGGTCCCCTTTTCCGTCCGCATCAGCTGTTTCACGACATCCGCGGCGTGCGTCTTCATCCCTGAAGACCCTCCAGCTGTTTGAGCGCTTCCGCCGTCACCACCAGCTTGTGGCTGGCCAGCACGTCATAGCAGGACAGATCGGAAGTCGGCCGGATCATGACACCCCGAATGTTCCGTGAAATCCGGACCAGAACCGGGGCCGACTTGTCGACGATCACCAGTGTTTTCTTCTGCGCCCCCACCTGCCGCAGCAAACGGGCCAGGATCCGGGTCTTCGGCTCGATGCCGTCCAACCCCTGAACAATGGCCACTTCCTGGCTGCTGAGCTTGGCCCGCAAGCTGTGCAGAAGCGCGGTCCGCTTCATCTGCTGGGACAGCTCGTAACGGTATTCCCTTGGATGAGGCCCGAAGACGATCCCGCCCTTTCTCCACAAAGGAGACCGGATGGTACCGGCGCGGGCCCGCCCGCTGTGCTTCTGCCGCCAGGGCTTCTTACCGCCGCCGCGGACTTCCCCGCGGCGCTTGGTGTCTGCGTTGCCCTGCCGCTCGTTGGCCAGCCGCTGCCGGACCACCTGCCAGAGAACCGCCTTGTTCACAACCCCTTCCAGGACCTTCGGAACGGGAATGGATCCGACCACCTTCCCTTCAAGATTAAAAAGTTCCATGCCGGGCGAAGAGGTTTTCATCGGTTACTTCTTTCCGCCCGCGGCGGGCTTGGCGGCGGCGGGTTTGGCCGCCGGTTTCGCTGCCTGAGCGGCCCGCTTCTTGACCGGAGGAGGAAGATGAACCTTCGGCGGCTTGCGGGACTTTCGGATCAGCACAATCGCTTTCTCGGCACCCGGCACCGAACCCTTGACCAGCAAAAGGTTGTGCTCGATGTCGATGCGCACCACTTCCATCGCCTGAGTCGTCACGCGGCGGTCTCCCATCCGGCCCGGCAGGTGATGGCCCTTGAAAACGCGGGACGGATCCGTGCTGGAACCGATGGACCCGGGCCTGCGGTGAGACATGGAGCCGTGGGTCTGCTTGCCGCCTTTCCAATGCCAGCGCTTGACGCCGCCCGAAAATCCTTTTCCGATCGACCGGCCCGTGATGTCCACCCGGTCCCCCGGCTTGAACATCTCCACCGTTAAAACGGCGCCGGCGGCGACCGTGTCGTCCTTGGAAATCCGGAACTCCTGAAGGATCTTCTTGGGCTGAACGTTCAGCTTGGCGAACTGCACGGCCTGAGGGTTGGGAAGGCGCTTGGCGTCCTGATCTCCAAATCCGATCTGGACGGCCCGATACCCATCCCGGGCTTCGGTTCGCTCCAACACCACCGGGCAGGGACCGGCCTCGAGGACGGTCACCGGAACAGGCCGGCCATCCTCGCGGAACACCTGGGTCATCCCCAGCTTTTTCCCGATCAATCCAACGCCCGGTTTCATGATTATTTGATCTCCACGTCCACGCCGGCCGGAAGGTCCAATTTCCGAAGAGCGTCAATGGTTTTCGAAGTCGGATTGACGATGTCCAGCATGCGCTTGTGCGTCTTCATCTGAAACTGCTCCCGCGACTTCTTATCGACGTGCGGAGAGCGCAGCACCGTATAGATTTCCCGCTTCGTCGGAAGGGGAACCGGCCCGGAAACCTCGGCGCCGGTCCGGCGCGCGGATTCGACGATCTCCGCGGCGGATTGGTCGAGAATCCGGTGATCGTAGGCCTTCAGCTTGATTCGAATCGTTCGTTCCGACATCAGCGCTTGGTTTCCCTTCCTTGAATGATCTTTTCCTTCAGGGAGGCCGGGACCTCCTGATAGGCCAACGGCTCCATTGAAAAGGACCCTCGGCCCTGCGTCAAACTGCGGATCACAGTGGCGTATCCGAACATTTCCGAAAGAGGCACCTCGCCCCGGATCACCTTCACGTTCGCGCGCTGTCCCATTTCAGAAATGCGGCAGCGGCGGCTGTTCAAGTCGCCGATCACTTCACCCAGATACTCTTCGGGCACCACCACCTCCAGCTTCATGATCGGTTCCAGGAAGATCGGGTTGGCTCTCTTGACCGCTTCCTTGATGCCGATCGAGGCGGCAATCTTGAACGCCATTTCGGAGGAGTCCACGTCGTGATACGAACCGTCCACCAGCGCGACGGCCATGTCGATCACCGGATAACCGGCCAGCACGCCGCCCGAGGTCGCTTCCATCACGCCCTGCTTGATCGGCGAAATGAACTCCTTCGGGATGGAACCTCCGACGACTTTGCTGGTAAACACGACGCCGGATCCGCGCTCTCCGGGCTCCACATCAAAGACCACATGCCCGTACTGGCCGCGTCCGCCGCTCTGCTGAATGAATTTTCCATCGACCTCGGAAACCTTCTTGGTGATGGTTTCCTTGTAAGCCACCTGGGGAGGGCCGACCTTGGTGTTCACCTTGAATTCCCGCTTCATCCGATCGAGCAGAACCTCCAGATGAAGCTCTCCCATACCCGCAATGATGGTCTGGGCCGTCTCGGAATTATAGCGGACGCGGAACGTCGGGTCCTCTTCCTGAAGGCGGTTCATGGCCATACCCAATTTTTCCTGGTCCAGCTTGGTTTCGGCCTCAATGGCCAATGAAACCACCGGTTCCGGGAACACCATGCCTTCCAAAAGGACCGGATGTTCTTTGTCGCACAGCGTCTGTCCGGTCTTGGTCTCCTTGAGGCCCACGATCGCGGCGATGTCGCCGGCCGCGACCTCTTTCACGATCTCCTGCTTGTTCGCATGCATGCGGACCAGCTTGCCGATCCGCTCCTGCTCGCCATTATTCGCGTTATAGCAGTAGGAGCCGGAGCGCAGCACGCCGCTGTAAACCCGGGCAAAGGTCAGCTTCCCTACAAAGGGATCGCTCATGATCTTGAACGCCAGCGCCGACAAAGGCTCGTTCGGGTCCGTCCTGCGCTCTTCTTCCTTCTGCGTATCCGGGTTGATTCCCTTAACCGGAGGAATATCCAAGGGCGAGGGCAGGAACTCGCAGACCGCGTCCAACAACGGCTGGACCCCCTTGTTCCGGGCGGAGGCACCCGTAAAAACGGGGACGATCTTCCCCGCGACGGTGCCGCGGCGGATGGCGGACTTGAGCTCCTCAACCGAGGGGATCTGGTCATGGATGTACTTTTCCATGATCTTCTCGTCGGCTTCCCCGATGCCCTCGATCATCTTCGCCCGCCACTCCTTCGCCTGCTGTTCCATCTCCGCCGGAATGGGCCGCTTCTCAATCGTCATCCCATTCGGGTCGGTCCAGACCAGCGCCTGCTCATTCAAAAGGTCGATGACACCGATAAACTTCGACTCCGAACCGATCGGCAGCTGCAGCGCCACCGGCCGGGATCCCAGCCGCTCGATGATCTGCTTGAACGTGCCGTAGAAATCGGCGCCCAGCCGGTCCATCTTGTTGATGTAGCACATCCGGGGAACGCCGTACCGGTCCGCCTGCCGCCAGACCGTCTCCGACTGCGACTCCACGCCGCTGACGGCATCGAAGATCACCACACAGCCGTCGAGCACCTTGAGAGACCGCTCCACCTCAACGGTGAAGTCCACGTGGCCCGGCGTATCGATGATGTTGAAGCGGTGATTGTTCCAAAAAGTCGTAATGGCCGCCGCCGTGATGGTGATGCCGCGCTCCTGCTCCTGCACCATCCAGTCGGTCGTGGTCGTGCCTTCGTCCACCTCGCCGATGCGGTGGATCCGGCCCGTGTAGAAGAGGATCCGCTCGGTCGTGGTCGTTTTCCCCGCGTCGATGTGCGCCACAATCCCGATGTTGCGCGTCCTCTCAAGCGGGTAATTCGTGATGTCTGCTTCGCTGACGTTGGTTTCCGGTTTCGCCATGGTGTCCTGCTTTACCACCGGTAGTGGCTGAAGGCCTGGTTGGCCTCCGCCATCCGGTGCATGTCTTCTTTCCGCTTGACCGCGGAACCCTGCCCCTGATACGCGGCGAGGAGCTCTTCCCCCAGCCGGTCCTTCATCGGCTTTCCGGCCCGCCCGCGCGCGAAATCGCGCAGCCAGCGCAGAGCCAGGAAAACGCCGCGATCCTGCCGCACCTCGATCGGAACCTGGTACGTGGCGCCGCCCACGCGGCGGGATTTCACCTCAACCAGCGGCCGGGCATTCTCGACCGCCTTCTGAAAGAGAGCCAGCGGATCCGGAGCATTGGCCTTCTGCGACGCGTGATCCATCGCCCCGTAGACGATCCTCTCGGCAGTGCTTTTCTTACCCGCCACCATCACCATGTTGATGAAGCGCTGAACCAGCTTCGAACCGAACCGGGGGTCCGGCGGCGTCACTCGTTTGACCTGTCCTCGCCTTCTCATTCCTTCGGCCTCTTCGCCCCGTATTTCGACCGGGACTTGCGGCGCTGATTGACTCCAGCGGCGTCCAGCGTCCCGCGCACAATGTGGTAACGAACTCCCGGAAGATCCTTCACGCGCCCGCCGCGCACCAGCACGATCGAGTGCTCCTGCAGGTTATGGCCTTCACCGGGGATGTAGGCCGTGACTTCGATTCCATTGGTCAGCCGCACGCGGGCGATCTTCCGAAGCGCCGAGTTCGGCTTCTTCGGAGTCATGGTCCGCACCTGAAGACAGACGCCGCGCAACTGAGGCCGCATCTGAAGCGCCGGGGATTTGGACCGCTTGCTTTTTTCCCGGCGTCCCTTACGGATCAGCTGGGAGATCGTGGGGCACATTATTCGGATTCTCCCTTCGATTCTTCTTTCTTATCGGATTTCTTTTCGATCAGATCGTCGGTCAGGCCGGGCACGCTGCGCATGATCTCCACGTCCTGATGGGCGTGGAAACCGGTGCCCACGGGAACCAAGTGCCCCATGATCACATTTTCCTTCAAGCCCAACAGGTTGTCCCGCTTGCCGGCGGTCGCCGCCTCGGTGAGTACCCGGGTCGTCTCCTGGAAGCTCGCCGCCGAGATGAAGCTTTCGGTGGAGAGAGAGGCCTTGGTGATCCCCAACAGCAGCTGGGTCGCCGCGGCCGGCTTGCCGCCGCGCTTGACCACCCGCTCGTTTTCTTCCTGGAAGCGGATCCGGTCGACCTGGCTTCCCATGAGGAACTCCGTGTCTCCGGGATCGTCGATGCGGAGCTTGCGCAGCATCTGGCGAACGATCGCCTCAATGTGCTTGTCGTTGATCCGAACGCCCTGGAGCCGGTACACTTCCTGGATCTCGTTGACCAGGTATTCCTGCAGTTTCTTGTCCCCGCCGATGCGGAGAATATCCTGCGGCACCACCGGCCCATCGATCAAGGGTTGTCCAGCCGTAACCCAATCCCCCTTGTAGACGTTCAGGTGCTTGCCGTGCGGGATCAGGTATTCCCGCTTCATGCCGGTCGGGCTCTTGATCACCACGCGCCGCTGGCCCTTCTTGGATTCGCCGAACTCGACCACACCGTCGATTTCGCTGATGATGGCCGGGTCCTTCGGCTTGCGGGCCTCGAACAACTCCGCAACGCGCGGCAGACCTCCGGTGATGTCCTTGGTCTTGGTGACCACGCGCGGCGTCTTGGCCAGCAAATCGCCTCCCTCCACGCGCTGTCCGTCCTTGACCACCACGTGAGCGCCGGCGGGAATCGGATACAGCGCCAGCACCTCGCCCTTGGTGTCTTCCAAGACCAGCTGCGGATGGAATTCGCCGCGATGCTCGATGACGATCCGGTCCGGAAGGCCGGTAGCGGGATCGATATCGGTCCGCATCGTGACCCCCTCCTTCAAGTCCTCGAAGCGGACGCGGCCGGAGGTCTCGGTGAGGATCGGGACCGTGTACGGGTCCCAGCGGACGAAAATCTCATCCTTCGTTACCTTCTCCCCGTCGCCGTGCTTGAAGACGGCGCCTGAAGGAACGGTGTAGCGGTCCAATTCCCGGCCATCTTCATCGTTGATGGAGACCTGGCCGTTGCGGTTGAGGACGATGTATTCCTTGTTCTTCTGGACCGACCGGATGTTGTGGAACTTCAGGATGCCCTTGGTCTTGGCCTTGATGTGGGCCGTTTCGATCACGCGGAACGCGGTACCGCCGATGTGGAAGGTCCGCATCGTCAGCTGGGTTCCGGGCTCGCCGATGGACTGGGCCGCGATGATGCCCACGGCCTCGCCGACTTCCACCAGCTTTCCGGTAGCCAGGTTGCGGCCATAGCAGAGGATGCAGACACCCCGCTTGGATTCGCACGTCAGGACCGAACGGATCCGGATCTTCTCGATGCCGGCCTGCTCGATCCGGGACGCCGCCTCCTCCGTGATCTCCTGGCCCGCTTCGACGATGATCGTGTCGGTGATCACGTCGGCGATGTTGTCCAGCGCCACGCGTCCGACAATCCGTTCGCGCAGCGGAACCACGACCTCATCCCCCTCGATGATCGCGCTGATCAGGATGCCGTTGAGGGTGCCGCAGTCCTCTTCGTTGATCGAGACATCCTGCGCGACGTCCACGAGGCGGCGGGTGAGATAACCGGAATCGGCGGTCTTGAGCGCCGTGTCGGCCAACCCCTTGCGCGCGCCGTGCGTGGAGATGAAATATTCCAAAACGGTCAGCCCTTCGCGGAAGTTCGCGGTGATGGGGCTTTCGATGATCTCGCCCGACGGCTTGGCCATTAACCCACGCATGCCGGCCAACTGCCGGATCTGCTGTTTGGAACCGCGCGCGCCCGAATCGGCCATCATGAAGACCGGGTTAAAGGGATCCATCTGCTTGAAGATCAGGTCCGACACGCGGTCGGTCGCGTGGGTCCAGATGTCGATCACTTTGTTGTGCCGTTCCTGATCGGTGATCAACCCCTTGCGGTACTGGCTCTCCACCTCGGTGACTTCGGCGCGGGCTTCCCCGATGATCTGTTCCTTCTCCTTGGGAATCTGCAGGTCGTCCACGCAGATCGACAGTCCGCCCCGGGTCGCCATCTCAAAACCCAGCCGCTTCAGGTCGTCCAACAGCCGGATCGTCCGGTCCTGCCCGCAAAGTTTGTAGGCGTGCACGACGAGCTCGCTGAGCTCACTCTTGTTCATGACCTGGTTGACGAACTCCATTTCCGGCGGAAGAACCTCATTGAACCAGATCCGGCCCGGCGTGGTTTCGATCACCTTGCCTTTTTCCCGGAGCTTGACGCGGGTATGCAGCGCCACTTCGGACTCTTCCAGCGCCAGCAGCGCCTCGTCGCGGGTGGAGAAAGCATGCAGCCCTCTGTCCTTGGCTTCCTTGGCCCCCCGGCCCTTCTGCTTCTCGTGCTCTTTTTCCGCCAGACTTTTCTCGCGGGTCAGGTAGTGGCAGCCCAGCACGATGTCCTGCGTCGGGGCCAGGATCGGCTGGCCGTTGGCCGGTGAAAAGATGTTGTTGGTCGAAAGCATCAGCAGGCGGGATTCCATCTGCGCCTCGATCGACAGCGGCACGTGGACCGCCATCTGGTCTCCGTCGAAGTCGGCGTTGAACGCGGTGCAGACCAGCGGATGGACCTTGATCGCCTTGCCTTCGATCAGCATCGGCTCGAACGCCTGGATGCCCAGCCGGTGCAGCGTGGGTGCCCGGTTCAGAAGCACCGGATGGTCCCGGATCACATCCTCCAGGATGTCCCACACCTCAAGCCGAGCCCGCTCCACCATCCGCTTGGCCGACTTGATCGTGTGGACGAACCCGCGCTCGCGCAGTTTCTTGATAATGAACGGCTCAAACAGCTCCAGCGCCATCTTCTTAGGAAGACCGCACTGATTCAGCTTGAGTTCCGGCCCGATCACGATCACGGACCGGCCGGAATAATCGACGCGCTTGCCGAGCAGGTTCTGCCGGAAACGGCCCTGCTTTCCCTTGAGCATGTCCGCCAGAGATTTCAGCGGACGGTTGCCCGGCCCCAAAACCGGCCGGCCATGGCGCCCGTTATCGAACAGCGCGTCCACCGCTTCCTGAAGCATGCGCTTCTCGTTGCGGACGATCACGTCAGGCGCCTTCAGCTCGATGAGTTTCTTGAGCCGGTTGTTCCGGTTGATGACGCGCCGATAAAGGTCATTGAGGTCGCTGGTGGCGAACCGGCCGCCGTCGAGAGGAACCAACGGGCGCAGGTCCGGCGGGATCACCGGGATGATCGAAAGGATCATCCAAGTCGGCTGGTTGCCCGACTTGCGGAACGCATCGACAATCTTCATGGTCTTGATGAGCTTCTTCTGAAGCTGCTCGCCCTTGGCCGTCTTCATGTCCCGCTTGAGCTTCTCGGCCATCTTATCCAGGTCCAGCTCCTTGAGCAGTTCCCGGACCGCTTCGGCGCCCATCTTGGCCTCGAACCCGTGGCCGAACTTCTTGACCGCCTCCTGGTACCGTTCTTCCGAGAGCAGCTCCATCTTCTTCAGAGGAGTCTCGCCCGGATCGATCACCACATACTCTTCGTAGTAGATGACGCGTTCCATGTCCCGGATGCTCAGGTCCAGCAGTGTGGCCAGGCGGCTGGGCATCGCCTTGAAGAACCAAACGTGGGACACGGGCGCGGCCAGCTCGATGTGGCCCATCCGCTCACGGCGGACGGAGGAGCGGGTCACTTCGACGCCGCAGCGGTCGCAGATGATCCCCTTGTACTTGACCCGCTTGTATTTCCCGCAGCTGCACTCCCAGTCCTTGGTCGGCCCGAAGATCCGTTCGCAGAAGAGCCCGTCTTTTTCCGGCTTCAGGGTGCGGTAATTGATGGTCTCGGGTTTCTTCACCTCGCCCTTCGACCAGGCCTTGATGACCTCGGCCGAAGCCAGGCGAATGGAAATGGCGTCAAACGCGGCGGCTTCGGAAGAAGACCCCGCGTCCGCCGAAAAGCCCAGATCGCGGGCCGCTTTTTCAACGCGGTCCATCTTTTGCCGTTCCAGCCGGTCCATTTCCTTCGTGCTTTCAGACATAAGTCCTCGTCAAGCTCCCCTTATTTGGTCCGCTCGGTCCGGATATCCAGGCACAAGCTTTGAAGCTCCTTCACCAGCACGTTGAACGACTCCGGCGTGCCCGGCTTCAGCGACTGCTCACCCTTGACGATGGACTCGTAAATCCGGGTCCGGCCCACCACGTCGTCGGATTTGACCGTCAGCAGTTCCTGCAGGGTATAGGCAGCGCCGTATGCTTCCAGCGCCCAGACTTCCATCTCTCCAAACCGCTGGCCGCCGAATTGGGCCTTACCGCCCAGCGGCTGCTGAGTGACCAAAGAGTAGGGACCGATCGACCGGGCATGGATCTTGTCGTCCACAAGGTGGATGAGCTTCATCATGTAGATAAAACCAACCGTCACTTCCTGCTCAAACTCCCGGCCGTTGATTCCATCGCGCAGGACCGCCTGGCCATGCTCGGGCAACTCAGCATCTTTCATGAGCCGCTTGATCTCCAACTCGCTCGCTCCATCGAAAACCGGAGAAGCGATCTGCAGGCCCAGCACCTTGGCCGCCCACCCCAGGTGGGTCTCGAGGATCTGTCCCACGTTCATCCGGGAGGGGACTCCCAGCGGGTTAAGCACGATGTCCACAGGGGTGCCGTCGGGCAGGAAGGGCATGTCCTCGTTCGGAAGGATCTTGGCGATCACGCCTTTGTTGCCGTGGCGGCCGGCCACCTTGTCGCCGACCTGCACCTTCCGCTTGGAGGCGACATAGGTCACAACTTTCTTGAGAACGCCGGGAGGAAGTTCGTCCCCTCTTTTAAGTTGATCGATCTCCCGCTCTTCCTCATAGGTCAGTTCATCGAGCTGGCTGTTGAGGACCTGCAGGGCTCTGCGGATCTCCTCTTCCTTCGCCTTGTCCGCCAGCCGGACGTCTTCCAGATCGGCCTTCTCAAGCTTGTCGAGGTCTTTCGCCTTCACCGTCTGGTGCTGGGCGACCAGAACGTCTCCGGTCTCTTCGTCCAGGATGGAGTGCTCCAGCTTCTCGCCGACCAGGAGGCGGCCGAGAATTTTCAGCCGTTCCTTCCGAACGCCGTGCAGCTGGTTTTCATAGTTCTTGCGGATCTCTTCCACCTTGTCCTGCTCCTCCGCCGCCTCTTCCTTGGACTTGGCCCGGCCCTTCTTGCGGGAGAAGACTTTCACGTCCACCACGATCCCTTCCACGCCGGGCGGAACCGTCAGGCTCGCGTCCCGGACATCGCCGGCCTTCTCGCCGAAGATCGCCCGCAGCAGCCGTTCTTCCGGAGACTGTTCGGTCTCCGATTTCGGAACCACCTTGCCGACCAGGATGTCGCCCGGATGCACCTCGGCGCCGATGCGCACGATCCCATGCTCGTCCAGATCCTTCAGCGCTTCCTCCCCCACGTTCGGGATGTCGCGCGTGATTTCCTCGTTGCCCAGCCGTGTGTCGCGCGCCTCAATCTCAAACTCCTCGATATGGATCGACGTAAAGACATCGTCCTTGACCAGCCGTTCGCTGACGAGGATCGCGTCCTCGAAGTTGTAGCCGCGCCAGGGCATGAACGCCACCAGCAAATTCTTGCCGAGCGCCATCATGCCTTCGCGGGTGGCGCAGCCGTCGGCCAACACCTGGCCCGCGCGCACCTTCTGCCCAACTTCTACCAACGGCCGCTGGTTAAGCGACGTATTGGCGTTGGACCGCTGGAATTTCTTCAGCGGATAAACTTCCCGGTCCACGACAATCCGATCGGACTGGACTTCGCGCACGGTGCCTTCCTCCCGCGCGATCACCAGCGCGCCGGAGTCGCGGGCCGCGCGGCCCTCCATCCCGGTCCCGATCAGCGGGGATTCGGGGAACAGCAACGGAACCGCCTGCCGCTGCATGTTGGAACCCATCAGCGCGCGGTTGGCGTCGTCGTGTTCGAGGAACGGAATCAACGAAGCGGCGACGGAAACCAGCTGCTTGGGGGAAACGTCCTTGAAATGGATTTCGGCGGGGGGAACGATCGGGAAGTTTCCGCGATGGCGACAGCGCACCACTTTGTCCATGAACTTGCCCGACTCATCCACGCGCGCGTTCGCCTGCGCGATCACGTATTTGTCCTCGACGTCGGCCGAGAGGAACTGCACCTTGTTGGTGACCTTCCCCTTATCGACCGCCCAATACGGCGTTTCAATGAAGCCGAACGAATTGACCTGGCCAAAAGTGGACAGCGACGCGATGAGGCCGATGTTCGGGCCTTCCGGCGTTTCGATCGGGCAAATCCGGCCGTAATGGGAATGGTGCACATCGCGCACCTCGAAGCCGGCCCGCTTGCGCGAGAGACCGCCCGGTCCCAGCGCGGATAAACGCCGCTTGTGGGTCAACTCGGCCAGAGGATTGGTCTGGTCGAGGAACTGCGACAGCTGAGACCGGCCGAAGAAATCCCGGATGAGCCCCGACACCAGCTTGGCGTTGACCAGCTGGTGCGGCATGCTCGCTTCCAGATCGAAGATCGCCATCCGCTCCCGCACCGACCGCTCCACGCGGGCCAGCGCGATTCGGAACTGGTTCTGCAGAAGCTCTCCGACGGTGCGGATCCGGCGAGAACCCAGGTGGTCAATGTCATCCACCTCACCCTGGCCGGCCTTCAAGTTAAGGAAATAGGTCAGGACCTTCAAGACAGTCTGGGGATCCAGGATCCGGTCATCGAGCTGCTTGTCCATCCCCAGCTTCCGGTTAAGGATGTAGCGCCCGACGCGGCCGAGATCATACCGCTTGGCATCAAAATAAAGACGGGTCAACAGCGTCTGCGCCGAAGCGGCCGTGGCCGGATCGCCGGGCCGCAGCTTCCGGAAGATGTCCATCACGGAATCCTCGGGGGTCCGAAGCCGGTCCTTCTCGAAGGTCCGGATGATCTCGGGAATCTGCTTCTTCAACAGCTTGAGCTGGCGGATCTCCGAGTTCCAGATCATCGTGAGGTGCTCTTTGGCCAGCTTCTCAAACCGCGGAATCAGCACCGCGTGAGTCTGGGGGTCGACAACGTCAGCGGCAAGCACGCGATCCACGGTTTCCTTCAGATCCGACTGCTCGTGCAGACTGAGCGTTTCCACGCCGCAGAACGCATTGAGGATTTCTTCATCCCCGCCTGCGCCGATCGCGCGCAGGAACGTGGTCGCCAGCACCTTCCGCTTGCGGTCGAGCACCGCGAACAGCGTGTCGGTCAGATCAAACTCGAACTCGAGCCAAGCGCCCCGGTACGGGATGATCCGAGCGGTGTACATGCGCTTCCCGTTCGGGTGCATCTCTTCCTCGAAGAAGACGCCCGGGCTTCGGTGCAGCTGGCTGACCACCACCCGCTCATCGCCGTTGATGATGAAGGTGCCGGTCTGAGTCATCAAGGGGATGTCCCCCAGATAGACTTCCTGCTCCCGCATCTCCTTCGGACCGCGCAGCCGCAGGCGCAGATTCAGCGGGGCCGCGTAGGTGAGCCCGCGCCGCTGCGATTCCTCCAGATCGTACTTCGGCTTTCCGATTTGATAGGAAAGGAACTCCAGCCGGTATTTCCCGTCCACGCTTTCGATGGGAAAGACCTCGGCGAAGACCTCCTGCAGGCCCTTGTTCTCCCGCTTGGTGCGGGGAGCATCCATCTGCAGGAAATCGACATACGGCTGAGTCTGGATCTGCAAAAGATCCGGAATCTCCAGCCGCTCTGGAATTCGCCCGAAATCGCGCTTCTTCAGCATCAGTTTACTTGAGCTCGACCTTCGCTCCGACCGCTTCCAGCTTCTGCTTGATCGCCTGCGCCTCTTCCTTCGAAGCGCCGTTCTTGATCGGCTTCGGGGCCGCTTCGACCAGATCCTTGGCTTCCTTGAGGCCCAGCGTGGTGACGCTGCGCAGCTCTTTGATGACCTGGATCTTGTTGGCTCCCGCCTCCGTCAGCACGACATCGAAGGTGGACTTCTCTTCCGCCGGAGCCGCCGCGCCGCCGGCCGCCGGAGCCGCCGCTGCAGGCGCCATGGCCGCCGCGGAAACGCCGAACTTATCTTCGATCCCCTTGACCAGCTTGTTCAGGTCGAGGACCGTCCAGCTTTCAATCGATTCCAACACATCATCTACGTTAACTTTTGACATCGTCGTACCCTCTCTATCTAAGATGTTTGTTCCGGTTTCTTCTGAGCAACCGCTTTCAGCACCAATGCCAGCGAACGGATCGGCGCCTGCAGCACCACCGCCAGGTTGCGCATCGGAGCCTGCGCGACGGCGGCCAACTGGCCCAACAGCACCTGCCGGGACGGAAGCTTCGCCAGCGCGGAAAGATCCTTCGCCTGAAGGATATCCTTCCCCATCCGGCCGCCCCGCAGCACGAACCCTTCGTGATCCTTGGAGAACTGGACCAGCAGCTTGCACACGGCCGCCATGTCCCCGCGCACCGGGCTGATCCCGCAGGTCCCCTCGAACAATCCTTCCAACTCTTCCCAACCGCGGCTGCGGAAAGCGATCCGGCAAAGGGAGTTCTTGACGACGTGAAACGAACCCTGCAGGGGTCCAAGCTGATCGCGCAGCTTATTCAGCGCGCGCGTCTCCACCCGCTCTACCTTCGCCACGATGACCGACTCCGCGCCTTCCAACGAACCCTCGATCTCCCGGATCCAGGAACCGCGAAGCTCCTGCCCCAGCCGAAGCGGTTTCGTCTCTTCCATCACGGCGGCCGCGTTCATGCCTCGGGCTTCCCTTCGCCCGGATTCAGCCGGATGCCCGGCCCCATGGTGGTCGAAACGGAAACGGATTCCACATACCGGCCCTTGGCGGCCGACGGCTTGGCCCGCCAGATCGCCTCAAGAAGAGCGCGCAGATTGGCGATCAATTGATCCGGAGCGAAAGAACGCTTGCCCACCCCGAGGTGGATGTCGCCCTGCTTGTCCATCTTGAATTCCACTTTTCCCTTCTTGATCTCTTTGACCGCGCGCGCCACATCCTGCGTGACGGTGCCGGCCTTCGGGCTGGGCATCAGTCCGCGCGGGCCCAGCACGCGGCCCAGCTTGCCGACCTCGCGCATGAGGTCCGGCGTCGAGATGATCGCGTCGAAATCCAGCCATCCGCCTTCGATCTTGGCCATCAGCTCTTCGGAACCGACGATGTCCGCTCCGGCCTCTTTGGCCTCCCGCTCGGCGTCTCCCTTGGCGAAGACCAGCACCTTGACCGACCTGCCGGTGCCGTGAGGAAGAACCACGGTGCCGCGGACATTCTGGTCGCTCTGCTTCGGATCCACGTCAAAGGAAAGAGCCACCTCGACGGTCTCATCGAACTTGGGGGCCGGGGTCTTCTTCATGATCTCCACCGCCTCTTCGACCGTGTAGATCTTCCCGGGCTCCACCAGCTTGCGGGCCTCTTGGTTTCGCTTAGGCATCCCTTAACCCTCGATCACTTCGATGCCCATGCTGCGGGCGGTTCCTTCCACCTGCTTCATGGCCTGGTCCATCGACGCGGTGTTGAGGTCCTTCATCTTGGACTGGGCGATATCGCGCACCTGCGCCTTCGTCACTTTCCCGACCTTCTCCCGGTTGGGAGTGCCGGAGGCCTTGGCCAGGCCGCACGCCTGCTTGAGCAGAATGGAAGCCGGCGGACTCTTGATGATGAACGTAAACGTCCGGTCTTCAAAAGCCGTGATGACCACCGGCAGCGTCAGGCCGCCCTGGTCGCGCGTCTTCTCGTTGAACTGCTTGCAGAACTCCATGATGTTGAGCCCGTGCGAGCCCAGCGCGGGCCCCACCGGAGGAGCCGGATTGGCCGCCCCCGCGGGACAGTACAGCTTGATGGACGCGATGATCTTTTTTGCCATTAGACTTTTTCGACCTGCCAATATTCGAGCTCGACCGGCGTCGACCGCCCGAAGATGGTGACCATGACCTTCAGCTTGCCTTTTTCGGGGTGGATCTCTTCCACGACGCCGTTGAAGTTGGTGAACGGGCCTTCGTTGATCCGAACGGCCTCGCCCTTCTCAAAAACCACCTTCGGGGTGGGTTTCTCCATCTTGTCGTGCGTGGCCTGCAGGATCTGACGGACCTCTTCCTCCTGAAGCGCCACCGGCTTGACGCCGGAACCCACGAAACCGGCCACGCCCGGCGTGGACTTGATCTGGTACCAGGTCTCGTCGTTGAGTTCCATCTCGATCATCACGTAGCCGGGAAAAACGCGCCGCTCCGAGATCTTCTTCTTGCCGGCCTTGACTTCCGAGACCTTCTCCATCGGCACCAGAACCTGGGAGACCGACTCTCCGAACTTTCCGGACTCGATGGCCTTTTGGAGCGAGAGGCGGACCCGATCCTCCTGCCCCGTCAAGGTATGAACGACGTACCACTGCTTGGCCATGACTGTCACCGCACAATCCGGCTGATCAGCCAGGCACAGCCCGAGTCGAAGATCCCCAGGATGATGGCCAGCAGAAACATCGTCACCAAGACCACTTTCGTCGACTCCCAAAGCTCCCCCCGCGTCGGCCAGGAAACCTGGCTCAACTCGCTGCGAACGTCGTTTAAAAATACGATTGTTTTCTGGATCACGCTATGGATTCCGTCCAGGCCAGGAGGGATTCGAACCCCCAACCATCGGATTTGGAGTCCGTCGCTCTACCAATTAGAGCTACTGGCCTATTTGGTCTCTTTGTGCGGAGTGTGAACCCTGCAGAACGGGCAGTACTTCTTCAACTCCAACCGGTCCGGATTCTCCTTTTTGTTTCTCATCGTGGAGTAATTCCGGCGACGGCACTTTTCACATGCCAAAGTGATCAGTTCACGCACGAGACAAACCCGCTTTCAAAAACCAAAACGGCGCAGGGCTTAAATCCCCTACGCCGAAATCTCCGTAATAACCCCAGCTCCCACGGTCTTACCGCCTTCGCGGATCGCGAACCGGAGACCCTTCTCCATCGCCACCGGAGTAATGAGCTCCACGTCCACGTTCGCGTTGTCGCCGGGCATGACCATTTCCGTGCCCTTGGGCAGCGTCGCGACACCGGTCACGTCGGTCGTCCGGAAATAGAACTGCGGACGATAACCGGTGAAGAACGGCGTATGGCGCCCACCCTCTTCCTTGGTCAGCGCGTACACCTCGGCCTTGAACTTCATGTGCGGCGTGATGCTGCCGGGCTTGGCCAACACCATGCCCCGCTCCAGCTTGGTCTTGTCGATACCGCGCAAGAGCAGCCCGAGGTTGTCGCCGGCCTGTCCCTGATCCAGTTCCTTGCGGAACATCTCGACGCCGGTCACGACGGTCCTGGACGTTTGCGGGCGAAGGCCCACGACCTCGACTTCGTCGTTGACCTTGACCACACCGCGGTCCACGCGGCCGGTTCCCACCGTTCCACGGCCGGTGATGGAGAAGACATCCTCCACCGCCATCAGGAACGGCTTTTCGATTTCGCGCTTCGGGGTCGGGATAAACTCATCGACGGCCTTGACCAAATCAAGGATCGACTTCTCCCCATCCGCATCACCCTGCATCGCCTTAAGCGCGCTGCCCTTGATGATGGGGGTTTTGTCGCCGGGGAAACCGTACTTGTTCAGCAGCTCGCGGACTTCCAGCTCCACCAGCTCCAGCAGTTCCTTGTCCTCGACCAGGTCGCACTTATTAAGGAAGACCACGACCGCCGGAACGTTCACCTGCCGGGCGAGAAGGATGTGCTCCCGGGTCTGAGGCATCGGGCCGTCCGGGGCGCTGACAACCAAAATGGCGCCATCCATCTGAGCGGCGCCGGTGATCATGTTCTTGATGTAGTCCGCGTGACCCGGACAATCAACGTGCGCGTAATGCCGGGTTTCGGATTCATATTCCACGTGCGCAATGCTGACGGTCAGGATCTTGCTCTCGCCGCGAACCACGCCACCCTTCGCGATATCAGCGTACGTCTTCTCCGTGGCCTGGCCTTTCTTCGCCAGCACCTTGGTGAGGGCAGCGGTCAAAGTGGTCTTGCCGTGGTCGACGTGGCCGATCGTGCCAATGTTGACGTGGGTCTTATTCCGCTCGAACTTCTCCTTAGCCATTCCTTATTTCTCCTTCAGCTGGTTTGTATCGTTTGCTACTTCTGACGTTGAAGTTGACAAAAAAAGGAAACACTTTCCCCACCCTTCAGCTGGAGACGGGAATTGAACCCGTGACCCCGTCCTTACCAAGGACGTGCTCTACCATCTGAGCTACTCCAGCAAGAATTTGCTGGGAAATGGAGTAAGACAATGTTGGGCTATGCCGCAAAAGTCTTTATTTTAAGCCGAGAACGGAGAATGTCAAGGGAAAATGTTACAGAATTGTTACGAGAGGGCCGGAAATTAAAAAGCGGACGGGCGGAATCGAGCGCCGTCCGCTCACTTCGTTCGCTCCCGGTCGGCCACCCGCCCCTTCCAAGGAAGTCGCCGCTTCCATCGGTCGCGGCTTCCTATACTATAAGGACCGTCGGGGCTCCTAGTTCGATTCCGCCGAAGACAAAAGTAAAAAAGCGGACGGGCGGAATCGAACCGCCGTGAGGAGTTTGGAAAACTCCCGTTCTACCATTGAACTACGCCCGCAGAAACCTACTACCTAGTTTTATCTATGAGATAATTCACAAAAGCGGAGCAAGTAACAAGCATATATTTCGCCTCCGAAAAACCGGAGGCGCTATCTTTATCTAACATAGCATGCCGGATTCCATCGGCATCACTTGCATAACCGTAAAGCTTACTGAATGCACCTTTCATAGCTGGATGCAAACCCTTACCCGAAAGAATGGCTAAAGCCTTATCCAAATCTCCCTTCTCTCCCGATATAAGCTTGCAAGCACTCTCAACCGCACTAACAGATTCTTTAATAGAATTAGGGTAATCCGGCTCTGGTTTCTTACCTAAAAAACCCAAAGCTTTAACAATATGCTCGTTCACGCTTTGATATGACGTGCTGAAAGCGGCCTCGATAGCAACCTTCTCATGCTCGCTCGCTATGGGAACTATAGAACCATTTATAGAACGATACCCGGAAAGCTCTCTTTCCAAAAAAGAATTGAGATTCTTTTCGAAAACTGGTCGTTCATAGGAGTTTGCTAGCACTTCTTGCTGAATAAACTCGAGAATGTTATATACCTCATACCACTCGGATTCCATAAACCGCCGTTTAAACCAATCCTTGCAAGAAAGGTAAGTCCCGGGAACTTGATCGAGCGGAAATTTATAGTGATGAAGAAAAAAGCTTGTAAGAATTTCTCTCCAAACATAATCATCCGGGAAGAATTGATAGAGAAAATTCCAGAGTGTGTTTTTTAAAGGGAGGTTAATCCCATTAAGCTGAATTTCAGTGGGTGCTTGGGTTAAGCCTAATCTATCAGAGAATTTTTTCATTTTAATAGCTATCAATATAGGAAAAGATTCGGCGTCCTACGTCGGAAAAGCCGACTCCGGGTCGGCCACCCGCCCCCCCCAAGGGGAAACTCTACCTGTTAAGGAAGGAATAAGGATATGGGCAGGAGAGGATTCGAACCTCTGTAGGCCTCTCGACCACGAGCTTTACAGGCTCGCCCCTTTAGCCACTCGGGTACCTGCCCTCAAAGATAACGCTTCCGCTGTTTCTTCGATCCAAGAGAATATTTGCTTTAGAAGCCGCGCATCGCAGTATCGAATATGAACGACGCCGTTCGGCAAGACACGTTGCCTTACCCGATTAGGCTTTAATTTGCTGACGTACGGCTTCAGGAATTGCTTCTCGGGGATCCGGGTCAATCGGCTCCAGTACTTCCGGATCGCATGAACATTTTGTCCTTCGTAAACATAGAGATAGATACGCAACCGTGATTCTGCGACTCCGCAAACCTCCCGCAGGAATCTTAGAAAAATCTGGATCAGCTGCGAATCAGTATTCGCCAAATCAACAGTGTGCCGGCTCCGCTTGGCTCCCTCGGCCCAATAGAGCATCAGTCCGGCAAGCCGCAATCGCTCCTGTTCCGCTGTCAATCTCTCGCGCAAACGAAACTGCGGGAGATGCCGATTAACGAGATAATTGCTGTCGGTGTACGACCGTCTGGAGATACCTTCCCGACGCATCAACTCATATAAAACCTGAGGATTGGCCTTCACCGTCTTGGCGATCTCCGGAACAGAACGTTTCTTGTCCCAATACAACCGACGAAGCCGTTCAGGAGAAATCCCATCCCGGAGAATCCATTCTTCAAGTAGTTGTGCCATGCTTTATTTCCAGTGAGCCTTATTCTACTATGAAAACAAGCCGGCGAGAGGAATCGAACCCCCAACCCGCGCTTTACAAAAGCGCAGCTCTACCATTGAGCTACGCCGGCAAATTACTTTGCAAGCTGTCGGAATGCGTTGGGGAGTTCGGCGATCAAGTCGCCGGCGGTAAGAAAGAGCATCCCCATCTTTTCCACCGCGAGATCGCCGGCCAAACCGTGAATGTAAACGCCGGCCTTCGCGGCCGTGAACGGATCCACCCCCTGCCCGATCAGCGCGGCGATCATGCCGGTCAGCGCGTCACCGGTGCCGCCGGTCGCCATGCCGGCATTGCCGGTGGGATTGACCGACCATTTCCCTTCCGGCGAAGCGATCACGGTGTGATGGCCTTTGAGGACCACGATCGCGCCGAGCCGCTTTGCGGTTTGAAGCGCGGTTCTTTTCCGGTCCGTCTGAACCGCTTTGACCGTGGTCTCGAGAAGCGCCGCCATCTCGCCCGGATGCGGAGTAATGACGATGCCGGCCGGCCGTTTCAACGAGCGGACCCCTTTGAGGGCGATGATGCCGTCCGCATCGATCACGATGGGCTGGCGGGTCTTGACCAGGAGCTGGCGGACCAGCTGCTTCGCCGCCGGAGTCCGGGAGAGTCCGGGGCCGAGCGCGATCACGTCGGCCTTCCTTAATAGGGCCGGCAACGCCGACCGAGGGTGCACCATGATCTCCGCCCGCGCCTTGCGGGCCACAATCGGGTAAACCTCTTTCGGCACCGCCAGCGACACCAGCCCCGCGCCGGACCGCAGCGCCGCTTCGGCGCAGAGAATCGGGGCACCCGTCAACCCGACCGAGCCGCCGATCACCAGCACGTGGCCGTAATCGCCCTTGTGCGTGTCGGCCCGCCGCTTCAGGATTTTACGAGGGACCGGATTCAACGGGAGCAGACAATCGCCGAGGCCACCGCATATTGGGCGGTATGCGTGAGGGATAAATGAACCTGGAATTTCTGCCACCGTTTCAGGGTCCGATGAAACACCACTTTCGGCTGGCCGCTGGGCGCGCGGACGATCTCCAGATCCTTCCATTCCAACCCGAGCCCTTTGGGAGCGCCGAGCGCTTTCACCACCGCTTCCTTCGCGGCAAACCGGACCGCCAGGTGCTGGGCCTTCGCCCGGTGTTTCGCGGCGTACGCCAGCTCTCCGGCCGTGAACAACCGGCCGACGAAGTGCTTTCCCCATTTGCGGGCCGCCCGCTCAAAGCGCGGCACCTCCACCAGATCCACGCCGGTCCCGATGATTTTCATGATTTCCCCTTATGCGCGAGCACGGCCATCTCCCGGACCGCTCTCTCAAATCCTACCTCAAGAGCCCGGGCAACGATGGAAAATCCGATGTTGAGCTCCTCTATATAAGGAAGAGAGGCCGCCGGCCGGACGTTGCCCAGGTCCAGCCCATGGCCGGCGGCGACGACCAGCCCCTGCCGATGCGCCAGAAGAGCGGCCTTGCGCAGACGGGCCAGCTCCCCCTTTTTGCCGTCGGCATAAGCGCCGGTGTGCAGTTCGACCATGGAGACTCCCAAGCCGGCGGCGGCCTTCACCTGCCGGGGATCGGGATCGATGAAAAGGGAAACCCGGATGCCGGCCGATTGCAGGCGCCGGATGGCGGCTTTCACCCGCCCCGCACCGCGGAGCAGATCCAGCCCACCTTCGGTCGTGAGTTCCTGGCGTCTCTCGGGCACCAGCGTCGCCTGGTGCGGCTTGACTCGGCAGGCGATTCCCACAATTCCGGGATGGGCTCCCATCTCCAGGTTCAGCGGCACCCGCAGCGCACGCCGCAGTTGAGCCACGTCCGCATCCTGGATGTGGCGGCGATCCTCGCGCAGATGGCAGACGATGCTGTCGCAGCCGGCTTTCTCCGCCGCCTTCGCGGCCCAGACCGGGCTGGGAAGTTTTCCCCGGCGGGCCTGGCGCACCGTCGCCACGTGATCGACATTGACTCCAAGCTTGGGCACGTCAACGGCTCCCGCGGATCGCGCCGGCCACCGCGATCACCTGGCGCATGGCCGCCACATCATGCACGCGCAGGATGGCGGCGCCCTGGAACGCGGCCAGCGCCACCGCGGCCGCGGTGCCGAACAGCCGGTCCGCGCCGGGATCACCCAGCACGTGGCCGATGAACGATTTCCGGGATGGGCCGACGACGACCGGGAACCCCAGCTTCTTGAATGTGTCGATGTGGTTTAAGAGCACCAGGTTGTGCCGCGGTGTTTTGGCGAAACCGATCCCTGGGTCGATGAGGATTTTATTCTTCCGGATGCCGCAGGCCAGCGCTTGCCGGACCGACCGGCGCAGTTCCGCCGTGATCTCCGGAATGAGGTGCCGGTAACGGGCGAGCCGCTTCATGGTCCGGGGAGTGCCTCGCGTGTGCATGAGAATCACCGGAACTTTTTTGTCGGCGACCAACGGGCCCATCTCCGGATCCCGCAGCGCGGTGATGTCGTTGACCAGCGCGGCTCCGGCCCGAAGGGCTTCGCGCGCCACGGCCGATTTCGAAGTATCCACGGAAATGGGGATGCGCAAACGGCCGGACAAGCGTTCCACCACCGGAAGAATACGCCGCAGTTCTTCCCGGACCAGGACCGGCCGGGCGCCCGGCCGGGTGGATTCCCCGCCGACGTCGATCAGGTCGGCCCCCTCCTCCTGCATCTGAAGAGCGCGGGCGACGGCCCGGCGTGGATCGGAGAAACGGCCCCCATCGCTGAAGGAATCGGGGGTGAGGTTGAGCACGCCCATGATCAGGGAGCGCTCGCCCAAAGGAATGGAAAAACGGCCGCAGGTCAGCATCAAGAGGTGAAGCGGCGGAAAGCTAAGCGGTGGCCGGCTCGGAATCGGACGCAGAAGCGGACGGCGGCTCTACGGCAGTGGCCGGATCGGACATCACGATCCGCTTGGCTTCGTCGCCGTCCAACACTTCCTTTTCCAGCAGCGCGTCGCTCAAACGCTGGAGCCGGGCGCGATGCTGCAGCAGAAGGGCCCGGGCCCGCTCATGAGCTTCCTGAACGATGCGGCGGATTTCCTCATCGATCGCCACGGCCGTTTCATGGGAGTAGTTGCGTTCTTCCATCATGTCGCGGCCGAGGAAGACCATGCCTTCCCGCTTGCCGTACGTGAGAGCTCCCAGGCGGTCGCTCATTCCGTATTCGCAGACCATCCGCCGGGCGATGTCGGTCGCCACTTCCAGGTCGTTCTGCGCGCCGGTGGTCACTTCCTTGAATACCATCTCCTCGGCGCTGCGGCCGCCCAACAGGACGGCCAGCTTCCCCACCAGCTCGGTGCGGGTCATGATGTAGCGGTCTTCCAGCGGCGTCTGCATGGTGTAGCCGAGTGCCGCGGTGCCGCGCGGGATGATCGAGACTTTATGGACGGGATCGGTGCCTGGCACCATCATCGAGACCAGCGCGTGCCCGGCTTCGTGGACGGCGACGATCTTTTTCTCGTAGGGCGAGATCACGCGGGATTTCCGCTCCGGCCCGGCCATGACACGCTCAATCGCGGCCTCCATCTCCACCGTTCCGACGGCATCCTTGCCGCGCCGCGCCGCCAGCAGAGCCGCTTCGTTGCAGAGGTTGGCCAGATCCGCGCCGGAGAAACCGGGCGTCTGCCGCGCGATCGCCTTGAGATCAACCTGCGGAGAGAGCTTCACGTTTCTCACGTGCACCTGCAGGATCTCCTCGCGGCCGACCAGGTCAGGCCGGTCCACCACGATCTGCCGGTCGAACCGCCCCGGCCTCAGCAGCGCCGGATCCAGGACATCCGGGCGGTTGGTCGCCGCCATCAGGATGACCCCTTCCTGCGTGTTGAAGCCGTCCATCTCCACCAAAAGCGCGTTGAGCGTCTGCTCCCGCTCGTCGTGCCCGCCTCCGATGCCGGCAAACCGCTGGCGGCCCACCGCATCGATCTCATCGATGAAGATGATGCAGCCGTGGCCCGACACCTTAGACGATTTCTTGGCCTGCTCAAAGAGGTCCCGCACCCGGCTGGCTCCGACGCCCACGAACATTTCCACGAAATCCGAACCGCTGATGGAGAAGAACGGAACCCCAGCTTCCCCTGCGACAGCTTTTGCCAACAGGGTCTTGCCGCAGCCGGGCGGACCCAGCAGCAGCACGCCCTTGGGGATCCGGCCGCCGAGCCGCTGGAATTTCTTCGGGTCCTTCAGGAACTCGATGACTTCCTGAAGCTCCTCCTTCGCCTCTTTCACGCCCGCCACATCGGCAAAGGTGGCGCGCTTGCCCTCCTGGAGATTTTCCTGGCGGGCTCGGCTCTTGCCGAAGGAGAGGATGCGGCCTCCGCCCTGCGAAGCGCCCCGGTACAGCAGCACCCAGAAAACGCCCAGCAGCAGCAGGGGCCCCAGCAAATTAAAGATGAAGCTCAGCCAGAAGGTGCGGGGCGGCTCGATCCGGAATCCGCTGACCTTTTCCCGAAGCACGCGCATGAGATCCGGATCGTTGTCCGGCACATTGACGATGAACCGCTGGCCGTCGGTCGTCTCTCCGTGAAGGATATTTTCAGTGAGGATGGCGGTTTTGACCTGCGTGGGCTCGGAAGAGGCGAGCCATTGATAGAATTCACCGTAGGAGACTTCGCGCGGCGCGCTCTGTCCCGGCATGGAGCTGGACGGGTAGCGGATCAGATAAAAGAACGCCCACCCGATGAGAATCCAAAGACCCCACCGGAACCAGCGGTTCGGGGGAGGCACCAGCTTTTTGTTGGTTCGACCTTGTGTTCCTGCCACGGCAAATCCTCCTTCTAAGTTATTTTACCACAGCGCAAAACCAGCCGGCTTCCCTTCTCGATCCGGGCCTTCAAGCCGTGGGGCAGATCCATCCCGCCGGAGGCCGGGCCGGCGGCCAGCCGATCCAACAGCATCCAGTTTTTATAGGCCAAACCCTGAGTGTTCCCCTGCAGCCGGCGGACCGCCGACCGCAGGAGCGCCCGCCGCACGACCGGCGGCAGACTTTTTAAACGGCCGAGGTCAAAAACCACGGAACCGTTTTGGCGCCGCGCGACGGAAGAGAAGATCCGGCCGGTCTCTTCCTCCAGCCAATGGTTCTCTTCCCGCAGGATTTGAGCGGTAGCGCACAGATGCGCCCGGAGCCGTGGGTTGTACTGCTCCAAAAGACCCAGCAGGTGGTGCCGGATCCGGTTGCGCAGAAATCGGGTGGACCGGTTGCTCTCATCCTGCAGCGGACGCAGCCCTTGCCGGCGCAGATACGCCAGGATCTCTTTTCTCGGACAATCGAGCAGCGGACGCACGATCCGGAGTTCCCCTTCTTCGCGCACCGGAGGGATGCCGGAAAGACCGGCCGTGCCCGAACCGCGGATCAGCCACATCAGAACGGTCTCGGCCTGATCGTCGGCGTTGTGGCCCACCGCGATCGCGCCGCAGCCGGATTTCTTCGCCAGAGCGGCCAGCGCGCCGTACCGGACCCGCCGGGCGGCCGACTCCAGGGATTCCCCTTTGCCGCGTTCCACTTTCCGGGAGAGAACGCGGACCGGAACACCCCACCGCTTGCCCATGCGGCGCACGAAGGCGGCCTCTTTCCGGGCCGAAGCCGGCCGCAGGCCGTGATCCACGTAGGCGACGAATAGCTTCAGGCGAAGTTCCGGCGAGAGCGCCACCAGGACAGAAAGAAGGGCCAGCGAATCCGGCCCGCCGGAGACGCCGATGAGAACCCGCTCGCCGCGGCGGAACATGGAATGCGCGAGAATGGTGGAACGAACGGACTCAATCATATTAAGGAAGAAGTGACGGCGAGTGGAATCGAACCACCGACCTAGGGCTTATGAGTCCCTTGCTCTACCAACTGAGCTACGCCGTCGTCGCTCGCTAAATCTCAAGAACTAAGGCAATCACCACTATTTAAGGTTATCAGCAAATCAACGCTTACGACTGACGCTCAACCGTCGCTCGCTCTATAAGGGGAAGACCCAGGTCTTCCCCTTATTATTCCCCATCCCTGTGAATCTTAAATCAACCCGGGCTCGGTCTCTTGCAGGGGAGTTTCCCACTCCCCCGCAACACGGCCCCCTCTCCAGAGGAACGGCAACTACTGGCCTATCGGACGAGGGAAAACAACCTCATCGGGAGGCGGGTTGAGAAAATCATAAGTCGCGATCACCCGCTTGGTGGGACCCGCCTGACAATCACCGCGCTGATGGACAAACATGTCGACGATGACTTTACCGCGTCGTTCTTTTAACGAATTAATTATTGCAGAACTCCCCAAATAAACGGATTGCCGATGCACCAATTGTTTTCCGTCATGAATCAAAAATGCCAGCGAAACCTCGCCGCCGATTCCGTGGCTCTCACCAATAATCACCGCCGCATCTTTGCGGCCATCCCAGTCAAAATCACCCAGAACATAGCGATCCATATAATAGAGCGAAACATGCGTGCGATGACGATAGCCCCAAATCACACCGGATCCATTCGTTAAGGTAATTTTCTCAGGGATGCCCAGGTAGGTTGCATAGTAAGTTAAATTGGAAAACATCTTATGGGTAGCAGCTTTCGACTGATGATTGGAGAAAAGAACGAGAAAAAGAAGCAAACCCAAGACCATGCAAGCTCTTCTCATGTCTTCTTTTTATCGCAGATTAAAATGCGCCTATCATCGATCGTCCGCCAATGGCCTTCATCGTCGGCACAGCGATATTGGCTTTGCCTGCTCGTTTTCTGTTTGATGTTCTTGCCAGCCTGTGATTTCAGCGCAAGCTCGTGCTCGTTCAAAAGGATCGTATCGACATAATTCCGCGTTTCCTGATTCTTGCCTCTTTCAGCCCCGGCAGCTTCAATAAAATCTCGAACGTTATTCCATAATTGAGGGTTCCTGCCATCGCCTGAAGCGAGATGCTGCGCCCGAGCAATGCGACCTTCGCCCGCATTGAAGGCACCCAGGACGAACTTTTTTCGCTCAGAGATGCTCTGGACGGGAACCGCCTCTTGTTTCTGTCCCAATCTCGCCCTTCCGCCGAAAATCCTGTTGAGTCTATTTAAATATTTGACCGCCGCAGAAGAAACGAGGCCAATATCGAAACGCTCATCATTCTTTTTGGCTGTTCCTAATCCAAACTGTTTTGCCGTGTGCTTTTCAAACTGAAAATGACCTGCTGGCCCATCCGAACCTCGTTTCCCCATCAGTGTCCCAAAGCTGCTTTCCTGCCCGTACATGGCTTCAAGCGTGTGTACCGTAAAATTGTCACTCTCAAGAAATTGAGAGGCACTTTCCAGTGTTTTTCGTACGCGAGGAGTCTCCCGTTCGAGCCAGACATCAACATCGGAACGCTTCTTCGTCATCGGGCGATCCAACCCCCTCCCAACACCACGTCGTCCTCATAGAAGACCGCGGCCTGACCCGGCGTGATTCCGCCGCCGACCGGCTCGGCAAATTCAACCCGGACGTCCTCCCCTTCGGGGATCAGCCGGGCAGGCAGTTTATCACTGCGGTAGCGGATTTTCACCGATGCACTCATCGGCTCCGGCAAAGAAGGAATCGCCATCCAGCGGACTTCCCGCACCCGGCAGACGGAGGCCGCCAGCTCTTCTTTTTCCCCGACCACAACGCGGTTGCGGGCCGGGTCGATCTCCAGGACGTACAGCGGTTTCGGCCGGGCAATCTCCAGGCCTTTGCGCTGGCCGACCGTGTAGGCGGCGATCCCCTGGTGCGTCCCCAGCCGCTCACCCGCCCGGTTCACGATGTCGCCGGGCCGGAACGCCTCGGGGATGCGGGCGCGCAAGAACCCCTGCGTGTCCCCATCGGGGATAAAGCACAGCTCCATCGATTCCGGCTTGTCAGCCACCGCGAGGCCCGCTTCGTGCGCCAGGCGCCGGACTTCCGCTTTAGGCAGAGGACCCATCGGAAGGATGAGCCGGGCCAGCTGATCCTGCGTAAGCTGGAACAAAACGTACGATTGGTCCTTATTGGGGTCCACCGCCTGCCGGACGCTGTAGCGCCGGCGGTTTTCGTCCCAGACCACGCTGGCGTAATGGCCGGTGGCGAACCGGTCGATGCCCAGCGCGCGGGCCTTTTCCAGCAAGAGACCGCTTTTGATCTTCCGGTTGCAAACCACGCAGGGGTTGGGCGTCAGCCCGCGGCTGTAGCTGTCGACGAAATGGTCCATCACGTTCGCCTTAAACGGCTCGGACGCCTCCACCACGTAAAACGGGATTCCGATCCGGTCGGCGACGGTCCGGGCATCCTCAATGTCGCGGGTCGAACAGCAGGTCTGCCCTTTGGGCGTCGTGTCGCACAGCTCCTTGGGCCAGGTCTTGAGCGTCATGCCGACCACGTCATACCCCTGCTGTTTCAGCAGATACGCGGTCACGGACGAATCGACGCCGCCGCTCATGGCAACCACCACCGAGTCCTTCATTTTTCCACTCCGACCGCGTCACAAAACGCGCGCCATTGATCTTCCGGCATGGAATACGACTCCGAACGAGCCGGAAACGTTCCGGCCAAAACTTCTTTCTTAAATGCCGCCATGGCCTTCAACGCTTCCTGATCCACTCGGGCAAAGGCCCGGGCAAACTTCGGATTAAACCCGCCGGTCAGGTTCAGCAGGTCATGCGTCACCAATACCTGCCCGTCGCAGCCGGCTCCGGCGCCGATCCCGATCACCGGAATGGTGAGCCGCTTGGAAATTTCCCGGCCCAGCTGTTCCGGCACGCATTCCAGCACCAGTGCAAAACAACCGGCCGCTTCCACCTGAACCGACGCGTCCAGAATCCTGCGGGCCGATTCGGCATCCCGGCCCTGCACTTTAAACCCGCCTAAGGCGTCGGCCGTCTGCGGCGTCAGCCCCAAATGGCCCATTACCGGAATGCCGGCCTGCACTAAGGTCCGGATCGACTCCAGGGATTCCGCCCACTGGCCTCCCTCAATCTTCACGGCATCGCACCCGGCTTCTTTGAGGAACCGGCCGGCATTGCGCAGCGTTTCTTCCCGAGAGACCCCGAAGGATTTAAACGGCATGTCACCGACCAGCAGCGCGCGGGAAACCGCCCGGCGGACCGCCTTCGCGTGATGAATCATCTCGTCCATCGTGACCGATGCTGTGGTGGCATACCCCAAGGCCACCATCCCTAAGGAATCTCCGACCAAGATGAGGTCCATCTCCGCCTGGTCGAGCAGACGGGCGATCGGCGCATCGTAAGCAGTGAGCATGGTGATTTTCTCTCCGCGCCGCTTCTTTTCCGCAAGCGAAGGAAGGGTGACTTTCAAATGATCAGGCATGTTCGACTTGAAGCTTGAACGCGGTCACGGTGTTGCGCATCAGCGTCGCCACGACGACCGGCCCCACGCCGCCGGGCACCGGCGTGATGAAGTCGGCCACCTTCACCGCCTCCTCGAACTCCACGTCTCCCTGGAGCTCGCCGTTGACGAGGTTGGTGCCGACATCGATGACAATGGCGCCGGAGCGGATCCAGGACCCCTTGATCAGGTGGGCCTTGCCCACCGCCACGACCAGGACCTCCGCCCGTTTCACGTGCTCCATCAGCCGGCCCCGCTCGGAGGTAGCCACATGGCAGATCGTGGTGGTGCAGAATTTATCCAGCAGCAGCAGCGCCACCGGCTTGCCGATGAGCTCGCTGTGGCCGACGATCACCGCTTCCTTGCCGTACAGGTTGACGCCGGTCGCGTTGATGAGCTCCAGGATGGCCAGCGAGGTGCAGGTGCCGATGCGGGACCAGCCAAAAACCGCCTGCCCGATGTGCTGAGGATGGATCCCTTCCACATCCTTGCGGGGATCCATCGCCGCAGAAATCTCCCGCGCGTCGATCGCCGCGGGAAGCGGAAACTGGACCGTCACGCCCGTGATCTGCGGATCCTCGTTCCAGACCCGGATCTTCTGGATCAGCCCGGCCTGGGTGATGGATTCGGGGAGGCGCTCCAGGCGGTAGCCGATCCCGATGGTCTCCGCGGCCTTCGTCTGAGAGCGGACAAAGAGGTCCGAGGCCGACTGCATGCCGACCTGCACGGTCAGCAGAAACGGCGCGCGGCCGTGCCGCGCCTTCAGGCCCGCCACCTCTTTCTTGAGCCCCTCGATGATCCGGGCCGCGATGGCCCGGCCGTCCAGAATTTGTCCCAGCACTTTTTCCTTGGTCATCTCCGGTTCACCTCGACCATCGCGGCGGCCGCCTGATGCGCCCCCTGCAGCAGCGCCACGCCGGCTTCCACGTCCGAGCCCAGATACGGGCCGGTCTTTTTTCCGATGCCGCGCAAAAGAACAATGGACCGCCTGGCTTCCTCGCAAATCTTCATCGGGCAGGAGAGCGCGTTCCGGCGGGCCGCGCGAAGCCCCCGCCCGCTCTCCTGCGCGTCCACCAGCGCCCGGTAGGCCCGCGCATCTTCTTTCAACAGCACGCGGAGCCGGCGCTCGGCCTCTTTCAATCCCGCGACGCATTTCTTCAGCCGTTTCTTCTCCGCCGGCGAAATCTTGGGACGGGAAAGCAGGATGCCGCCGACCATCACGCCCAGCGAAGCGCCCAGTGCCGCGGCCAGCGCCGCGGCGGACCCGCCGCCGGGCGCGGGATCCGAAGAGCCCAGCCGGTCCAGAAAAGAATCAATCGAAGAAGCACAGGAAACGATCATGGATTAAAACAGGCCTGTGATGCGGCCGTTCTCGTCCACGTCCAGCCGTTCGGCCAGCGGGGATTTCGGCAGACCCGGCAGCGTCAACAGCTTGCCGGTCAGCGCAATCAGGAACCCGGCCCCGGCCGCCACGCGGACATGGCGAACCTTCAGCTTCCAGCCGGAGGGAGCTCCCTTTTTCTTCGGCTCATCGGTAAAAGAGAGCTGGGTCTTGGCCACGTTGATGGCCAAGTTGCCGAAGCCGTTTTGAGTCAGCCGTTCGATGTCCTGCGGCGCCGACTCCACGTACTCCACGCCGTCGGCGCCGTAGATCTCCCGGGCAATCGCTTCAATCTTATCCTTGATCGGCTGGTCGAGCGAATAGATGGGGCGATAGCTGGCTGATTTTTCCTGCAAAGCTCCCATCACTTCCTGAGCCAACGACACACCTCCCTCACCCCCCTGTTCCGTAACGTTGGAGATGGCACATCGCACTTTCAGTCCCAGGCAATGTTCCTGAATCAGCTTCAGCTCAGTCGGCGTGTCGTAAGAGAACTTGTTGATCGAAACCACCGGTACCAGGCCGAACTTCCGCACAATCGCCAGATGCCGCTCCAGGTTCTCGAAACCGCGGGTCAGCGCCCGCATATCCTCCTTACCGGAAGAGGCCTCCTCAAGTGTCAACCCGCCGTGCACCTTGAGCGCCCGGGCGGTCAACACCACGACCGCCACCTCCGGCTTGAAACCAGCACCACGCGCCACGATGTCGCAGAATTTCTCGAGCCCCAGGTCGGTACCGAACCCGCATTCGGTCACGCAGTAGTCGGCCAGCCGCAGGGCCATCTCGTTGGCCAGCACCGAATTGGTGCCGTGCGCCAGGTTGGCGAACGGCCCCGTGTGGATGAAGACCGGCTGCCCTTCCAGCGTCTGGACCAGGTTCGGTTTGATGGCGTCTTTCAGCAGCAACATCATCGCCCCGACCGCTCGGATCTGGGCCGCCGTTACCGGTTTGCCCTTGCGCGTGTAGGCCACCACCATCTCGCCGAGCCGGCGGCGAAGATCTTCGAAGCTGGTCGCCAGCGCCAGGATCGCCATGATCTCGCTGGCCACCGTGATGTCAAAACCGGTCTCATGCTTGAAGTAGCCGATGCCGCCCATGCCGGCCATCACGTGCCGCAGGTTCCGGTCCGGGATCTCGGTGACCCGCCGCCAGAGAATCTGCTCCGGGTCGATGTCCATTTCGGTGTCGTTGATCACGTGATTGTCCACCATCGCGGCCAGCAGATTGTGCGCGGTGCCGATGGCGTGGATATCGCCGGTGAAATGCAGGTTGATGTCATCCATCGGCAGGATCTGGGAGAAACCGGAGCCGCAGGCGCCGCCCTTGACGCCGAAGATCGGCCCGATCGCCGGTTCCCGAAGCGTCAGGATCACCTTCTTGCGCAGGCGGCCCATCGCCTGGGTCAGACCGATCGCAGTGGAGGTTTTCCCCTCCCCGCTTTCGGTCGGAGTGATCGCAGTCACCAGGATCAGCTTGCCGTAGGGGCGGCTCCGCACCCGCTCGAGCGCCTTTAGAGAGACCTTGGCCTTGTACTGGCCATAGGTCTCCAACTCCTCCAGGCGCAGACCGGCCCGCCGGGCGATCTCAACGATCTGAAGCGGCCGGGCCGATTGGGAGATCTCAATGTTCGATGAAAGTTTACGGACTGTTTCGAGAGGCATAGACGGTTATTATATCGGAACTACGCCTCAAAAGCGCCTTTGATCAGGCGGATGCGGGCGGGACCGTCGTGACCATTGAGCAAAGAGAGGACGTCGAAGCGGACGCTGGAATGGCCGGTCGGACGCCGGCTCTTCAGATACCAGGCGGCCAGCTTCAGCAACTTCTGCCGCTTCGAGAAATTAACCGATTCCTCGGGCCAGCCGAACCGGAGGGAGGAACGGGCCTTGACCTCCACGAAGCAGAGCGTCGCACCGTCTCGCGCGACCACGTCGATCTCACCGAACCGGGCGCGCACGTTCCGGTCCAGCACCCGGTAGCCCTGGGACTGCAGGAAGCGTACCGCCGACTGCTCGGCGCGGCGGCCAGCCAGGAATTTATTCACGGACGGGACGGAAGCTGAACCGGTGAAACCGGCAGGGCCCCAACTGCCGGAGCGCCTTCCGGTGATCGGCGGTGCCGTAGCCCTTGTGGCGGCCGAAACCGTATTCCGGATGGAGCCGGTCGACCAGGCCCATCCACTGGTCCCGCACCACCTTGGCGACGATCGAGGCGCAGGCAATGGAAAGAGAAAGGCCGTCGCCGCGCACGATGGAGACCGCTCGCGCGGGACAGCCGGCCGGAACAAAATTCCCGTCGATGAGGATCAGCGCGGGGGGAACCGTGAGCTTGGAAAGGGCGCGCAGCATCGCTTGATGCGTGGCGGCATGAATGCCGATCCGGTCGATCTCTTCCGGCCCGGCCGCCCCGACCCCGATTGCCGCGCAGCGAAGGATGGCGCGGTACGCCCGTTCGCGGGCTTGGGGAGTCAGGCGTTTGGAATCGTCGATGAAGTCGGTGGCGGGAGTTTCGAAGAGGATAACGGCGCTCGCGACCACCGGACCGGCGAGAGGACCGCGGCCGGCTTCATCCACGCCGGCCAGATGGCCCGGCTCAACTCTTTGTCGGTGTCGGTGCCGGAGCTTCTGATCGAACTGCAGGAGCTGAAGGACTTTCTGAGCCCTGGTCAAAACGCTCCTCAATGCGGCTGGCTTTGCCGACTTTTTTGCGCAGGTAGTACAGCTTCGCGCGCCGGACCTGGCCGCGCTTGACGACCATCACTTTCTCAATCAGGGGGGAATGCAGGTAAAAGATCCGTTCGACTCCCTCGCCGTAGCTGACGCGGCGGACCGCGAAGGTCTCCCGGCTGGATCCCCCCTTGCGGGAGATCACTACCCCTTCATAGGGCTGGATGCGGGTTTTGTCGTCTTCCTGAATCCGGACGAAAACGCGCACCGTGTCGCCCACTCGGAAGAGCGGCCGATCGTCTTTGAGCTGCGCTTTTTCAATTGCTTTGACTCGAGGGTCCATCGATTAAATCCGGTCGTTGGGAGACCGTCCGGCGCAGGGCCTGAAGCTTACGCCATTCGGCCACACGGGGAAGATCCCCCGAAAGCAGAACGTCCGGGACCCGCATTCCGCGGAATTCCACCGGACGCGTGTACTGGGGGTACTCCAACAAATTCCCACTGAACGACTCCTCGTCCACCGAAGTCCGGTCCCCCAGAGAACCCGGAAGCAGACGAATCACGGAATCGATGACCACCATAGCAGGAAGTTCACCACAGGTCAATACATAATCGCCGATCGAAAGCTCCTGATCGGCCAAACCGAGCCGTACCCGCTCGTCCACCCCTTCGTAATGGCCGCAGAGCAGGATCAGCCAGGGCTTTTGGGCCAGGCGCCGCGCCACATCCTGCGTCAGCGTCTCCCCCCGCGGGGACATCAGCACCACCCACGGAGTTCGGAGTTTGGAGGGAGGAGTCCGGACTCCTGACTTTTTTAATTCCGCGACCGCGTCAAAGAACGGTTCAGGACGGATCACCATGCCCGGCCCGCCGCCGTAGGGGCGGTCATCCACTTTCCGGTGTTTGTCCTTGGACCAGTCCCGCAGATTGTGAACCCGGACCTGCGCCACTCCTTGGGCGATCGCCCGGCCCGGGATCGAGCTTTTCAGCACCGGCTCGAAAACCTCCGGGAAGAGGGTCAAAACATCAATTCGCATAGACCGAAACCCTGCTGGGGTCTGACCTCGCAGGGTCAGACCCCTTCGGGGGTTGCCTTTGCCTTCTTGATCAGCTGCTTGACGGTCGGGGTCGGAATCGCTCCCCGCTCCACCCAGAACTTCGCCCGCGCCGTATCCAATTTCAAAAGCGGGGGGTTCTTTGTGGAATCGTAGTAGCCCAGCTCTTCGATGGCCCGCCCGTTGCGCGCGCGGGTCTTGGTGATGACGACAATCCGGTTGTGGGGATGTTTCTTCCCGCCCAACCGCTTTAAACGAATCATGACTTCTGCCATGGTTTCTCCTTGTTATTCCGTTTTCTCGCGCCGGACTTCGGCGCCCAATTTGACGAGTTTCTGATCAATGCGGTCGTAACCGCGGTCCAGATGATACACGCGGGACACCTCGCTGGTTCCTTTCGCCGAAAGCGCGGCCAATACCAGCGCCGCGGAGGCGCGCAGGTCCGAAGCCATCACGGGTGCTCCGCTCAAGCGGGGAATCCCCTGGATGATGGCGGTGGCCCCTTCCAGTTTGATCTGCGCCCCCATCCGGCCCAGTTCCGCGACGTGCATGTACCGGTCGGGATAGATCTTCTCGGTGATCACGCTGATCCCCGAGGCCTGAGACAACAGGGCCATCATTTGCGCCTGCATGTCGGTCGGGAAACCCGGATACGGCAGCGTGGTCAGATCCACCGGGTGAAACTTCCGCCTCGGCCGGACCTGCATGGTGCCGTCCCGCCCTGTGACGTCAACTCCGGCTTCCCGAAGTTTGTCGAGCACCGCGCCCAGATGATCGGCGCGGGCGCCCACGACGGTCAACTCGCTTCCGGTCACGGCCGCCGCCAGCAGCAGCGTGCCGGCTTCGATCCGATCGGGAATCACGCGGTGCGTGAAGCCATTCAACCGGCGAACTCCCTCGATCGTGATGACCGGCGTGCCGTGCCCTTCGATCCGAGCCCCCATCTTGATGAGCACGTGCGCCAGATCCACCAACTCCGGCTCGCAGGCGGCGTTCTCGATAACGGTCCGGCCTTTCGCCAGGCAGGCCGCCATCATCACATTGGCCGTCCCCAGCACCGAGGAGCCGAACGAGCCGCCCAGGTAGATGGAGGTTCCCCGCAATTCCCTGCACTTGGCGAACACGTACCCGCTTTCGACTTTCAAGCGGGTGCCCAGCGCCTTGAGTCCCTTCAAGTGCAGGTCCACCGGCCGAGGACCGATGACGCAGCCGCCCGGCAAAGAAACCTTCGCCTCTTTTTTCCGGCCGACCAGCGGGCCCAGAACGCAGAAGGAAGCGCGCATGGTGGACACCAGCTTATAAGGAGCTTCACTGCCGGAATAGCCGCGGGGGTTCAGCATGATCCGCCCGCCCTCCTGCGTCACCTTGACGCCCAGATGGCGGAGGATCCGGATCATCGTCGTGACATCCCGCAGGTTCGGGACACCTTCCAGCACGCACAGCTCGTCGGTCAGCAGGCACGCCGCGAGGATCGGCAAGGAAGCGTTCTTGGAGCCCGAGACTTCGACCCGGCCCTTCAACGGCTGCCTTCCGCGAATGATCAGCTTCTCCATCACAATCCCTTTCTCAAGATAACCACCCGGTCGCGGCCGGCAAGATCCGGCAAAATCCTCGAAATTTCAAAGTTGTTTTGGCCCGCCAGCGCCGAAACGGCCGGCGCCTGTTCCTCGCCGATCTCCAGGGCCAGCAAACCCTCCGGACGAAGCGCTTCAGCGGCCTGCGGAATGAGGCGCCGGATCACATCCAGTCCCTCGGCCCCGCCATCCTGGGCCAGCCAGGGTTCCCAATGCAGTTCGACCAGCCATTGTGCCACGGTTTTTGGATTTAGATAAGGGAGGTTGGCCACGATGCCGTCCAGGGAGTCCGCTCCGAAACCCGCCGCGAGATCTCCTCTTCGGAATTCCACGCGGGCCTTCAGCGCCTCCGCGTTTCTCCACGCGAATGCCAGCGCTGCCTCGGACCACTCCACCGCCATCACCTGCCAAGCGGGCCGCTCCAGAGCCAGCGTGACCGCGATGGCCCCGGAACCGGCGCCCACATCCAGCACCTTCCGCGGCCGTTCGTCGAATCGCGCCAGCACCGCCTCCACCAGCCCCTCGGTCTCCGGCCGCGGGATGAAAACACCCGGGCCGACAAGGAACTCCCGCCCGAAGAAAACGGCGCTTCCCATCACGTACTGCATCGGGACGCCGGCCGCGCAGGCGGCGACATCGGCCAGAAACCGCGTTTGGATTTCATCGGTCAACGGCGCCGGCTCCAGCAGCATCTCGGCGCGGGATTGCCCCAGCCGGCGGGCCAACAGCTGTTCGGCCACCCACCGCGGATTCGCGATTCCGGGCCCGGCCAACGACTGTGCTGTCTGGGAAAGCAGCGCCCGCAAAGAGACGTCCTGGGTTTCTTCTATGGATTTCATGAGGTTGGTTTGGCTCCGAGTTTGGCCTGGCGTTCCGCCTCGAGGATCGGCTCAATCAGTTCGTCGAGGTTTCCATCCAGCACCTCCTCCAACCGGTGGGAGGTAAACCCGATCCGGTGATCGGTGATGCGGCGGTCCGGGAAATTATAGGTCCGGATCTTCTCCGAGCGGTCCCCGGTGCCGATTTGAGAACGCCGCTCTTTCGTCCGCTGAGCGGTCTGTTCCTCGGCTTTCGCCTCCAGCAAACGGGCTAGCAGCACCTTCATCGCCTTGGCCTTGTTTTTCAACTGGGAGCGCTCGTCCTGGCAGGTCACCACAATCCCGGTCGGCAGGTGCGTGATCCGGACCGCCGAGTCGGTGGTGTTGACTCCCTGTCCGCCGGGGCCGGAGGAACGGTAGACGTCGATCCGCAAATCCTTGGACTCCACCTGCACGTCGACCTCTTCGGCCTGCGGCAGGACCGCCACCGTGGCGGTGGAGGTATGGATCCGGCCCGAGGCCTCGGTCTCGGGAACGCGCTGGACGCGGTGGACACCGCTTTCGAATTTCAGCCGCCGGAACACGCCGTCGCCATCGACCGCAAAAACAATTTCTTTGAACCCGCCGGCTTCGGTGGCGTTCATGCTCAGGGATTCAACGGCCCAGTTTTTCCGGGCCGCGTACCGGCTGTACATGCGGTACAGATCGGCCGAGAACAGAGCCGCCTCCGCGCCGCCGGTTCCCGCCCGGATTTCGAGAATGACGTTCTTCTCCCCTTCCGGGTCTTCACCGATCAGGAACTCCTCGATCTTCCTGCGGAGCGCTTCGTCCTCGCGGACAAGCTCTTCCATCTCGGCCCGGGCCAACTCCAGGATCTCTCCGGCGGAGCCGGCCGATTTGAGCATCTCCTGGGCGTCGTGGATCTGCGTCCGGATCTGCTCCAGCCGCCGGCTCATTTCCACGATGGGCTTGAGCTGCGCGTGTTCCTTCGCGTAGACCCGGATCTGCTTCCCGTCGCTGAGGACCGCGGGGTCGCTGAGCAGGCGCTCCAATTCTTCGAACCGCTGCAGGCGGGCTCGAAGAAGATCATCCATCCTTCTTTTTTCCGAACTTCTTCTTGAACTTCTCCACGCGCCCCGCCGTGTCCAAAAGCCGCTGCTTGCCGGTGTAGAACGGATGGCAGCTTGAGCAGATGTCGACGCGGATGTCTCCCTTGGTTGACCGGGTGGTAAAGATCGACCCGCAGGCGCAGGAGACCATCGCCGTTTTATATTCCGGATGAATCCCCTTCTTCATGGCTCCTCCCGATTATCCTTTTTCGGCCGGATTCATGCTGACCAGGAACTCGGCGTTTGATTTGGTCTTCGACAGCCGATCGATCAGCAATTCCATGGCCTCGTCCGTGTTGAGTTCCTTGAGCACCTTGCGCAGCAGCCATACCTTCTTCAGCTCGTCCGGCTCCAACAGAAGCTCCTCCCGCCGGGTGTTGCAGCGCTGGATATCGAGGGCCGGATAGATCCTCTTTTGGAAGAGGTTCCGGTCCAGCGTGATCTCCATGTTGCCCGTTCCCTTGAACTCCTCGAAAATCACCTCATCCATGCGGCTGCCCGTGTCGATCAGCGCCGTGGCGATGATGGTGAGCGATCCGCCCTCTTCGATGCCGCGGGCGGCGCCGAAAAACCGCTTCGGCTTGTGAAGCGCCGTCGCGTCCACACCGCCGGTCAGGATGCGGCCGCTGTGGGGAGCCACGGTATTGTAGGCGCGCGCGAGCCGCGTGATCGAGTCCAGCAGAACGATCACGTCCTTCTTGTGCTCGACCAGGCGCTTGGCCTTCTCCAGCACGATCTCGGCCACCTGGATGTGCCGCTCAGCCGGCTCGTCGAAGGTGGAGGAAACGACCTCCCCCCGGACCGACCGCTGCATGTCGGTGACCTCTTCGGGCCGCTCGTCGATGAGCATCACGATCAGCACCGCTTCGGGGTAGTTGCGCATGATCGCGTTGGCGATCTTCTGGAGCAGGATCGTTTTCCCGCTGTACGGAGGAGCGACGATCAGTCCGCGCTGGCCTTTCCCGACGGGCGCCAGCAGATCCAGGATCCGGGTGGAAATCTCCTGAGGATCCGTCTCCAACCGGTACCGCTGGTTGGCGTAGATGGGGGTCAGGTTGTCGAACAGGATCTTGACCTTCGCCTCATCCGGGTTCTCCATGTTCACCGCTTCCACCTTCAGCAGCGCGAAATACCGCTCTCCCTCTTTGGGCGGGCGGATCTGTCCGCTGACGGTGTCGCCGGTCCGCAGGTCAAAGCGGCGGATCTGGCTCGGAGAAACGTAGATGTCGTCCGGTCCGGGCAGGTAATTGTAGTTGGGGCTGCGCAGGAACCCGAACCCTTCGGTCAGGATCTCCAGCACCCCTTCTCCGAACATGTTCCCTTCCCGTTCGGCCTGTCCCTGCAGGATCTTGAAGATCAAATCCTGCTTCTTGAGCCCGGAGATTCCGTTGACGTTCAGATCCTTGGCGACCTTGGTCATCTCCAGGATCGTCATGGCCTTGAGCTTCGCGATGTCCAGATTCTGGACCGGTCCGCCCTTGACCCGTGTTTCCGTTTTTTCCGTCTTTTCCACTTTTTCCGTCTTTTCTTCAGCCATCTTTCCCTCGGCCATTTAATCCCTCTCTTTTACGATTTTCTTCCAGATAAAAGACACCTGCCGGCGCGTCTCCCGAAGGGAACCGCCGTTATTCACCACAAAGTCCGCTCGTCTTTCCTTCAGCTTGAGCGGCAGCTGAAACGACCTGCGCCGCCGGAACTCCGCCGCGCTCCAGCCCGACCGGCGTTTCAGCCGGCGCTCGGCCACGCTCGCGGAGGCGGAAGCCACCACCAGCGCATCGGTCCGGTACGCCGGACCGGCTTCCACCAGCAGCGGGATGTCCAGCACCACCACCGCCGAGGAATCCTCGCGGCGGATCTGCCGGAGCCGCTCTTGAATCCGGCGCCGCACGGCCGGGTGCACGATCGCGTTCAACTCCTTCAGCCGTTTCGGCGAGGCGAAGACGCGCTCTCCCAGCCGCTTCCGGTCGATCCGGCCGCCGGCTGTGATCATGTCCGGCCCGAACTTCCGGCGGATTCTCTTCCAAACCGGCGCGCCCGGCTCCATCAACTCATGCACGATCCGGTCCGCGTCCAGCACCCGGGCGCCCCGCTCGCCGAAGAGGCGGGCCACCGTTGACTTGCCCGTGCCCACCGAACCGGTTACCCCAATCACGATCACGGCGTTTCAGTCGTGCGAGGCTTCGTACCAGTTCCGGCCCGAGCGCAGGTTCACCTGGATGGGAACCCGCAGCCGCACCGGTTCGCCGCGGAACAAAGGCGCTTCCATCGTTTTCTCGACCAGCACCTTGACGTCGTCGAGCTCACGGCCAGGCACATCGAAAATCAGTTCGTCATGAACCTGGCAAACCATGCGGGATTCCAGCCCCCGCTGCTGAAGCGACGCGTCGATCTGGACCATGGCGATCTTGATCAGGTCCGCGGCCGATCCCTGGATCGGAGCATTGATCGCGATGCGTTCGGCGAATTGCCGTACCGTGATTTCTTTCGCCGTCAGCTCCGGGATATTCCGCCGGCGCTGGAAAAGCGTCAGGCAATAGCCGCGCCGGCGCGTCTCCTCCAGCGACCGGTCCAGATACTGGCGCACACCCGGATAGCGGGTGAAATAACGCTGGATGAAATCATCGGCTTCGGCGGGGCCGATCCCCAGCTCTTTGGACAGGCCGAACGCCGTCATGCCGTAGACGACGCCGAAGTTGATGGTCTTGGCGATCGACCGCTCCCGGCTGCCTACGTCGGCGGGTTTGCAGTGAAAGATCTCCGACGCCGTGGTGCAGTGGATGTCCTCTCCATTCCGGAAAGCCCCCATCATCTGGGCGTCTTCGGACAAGTGGGCCAGGATCCTCAGCTCAATCTGGGAATAATCGGCCGTCAACAAAACGCCGTCCGGCGCCGAAGCGACGAACCCGCGCCGGATCTGACGGCCCAGCTCGGTCCGGATCGGGATGTTCTGAAGATTCGGATTGGAAGACGAGAGCCGGCCCGTGGCCGTCACGGTTTGATTGAACGAGGCGTGGATCCGGCCGGTCTGCTCGCGCACCAGGCGCGGCAGCGCCTCAACGTAGGTAGAACTGAGCTTCGAGAGCTCCCGGTACTCCAGGATCTTTTTTGGAAATTCGTGCATCAAACTCAGGCGCCGCAGCACCTCTTCATCCGTGGAAGGGCCGGTCTTGGTCCGTTTGATGACCGGCAGCTTCAGCTTCTCGAACAGGATGACGCCCATCTGGCGCGGGGAATTCAGGTTGAATTCCTCGCCCGCCTGCTGGTAAATCTCGCGGGTCAGGCGGTCCAACTCTTTCTGGATCTGCCTGCTCAAATCCTCAAAGGCCCGCAGGTCGACGGCGATCCCGCAGGATTCCATGCGGGCCAGAACCTTCGCCAGCGGAACCTCCACCTCAGCCATCAAGGGTTCCAGTTCCTTCTCCCGCAGTTCCGGCTCCATTCTCGCCGCCAGCCCAAGCGCGGCTTCCGCCTGGCGAGCCGCGGATCGCAGAGGATCAGGGTCGCGCGTCTCCCGGCCGAGCATTTCCAGCGCCAGATCCGGAAGCGCGTGGGACGGGCGCGTCGCGTCCAGCAGATAGGAAGCCACGGCGATGTCGAACAACGGCCCCTGCCCGCGGACTTCCGTCTCCGGAAGAAGCCGGATCCAGAATTCTTTAAGGTTGGGGCAGATCTTCACGAGATCCGGACTTTCAAGGAGGGGCTTGAACTCTTTCACGGGAAACGGCCCGGCCACCGCGGCAGCTGTCCCTTCTTTCCAGGCCAGACCCACCCCCGCCTCGGAAACCACCCAGGCCGCCCGGCCCGACTTCCGGATCTCCGGAAGAAGCCGTTTCAGTTCCGCGGCGGAATCCAGGATCTCCACCTCGAGGGGCTGGCCCGTTTCTTCAGACGGCAATTCCTGGGCAAGCTTCCGGAACTCCAGCGTCTGGAAGATCCGGCGCAAGGCCGGGACGTCCGGCTGCTGGACCTCGAGCTCGTCCCAGTTCACCGACAGCGGCACCGCGGTATCCACGGTGACCAGCTCCCGGTTGAGCTGGAGACCGTCGGTGTGCTCCCGGACCGCCTTTTGGACGGACGGGCGCACCTGGACGGCGCTGCCTTCTTCAATCGCTTTCAATAATTTCTCCACGGTTCCATACCGCTGAATCAGATCCAGCGCTGTTTTTTCTCCGATGCCCGGGATGCCGGGGATGCCGTCGGTGTCATCGCCCATCAACGCCATCATTTCCACCACCTGCGCGGGGCCGATGCCCAGCCGCTCCTTCAAGGCCTGCTCGTCCAAAATTTCAGCCCCTTCCCGGCCCGGGCGGTAAACCTTGATCTTCTCTCCCACCATCTGGAGGAAATCCTTGTCTCCGGTCACCAGGAAAACCTCAAAACCACGGCCGGCGGCCTGAAGAGCCAGTGTCGCCAGCACGTCATCGGCCTCATACCCCTCCAGCTCGAACACCGGGATCCGGTAAGCGCGGAACAGGTCCTTGATCCAGGGGATTTGGTCCACCAGCGGATCGGGCATCGGCTTTCGATGCACCTTGTACGCCTCAAACTTCCGGTGGCGGAACGTCGGCTTGGGAAGATCAAAAGCAACCGCCAGGCCGTCCGGCTTCTCTTCCTCAACCAGCTTCCGGAGCATGGCCGCCACGCCGTACACCGCGTTTGTGGGCTGCCCCTTGGAAGTGCTTAAGCTCCGGATCGCGTAAAACGCGCGATAGCAGAATGAGGAGCCATCGATCAAGAACAAACGCTTACCGGATTTCACTGGCGGATTCATGCCGATAACGGCAAAGGGGATTGGTGTTTCGAAACTTCAGGATTGTTGAAGTGAACCCTGCGGGCTAATAACCTGCGCCGGCCTGAGCTTCCTGCTTGGCCAGTGCTTTTTTCGCCCTCTCCAGACCTTGCTGTGCTTCCCGGTTTCCGGGCTCCAGGATCAAGATCTGGTTGTACAGATCCACCGCTTGGCGGTACTGCCCCTCCCGCGAAGCGTCCACAGCCCGTTGAGTCAGTTCTTTCACGCCTTTATCGCGTGTTTTGGATTTCTCCCGGGCATACTCGCGAGCCACCGCCAACGCATCCGCGGGAACCGGCTCTGACGGAGCCGCCCCAGAGACCGGGGCGGCCGGTTTCGGAGCGGCCGGTTTCGAGGCCGGGATCACCGGAGGCCTCGCCGCTTCACGGCGCGCCTTTTCCTCAATACGCTCCGCTTCGGCCCGCCTCACCGCTTCCTCCCGCCGGGCCCATTCCGCTTCCTTCGTAACGCGCGCGCGGGAAAGCGCGAGCTCACGCTGCCGCTCCGCGTCCCCTATCTTGGAACGGGCGACGCGCAGAAGCCGGGCCGCCGGCTTGTTTTTCGGATCAAGCAAGACGGCTTTCTCGAACTCCTGAACCGCCTCGGGCCAGCGCTTGGCTTCCATATGGGCTTGGCCCGCCCGGATCGCTTTCTGGACGTCGTCCAGCCGTTTCTGGGTCAGATCCTGAGGAATCTCAGGAACCGGCAGATTGTATTTCTGGAGACTCTGCCGCGCCCGGATCACCCACAGATCATCGGCAGGCCCCAAGCGGGCGCGGGCCGCCCAATGCTCACTGGCTTCCTTGATCTTTCCCGACTCTTCGTAAAGCAGAGCCAGGTTGGAATGCGCTCCGGCCAGCTCCGGTTTCAACCGAAGTGCGGTCTTGTAGGATTCCTCAGCATGGGGCAAATCCCCCATGCTTTCCAGCACAACGCCCAAATCGTTGTAGGCCTCGGCATAAATGGGATAGACCGTCACGGCTTTCCGGTAGGCGGAGGAAGCCCGCTGCAGATCACCGGCTTCCTGAAGCTGTTTGCCCTCTTTCCGGTAAGCGACGCCGTCGCGCCAAAGAACTTCGCCCGGAGCCAGCTCTTTTGCGCCCAACAGACCGACGGAAAGGAGTAGAACGGCCCCCGCTTGAGAAAATCCGGGAAGAAAGTTTTGCCGTTTCACCGTCGGACCCGCACGGCGATGTGGCTTTGGCATACGTGCTGACCTTGGAAGGATGTTCCCATAGAATTTCTGAGGCCTCAGTGTATAGGATTTCCCAAACCGTGTCAAGTTTCTAGAGCCGGTCTCATTTGGATCTGTCATAATACAGAGCATGAGCCGAAAAATCATTGTGACCGGCGGAGCCGGGTTCATCGGCAGCAACCTCATCCAGGCGTTGAATCAGCGCGGGCTGACCGACATCCTGGTCGTGGATCACCTGGGCCAGTCCGAAAAACGCCGCAACCTGGAGCGGGTCCGGTTCGCCGATTACCTGGACAAAGCCGATTTCCGAGCGCTGCTGCGGGAGGACCGCGCGCCCCAGGCCGGCGCGGTATTCCATATGGGGGCCTGCAGTTCCACCACCGAAACGGACCCGGCGTATCTGGACGACAACAACACGCAGTACACGCGCGACCTGTGCGAGTGGTCTCTGCGGTCGGGCGCGCGCTTCATTTACGCCTCGAGCGCGGCCACCTACGGAGACGGTTCCCGGGGCTATTCGGACGAGGACACCGTGACGCGCTCGCTGAAACCGCTCAACCTCTACGGCTGGTCCAAGCAGCGGTTTGATCTCTGGGCGCTCGAATCCGGCGCGCTGCGCAGCATCGCGGGCCTGAAGTATTTCAACGTGTACGGCCCCGGAGAAGACCATAAAGGAAACATGCGCTCCGTGGTGAACAAGGCGTATGACCAGGTCCTGCGCGAAGGCGAAATGCGGCTGTTCAAATCATACCGGCCGGAAATCCGGGACGGCGAGCAGGAACGGGACTTCATTTATGTGTCGGACGCGGCGGCCGTAACGCTGTTCTTCTACGACAACCCGTCCGTGTCCGGCCTGTTCAACTGCGGGACCGGCGCGGCGCGGACCTGGGTGGACTTGGCCAAGGCCCTGTTCGCGGCGGCCGGCCGCCCGCCCGTGATCCGGTTTATTGAGATGCCGCCGGAGATCCGGGAAAAATACCAGTACCACACGCAGGCGGACTTAAAGAAGCTGCGGGCCGCCGGATACCAAGCGCCGTTTCTGAGCGTGGAGGAAGGGGTGCGCCGCTACGTGCAGGAATACCTGGCGCAAAAACCGGTTTCTTAGAGCGCGAGGATGATGGTCAGAAGCGTCAGCAGGATCAGCAACACCACGATATAAAAATCATTGAAGTAGAAGAAATCCACGAGGCGCTCCCAGAACGTGGCGGAGCGCTTGGGAGTTTTCTTCCGCCGGACGGCATCCACATCCTTCGCGCGGACGCGCACCAGGCTTCCTCCCAGCCGGAATGAGGGCAGCTCGCCCCGGCGGATCATCGATTCCACATCGTCCGCCGGCAATTCCAAGCGCCGGGCCGCCTCTCCCAGCGTCAGGAGCTTTTCTGCGCCGCCACCCATTCGTCGATCTTGATCCGTTCGAACCGCCATTCACCCGCCTCCTGACCGGCCGGAATCTTTCCCTCCCGCGCCCATTGCTCCAACACGCGGACTTCGACCTCCAGGTACTCCGCCACTTCCTGCAGGGAGAGAGACTCTCTTCGCTCGGCCATATGAACCGTTCCCTCGAGATGAGCGCCGGGCTCCACTTGAAGGACCGGGGCCGAAATCTCCCCCTTGACCACCGCGGGCGGAACCAGCTTCAGGAACCGCTTCGCCAGCACCTTCCCTTCCACATGGCCGGCGATGGTGATGTTGTCTCCCGTGATGTCGGCCCGGACATGGGCCTTCTCACCCACCGTCAACTCCCCGCGCGTCTCCAGCGTCCCTTCAAAACGTCCGCTGATCCGCAGCGTCACCGGCTCCTGAAATACCAGCGACCCCTCCATGCTGGCCGTCACGTCCAGAACGCGGGACTGGGGTTCTTCCTGCTTGGGTTTTCCTCTGCCTAGCATCGCCATGGTTTGACCTCCCTTATTAGAGAGATTCCCGCCCTTCCGCCGAATGATGGGCCTTCGCCTTCGACCCCATCCGCTGTTCGAAACCGCTCAAGGCAAAGAGAACGATGAGGACGAGCAGCGTGGCGGAAACCGCGCCGACATAGAAACCGGCCCCGACCGCCAGCCCGATCCCGGCCGCGGCCCAGAGACTGGCTGCGGTCGTGAGACCCCGGACCGAATCACGGAACTGGATGATGGTGCCCGCTCCCAAAAAACCGATGCCGCTGATCACCTGAGCGCCCAGGCGGGTCGAGTCCACGGCCGTATCGATGGAGGCCATGTACACTCCGGTCAGCATCATCAGCGCGGAACCGACGCAGACGAGAATGTGGGTCCGGAAACCGGCCGCTCTTCCTTTGACTTCCCGCTCCAGGCCCACCAGGCCGCTGAGCAGAACGGCCAGCAGCAGGCGGATCACGACCTCAGAGTTGGAAATCATGCCGCCGCCTCCACGCGCAAATCGGGGATCACAATCAAATCCTCCGGCCGGACCGGCTCCAAATGATGGCCTAATCCCGCAACCATGATCCCATTGTCCGTGCACAGTTTCATGGAAGGCACCCCCAGATGAATTTTTTTCTCCGCGCAGACTTCCGTCAGCCGGTCCCGCAAAAGACGGTTGGCCACCACGCCGCCGCCGACCACCAGCCGGTCAATCCGGGATTCCTCGCAGGCCGCAACGGTTTTCTGCACCACTTCCTCCACCACGGACGATTGAAAACTGGCGGCCATGTCGGCCGTCAGCTCAGGCCCCGGAGCGGCGCCTTTCGTCTCGTCGCGGAGCCGGTACAGCACCGCGGTCTTGATGCCGCTGAGGGAAAAATCGTACGCGGAGCCGGACTTGATCTTGGGGACCGTGAACCGGAACGCTCCGGGCCGGCCTTCGCGGGCCGCCCGCTCGATCTCCGGCCCGCCCGGGAAACCCAGGCCGAGCAGTTTCGCCACTTTGTCAAACGCCTCACCGACCGCGTCATCGCGCGTCTGGCCCAGAAGCGTGAAGTGCCGGATCCCTTTCATCCGGATCAGCGCCGTGTGGCCGCCGGAGATCACCAGCCCGATCATCGGCGCGTCCATCGGAAATTCAGGATGTTCCATCAGCGCCGCGTACAGGTGAGCATGCAGGTGATGGACCGCCGTCAATTCCCTGCCCCACGCCAGCGCCAGCGCTTTGGCCGCCGCGATGCCGACCAGCAGGCAGCCCGACAAACCGGGCCCGTGCGTCACCGCAATTCGGTCGATCTGGCCGGGACTGACGCGGCAGGAAGTCAGGAGGGCTTCGAGCTCGAAGGTCAGCAGCTCCACATGAGCGCGGCTGGCAATTTCGGGAACAACACCGCCGAAGCGCTGATGCTGAGGCAAACTGGTGGCCAACTGTGCACCCAATAGATTCCGGCCATCCTCTACGAGGGCCAGGCCGGTTTCATCGCAGGAGGTCTCAATTCCAAGGACCAGCATGAGGCCAGAATACCACGTTCAGGAGGAGTTTTCAGTCAGGTCGGAGAGAGGAACGAGGGTGTATCCGGCCTGTTCGAGGGCGGGAAGCGCTTCCTGCAGAACCTGGATTGTCGCCGGCCGATCATGGCCGATGGCGATGGCTTTCCCATTTTTGGAAGCGAGCCGGGCCAACTCGGCCAGCTGTTTCCGGATGGCGGCCGGCGCGGCCGTATTGTCCAGGAAAACGTCCCTGCGCGCGAACCGGACTCCCATCCGGCGCGCCAGGACCGGGCCGACTGAATGGCCGGTGACGCTGTCCATGAAAAACAGGTTGCGCCGTTTGACTTCCTGAAGAACGATTTCCATAAGAACGGAATCCGATGTGGCCTTGGACCCTTGATGATTGTTCACGCCCGCCGCGCCGGGGACCGTCAGCAGGGACCGGTTCAGCCGGTCCAGGATCTCGCGGCGGTTCATACCGGTCAGCAGCGTGTCGGCCTCCCGCGGCTCATTCGGATCCATCGCCTCCATCGGCATGTGCAGCATCACCTGATGGCCATGGGCCCGCGCCGCGGCGGCCACCTGCGTGGAGTACGGCAAACTCGGCAGGACGGACACCGTCAACGGCTGTTCGATCGAATTCACCGCGGGGACCTGCCGCATTGTGTAGCCCCAGTCATCCAGCACAATGGCGATCTTCCCTTTCCCTTTCGGGAAAGCCGGGGCGGAAACCGGAGGGATCGGAGCCGCTGCTCTCGGTTCAAGAATGAGACGCATCAGCACCGTATGCTGGGGCAGTCCCGGAGCACCGACATCGTATTGGAGTCTTAGGGCCGGGCTCGTTTGGCGCTGGAACTTCACCAGCATCAATCTCTGTTTCTTGAGGTCCCGATCCAGCTCTTTCCGGAAGAAGTCCCATGGAAAGGAAGCGGAGACCCGGTATCGCTGTTCCAAAAAGTTCCAGCGCGCGCGTCCGGCCTGCCGCCATTCGGTGGACTCGCTGAGCAGGTCTTTCGAGGAGCGGACCCCTTCGGCCTTCAGCAGCGCGGTGACGATGGATTCGGCCTGGTGAACCCGGGGGGTCAGGTCGTTCGGCCGGACGGCCAACAGCAGGCCGACGAACAAGACGAGGCCGGCCGGGACCAGCCAGGGAGGAAGCCGGCGGGATCGGGAACGGGAGGATTTCTTCATGGAGCGCGGTTCAGGATTTCTGTTTCTTCTTTTCCTGGTAAACCTTCAGCCCTTTCAGAAGATCCACGGCCCGGGAAACCCCCGGATCGCGGAATGGAGCGAACTCCTTCGGTTTTCCGGAGGAAGAACCGCCGGATCTTTCCTTCTCTTCTTCATCCCGGTCCGGCTCCTCTTCCACCACCACATCGGGAATCAGGCCCTTTCCGTGGATCGCCTGGCCGGACGGAGTGTAATAGATGCTGGTCGTCAACCGGATGGCCGATCCGTCCCGCAGCGGGATCACAGTCTGAACCGACCCCTTGCCGAACGTCTTGGTGCCCATCAGCACCGCCCGGCCGTGATCCCGCAGCGCGCCTGCCGTGATTTCCGAAGCGGAAGCCGATCCTTCGTTCACCAGGACCACCATCGGGAACCCTAAGTGGGGGTTTTCCTGCGTGGAGAAAAACTTCTGGTTTTGGCTCTCCATGCGTCCCTGCGTGTAGACCACCAACTCCCCCTTTGGAATGAACTGGCCCGTCACATCCACGGCGACGTCCAGCAGTCCGCCGGGATTATTGCGCAGGTCCAGGATCAATCCATCCAATCCCTCTTTCTCCAGCTCGGCCAGCGCTTTTTCGATATCCCGCAGCGTGTTGTCCTGAAATTCGCTGACCCGAAGGTAACCGATCCGTTCTTCGGGAGAGCGGGCCTGCCGCACCGATCGGATCTGGATCACCGAACGGGTCAGCGCCGCGTCAAAAACACGGTTCTCTTCCTCCCGAAGGATGGACAGCTTCACCTGCGTGCCGGGCCGGCCGCGCAGTTTCATCACGGCTTCGTGGAGCGAAAGACCCCGCGTGGATTCGCCGTCGATCTTGACGATCCGATCGTTGGGCTTGAGCCCCGCGCGGGCCGCCGGCGTGTCATCCATCGGGGCGACGACGGCCAGCACGCCGTCGCGCGAAAGCGTGATCTCAAGACCCACGCCGCCGAACTCGCCCTTCGTTTCCACCTGCATCTCGGAGTAGGCCTCCGGACTGAGGAACTGGCTGTGGCGGTCCAACGATTCCACCAGCCCTTTCATGGCGCCGTAAATCAGCCGTTTCGGCTCAACCTGCTCCACGTACTCGGACTGGACCACGCTGATCGCCTCGGCCAGCAGCTCGACCTGGTCGTAGAGGACCTCCTGTTTCGAGCGCGGGGTGGCGGACTGCGTGGTAGAAACAAAAGCAAACAACCCGATCCCCGCCGCCCCGCCGGCTGCGGCGAGCCAAAACCATTGTTTTCTCAAGAAGGGCTTCATCCTTTCTTCCCCAACAACTCGCGCAAAACTTCCTGGGAAACCGCCGGGCTGGCGGCCCCTTTCATCCTGCGCATGAGCTGCCCGACCAGAAACATCAGTGCCTGATCCTTCCCGCCGCGGAAATCCTGGGCCGGCTGCGGGTGTTCCCGCACCACCTCTTCCGCCGCCGCCAGGATCGCGGCCCGGTCGGTGACCTGGACCCACCCTTTCACCTTCACCACCTCGGACGGCGACTGTTTCGACGCCAGACATTCCATAAAAACGTCTTTGGCCATCTTACCGCTGATCTTGCCGGAGTCAATCAGCTCGATCAGATTCACCAGATGCTCCGGGGGAAAACCCAGCTCGTTGATCCCGTCCAGATGGCGGTCGTTCATTTCGCGCGCGAGGTCACCCAACATCCAGTTGGCCGCTGATTTTGCGAACGGCCCGGAGACGGATTTTTTCCGAAGGCAGGCCTCGTAATAATCCGCGGTAGCGCGGGAAGCGGTAAGGCCGGCCGCGTCGGCGGCCGGAAGCCCGTACCCCTGGGCGAACCGATGGGCACGCGCGCGCGGAAGTTCCGGAAGCGCGCCCCGCACCTCTTCCACCTGCTCGGCCGACACGGAGAACGGCACGAGGTCCGGTTCGGGGAAGTAGCGGTAGTCGTGAGCGTATTCCTTACTGCGCATGCCGACCGTGATGCCCTTGGCGTCGTCCCACAAGCGGGTTTCCTGCTGGATCTTTTCCCCTTCCGCCCGCATCTTTCCCTGCCGCTCGATCTCATAGGCCAACGCCCGGGCGACCGCGCGGAACGAGTTCAGGTTCTTGATCTCCACCTTGGTGCCGGAAAGCCGGTCCGATTCCGTGCCCAGAGAGATGTTCGCGTCGCAGCGCAGCGACCCCTTTTCCATGTCGCAGTCGGAGACGTCGAGATATTCGAGGATCCCCTTAAGGGTCTTGAGGTATTCGTACGCCTGCTCGACCGATTCCAGGTCCGGCTCGGAGACGATCTCCAGCAAAGGAACGCCGGCCCGGTTCAAATCCACGAGTGAAGCACCGCCGTCGGGCTTGTGGATCAGCTTGCCGGCATCCTCCTCCATGTGGACTCGCAGGATCCGGATTTTTTTCCCGCCGGCCAGTTCCAGGCCGCCGTGCATGCCCAGCGGCAGATCATACTGCGAGATCTGATAGCCCTTGGGCAGGTCCGGATAAAAATAGTTCTTCCGGTGAAAGACGACGCGCGACTGAATCCGGCAGCCCAGCCCCAGCGCCACCCGGATCCCGTGCAAAAAAACCTGTCGGTTCAAAACCGGCAGGACGCCGGGCAGCCCCAAACAGACCGGGCAGACCTGGCTGTTCGGAGACGCCCCGAACCGGGTGGAACAGCCGCAAAAAATCTTGGAGGCGGTGTTCAACTGCAGGTGGACCTCCAGCCCGATCACGGTCACGCCGCTCACAGCGTGGGCTCCTTCCGATGCCACTCGGTGGCCTGCTCGTACGCGTGCCCGATCCGGAACAGCGTCTCCTCCGAAAACGGCTTGGCGATCAGCTGCATGCCGACCGGCAGCCCCGCCTTCGTGAACCCGCACGGCAACGACAGACCCGGCACGCCGGCCAGGTTCACGGGAATGGTGAAGATGTCCGACAAATACATGGTCAGAGGGTCTTCCACTTTCTCGCCCAGCCGGAACGCCGCGGTCGGCGCGGTCGGCGTCACGAGGCCGTCCACCTTCTCGAAGACCCGGTCGAAATCCTGCTTGATCAGCGTGCGGACCTTCAGCGCACGCGCGTAATAGGCGTCGTAATAGCCCGACGACAGCACGAACGTCCCCAGCGTGATGCGCCGCTTGGCTTCCGCGCCGAACCCTTCTTCCCGGCTGCGCGTGAACATCTCCTGAAGGGAGAACACGCCCCCCGCGGTGGACTTCGCGCGATGGCCGAACCGGACGCCGTCGAACCGGGCCAGATTGGAGCTGGCCTCGGCCGTGGCGACAATGTAGTAGGTCGGGACCGCGTAATCGGTGTGCGGCAAGGACACTTCGCTCACGGCGGCGCCCAGCCGCTTGAGTTCCTCAATCGCTTTTTCCAGCGCGGCCTTCACCTCCGGGTCCACCCCTTCCCCGAAATATTCGCGGGGCACGCCCAGCCGCGTCCCCTTCAAGGCCGGCTGAAGCGCTTTCGAAAAATCCGGCATCGGAACGTTGGCCGAAGTGGAGTCGCGCGGATCAAACCCGGCGATGGCCTGGAAGAGGGCCGCGTTGTCGGCGACCGTGCGGGTGACCGGGCCGATCTGGTCCAGCGACGAGGCAAACGCGATCAGCCCGTATCGGGAAATGCGGCCGTAGGTGGGTTTCAATCCCACGACGCCGCAGAACGACGCCGGCTGGCGGACCGAGCCGCCCGTCTCCGATCCCAACGCGGCCGGCGTCATGCCCGCCGCCACCGCGGCCGCCGACCCGCCGCTGGAACCGCCGGGGACTCGCTGCCGGTCCCAGGGGTTCCGGGTCGGCCCGTAACAGGAATGCTCGCAGGAGGAACCGAACGCGAACTCGTCCATGTTGGCCATCCCCAGCACGAGCGCGCCCGCTTTCTTGAGCCGTTCGACCGCCGTCGCGTTGTAAGGCGGGCGAAACCCGGCCAGGATTTTCGAGGCACAGGTAGTGGGGACTCCCTCGACGCAGATGTTGTCCTTGATCAGAACGGGGACGCCCCACAGCGGGCTGTCGCCGGGACCGGATCCCTGCTCCAGCGCCCGGGCCTGCCGCTTGAACGCTTCCGGATCAAACCAGGCGAACGCGTGAAGCTGGGGTTCCCACGACTCGATCCGGCGGAGGAAATTTTCCGCCTCTTTAGAAGGAGTGGTCTTTCCCTGCCGGTAGAGTGATTGAAGCTCGAGGATAGTCACGGAAGAAGGATCAGGAAGACTCGATGACTTTGGGAACGCGGAAGAACGGGCCTTCCCGGTCCGGGGCGTTGGACAGCGCCGCGTCCACCGGCAGAGAGGGCCGGGTCTCATCCTCCCGGAACACATCGGCCAGCGGCAAAACATGGCTGGTCGGAGGCACGCCTTCGGTCGGAGCGCTTTTGAGCTTCTCGACGTAGGCGAGGATCCCATCGAGCTGGCCGGCAAAACGCTGCAGCTCTTCCGGGGTCAGTTCGATGCGGGCCAGGCGGGCCAAATACTCAACATCCTTCGGAGAAATCGCCATAAATCGATGTTAGCACACCTCCCCGCCGCCTGTCATGCCGTGCCCGCCCTTGCGGATACGCCTCGCCGGGGATCGCCCCCGCAAGATGCCGCGCGCAGTTCCACAGACCCCTCTGCTGGGGTTTGTTATGGGAAGGGTCGAGGACTGCCCGAGCACGGCGCCGGGCCGGTCCCGACAAGACACCGAGCGGGAATTTACTGGAGGACGCGGGTGAGCGCGATGAGCTCGGTGAGCGAGAAGGTTTCGGGCCGGCGGACCGGATTGATGCCGGCCTTTTGAAGACGTTCCAGCAGCGCCGCCTTTTCGAACTCAAAACCGCCGGTCAGCAGCGCGTTGAGAATGGTTTTCCGCCGGTGCGTGAAAATCAGCCGGATCAGCCGCCGGACCGAGGCCTCCTCTTCCGGAGGGATCGCCGGCGCCGGCAGCGGGTCCAAACGCAGCAGCGCGGAGATCACGTTCGGCTGAGGATAAAACGAGCCCGGCGCCATGTGGAACGCGATCGACGGCTTGAATGCGACGCTGACCAGCAGCGTGACGGGAGAATATTCCTTGCAGTCCGGCTTGGCCGTGATCCGCTGGGCCACCTCTTTTTGGACGGTCAGCACAGCGCGGCGGATCCAGCGCCGCTGAGCCACCAGATATTCCAGGATCGGGCCGGTCAGCGAATAAGGGATGTTGCCGGCCACCAGCAGGGAGCCGGGCTCGCCGCCCGCGTAAGAGCTCAGGTCCACGTTCAGGATGTCGGACCGGACCAGCTGAAGGTTGTCGGATGCTTTGAAGCGGTCGGTCAGCACGCGCAGGAACCGGGAATCCCGTTCCACCGCGTAAACGACCGCGCCCGTCGCCAGCAGCGGCTCGGTGAGGGCGCCCAGACCGGCGCCGATCTCCAGCACGCGGTCATCCGGCCCGGCCTGGAGCACATCGGCGATCCGCTGCAGCGCTTTGGAATCGATCAGGAAATGCTGGCCCAGCCGCCGCGGCGAAATCCCCAGGTTGTAATGGGTGATCAGCTCCTTGATGCCGCGGGCGTTAATCACGCTGGCGGGCCAGCCGGAGGGCCAGTTCCACAGCCGCCCGCATAGAGGAAGGGTCCGCTTGCCCGCGGCCCGCGATGTCGAACGCGGTCCCATGGACGGGCGACGTCCGGACAAACGGAAGGCCGAGCGTGACATTGACGGCCCGCTCCCAGCCGATCAGCTTCAAGGGGATCAGCGCTTGATCGTGGTACACGCAGACCACCGCGTCGTACCGCCCGGCGGCCGCGGCTTGAATCAGACTGTCGGCCGGAAACGGTCCTTCCACTCCGGAACCCACCGCGCGGACCGCGGGCCGAAGGATCCGCTTCTCTTCCGCGCCGAAGAGACCGCCTTCCCCTCCGTGGGGATTCAGCGCGGACAGCCCGATCCGCGGCCGGCGGATTTTGAAATCCCGGATCAGCGCCTGCCGCGTCTGGCGCAGGACATGGATCACCTCGCTCTTCTTCAATCGGGCGGGCAGTTCCCGGATCGCCCAATGGGTGGTCACCAAACTGGCCCGGAACCGGCCGCTGACGAACATCATCGTGGTCTTCGCTTTAAACCGGGCCGCCAGATATTCGGTATGGCCTCTCCAGGAAATGCCGGCCCGGACAATCGCCTCTTTGGAAACCGGGGCCGTCACCAACGCGTCGGCCTCTCCGGCACGCAGACGGCGGACCGCTTCCTCTAAATAAGCATAGGCCGCCCGGCCCGCCGCCGGCTGAACGCGGCCCGGGACCACGCGGGCGGAAAGAGGAACGTCCACCCAGCGAATCCGGGATGGGATGCGCACATGCAGCCGCCGCGCCAGCGAAAACAGCCGGGCGCGGTCACCGATCACGGAGATTTCAGCGGCGGAAGGAAGCGGGCTCAGCGATCGAAGGAGCACTTCCGGGCCGATACCGGCCGGGTCTCCCATGGCGAGAACGAGACGGGTCACTTAATGGTGATGTACGATTCGGAGCGGAGCTTGGCGATCCACTCGCGGTAACGCTGGGCGCTTTTTTGGCTGAGGAGCCGGTATTTAATTTCCGCCTTCGCCTCCTCCAGCGTCGACTGCTTGGCCGGCTGGACCGACTCCACGCGGAAGAACTGGAAACCGGCGGGCGTCTTGATGACCGGCGAAATATCCCCGGCCTTGAGTTTGAAGAGCGCGTCATCAATCTCTTTCAGACTCTTGCCTTTCTCGATCACTCCGATCCGCCCGCCCATCTTGGCATTGAACCCGTCGGAATACTTCTGGGCCAGCTCGTAGAAATCGGCTCCCTGGGTCAGCTGGCGGCGCAGGTCCTGCGCCTGGGAAGCCGCCCGCGGAGCGTCGGCGTCGTTCTGGGGCCGGATGAGGATTGTCGCCACCTGCACCGCCGGCCGGGTGACGAACTCATCGCGATGGGATTCGTAATAAGAGGTGATCTCGGCGGGAGAGAGGGAGACCCGGGAACGGATCTCGCGGCCGACCAGCTTCTGCATGGCGGCCTGCTCGCGGAACCGGGTCTTCAGATCTTCGAGGGTCAGGCCCTGCTGGCTCAACGCCTCTTCAAACGCTTCCGGGTTCGGAAAACGGGATCGGGTTTCCTGAAGCACTTCCTCCACCTCGGCGTCGGAGACCGTGATGACGGGCGGCGTTCCGACCCTGCCCTTGCCTACTTCCACCGGGCGCGGATTGTTCGCTTCCTGAAGCAGCAGCTTTTCATCGATGATCTGCTCCAAAATCTCTTTCCTCAGCCCATCCATCTTTTCCGCCAGCTCTTCGGGTCCAAGCGTGGCCTGAAGCTGAAGATACGCGGGGACCAGCGCGCGGTTGAGCTCCGCTTGGGTGATGACCTCGTTATTGACGACGGCGACGATCCGGTTGGCGTTGGCATCGGCGGAAGAAGCCGCGTAAACCGAAGAGACGGACAGGGAGAGAAAAAGCAGAACCGCTGAAAGCGGCAAAGACCGGCGTTCGATCACCCGGAACTTAAGGCGACGGAGCGGCGGACTCGGGCGATGGGACGCCCGCGCGGTTGGAAACCTCACGGATCTTGACCTGGCTCTTGCTGCGAAGCTGTTGGACGAACGACCCCAGCTGCTGTTGGCCGCGCTGGGATTCCATCGCCTGCCGGATCTGGTCCTTGACCTCCTCAAGCGTCTTCTGCCGGGCCGAGCGCTGCTCGGTCAGCTGAATGACGTGATAACCCAGAGGGGTCTTGACCACCCGGCTCAACTCTCCCGGCTTGAGCGCCTTGCAGGCGGCTTCAAACTCCGGGATCACCTGCCCTTTGGAAAAAAAGCCGATGTCGCCGCCGCGGGATTTGGAAGGATCGGTCGAGAGCTCCTGCGCCACCGTGGCGAAGGGCTCGCCCGACTTGATCCGCTCCAGCGCCTTCTGAGCGGTCGCCTCATCGGCGGTCAGGATATGGCTGGCCCTCCAACTCTCCGGCTGCAGGAAGCTGGCTTGATTGGCCTCATAGAATTGAGCGATCTCCTCATCGGACACCTTGGCCTTGCTCTCCTTCTGGACGACCTCCAGCAGGCGGCCCACGAGGATCTGGCGCCGGGCCTCGTCCACCAAACGGCGCACCTCGACATCCCGATCCAGGCCCCGGCGAGAGGCCTCCTGGAAGAGCAGGGTCTCGGTCACTATTTGGTCCAGAACGCGGCTGTGGTCCTCGCCCAAAGAAGCGCGGACCGACGGGTTCAGGCGGGAAAAACGCTCCTCGACTTCCTGCGTGGTGATCACGTGGCCGTTGACGACCGCCGCCACTTTGCCGCCCTTGGAACCGCAGCCAACCGCCGCTAAAACAAGAAGCGAAACAATAAATCTATTCATGTGGCGTACTTTATCACGCCGCGCCACGGAGGTCAACTAGCCTTTGGCGCGCTTGAGGCGGTCGATCTCGCCGCGCAGGAGCCGGCAATACAAGTCGAACCCAACCGAAATGATGTGGCCGTGCTGTTCGGTCCCGAGCAGGTTGCCCGCCCCGCGCAGCTGCATGTCCTGCAGAGCAATCTGGAACCCCGCCCCCAGATTGGAGAACTGCTCCAGCGCTTTCAGCCGCTTCCGGGCATCCAGGGTCAGCGGCGAACCGCGGGGCGTCAGGAAAAGGGCGTGGGCCTGCCGGGTGAACCGCCCGACCCGGCCGCGCAGTTGGTACAGGTCCGCCAATCCGAAGCTGTCGGCCCGGTAGACGATCAGGGTGTTGGCGTTGGGAATGTCGATCCCGGATTCCACGATGGCCGTGGAGATCAGCACGTCGGCCTCATGCCGCATGAAGGAAAGCATGGCCCGCTCGAGGGGCCGGGACGGCATCTGGCCGTGCGCCACCACCACCCGCGCCTGCGGCACCAGCACCGCGATCTTCTGCTGGATCTTCTGGATCCCCTCGATCCAGGGAAAGATCACGAACACCTGGCCGGAGCGATGGATTTCTCTCTCGATGGCTTCCCGGACCCGATCGGAGTTCTCCTCCGAGACTTCGGTCTTCACGGGAAGCCGCTCGAACGGAGGCGTATCGATCAGCGACATCGCGCGCGCGCCCATCAACGCCTGATACAGCGTCCGCGGGATCGGGGTGGCCGTCAGCGTGAGCACGTCCACTTCGGCCCGCATCCGCTTCAGCTTCTCCTTGTGCTGGACGCCGAAACGCTGCTCCTCATCGATGATCACCAGCCCCAGATCCTTGAACCGCACGTCTTGAGAAAGAAGCCGGTGGGTCCCGATCACGATGTCCACCTGCCCCTTCTTCAGCCCTTCCACGGTCCTATCCTGCGCGCTTTCACTCTGGAAGCGGGAGAGCATGCCGACCGTCACCGGAAACGATTTCATCCGGGCCGTGAACGTGGCGTAATGCTGCTCCGCCAGGATCGTGGTCGGGCACAGCAGCGCTGCCTGCCGGCCGTCCATCACCGCCTTGAACGCGGCCCTCAGCGCCACCTCGGTCTTGCCGTACCCGACATCGCCGCAAAGCAGCCGGTCCATGCAGACGGAAGATTCCATGTCCTTCTTGACCTCCTGCACCGCGCGGGTCTGGCCGGCCGTCTCCTGATACGGAAACGCCGCTTCCAACTGGCGCTGCCAGTCGGTATCCGGTTTGAACGGGTGGCCCTGCGCGCTGAGCCGGCGCGCCTGGATCCGCAGCAGCTCCGCGGCCACCGAGGCCGCGCCGACCCGGGCCCATTCCTTATAACGCTCCCAGTAGCGGGTCCCCAGCTTGGACAATTTGGGCGGTTTTCCCTCGAACCCGATGTACCGCTGGACCAGGTGCAGTTCTTTCAGCGGCACGTAAACCCGGTCATCGCCCTCGTATTCCAGAACCAGATGGTCCTCCACCCGCGAGCCGGTGCGGACCTTCTTCAGACCGCGGTACCGGCCGATGCCGTGGGTGACATGCACCACGAGGTCCCCGATGCGGATGTCCACGAACGGATCCAGCGGGGATTCCTCGCTCAGGAAAGGATGGCGCAGCTCCGAGCGCAGGGTTTTAGGGTGGAGAGAAACGGTCGGAAGGAGAACCAGGATTTCGTGAGAGAGGAACGGCTGGCCGGTGACGGGGTGGACGGACCGGATGCGGGTGACGGTGGTGTGGTCGAGCTCGATCCGGACGGGCGCTTCAAACCCTTCGGGAAAAACCTCCAGCATCCCGCCGCGAACCGCCAACTCCCCCGGATCGCTGACCTTGGGAACCCGCTGATACCCCTGAGCGACCAGCGTCTGCGCCGCTTCCTGCGGATCCAACTGCTGGCCCCGAACGATCCTGAGCCCGCCGTCCATCTACATTTTTTCTGGGGCGGAGACTCCCAGCAGGCGAAGGCCGTTGGCCAGGGCCACCTGGACCGCCCGGACCAGATCCAGCCGGGCGCCGGCCAGGTCGTTGCCGACTCCGATGACCCGGTGAGCGTCGTAAAAACGGTGAAGCCCCTCGGCCAATTCCTGCAGGTAGGTGGTCAGGCCGAACGGCTCCAGCGATTTCGCGCAGGCCTCGACCACTGCCGGGAACCGCCGCAGGATTCCCACGAGCGCCAGCTCTTCCGGAGCAACCAACAGGTCATGGTTCGCCCGCCCCGGCTCGGGGACCGGGACGCCTTCCTTGCGGGCGTTGGCCACGATGTTGATAATCCGGGCATGCGCGTATTGGATGTAGTAGACCGGGTTCTCCATCGAATGCTTCTTCGCCAGCTCCAGATCGAACTCCAGGTGGGCGTCCATCTTGCGCAGCAGGAAGAAGAACCGGGCGACGTCCTGGCCCACTTCGGTCATCACCTGGGTCAGCGTGATGAACTGCCCTTCCCGCGTCGACATGGGGATCGTCTCGGCCCCCCGCTTGAGCGTGCACAGCTGGACGATCCGGACCTGCAGCGCTTCCGCCGGAAATCCCAGCGCCTGGATCGCCGCCTTCAATCGGGGGATGTAGCCGTGGTGGTCCGGCCCCCACAGGTTGACCAGAAGCTGGAAACCCCGCTCGAATTTCTTCCGGTGGTAGGCGATGTCGGCCGCGATGTACGTGAGCCGGCCGTCCGACCGGATGACGACGCGGTCCTTGTCGTCTCCGAACGCGGTGGACCGGAGCCACCAGGCCCCCTCCGACTCATACAGATCTCCGGTCTTCTTGAGCTGATCCAGGGTTTTGCGCAGGTAATCGTCCCGGTCGAGCGAGCTTTGCGGGAACCACTCATCGAATTTCACGCCGAACGCGTCCAGCTCGCCGTGAATCACCGCGGTCAATCGCTCCGCGCCGAACCGCCGGGCCTCGATCACCGCCTGCGGGTCTTCCAGAACGGCCGGCCCTTTTTTCGCCAGCCAGTCCCGGCCGAAATCCGAAACGTATCCTCCCTTGTAGCCGTTCTCCGGGAACTGGGCCGGCAGACCGGCCGATTCCCGCGCGCGGGCCAGGATGGAGGCACCCAGCAGGTCGATCTGGGTCCCTTCATCGTTGAGGTAGTATTCGCGTTTGACCGCGTAGCCGGCAAAACCCAGAAGGTTGGCCAGCGCGTCGCCGACCGCCGCCTGCCGGCCGTGAGCCACCGAAAGCGGCCCGGTCGGATTGGCGCTGACGAACTCCACCAGAACTTTCCGGCCGGCTCCCAGCGCCGAAGCACCGAAGCGCTCGTTCCGGGAGAGTACATCTTTGAGAACCGCGTGGAGGAACGCGTTGCTCAGGAAGAAGTTGATGAACCCGGGCGGCTTGACCTCGAACCGCTCGATGGCTCCCTGCAGAGGAGATTTCGGAAGGGTTTCCCGGACGCGCCGCGCGATTTGCTCCGCCACCTCCAGCGGTTTCTTCTTCTGGCGGGAGGCCAGCTGCATCGCCACGGAGGAAGCCAGGTCTCCGTGGCCGCGGTTGCGGGGCGGCTCGAGCCCGGCGTCCGGAGAAGTTTCCCCGGCCGGGACGAGCTCCAGATCCCGGACCGCGTCCAGGATCAAAGCGCGAAGCGTGGGTTCAAAAACCGATGGAGCGATCATGTGAAGAGATTCCTATCAGCGGGACCGGCCCGCGGGGGCCCGGAGAGCGGGCACGTGCAGGCGCGGCGCGTCCGCCCACATCCTTTCCAGCTCGTAAAAATGCCGGGATTCCGGCGAGAAGATGTGCGCCACCACCGATCCATAGTCCAGCAGCAGCCACCCGGCGTCGGCTCGGCCTTCCCGGTGCTGGGGGCGGAGCTGGCTCAGGCGAAGATCTTCCTCAATGTGGTCGGCCACGGTCTGGATCCGGCGGTCCGATTCGGCATTGCAGAGGAAGAAGAAATCGAAGCTGTAGGAAAGTTTCCGGAGATCCATGATCACCGGCTCCTCCGCCTTTACTTCCAGGGCGGACTGAGCCATGCGAAGGACGACCTGCCGGGACGTTTTCGCTATGGCTTGAGGATCCGGTAAAGCCCCGTCCCGCAGTCCGGGCACTTGCCTTTCATCGCGGGGCGCCCGTTCTTCATCGTCACGTTCTCGGCGTCCTTCATCTCTTTCTTGGCCTTGCACTTCACGCAGTAAGCTTCCATGATGGCTGCCTCCTTCTAATCGGTGAGGTGAACTTCTCGGAACATATCACGCGACTTCCGGGGTGTCAAGTTAACCGCCTCGCGCCCTGCGGCGGGGCCGGGGTTCGCAGGACGGCTCGGCCGCCTCCACCGTGGCGGCCGGCCTCAACTCTCGGCCGAACTCGTCCGCCACAAATCGTTGGCGGACACCGTGGCCGTTCGGCCTCCGAGATGCCTGCTCCACCCCGGCCCCGCCCGGGCGCTCGGCATGCGGTTATTCCTCTGGAGAGGGGGCTGTGTTGCGGGGGAGTGGGAAACTCCCACGCAAGAGACCTCAGTGATTTACGCAGGATGGGGGAGAACGGAGGGGGAAACCTCGCAGCGGGTTCCCCCTCCGAGAGCCGAGGGGCGACTGCTAGAAAGCTAAGGCCACAAAGTCGAAAGACACACGACCCCTGCGGGTATGGGCTCGCTCGCCCATCGGCTATTCCCCGTGGATTTCTCCGACGATCTCCTCGACAAGATCCTCGAGTGTTGCCATTCCCAGCGCGCGGCCCTGCCCGTCCACCACGATCGCGATCTGCACCTTGCGCTTCTGGAATTCCTGCAGAACGTCGCTGACCCGCTGTTCCGGCCGCACTTCGAACGGAGGATGAATCAGGTCCTGGAGCTGGATCAGCCATCCCTCCCGCCAGATGTGCAGCATCTCCTGGGCGTAGATGATCCCGATGATGCGGTCCGGGCTGTCGCCGTAGACGGGGACCCGGGAGTGGCCCTGCTCGGTGAGCACCGTCAGCACCTCCTCATGCGTGGCGCCTTTCGGAACGCAGACCATCTGGTCCCGCGGGACCATCACATCCTCCACCTTCAGGTCCCCGAACTCGAAAATCCGGTGCAGCAGGGTCCGCTCGTCTTCTCCCAGGACCCCCTGCTCCTTGCCCACCTCGATCATGATCTTGATCTCTTCTTCGGTGACCAGCGGGGATCGGGGGGTTTGTTCGATACCGACCATCTTCAGAAGTCCGTTACTGAAAGCGGTCACGCGCTGGCTCAAGGGCCCGAGGAGCCGCAGCAGCGCCGTCAGAAACGGCGCCAGTCTCAGCGCAAGCCGGTCCGAATGCCGGATCGCCAGCACCTTCGGCGTAATCTCGCCGAACAGAAGAATAATCGTTCCCGTCAGGATCGTGGCCGCCAAAACCCCCGTCTCCGGCCCGAGCCAAAGGATGCACAGCGCCGTCCCGATGCTCGAGATTCCGGCCTGGACGAAGTTATTGGCCACGACAATGGAAGTGATCACTTCATCGATGCGGCCGATCAGCTTCTGGAGCTGCTGGGCGTTGCGGACCTTCCGCTGGACCATGTGCCTCAAACGCAGTTTGGAGAGGGCGACCAGGGACATTTCTGAAAGGGAGAAGAAGAAAGCCGCTGCCAGAAGCAGCATCATGAGGATCAACCACAATGCGGTCATCGGTACAGTCCCTTCTCTTCCATGTAGCGGAAAACCGGCTCGGGAACTTCGTCCCGGACCGGCAACCCTTCCCGGATCCTGCGCCGGATTTCAGAGGAGGAAACATCCAGCGTCTGGACCGGGATTTCACGCACGCCGGCCGGCAAAGATCCTGTCCCTGCGGAACCCGGCCGGGGAACCGCAATGAACTGGACCAGCGCCTTCAGCCGCTCGATGTCCCGCCAGGTCCCCAGTTCGCGGGCCGTGTCCGATCCGATCAGGAAAAACCACGCGTTGTCGGCTTCCGGCCGTTCCCGGCGCAGAAGTTCCACGGTGTCGATGGTATAGGAAGGAGGCGGCCGGTCAAGCTCAATGCGCGAAAGCCGGAAGGGCGGCCGGCCTTCGATCGCCAGCTCCACCATCCGGGCCCGGTCTTCGGGAGTCACCTTTCCCTCCACTTCCTTGTGGGGCGGCAGGTGCGCCGGGATCCAAAGCAGCTCGTCCAAACCCAGATGCTTCAGGGCCCCTTCCGCCAACAAGAGGTGTCCGCGGTGGACCGGATTGAACGTCCCGCCCAGCAAACCGATCCTCACGTCAGGCCCTGACTTGCCCTGACCCGAGGACTTCGTACTTGTACGTCGTCAGCTCTTCCAGGCCCATGGGCCCGCGCGCGTGCAGTTTGTCGGTGGAGACGCCGATCTCCGCGCCCAGCCCGAACTGGCCTCCATCGGTGAACCGCGTGGAGGCGTTCACGTAAACGCAGGCCGCGTCCACCGCTTTCAGGAACTCGGCGGCATGGGCTTTCGAGCGGGTCACGATCGCTTCCGAGTGATTGGAGCCGTACCGGCGGATGTGATCGAGCGCTTCTTTCAAGGAAGGAACCACCCGCACGGAAAGCACCAGATCCAGGTACTCCGTGGCCCAGTCTTTTTCCGTCGCGGGCTTCACCGGAAGGCCTTTCAGGATCTTCCGGGTCACGGCGTCGCCGCGCAGTTCCACACCGGCATCGACATACCGGCGAGCCATGGAAGGCAGAAAAACCGGCGCGATTCTTTCATGCACCAGCAGCGTCTCCATCGCGTTGCAGACGCCGGGCCGCTGAACCTTGGCGTTAAAACTGATCTCCTCGGCTTTCTTCAGATCGGCGGAGGCATCCACGAAGGTGTGGCAGATGCCCTTGTATTGTTTGATGACCGGCACCCGTGCCTTGGCCACCACCTGGCGGATCAATCCTTCTCCGCCGCGCGGGATCACCAAATCCACGCCGCCGACCTGCGCCAGCAGAAGATCCACCAGCCGCCGGTCGGTGTCCCACACCAGCTGAACGGCTCCCGCCGGAAGCCCCGCTTTCCGCCCGGCCTGGTCCAGCCGGCGGAAGATCGCCCGGTTGGAACGGATCGCCTCCGACCCGCCGCGCAGAATCACGCTGTTGCCGGACTTGATGCACAACCCCGCGCAGTCGGCCGTCACGTTGGGCCGTGCTTCGTAGATGATCGCGATCACGCCGATGGGGACCCGCACCTTGGCGATCTTGAGCCCATTGGGCCGGGTCCAGCGCCGGATGACCCGGCCGACCGGATCGGGCAGAGCGGCGACCTCCTCGAGCCCGCGCGCCATCTCCCGGATTCGTTTGGAATCCAGTCGAAGCCGGTCCAACAGCGCGCCGGTAATTCCGGCCCGCCGGGCGGCAGACATATCCCGCACGTTCGCGGCCAGGATTTCCTTTCCGCCGGTCCGAAGCCCGCGCGCCATCGCCATCAACGCGCGGTTCTTCACGGAAGCGGGCAGAGCGGCCAGCTTCACCGCCGCTTCCCTGGCTTTTCGAGTCAACCCATCCACGGTGTTTTTCACGGGATGAACCAGGTCCCCTTGATCTGCTGCTTCCCTCCCCCGGCCGCCAAACCCACCAGGTTTGCCCGATCGCGGCCGTTCATCACCGCCATCGGAATACCGTGAGCCATTGTAATCCTGGCCGCTTCGAATTTGGTCCGAACCCCGCCGGTGGAGGACTCCTTGTCCGTTCCCCGGGCGGCTCGTTCCAGGTACGGCGTGATCTTTTTCTTCACCAGCCCCAGGGGGCCTTCCGGTCCGATAATCTGGTCCACGTCGGTCAGCAGGATCAGCAAATCCGCGCCGATCAGCGCCGCCACATGGGCCGAAAGCAGATCGTTGTCTCCGTAGCGGATCTCCTCGGTGGAAACCGTGTCGTTCTCATTGATGATCGGGACGACCCCGGCCTTGAGCAGGGTTTCCAGTGTGGCCTTCACATTGGCGCGGCGCTGGTGGTCTTCCAAATCCCCCCGCGTCAACAAAACCTGGGCCACATGAAGTTTGTTCTCTTCCATGCGGCCGGCATACCACTGCATCAGCTTTCCCTGGCCGGTCGCCGCGGCCGCTTGAAGCTTGGCAAGCTCCTTGGGCCGGGAGTCCAAATCGAGTACCCCCATGCCGATGCCGATGGCGCCCGACGTCACTAAAATGACCTCTTTGCCGCATTGCCGGAGCGCGGCCACTTCATCCGCGACCCGTTCGACGCGCTGGCGGGTCACCCGGAGCTGTGCCGTATCCGTGAGGACAGAGGTCCCCACCTTGACCACCCAGCGGCGCGCTTTCGCGGCCAGGGTCCAGAGTTCTTCGGTAAATTCGAGATCAGCCATTCTTCTTGATCCGATCCAATTTCTTCGCCACCTGCTTCAAAAGTTCCTGGACTCCCTCGCCGGTCATCGCCGACATCAAGTGAATGGGAGTTTTCACCTTCTTCTTGAAGCGAGCGAGGTTGGCCTTGGCCGCCGGATGATCCATCTTGTTGGCGATCACCAGCGTCGGCTTCGCGGCCACGTCGGCCCGATACGCCTTGAGTTCTCCCTGCAGGACGCGGTAATCCTCAAGTGGGTCCCGGTCGTCCACGCCGGCCATGTCGATCAGGTGCAGCAGCAGGCGGGTCCGCTCGATGTGGCGCAGGAACTCAAGACCCAGCCCCTTGCCCTGATGCGCTCCTTCGATCAAGCCGGGCACGTCCACGGCGACGAACGCTTCGCCGCTGGGCAGCCGGACCGCGCCCAGCACCGGATGCAGCGTGGTAAAGGGAAACGAAGCGATTTTCGGATGGGCTTGAGAAATCTGTCCGATCAGCGTCGATTTGCCCGCGTTGGGCATGCCGACGATTCCGACGTCGGCCACGAGCTTGAGCTCCAGGCGGAGCTTCCGTACCTCGCCGGGCCTACCTTCCATCCGGTCCGTGTCGAACCGGATGAACGGGCGCTTCCCGCCCCGGGGGAACCGCTGTTTCTCCTTGTGGGCGTTGCCGACGCCGCCGGCGCCGCCCGCGGCGACCTGCACCTGCTCGCCGGCATGAAGCAGTTCCCGGAATAACTCTCCCGATTCCCCATCCCAAATCACGGTTCCCAGAGGAACGGACAAAAAACAGTCCTTCCCTTGGAATCCCTGCTGGCCTTTGGAAGAACCGTGCCCTCCGGGTCCGCCTCGGAAATGGCGCTGGCTCTGGAAGTCGAGGAGTGTGGTCTGGTGAGGGTCGGCCCGGATCAATACATGGCCGCCGCGGCCGCCGTTCCCGCCATCCGGAATCGGATGCCGGGACCAGAGATCTTTATAGAAGGACCGGCATCCCTTGCCTCCCCGACCGGCCTGGACGGAGATGACGGCCTGGTCGACGAAGCGGATCATCGAACATCAATCGACACCACGCGGGGTTTGGGAAAAGTCACGATGCCGTCGCGCAGAGCAAAGAGGGTGTCATCGCGGCCCAGCCCGACGTTCAACCCCGGCTTGAACCGGGTGCCGCGCTGGCGGATGATGATCGAACCGGCGGTGACGAACTGGCCGCCATAGGCCTTGACTCCCAGATGCTGTGCGTTGGAGTCGCGCCCGTTCTTTGTGGATCCCTGGCCTTTAGTGTGTGCCATTGACGTGAATCTCCAGAATCTTCAAGCGCGTGAGCATCTGCCGGTGTCCTACTTTCCGGTGATACCCCTTGCGCCGCTTGAACTTAAAGTTGATGACCTTCGGGCCTTTCGTCTGCTTCACGATCTCGGCCTGGACCCACGCCCCGGAAACCTGGGGAGTCCCGGCATGGAACTTGTCGTTCTTGCGGACGGCCAGCACCTCTTCCAGGCGGATCTTGGCCCCATCCTCTCCGTCGAGCAACTCGACGTCGAGAAGAGCCCCGGGGATGACCCGGTATTGTTTACCGCCTGTGGCGATTACCGCGTATTCCATAAGGGGAAAACTATACCACGCCTTTCCCGCCCCCGCAAGTCGTTATCAGATGCATAACCTCGTGCCCTCGGGCAGGACCGGGGTTCGCAGGACGGCTCGGCCGCCTCCACCGTGGCGGCCGGCCTCAACTCTCGGCCGAACTCGTCCGCCACAGACCATTGGCGGACACCGTGGCCGTTCGGCCTCCGAGATGCCTGCTCCACCCCGGCCCCGCCCGGGCGCTCGGAGATGCCGGGCTCCGCGACGGGGTGGCCGGACCGGGCACGTCGTGAGGTCAGAGGCGGGCATGGATCCCGCTTCCTTCAGAGGTTTGGTTTAGCTAAAGCGGGAGAGCATCGACCGAGCGCCGAGCGCAGATCCGCCTCGCAGGGGCGGATCCAGCGGTGCTCCGGCCGGCTATCCCGGAGCAGGAGACGGCATCTCCGGGCATCCTGCCGCAGGGCGGGAAGGACAAAGAGCTACGGGGGGTTGCGGCGAAGCCAGGAGCGCCACTCCTGCTCGATCACCGCCGGCTCTTCCTTATATTGGGCCTTGAGCGCATCGGACATGGGGTAGCCCTGCCCCAGTTTCTGCAGCAGTCCCACCAACTCGCTCCAGCCCCATCGCTTGACCAGGTACTGGGCAATCACGTAAGAGGTCTGGTAATTCACGGCCATGGAGGCCGCCTGGTATTCGGTGGCGTTCCAGAGGGAATCCCAAGCCGGCAATTGTTTCTGCTTCCAGGCGGTCCGGAAAAGCGTCACATCCACCGGCTGAACGCGGGCCTCCTGGACCTGGGCGATCCCCTCATTGAGCCACAAGGGACAGCGCCCCTTACCCAGGTCGTGGACCAGCGCGTGCGTGTATTCGTGCCAAAGAATCCGCTCCAATCGGCCGCCGGTCATGCGGCCGGGCTTGAGCGGAAGGCGGATCTTGCCGTCGTACAGGCCCCCGACCGGATGGCTCAAGCTCTTGACCTTCTCGAAGTCAGCTTCAGGATAAAGGATGACGGTGATCGTATGCTCGGGGAAATAATCCAGCTGCTGGCCGACTTTCCGATAAGTGTCCCGGAGCATGAGCCGGAGAGAACCTAAGTCAATGGGGATCTGGCCATCGGCGAAACGCAGCACGAACGGCCGGGTGTCGCTTCGGGCGAGCGACTGCTCGACGCTGCTTTCCTGCTGAAGGCGCTTGAGCCGTTCCCGGACATCGGTCCGGCCCGGAGCCAGTTGAAGCGCCTTTTGCCAGGCCTCCCGGGCCCCGGTCAGGTCCTGCCGCAGGTAGCAGAGCTCGCCCAGCAGGATTTGCGCGTCCACGTGGCCGGGGTTCTTTCGGACGGCTTCCCGCGCGTACTCCAACGCCTTGTCGAGATCCCGCTGTTCGTAGGCCGCCAGCGCGCGCGAAAAGGCCGGCTGCTCTTCCGCGAAAACAGGCGCGGACTGCAAGACCAGAAAAACAATCAACGCGCACTTCACCAGCAATTACCCCACCGGCTCGACCTTCACCGTTTCCGGATGGGAGGACGGATCGGCCTTCACCACCACGCGGCCGTGGTACTGGTTCTCGAGGGCCGCGATGGAAGACCGGTCCTCATTGAAGAGCCGCGACGCCAGCTCGGGATGGACCGTGACCTCGATCACCTCTTTCTTCGAGGTGTGGAACGCGCTGCGGATCTGGCGCAGGGCCAGGATGGAAACCGTCATCACCGAACGGATCGATCCATGCCCCTGGCACATGGGGCAGTCCTGGAACGAGACCGACTCCAGCGAGCGGCGGACCCGCTGCCGCGTCATCTCCACCAGCCCGAACTCGGAGAGGAAGCTCAAGTTCGTCTTGGCCTTGTCCTTCCGGATCGCGTTCTGCAGCGCGTTGAACACCTTCTGCCGGTGGGACTGGGAGTTCATGTCGATGAAGTCGATCACGACGATTCCGCCCAGGTCGCGCAGGCGGATCTGCCGCGGGACTTCCCGGGCCGCCTCCATGTTGGTCACGAACGCGGTCTCTTCGAGGTTCTTGCGGCCGGTGAACTTGCCGCTGTTGACGTCGATCGACACCAAACTCTCGGTCTGCTCGATGATCACGGTGCCGCCGCTGGGCAGTTCGATCTTGCGGTTGTAGATCTTGTCGATCTCCCGCTCCAGCCCCCGCTTCTCGTACAGCGGAACGTCGCCCTGGTACAGCTCCACGCGCGAGCGCATCTGCGGCTCGGTCTGGGCGAGGAACCGCATGATCTGATGGAACTCCTGCTTGGAATCCACGATGATCTTTTTGATCTCGTCGCTGAGGTTGTCGCGGACGATCCGCAGCGTCAGGTTGTACTCCTCATGGATCAGCGCCGGAGCCGAGGCCTGGACCGAACGGGCCTTGATCCGCTTCCAGAGGTTCAACAGGAACCGCAAGTCCCGGGCCAGCTGGCGCCGGTTGGCTCCCTGCGCCGCGGTCCGGACGATCACGCCAATGTCCGTCGGGGGCCGCAGGCCTTTCATCAGCGTCCGCAGGCGGTCCCGTTCCTTCGGGTCGTCGATCCGTTTGGAGAGGCCGAACGTGGCATCCAGCGGCATCAGCACCATGAAGTGTCCCGGCAGCGTCAGGTGAATGGTCAGGCGGGGGCCTTTGGTTCCGATCGGCTCCTTGATCACCTGCACCAGCACCTCCTGCCCAACCCGCAGCAGGTCCTGAATGCGGGGCATGGGCGCTCCCGACAGCGGAGAAACGGCCGGCCGCTTTTCTTCCGCCTGCACCGTCTCTTCCACTTCGGGGGTCGGGCCCACGATGTCGTTGAGGTACAGGAACCCGTTCTTGCCGATTCCCAAATCCACGAACGCGGCCCGGATGCCGGGCACGATCGAAGAAACCCGGCCCTTGTACACGTTGCCCAGCACCGGAGGCGGGACTGAACGTTCGACGTTAAATTCTTCCAATACTCCTTCCACGAGACCCGCGACGCGGGTCTCCATGGGTTCAACGTTGATCAAAACTTCTTTCATTCTCGGTTTTCCTTGAGTTGCTTGATTTCTGATCGAAGTGCTTCCAGTTCCCGGAGGATTTGAACGTGCTCCTCATGAAGGGCCGTTAAACCGCTGGCCACCAGGGCCTGCGTATCCCAATCTTCGTGTCCTTTCCGGAACCGTTCCAGATCCACGGCATCCCGAAAGGAGTCACTCTGCTGGGAAGTCTTTCCCTGCCGAGCCGAAGGCCGGTATTCGGCCAGCGCCGCGGCGCACAGGATGGACAAGAGAATCCCGGCCAATCCAAAAGTGAACAACCCTTTCCTTTTCATAGAAGGATCGCGGACGCCAGAGCCAAATAGGCGCTCGTCGCGATAAGATCCGTTGTGGTCGTGATCAGCGGACCGGTGGCGGTCGCCGGATCGATTCCCATCCGCTGAAAGATGAACGGTTCCACCGCTCCAATCGTTGCCGCCACCGTCATTGAAATCACCATGCCCAGAGATACCACCACCGCGAAATAAAGTCCCAAAAACTGGCCGTACAGCAGATAGGCGAATCCGCCCACCACGGCGCCATAGGTCAAACCCAGCATCAGCCCCACGGCGAATTCCCGCATCATCGCTTTGGACCATTCCTTCATTTGCAGTTCTCCCATGGCGAGACTTCGCACGATAATGGTCGCCGATTGAGCGCCGACGTTGCCCCCCATCGCCGCGATCAGCGGCATAAAGGAGGCCAGCGCCACAACCTTGATCAGCGTCCCCTCGAAATGGCGAATGACGACCGACACCGTGAAACCGCCCACGATGGAAGCCACGAGCCAGGGCAGCCGCAGACGCACGACGCGCAGAATGTTCCGCGCGCCGAACTCCTCAGGCCGCGTTCCGGCCATTTTGGCGATGTCTTCGCTGGCTTCCTTGTGGATGATGTCCAGCACATCGTCCATCAGAAGGACACCCACGATATTGTTGGAATCATCGACGACCGGCGCCGAAAGCAGGTTGTATTTAGAGACCAGCCGAGCCGCCTCTTCCTGGTCCGTGGCGGCCGGGATCCGAATGGCGGCCGTGGAGCCCATCAGCTCCTTGATCCGGCTGTCATGGGGCGCGGCCACCAGCGTCTGAAGCGGAACCACCCCGACCAGGACGCCGCTTGCGTTCACCACATAGAGGTTAGACAGGATGCCCGCCTCGTGTACGTGCGTGCGGGTCAAAGCCCGGATCAGCTCCAGCGCCTGCGAAGCGGTCATCGACTCCTTCAGCCGAAGCACCTCCGTATGCATGAGGGAGCCCGCGGTGTTGCGCGGGTAGGCGAGTGCCTGCTGGATCTGCTGGACCGATTCCTGCCGCTTGACGAGGTTCGCCATGCGCTTGATCGCGCGCGTGGGGAGTTTCCGGAAGAGATGGGCGGCTTCGCCGGGCGGAAGGTCGTTGACCATTTGATTGGTCGCTTCGGCGCTCATCGACTGGAGGAGGAAAACCTGATCGGGCATGTCCAGCTCCTCGAAAACCACGACTGCCTTGCGGGTTCCGAGAAGCTGGAAGAGGGTCAGCTGTTCTTCGCGGGAAAGCTCCCCCCACCCTTCGGCCAGATCCACGGGGTTGATCTCGCGCAGGACGTTTTTCAGCGTCGCATGGTCCTTCGCCGCGATCAGCTGCCGGAGCTCAGGCAGGAAAAGAGCATATGCCTTAACGGTCTTGATCATTCTCTCAGGAGAGCAGCCGCTCAACCGAACTGCGAGAGGGCCCTACTCCTTCTCCGATTTACGATAAACGATGCCTTGGTTGTTCGGAGACGAGGCGGAATCGGAAGAGACCTTTTTCGAAATCTTCTCCTGGAAGAACTGCTCGTACTGCAGGCGAAGGCGCTCGGTCTCCGCTTGAGAAAGCCCGTCCACTTCGACGATCTTGGCCGTGATAAAGATCAGCAGATCGATCTTGCTGACGTTCGTGGTCGTCCGGGAAAAAACAGGCCCGATGAACGGCAGTTTGCCCAGAAACGGCAAACCGACCCGGGACTTGGCTTTCACATCCTTCAAAAGTCCGCCGATGACAATGGTGTCTCCGTGCTCCATGATGACCTGGGTTTCCGCCTCTCGAATGTCCAGAATGGGGTATTCGTTCGTCCCCACAGAGCCGGTCCGAGAGGAAACCACCGGGTGAATAATCATGTCCACGTGGTTGTCGCCGCCCACCTGGGGCACGACAAACAACTCGATTCCGATGTCCTGGTAATAATCCAGCGTGGTGGTGGTCGTGGTGCTGGTGGTACCGGAAACCTGCGTATTCAAAATAGGAAACTTTTCTCCGATCAGGATCCGCGCTTCCTGGCCCGAGAGGGTCAGGATGTGAGGAGAAGACAGCGTGTTGGTCCGCACATCCTCCTCCAGCGCGCGCAGCAGCAGTTCCAACTGGGTTCCGCGAAGCTTCCTGAAGAGCAGCGACAGCCCGGTGTTGGCCGCCGTTAAACCGGTGGTTTGCGGAATAAAAGTCGTCGGACTGAGAAACTGATTCAGCGCGGAACCGCCGAAGCTGGCCAGGTCGTTCTGGCCCGTATCCTTGTTCAAGCTCTGCTGGCTGAAAGTCCGGCCGCTGGTGGAGGAAACGAAACCGGACGAGGTGTTGATCGAGGTAGAGGAAGATCCCGTTCCGACTTCGAGGCCCAGGTCCCGCAGAAGGTCCCGGTTGACTTCCATGACCCGGGCTTCGATCAGGATCTGCCGGGGAAGCACGTCCACCTTGGCCAGGATCTTTTCAATCCGGTCGATCGTGGTGGGCGTGTCCGTGACCACGATGGCTTTGGAACGCGCCGTTTCCCGGTTCCGGCGTTCGCGGGTTTCCTGCGATCCGCCGCCGCCGCCGGCTTCCGCGGCTCCGAAGTTCCATCCCTTCTGGCCGGTCATTTCGAGGATCGAGATCTTTCCCTGCGCGGTCAACTGGGGCTCAAGAAAGGACTGCACGTCGCCGGCCTCCAGATATCTGAGCTGGATCACTTTCGTGATCACCGGCTCGATCTCGACGAGCTCCCGCATGGACTGGCGGCGCGCCTTCATCTGATCCGGCGTGGTGACCATGATCACGTTGTCCTGCTTCTCATAGGCCAGGCCCGCCGTGTCCACCACCGTTTCCAGCGCCCGCTCCCATGAAACGTTCTCCAGATGGACCGTCACTTCGCCGGTCACCTCGGAGCCGGTCACGATGTTGATGCCGGCCTTGCGCCCCAGCGCCTGAAGAACGGTTTGGATGTCCGCGCTTCGGAAATCCAGGGAAAGCAAACCCGGTTCGGACCGTTCAGGCGGAGAAAGCTGGGCCACCTGCGTGCGATCCGGTTCGGAAGCGGCATCCTGCCCGCGCGCCGAAACCGGGCCCAACACGGCAGCGATCAGAAACAGAAATCCGATCCGGCCGGTCTGGCGGTGCAAAGAATTCATGGTTGCGCATTCTCCTCTTCAGAGGACGGCATCACGAGACGCTGACTCTCCCCCTGAAACTGTATGGTGACACTCTTCGGCTCGATCTTCAAGACCTTCATGCCTTCGAACTCGTCCCCTTCCCGAAAGACCCGCTGATTGATGACGGCCACCGCGCCGGGGCCCTGTTCGGTCACAATGCCCTGCAGCGTGAAACCGCCGCTGTTTCCGCCCGGCGACCTGTCTTCGGTGGACGGCGGATGGATCCGCCGTCCGTCCAGCGTGATCAGCCGGACAAACGGGTCCCGCTTGCCGTGGGACTGATAGTCGGCCCGCGCGCCTGAAACGGCGGCGCCCCAGATCAACGCAGCGGCCAGCGCGATCGCGGCGGCCTTCATTTTTCCGGGCGGTCCAACGGCCGCGGCACCAGATGGGCGGTCAGCACCATCCGGACTTGATGTTCCCACAGGTTTTCTCCCGGGCCTTCCTTAATCTCCAGCTCCCGCAGGCGCAGCAAATCCTGCGATCCTTCCATCAGATCCAGGAACCGGCCGATCGCATGGTAACCGGCGGAAGCGGTCAATTCAAGCGGCATCTCCAGATACCCGCTGGCGCCCACCGCGATCTTTCCGATGTCCTCTTTGGGACGCAGCGCCAGCAGGCGGACCTGCGAGGAGCGGGCGGCCTTCGCGATCTTCTCCATCAAATCGGGAAGCTGCTCTTCGGGAGGCAGAGAAGCCGCGGGCAGCTGAACCTGCTGAAGCAGCTGCGTTCTCTTCTCCTCCAAAGAAGCGGCCTGCTTGAGATCGTGGTGCAGCCGGGTCATCTTCTGGCTCAGCGAACGGCGGCCGGCGAGCAGCCGAGCGGAAGACGACAGCTGCGGAATCAGCACGTAGTTCAATCCCAGCACCAGGCCGAAACAGCCCAGGATGCCGATCAGAATATGTTTTTGACGTTGGGGGGTCATGGGTTCAAAAGAACCGTGAAATCCACCACCTCGGCGTCGCCGACCTTCCGGTGAGCGACCGACAAAAGCTCAACGGAACTGAACCAGCGGGAAAAATCCGGGTGTTCTTTCAATCGCTGAAGAAACTGCGTGACGGGCGCGCTGCGGTCGGCGTCGGAGGCCGCCAATGCCGATCCTTCCAGGCGCGCCGGCTGGCCCTGGGACCACTTCAAGGAAGAGAACCAGATCTGGAGAACCACGACGTCCGACAAGAGGTTCAGGCGAGGCGCCCATTGGCCCGCCGGCTCCTTGATCCGCTGCAAGCTTTCGGCCTGAAGCTGAAGAGCCCGGATGTCCTGCTGCGTCCGATCGAGCCGGACCTTCTCCGGTTCCAACCGCTGCCATTCGGCTTGAAGCCGGCGCAGCGAACGGCCCTGCCACCCGTTGAAAAGGACCAGCGCGACGATCAGCGCGATCACGCCGCCGCCCACCGCCCGGGCCGCCGGCTTCCAAGGAACGGCCGGCCCGGTCCGGTCCCGCGCGACGGTGCGAAGCTCCGGGGGAAGGAGGTTGATCTGAATCATGGACCGGCTCCGCGCGCCGCCAGACCCACGGCGATCGCAAGACCCGGCCCTTCTTTCTCCATCCTCGCCGGGTCGACATCGCCGGGCAGACCCAGCGCCGGGTTCCATCGCTCAACCGGCAAACCGGCGGCCGACTGCAGCCACTCCAGGAAACCGGCCGCTCCAGTCCCTTCTCCGCTGATGAGCAGTTTCTCGATCCGCTGGCCGTGCTGATTCTCATAAAAATCGAAGGAACGCCGGCATTCCGCCAGCCATTCGTCCCGGAGCAGCTGGGGAGACGCTTCCGCTTCTTTCTGCACGGCGACCTCCCGGACAAAACGAAGCCGGCCGTCCTGAAAGAGATCGAGGATCGTCCCGCGCTCATCCACGTGGGCCAGCGCCACTCCTCCGGACCTCGGGAAACGAGGGTCCGCTTCCGCCGCGTTGGCCAAAGCCAGCGGCTCGAGATCCACCACCGAAGGGGTGATCCCCTCTTCCAGGACGCGCTTCCTCTGTTCCTCCACCAGCTCTTTGCGGGCCGCCGCGAGAAGCACCTCCATGGTGCCGGAAGCCAATTCGGCCGTCATGCAGGAATCCAGGTAGACTTCGTCCAGCTTGAAGGGGATGTATTTTTCGGCTTCAAACGAAAGCGCCGCGCGCAGTTCCTGTGGATTCATTCGGGGAAACGTGGCCCAGCGGACGACCGTGCCCACCCCGCCCACGGCGATGTTCACGGGAACCTGGCGCGCATCCAATTCCTGAAGCGCTTGATGGAGCGTGGGAGCCGTGACGGCCTGCGCGATGCGAAGCTCGCCCGGTCCGGCCCGGACCACTCGGACCGCCTTGACCGACGAGGGGCCGATGTCCAAGCCAACCTGAGTCCGAGGAGCTTTCTGAGCCTTCAACTTCCAAATCGCAAGCACTGGGGGTGATTATAACATTGAATTAAAAAGCGACTGCACCTTTCCTCTCGAGTTCCTTGAGCTTTTCAGGAGACAGCTTAATGGCTCCCTTTTCGGGCTCTTTCTCCTCCACCGGGCCGGCTCGCCGATTTTTGTGAGGAGTCCGGACCGTATTCCCATAAAAGGGCGGATCCGGAGCCGGAGGCGGCTCCCCCGGCTGAAGAACGATCCCCAATTGTTTCGGATCGGGAAGCCGAACCACAGAACCGGCTTCCTGTTTCCGCAGCAAAGGAACAGGCATCACGTTTGGCAAAGAACTTCGATCCGAGAAAAGCCCCACCAGAGCCGCTCCCGCCAGCAGAAACAGGAAAAACCAGATCGCTTTCAATTTCCCACGTCCTCCCATCCCGTGGAGCTGTAGCTGCCGGTTGTCGGAAAAAACGGCGGGGAGAGATTGGCCATCCGGGCGTCGTAATAGTAATCCTTGGCATAGCCGGACAACCGGGTCCCCGTGCTGGAGCTAAACGTGCCGACAGGACCCCGGTTCTTTTGGATCAGCCCTCCGTAGAGGGTCAGCGTTCCCTTCGGCGGGCCTTGGGACCAGTTCTCCACGGCGAACGACGTGTTGAGCGCCATGATCGAAGCGTCAATCTCCAGATCGTTGGGTGCCGTCGACGCGACCGCCACATTGCCGGCGGCCACAATCCCAAGGATATCCTGGGAATTGGGATTGGTTCTCGGATTATTGGCATAGGTGATGGATTGGGGGATCCGGACATCTCCGCCGGAGGCAACCGTTAGCTGGCCGCTCAACGTTCCGGAGAGAGTCACGTTCCCCCCTTGAACGTACAGAACACCGTTCGGGGGCAGCGGCATCACCTGCCCGTTCAAACCCTGGGCGGCGTTGGTCACTCGCATCGTTCCGCCGGAGAGCAGCGTCACCGTCGTATTCCCCGTAAAAACATTTCCCCCCGCTTGCGCCGCGTTCACCAGGATGGCAGGCATCGAAGTCGGGAAAGGCCGGGCCGCGGCGCCCAGCTGCTGCCCGCCGTTAAAAACCGGGTTATTGCCGCCGGCCGGCGGAGGGTTGTACAGGTTGACGCTGCTGGAAACGCTGCTGACCAGGCCGTCGAAGATGGGATTTCCCCGCACGCTGAATTGCCCGTTGGTGTGGGCGGGCCCGCGAATCCGGTCCCCAGTGATGAACCAAACCGTAGACCCGGTGGAAGAGATCTCGCTGTTGGTGGCATAGGCATACCGGGCAAAGCTTTCCACCTGAACCGCCATGTTGGTCTGCCGGGCCGACACCGGGGCCGCGGGGTTTCCCGCGCTGCCCCATCCCTGGATCGTATACCGCTTGATGAACGCGGTGGGATTGTTGTCGTCCGGATCCACCACCACCATGAACCGGCCCTCGGCGGCGCCGAACGTCTGCCACCCTCCATTCAACACAAGTGCTTGAGTTCCCCCCGGCGGAGCCGGCTGGCTGCGAAGCCACTGGGTGCCCTGGTCGACAGCGGCTTCAGCCAGATAGAACGCCTGCAGTGAGGACTGGGATCTCTGCGCGAATCGCATCTCGGCCAGCACCTGGGTCACCAGTGCCCCGCCGAGGATCAGCAGCACCGCCAATACCATGTACATGGAGACGAGAATGAATCCGCGCTGCCTGCTTCGCGGCCTGGGATGTTTTGTCATGGTCAATTCCTCAGCCGGACTCGGCTATTTAGATTCGCCTGGTTTGCGAAACCCGAGGTCGTCAATCCCTTTTGCACTGTCAATGCGATTTCCACCATCAGCGGCGTAGCGGGCTGCCGGCGGAACTGAAGCGCGGTCACCCCATACGCCACCACACGAACCGCCGCCCCCTGTTGAACCCGCTGGACCTGATTTCCATCCACGCCTCCCACGGAATAAGTCACCGGGAGCGACCATTCCAGAACGCCGGCCGCGTCCCATACCGTTCCGTCGCCGTTGAGATCCTGGGGGACGCGAAACGTCAAGTTGGGATACCACACCCCGTCCGCCGGAATGCTCAACCATCCCGCTCGACTCTCGGCGATTTCCCGGGTCATCGACAACATGCCTTGGCGCAGTTGCGCGGAAACAGCCGTCTGCGCGTCCTGGGTCTTCCACGACCGTTGTCCCATTCGCAACGCCGCCATTAAGGCCAGCGACATTCCCGCCATAATCGCGAAGGCCATCAGCATCTCCATGAGCGTGACTCCCGATTGAAGCACGCGTCTTTTTTTCATGGCTATCTCCGGGTCACCAGAGTGCTTAAGACCGACATGCGTGCGCGGTTGCGCTCCTGCCAGCTCACCTGGACTGTGACGGACAGCGGGTCCGCTGCGGGATTGGCATACGTCACGGTCGTGACCTCCGCCGGCAGGGAGGTCAAGCCGTTGGCGGTCGCCCAGTTCGTCCAGTTGGTCGCGGTCACGGTGGCCAGTCCCGCCGCGGACACATCCCGGATGGCTTCCATCACGATCCTGGCGTCGTTCGTCGCCTGCGTCAAATTTCTTTCCCCTTCTCCTAACCGCGCTGAACCCAGATAGAATCCGGCCAACCCGACCATGCTGATCGCGAAAACCAGCATCGAGACGACCACCTCGATCAACGTGAACCCCCGGGCTTTCAATTTTGAGAACATTTTTACCCTCCCCCGATCGGCGGGTCGGTCGGACCCGCCTGCATCCCATCGCGCGACCGGAGCACACCGCTTTCATCCAAAAAAAAGTAATGATTGCCGTGCCAGCCCTGCGTGATCGGCTGCGCCTCCAGCTGGAAATGCTCGGTGTCCAGCCGGCTGTAGAGAAAACGATAGCCCTGCTTCTGCCCGGACCCCAGGACCGGATCGAGGTACGCCGGTTCTCCGGTCGCCAGCTCCGACAGGGTCTCCGGATACGAATGCGGCAGCGCGCGCGCATAGAAGTTCTGGCAGGCCTGGCCGATGGTCTGGCAGGCGCTCGCGACCACCGCTTCCCCGGCATTCATCCGGTTTCTCAGCAGGTTCGGCATCGCGAACGCGGCCAACAGCGCGATGATGCCGACCACCACTGTGATTTCCAGTATCGTGAATCCCTTCCGAAAGCTCATGGAATTCATGCGTCCCTCCCGCGGTCTAAAACCTAAAGGCGGCATTCCCGCACGGGAACGCCGCCTTCAGGTCTCCGCCCTCCTTCTTTCGACCGCTTATTCCAACGGCGTGCTGGCGACCGTGGCGGCAGCCGTGTCGTTGACACGGATGACTCCGCTCGCGTCGACGAAGAACCGCCGCGTCCCAGTGGTGCCCACTGTGACCGGAACTGCCGTCAACGTGTACGTGTCGTAGACGTTGAAGTTGTTTCCGCCCAGCGCCACCACGCGAGCAGCACCGGGGGTGTACGTGAACGTGTACCCCTGCCGCGTGCCAGCCGCCAAAATCGCGTCGATGTAAGGCGGAACCGTGTTGGCCAATCCGGCCAATCCAGTCACCGCCACTCCGCCCGAAGTCACCCCCGCGCCCGGATACGACGTGGGAGTCTGGTTGGCACGGAACGATTCCATGGAATCGACCACCGTCTTCAGGTTGCCGATCGCCGCGGTTTCATTCGCGTTATGCCGGGCTCGCAGAAGGTTCGGGATCGCGATGGCGGCAATCAAAGCGATGATCGCCACAACGATCATGATTTCCACGAGCGTAAAACCGTGCGCTCCTCGTTTCATGGACAATCGATTGAACATGTATGAGATCCTCCCTGGTTTTATATCCCATTTTTGCAAATTATAATATTTGCAACTTATTACCCAATAACGGGTTATGAATCAACCCGCCTAGAAGGAAGTATACCATTTAATGATGGCCCATGAGGGCCGACATGCGGAAGATGGGAAGGAAGATTGCCATCACAATGGAACCGATCACCAGGCCCAGCACGCCGATGATGATCGGCTCGATGGCGCTGGTGAGGCCGGCCACGGCGGCGTCCACCTGTTCTTCGTAGAAAACGGCGATCTTGCCGAGCATCTCTTCGAGCCGGCCGGTCTGCTCTCCGACCGCCACCATGCGGATCACCATCGGCGGGAAGACGCCGCTGGCTGCCAGCGGTTTGGCGATGTTCTCTCCTTCGCGGATGGAAGACTTGACCTTCAGGATTGCGTTGGCGACCACCTGGTTCCCCGCCGTCTCCGACACGATCTCCAGCGCCGCCAGGATCTGGACGCCGCTGCGGACCAGCGTGGCCAGCGTGCGGGCGAATTTCGCGATCGCCACCTTGCGGACCAGCGGCCCGAACAGCGGCAGCCGAAGCATCATGCGGTCAAACCACAGCCGGCCGGTGGGCGTGCGATCGACCCACCGGCGGAAAAGGAAAATCGCGGTCCCCACGCCCGCCGCGATGGGAAAGAAGAACCGGCGCGAAAAATCGCTGAATGCGATCAAAAGCAGAGTGGGCAAAGGCAGTGTGGCACCGAGGGTCTGGAAGATCTCCTTGAAGGCCGGGATCACCGTCAATATCAGCAGCGCCGTGATGGTGCCGGCCATTCCCACGACGATGGCCGGATAAACGCAGGCGGTGCGGATCTTGCGCTGGAGCGTGGCGCTTTTTTCAAGATAGAGCGCGAGCTGTTCCAGCACCTCGGCCAGATGACCGCTGGCTTCTCCGGCACGGACCATGCTGACGAACAAAGGGGAAAAGACCGCCTGGTGCTTGGCGACCGCCGCGGTGAGGTTGGTTCCTCCTTCGACCGCGTCGCGGATCTCATTCACCACCGAGCGCAGTTTTTTATTTTCCAGCTGCTCGGCGACCGCCTCCAGGCCTGCCACAATGGGGATCCCGGCGTCCACGAGCGTAGCCATCTGTCTGCAAAAGATGGCCAGATCGTCCAGGCCGACCCGCGCGCCGGAAGCTCCCATCGACCGCGTTTTCGCCGGCTTGAGCTCCACCACCACCAGCCCTTTCTGGTGCAGCAGCTGTACCGCCGCCGGTTGGGATTCCGCTTCCAGCGTCCCGCCGGCCGGACGGCCGTCGGGAAATTTCGCGGTATAGGAAAAGAGACTCACCGCTTCATTCCTCCGCTGTGACTGCCAGGACTTCGTCCAGGGTGGTGCGGCCGGAGAAACAATGTTCCAGCCCTTCCTGCCGGAGCGTCTTCATCCCCTTGCCGGCGCAGTACGTCTTGATCTCGTTCGGGGACCGCCGCGTGATGATCATCTCCCGGATCGCGTCGTCGAGCAGCATCGCCTCGAGAACGGCGAACCGGCCCCGGAACCCCGTTCCGCGGCAGGAAGGACACCCCTTCCCGCGATAAAGGGCCTTGACGCCGGCCGGCCACGGGATCCCCAGGGATTTGAGTTTCTTTTCCGCCGATTCGTCGGGCACGCGGCAGCCGCTGCAGAGCTGGCGGCAGAGCCGCTGGGCCGCGACGAAGATGAGACTGGAGGAAAGCAGGAAGGGATCGACCCCCATGTCGGTGAGGCGGGTCACGGCGCTGGCGGCGTCGTTGGTGTGAAGCGTCGAGAGCACGATCTGGCCGGTCAGGGATGCCTTGATGGCGATATCGGCCGTCTCGCCGTCGCGGATCTCCCCCACCAGGACGACGTCGGGCGCCTGCCGCAGGAAGGCCCGCAGCACGCCGGCGAAGGTCAGGCCGATCTCCGGGTTCACCTGGACCTGCGTGATTCCTTCCACCTGATACTCCACCGGGTCTTCGACCGTCAGGATGTTCCGGCTCGGCTCGTTCATTTCGGCCAACACCGAATACAGCGTGGTGGACTTGCCGCTTCCGGTCGGCCCCGTCACGAGGATCATTCCGTACGGGCGAGCGATTGCTTTCTGAAACGCATCCAGCGAGCCGGGCAGAAACCCCAGCTGCTTCAGGCCCGCGGAGAGGTTCTGCTTGTCCAACAGCCGCAGGACCATCTTGTTTCCGAAGCTGATCGGAAGCGCCGACACGCGGAAATCCACCTCCCGCCCCTCGGCGCGGACCTTGAATCGTCCGTCCTGGGGAACCCGGTTTTCCGTGATGTCCATCCGGGACATGATCTTCAACCGCGTCACAAGCGCGCTCTGATGTTTTCGGGGAAGCCGGAACGCGTCGATGAGGGCGCCGTCGATGCGGTACCGGATGCGGACGTCCTGCTCGTAGGGCTCCACGTGAATGTCGCTGGCGCGGGATTTAAGAGCGTCCACCAGCATCAGATCCACCACTTTCATGATCTGCGCCCGCTGGCCCGCCATCCCTAGAGGGGTCAGGTCGATGACTTCCTCTTCTTCCCCCTCCCTCGAACCCGTTTCGGCGGCATGGCCGGCGTCCAGGACATGCTCCAGCGAGTTCCTGGAATGCCCGTACAGCTTCCGAATGGCCTCTTCCACATCCACGTCCGACGCGATAACGGGGCTGACCTCCAGCGAAGAAAGCGCCGCCAGGTCGTCCAGCGCCAGCAGATTCAGCGGGTCCGACATCGCCACCGACAAACGGTTCCCGATCTTCGAGACGGGAACCAGCCGGTACTGGCGAGCGAAACGTTCGGGAACCCACTGCGAAAGAGCGGGATCGATCTGATAGCGCGCCAGGTTGATCGGAGGAAGCCCCAACCCCTTGGAAAAAGCCGCCAGCAAACCCGGCGAATCGATCAGCTTCTGCTCGATCAGGAACCGGCCGAGCCCCTTGCCCTGGGCCTCGGGAGATTTCAGCAAGGCATCCAGCCGGGCGCGGTCGATTCCTTTTTCCGCGACCAGCAGATCCACCACGCGCTGACGCAAGGAAAGGGTCATGGCTTCAGGACTCCTGATTTCCCACCGTCGTGCGGGCAACTTCTTCCAAAGGAATGACGCCCGCGGCGGCCTTGGCCACCGCGTAATCCCTCAGGGAAAAGATGCCCGCCTCCCGGGCCAGAAGATGCAGCTTGGCCGCTGTTTCCCCCGCTTCGACCGCCCGCCGAAGGGATCCCACGAGCGGGACCGCCTCCAGCAGGCCCACGCGCCCCGCGAGTCCCGTTCCCCGGCATTCCTTGCAGCCGATGCCGCGCGCGTACTGCCCGTCCGCCGGAAGACCGAGACGTTCGGTCACCTCCAGGGAGGGATGAACCAGTTTCCGGCACCGCTTGCAGACACGGCGAGGCAGCCGCTGCGCTCCGACCAAAAGAAGGCAGGAGGCGATCAGATAGGGCTCCACCCCCATGTTGATCAGACGGGCAACAGCTCCGATCGCGTCGTTCGTATGCAGCGTGGAAAGGACCAGGTGGCCGGTCAACGCGGCCTTGACGGCGATGTCGGCGGTCTCCTCATCCCGGATCTCCCCCACCATGATGACGTCGGGATCCTGGCGCAGGATCGACCGCAGCCCCGCCGCGAAGGTCAACCCCACTTCCGGCCGGATGGAAACCTGGTTGATGCCGGGCAGATCGTATTCGACCGGATCCTCCACCGTCACGAGGTTCCGGTCCGGACGGTCCACCAGCTTCAACAGCGAGTACATCGTGGTGGTTTTTCCGGAACCCGTGGGACCCGTGATGAGAATCATCCCGTGAGGCCGGGTGGCGGCGTCCTGAAGCGCCTTCATCGGCTCCGGGTCGAATCCGAGCCGCTCGATGTCCAGCATCGCCTGGGCCTTGTCCAGGATCCGCAGGCAGATCTTCTCCCCGTAATGCGTTGGAATGACCGACACGCGGAAGTCCACGTCCCGGTCCTGGACCGAGAACCGGATGCGGCCATCCTGAGGAAGCCGGTGCTCGGCGATGTTCAGCGTGGCCATCACCTTCAGGCGGGAGACGATGCCCGCGTGCATGGCCGGCGGAGGAGATTCCCATTCCCGGAAAATACCGTCCACGCGGAAGCGGATCCTCAGCTTTTTTTCGAAAGGCTCGACCAGGATATCGCTGGCCTTCATCTCCACCCCTTCGGTCAGCAGCGCGTTCGTGAGGCGGACCACGGGCCCTTCCCGGGTCAAGTGAACCAGGTGTTCCGCGGATTCAAGCGTTGTGCTGCCGTTCTCCGAAATCAGCTGCAGAGAGCCGGCCTCCCGCTCAATCTGTTTCAGGGTTTCCTTGACGGTGCCGCCGTACAAACGGTGCAGCGCATCCTGCACTTCGTCCGCGGTGCTGATCAGCGGAGCCAGCAGAAACCCGGTCACCTGGGAAAGGTGATCCAGCGCCAGCACGTTCAGCGGGTCGGCCATCGCCACCGTCATCTGGTTGCCGATGACGGAGACCGGCACCATCTGGTAATGAAAGGCCAGCTTGGAAGGAATGCGCTCGGCCAGTTCCCGGTCCAGCGTCATCTTGGAAAGACTGATGACGGGGATCTGCATGGTCCGGCTCAGAACCGCGGCCAGCGCCCGGGGCTCCACCAGCTTCATCTGGACCAACAGATCGCTTAACGCCCCGCCCCGCTCCCTCTGCAGAAGCAGCGCCCGATCGAGGTCCTCCTTGTTCAGCAGCCGCTGCGAGATCAAGGCCTCGGCGAGCCGGTCGGCAATCCGGTCAGCCATGGCGCGCCTCCCCGTACGAACGCTGGATGGCGTCTGCGACGTCGCTGATCGTGGAGACGAAAATCTGCACCGTGCAGTGGCTGAGCGTTTCGACGTCTTCCACCGCGTGACTGTTGAGCGGGTCGGCCATGGCGACGGTGACCGTGTCCCCGATCTGATCGATCGGGATCAGGCAGTACTGGCGCGCCACGTTCTCCGGGATCAACCGCGTGAGCTCGCCGTCGATGGAGTAATTCTTCAGCGGCAGATAAGGGAATCCGTACTGGGCGGTCAACACCTGGGCGACCGCTTCTTCGGTGGTGTATCCGAGCCGGACCAGGATCTGGCCCAGCAGACCGCCGTCGCGCTGCTGAATCCCCAACGCTTCTTCGAGCTGTTCGGCGCTGATCGCTTTGCGTTCGACCAGCAGTTCTCCCAGCTGTTTGGCGATCAGCCTGCGCGGCATGGCCGCACCCGCCCCTAGGTGGGGTGGATCAGACGCAGGAGTTCCTCGGGGTCGTGGGAACGGGAGGTGGCCTCCTCGTAACTGATCTCTTTCCTCGCGTAAAGTTCCGCGAGGGACTGGTTCATCGTCTGCATCCCCTCCCGATGGCTGGTTTGGATGACGGAATAGATTTGATGGCTTTTCCCTTCCCGGACCAGCGCGCGGACCGCCGGCGTGGCCAGCAGGATCTCCAGCGCGAGCCGCCGCTCGTTTCCATCGGAGGTGGGAATCAGCTGCTGCGCCAGCACCGCCAGAAGCACGAACGAAAGCTGGATCCGGACCTGCTGCTGCTGATGGGCCGGGAAGACGTCGACGATCCGGTTGATCGTCTGAACGGCATCGGAAGTGTGCAGTGTCGCCAGGACCAGGTGGCCGGTCTCGGCGATGTTCAGCGCCGCCTCGATCGTTTCCAGGTCTCTCATCTCGCCGATCAGGATGACGTTGGGATCTTCGCGGAGGACGTGCTTGAGGGCTTCATGGTACGAACGCGTGTCCACTCCCAGCTCCCGCTGGTCGATGATCGCCAGTTTATTCTCATAAACGTATTCGATCGGGTCTTCCACCGTGATGATGTGGCATTTGCGGTGCTCGTTGATCCATCCCACCATGGAAGCCATCGTCGTCGATTTTCCGCTGCCGGTGGCTCCGGTGATCAGGACGAGCCCTTTCTTCCGCTGAGAAATGTCCTCCATGATCTTGGCCGGAAGCCCGCACTCCTGGAAATTCCGGACGTGATTGGGGAGCAGGCGGATCGCCGCGCTGACGGTTCCGCGCTGCATGAAGATGTTCACCCGGAACCGGCCCGAACCTTCCACGCCGAAGGACATGTCCAACTCCAGGTCGCGCTCAAAAGCATCGATTTGCGCCGGCGCCAGCAGACTGTAGGCCAGCGCCTTCGTGTCCTCGGCGGTCATGGGCGGCAGGTCCATCGGGGTCAAATCCTCGTTGATCCGAAGCAAAGGCGGACCTCCGCCGGTCAGGTGAAGATCGGAAGCGTTGCGCACGACCATCTGTTTCAGAAGAGCCATGATCTTCGCTTCAACCATCTCGCCGAGTCTCCTTTGCTATGCCGCCATAACTTTGTTTTTTCCCATCCGTTTCGCAGCCCGGACCCTTTCCGCCGCTTTCACGAACAGCTCCGACCCGGTGGAGCCGTCGATGGGATTCTCGCTGACGCCCGCGGAAACCGTGGGAGCCGTCTCTCCGGAGCTGTGCAGAAAATCGGCCAGCCCCTGCGCCAGGCGGCCCCGGATCGTTTCGGCCATCTCCATCGTCTCCCGCTTGTTGCGCTCCGGGAGAATGACCGCGAATTCATCCAGCGCCATCCGGCCGACGCGGTCCACTTCCGTCACGCAGGAGGCCAGCAGTTCTCCCATTCGCTTGAGGATTTTCTCGCCCCGGAGAGCCCCGTAGGTTTCCTGGAAATACCGGAAATCATCCACGTTGACCACCACCAGCGAGCACGGGCGATGGTACCGGATGGACCGCTGGACCTCTTCTTCCAGCCGGGTTTTCATGTAGGCCGCGTTGTACAACCCGGTCAGCTCGTCCATGATCTCCAGCTCTTTGGCTCGCTTGTTCAGCAGGTCGTTTTCCATGCCGATGACCGCCTGCTTGGCGAAAATCTTCAGCAGGTCGATCACATCGTCCTGAAAAACATACTCGTCCTTCGCGTTGCCGGACACCAGCAAACCGGCGGGCTTGCCCAGACAGATCAGGGGCTGGCAAATCACGTGGCTGACGCCGAAAAGCTGTTTGAACAGGGCCCGCTCCTGAGGGGCCGCATGCCGCCCGTCGATGATCAGCATCTGCCGGTTCTCCAGCAGGCGCTTGAGCCAGGGAGCGGCGATCCGCTGATGGCGCAATGCCTCGACGCGGGCCGGGTCCGTTCCGGAGACCGCCTGGATCAGGAACAGGTCTCCCTCCACCGGCTCCAGCAGGCAATTCAGCGGAGCATCCTCCATCTGATTCAGCTTTTCAAGAATGGAATCAAGGACCTCTTCCACCTTGGAACTTTGCGCGATGAGGTTGCTGATCTGAAGGACGTTGGAAAGGGCCAGGATCCTCTGGTTGATCTCCATGTTCAGCCGGTGGGTCTGCTCGCCGTACTGTTTCAGCTGAACCATGTTTTCCCGGGCCCGCTGGGTGATCTGGTTCAGCGCGAAACCCAGCTCCCCCACCTCTCCGGGCGCCTCGATGTCAACGCGGCGGTCGGTCTGGCCCGAAGCAATGGCCCGCGCATCTGAAGCCAGGCGAATGACCGGAAGGACCAGACTGCGGACCACCACAAAACCCAGGACGGCGATCAGGACGGCCAAACCGATGACCAGCGAGAGGTCCCCGAACGTCTTCAAATGAGGAAAAACGTAGTTGACCGTCACGTAGCCCAGGACCAGCAGAGGGACCACCGACATCAGGCAGAAACCGACCACCAGCCGCTCCCGCAGCCCGTGCGGCATCAAGGAAGAACGCCGGCTTACTCGAAACGCTGGTTTTTTCGATACTGATCTTGCATCCATCGCTCGATCTCCTCTTTCTGAAACCGCCATTGCCGGCCCACTTTACTCGCGGGAATCGAATGCTCCTTCGCCAGCCGGTAGACGGTAAAGCGGCTGACTTGCATGTAGCTGGCAACTTCTTCGATGGTCATGAGCTTATCCATTGTCTCACCGATGCAAGTGTGCATGAACTCTGCTCACTAAATCAAGCCAGTGGCAACTCGTGCCAATTGTGCCTTTGTGCAAAGTACACACATCGATGCCGTCTCCTGCTCCGGGATGGCCGGCCGGAGCACCGCTGGATCCGCCCCTGCGAGGCGGATCTGCGCTCGGCGCTCGGTCGAGGCTCTCCCGCAAAGCGGGATCCATGCCCGCCTCTGACCTCGCGACGTGCCCGATCCGGCCACCCCGTCGCGGAGCCCGGCATCTCCAAGCGCCCGGGCGGGGCCGGGGTGGAGCAGGCATCTCGGAGGCCGAACGGCCACGGTGTCCGCCAACGATCTGTGGCGGACGAGTTCGGCCGAGAGTTGAGGCCGGCCGCCACGGTGGAGGCGGCCGAGCCGTCCTGCGAACCCCGGTCCTGCCCGAGGGCACGAGGT